>OOBI01000768.1_pt1 | contig 23240 bp, 24 predicted proteins | sample 1671081 | NCBI WGS metagenome assembly OOBI01 (sample SAMN06348120, study PRJEB24527) | human gut metagenome | biome: human gut; feature: ankylosing spondylitis patient; material: feces | host: Homo sapiens | place: China | collected 2015-10 | reverse complement strand
GCAAGGGTAAGAAGTAATGTTTTCGATAGTCCCAACCATTTAGCAAAAGTTATTGCTTATTTTTATTATCATGCAATGTTGAAATCTATATCAATTAGAATTGATATGGATTTTGAAGAAGATTTTTTTGTTCCAATACAATTTTATTCCAAAATCTGACATGTAAATCAAATGTTTGTTCTTGTTCTTTTTCTGCGTTTTTTCTATCATCTTCCCCGTAAAAATAAAAATCTTCTTCCCTATAATGATCAGATACTAAAGATGTTGTAAGTTTATATTTATGATCTCCTTCTTGCACTAAACGTGGCTTTGAAAATGGATTTATATCATTTATTTCTCTCGAAAATCTAAAATTCTGATATAATGGAATCAATTCACTTTCATATGATTTTAGATATTTCTTAAATCCAGGTGTATTAAACTTTTTAATAAAAATACTTTTCTCATTCTCTTTAGCTTTCGCATATACAAATGACGCCACACACCTTCTTAATAAGTTTTCATTGTTTTCTGGTGCTTCTTTTATTGCACCTAATTCAACTGCTGCAAGTGGATACAGTAAATAATTATTCACATTATGTGAATCCAACCATTCTTTCATTTTCAAGTTCGTATCATCGTCAATAATTTTATGTAGTCCACCCAATATCTCGTATTCATTCATCTGTCATACCTCACACATTTTGTACCAGTTTCTATTTTCCGATAAATATGGTTATCTCCATTGCAATAATTTTATCAAAATTTAATTGTATATCATCAAGCAACAATGCCTGAAACAAAACATCCCCCACATTCTCTAATCTTACCCTTCCATACTCTTTCTCTGTAAAACCATCAACCTGAACTCCTTGTATAGCAGCTTCTTTCCTCGCCACCAAACAATGTGTATATAATGCCATGATATATTTATCCGACATCAGAAAGACGTATGTTTCGTTCCCCTGATATGTATATCGGCACTTTTCCAGATTTTCTTGCGGTATATCGAAATAACATCTGACCATTTCCAGATATACATCTCCATTATACTGCAGCTTTAGCTTCTTTGCATACCTTTTGATTGTTGCAAATATATTATTTCTTTCTATGGCTGTCTTGGTTCTCTTAAATACAGGCTTTTTCCCACGCAAGTCCATATAAACATTATTTAGGATAGTCTTTCCGGCATACTGCTTGAAATCACCTATCCGCAACAAATACGATAACATCTCCAGCAATTTCTCTTTTGATGTTATTTCCTGATACGAATAATTTCCAAATTCAATATGATCCAGTTTCAAAGGGCAGCTCCCCTTCGCAATCTCACGCTCCATTACCCTGTTAATATCTCTCATTGATTCCATCTATATATCTCTCCTTCCCGCTTCTGGACATCGTGTCCAAAAGCACAAAAAAAGCAGCTACAAGTATTTCACTCATAACTGCCCTGACGCTGTTTCTCAATTATTCTATTCCTGCCGTTTTTGCACCCCCGGCTTTTCTATTCATAAGTTCCTCTTCCTATAATTCCCTCATCAGCATATATTCCAACCATCACCCATTCCTTATTAGACGATATCTTGTCCTGATAATATTGCTTCTGAGAATTAAAGCTCTATATTTGCTCCTCTCCGTTTGTGCTGACACGCACATATGCCGCCACTCTCTTTCTATGGTCAGTGGCTTTCCAATAAGTCTGCTGTCCCTGACAATGGGAACTTCGACTTTCTTTGTTACTTCTACCTGTTTTTCCTCCATGTGAAAATCTCCTTTCAAAAAATGTCTGTATATTTAACTGACAGTACCAGAAGCTCCGTCACTGCCAACACTATAATTCAAAATCAAAATGTTAACGAATGTGCGATTATGCAGTCATAAAACTTACTACACCATATTCGCCCATAATGTGAATTTTTGTTCTGTTGTACTCATCCTCTGTGGTTAACCCCTGACGGAAAATCCACCCAAGTACAGCCAGCTTCTTGGCTAACTCCAATTCCTTAGTCATGTGTAAACACCCCCTTTCTACATATCACATGCTGTCAGTCTCACAACTGACCTTTAGTCCCCCGAATCGCTTCGTGACCTGTGGGCTACTCCTGCTCGAGTCCTTTTCCCACCCTTGACGGAAGTGTCTTCGCCCGCTCCGTTTCCTACCGGAAACATCTTCGCTGGTTCTGTTGGCATATAATAAAGCTCATTTAGTTTTCAATGTACAAAAAAGTTGTAGAGCGTACGTTTGTTCTATGTTATAATATTTATAGCCATTTCTGATATCTTCTGCTGTCTGCCGGCTATGTTTTGTTGTGATAATGATAGTGAATTTTGAAAATGAAACACATTGACGACATGTTGACTGGAAGTTGACATAGACATGGAGAAAGTATGAAAAATCAATTGACATTTGCACATGTGGCATGTGCATTACTTGACAATAAAATAAAGACTTACCCACAGCACCGGCTTGTGCGTGACCTTTTTCGCTCTGCCTTTCGGATGAAGCCTCTGACTATGGTGAAGCTTCAGAGGATAATATAACCTTCAGCCGCTGGTGTAATGGAGCAAGACCGGTTGCTATGGAATTTTCATATGATACATCAGATATGGATGAGGATGCTCTATTTGACTCACATTACCGACTGCTACGCTCTCTGCATCAGGACAGCCTTGTGATACTGGATAACTTTAATGTACTTCCTAAAGATGATGCTTTTTTCAAAGAATTTGTAAAGAATGATTTCCAATTGCTTGTCACAACACGCTGTGAAGTAAAACAATATGCTTCGATTAAGATTAAAGAAATAGCATCTGAAAAAGACCTTTTACAGCTTTTTTCTTCACATTGTCCTTATTCGGATGATGATAATCTTGTAAATATGCTGATACTTGTTGGTGATTTAGAGCTTGCACTGCTTGTCCTTAATCAATATGATACTCTTGTAACAGATAACGAAGGCAACAACACTTTGGATTATGGCTGCTGCCGACTTGCCGCCGGAATAATTGCATTAAAGGAAGGTAAACCAGTAGAAGCCGAAAAGAATCTACTGACAGCAGAGAGTATTATCGGTGTTGCTATGGATACCAGTGATTCTGATTCAGTTTCATCTTATACTGCTGTTTCATCATATTATAATTATGCTTCAGAGAATGACTATCTAAAATCTGTATACGGGTATCTGAATAATCTATATGCCAGATGGCACAAGCCCGAGAAAGCACTGGAATATAAAGAAAAATGGCTGAATGCCAGAAATCAACAAAATAAGAATATCACGCACAGAAAAGCATAAACTATTAATGCCACTAAAAAAATACTGTTTGACATCGCCAGATATCAATGGTATATTATTCGTAGTGGTTGTGCTACGGAAACTTGCGATGCCCGTAGCCGGTGGAGTTCCATGCGTGGGCTCCACTTTTTTTATGCCTGTTTCAGAAAGGAAATACTATATGGCAAAAAACTTTCTCACCTATGAGCAGCAACTACATATTCTTGAATATGACAAACAACTTGCTATTCCTAATCACGAATATGCCACTAAAAAACTGGAAGAACTCAGCTACTATTCTCTAATAGGTGGATACAAATCTCTTTTCAAACACGCTCCGTCAAATAAATATATTCATGGCGTTACTTTTGATGAATTAGTTTCTTTCTACTACTTTGATGAAGAGCTACGCACTTTGTTTCTGAAATATATTCTTCATGTAGAACGCCATATAAAATCCATGTTTTCCTATCACTTCTGTGAAAAATATGGTGAACAGCAGTCCATGTATCTTGATATAAATAATTATAATCACACCAGAAAGAACCATCGTGAACTGCTTCGCCTGACTCATTCATTACAAAAAGTTATTGCTACACCTAGCAAATATGCCTATATTGAGCATTCAGTCAATACATATCACAATGTACCATTATGGGTTGCAGCAAATGCTTTAACATTTGGGCAGATTTCCAAAATGTATCAATATGCAACTACTGATATTAGAACCAAAATCAGCAAAAACTTTCAGAATGTTTCAGAAAAAAAATTGCATCAGTTTATCAACATTATAGGCAAATGCCGTAATGTATGTGCCCATGGGGAGCGTCTGTTTTCATTCAGAATAAACGAGACAATTCCTGATACCCTGCTACACCAAAAGCTTCAAATCAATCAAAACAATAATCACTATGTATACGGCAAGCAGGATTTATTCGCAGTTGTAATTGCCTTACGCTACCTGATAAATAATGATGAATTCAGACTCTTTAAAACTGCTCTTTCAAAACTTATAAAATCTGTAATTAAGCAGTGTCCTCATTTTACAGAGAAACAATTGCTTGATAATATGGGATTTCCTGCTAACTGGGATAAAATCAGCCGATACAGGAAAATATAATTCAATATCTAACATGAGTTTATTGACATACACATCTTGTAATGTTAATGTACATATGGTTGCACTACGGAAACTTGCGATGTCCGTAGCCGGTGGAGTTCCATGCGTGGGCTCCACTTTTTTATTTTCCACGAAGGTACCTTAAACTTACTACTTGTATCAATAATTTGCATTATGAGAAGTTCCAGGATGGAACTGTAAAATGTATTGAAGATGAGATACCGTTTGAAGTGCCGGAGGGGTGGGCTTGGTGTAAGTTGAACGATATATATAATTTTATTGATTATCGGGGTGCAACACCAACTAAAATAACAAATGGAATACCTTTGGTTACTGCAAAAAATGTCAAATCTGGATATATTGATTATACAATTGATGATTATATATCAGAAGAAGAGTTTAAAGAACGGCAGCAACGTGGCATTTCAAAAAAAGGTGATATTTTATTTACAACGGAAGCTCCTTTGGGCAATGCAGCTTTAGCTGATATGGAAAAATTTAGTGCAGGGCAAAGATTAATTACGTTTCAACAATATGGTTCAAAGGATGAATTGATAAATTATGTTATGTTAATGTTTATATTGAGTGATTTTTTTCAGCAACAATTATATGTTAATAAAACTGGAAGCACTGTAGCTGGTATCAAAGCCGCAATATTAAAAACTTTATGGATACCTGTACCACCATATAACGAACAACTTAGAATTAGTAATACTTTGAAGTCTGCTATAAATTTGATTGATAGTATTTCAAAAAATAAAGAAATACTTAGCACAAGTATAAGTAATACAAAATCTAAAATTCTCGACCTTGCCATCCGTGGTAAAATTGTCCCACAAGACCCGAATGACGAGCCGGCTTCTGTTCTTCTTGAGCGTATCCGTGCTGAAAAAGAAGAACTTATCAAGCAAGGAAAAATCAAGCGTGATAAGAAAGAATCTGTCATCTTCAAAGGTGATGATAACTCTTATTATGAGAAGGTGGGCAATAACGTAAATTGCATTGATGAAAAAATCCCATTTGAATTACCAGAAGGTTGGGCTTTTATTCGTCTAAATACTGCATGGGAACTCATATCTGGAAGAGATTTGTCTCCATCAGAATATAACGATAAAAATGATGGAATTCCATATATTACAGGTGCAAGCAATTTTAAAAATGGTAATATTAGCTTAGTTCGTTGGACTCCCGTTCCGCAAGTTATTACTCGGAGGGGAGACTTACTTCTGACTTGCAAAGGAACTATCGGGGAAATCGCACATAATAACTTTGGGGAAGCTCACATTGCACGTCAAATTATGGCTATTCGCAATATCTATAGCCTTAATGTTGATTTTCTGGCATTATGCATTGAATATTCAATGACGAAAATCAAACAAGCTGCCAAGGGACTTATTCCGGGAATATCTCGTGAAGATATTCTTAACTTGGTTATACCTATTCCACCAACCAAAGAGCAAGAAAATATTTGCAACAAGCTCAAAGTAACTTTTTCAGCAATAGAGCATATTGAGAAGAGCCTCAATTGAGGCACTTTTCGATTATAGCTAGATGGCTAAATGCAACATTTATAGATTTATCAATGCGTTTCTGTTCAGATAACGGAGGAACTGCAATGAGCATTTCTTTTAATGTAAGTGGCTTTAATTCCTTTTGGTTTGTTGATCCTTCGCCTTTCTTTTCAAGTTCGCTTTGATGAGCTTTTATGAACGCATATAGGTAATGTGAGCTGATGCAACTAAAGCTACGAATTACCGTAACATGAGAATCAGGAACAATTAAGAGACCTGTAGTATTATCGGTATTTCTATAAATTCCGACTCGTCCAAGAGTACCTGTTCCGGTTGAGTTAATTACTATATCTCCATCTTGCATATGTTCATCAGTCGGATAACGTTTTATTATGGTCTCGTCAAGATATTGAGCCAAACTAATATCTATGCCGTTGTATTTGGTGTTGCATTTCTGAGCAAATACAATAACATTGCTGATTTCTGCATATTTTGGAGATTTCCCTCGACGAATTTCTTTAACACAGCAATTTTCTAAACGCATCCATGTCCAAGTATCTGGAATATTATATGGTATTTCTTCATCAATGCAAGACACCTCACCATCAATCTTCTCATAATAAGAGGAGTGTAAACATCTTCGATATAATATTAGAGCGAATTTCTCGCAAAAATATTATATCGGAGGTGTCTTTTTATGGAGACAAAAATAACATTTGAAGAATACTTGAGAAAGGAAAATTTGTCAGAAAATACGATAACATCGTATCTATGGACAGTGAATTATTTCAATGCGAATTACGATGTTGTTAGCAAAGAAAATCTGCTTGCCTACAAAGGGTATTTGATGGAATTCTTTAAGCCTAAAACGGTAAATCTACGTATACAGGCAATAAACAAGTATTTGGAATATTTAGAAGAACAGCACTTACAGCTAAAAGCTGTAAAAGTGCAGCAAAAAAACTTCTTAGAAAATGTTATCAGCAATGCAGATTACAATTTTCTTAAGAAGCAGCTCAAAAAGGATAGTAATATGGAATGGTATTTTGTAGTTTGGTATTTAGCAGCTACAGGGGCAAGAGTAAGCGAGCTGATTCAAATTAAGATTGAGCATATAGAAATTGGATATTTTGACCTATACACAAAAGGTGGTAAACTACGACGATTATACATACCACAAAAGTTAAAAATAGAAACTCTTGAATGGCTGGAGGAATCGCACCGTTCCTCTGGCTATTTGTTTCTTAACAGATATGGAGACAGAATTACCACAAGAGGAATTTCTCAGCAACTTAAAAACTATGCTGAGAAATACGGACTTGATAAAAAGGTGGTTTACCCGCATTCATTTCGTCACAGATACGCAAAGAACTTCCTTGAAAAGTACAATGATATTGCTTTGCTTGCTGACCTTATGGGACATGAGAGCATCGAAACAACACGCATTTATCTCCGTCGTACCGCCAGTGAACAGCAGGAGCTTGTAGATAAAATTGTAACTTGGTAAAATATTAGCCGTCCTCGTATGAGGGCGGCTGTATGTTAAGCAAGTGCTTCTGAAATTTTATTCAACTGCATAAAACAAAAGTCTATTGTTTCTACAATACGTTTTTGTTCTGACAATGGCGGTAATGAAAAAATAGCTTTTTTCCCATCTGTTGTTCCTAAACGAGGCATTTTTACACCGTAAGAGCAATGGTTAGCGTAAGCAATAAATGTACCCGACATTAAATAATATCGAGCATATTCAGGAAGCACACAATTTTTAAATTCTAAAGGAAGAATTTCAGAAGTGCAGTATCCGTCAGCATCTGATAAAACCACCTTATTGAGGTATGGGCGCAGTTTACTATACAATACTTGTCCGGAATGAAATTTGTGCTTTGTACTAACTGAATTTCTTTGAGCCTTTGTCACTTTCTTTAAGACTGTTCCAGTATCTTTTTCTATATCTTCAAGGTCAAGAATCCATGCGTCTTCTGCTATATCTTCTGTATTAACATTAATACAATCCCCATAATCACACAACTCCCACAAACAACAAATTTTCCATGTTTCAGGAAGGTCATCAAATCTCCAATCCTCTAAAGATTCTTCAACTCCACCAGTCCTCAGATAATAAGAGTTATCATCACCTTTAAAGATAACAGATTCCTTCTTATCACGCTTGATTTTTCCATGTTTAATAAGTTCTTCTTTTTCAGCACGGATACGCTCAAGAAGAACAGAAGCTGGCTCATCATTTGGGTCTTGTGGGACAAGTTTGCCACGGATGGCGAGGTCGAGGATTTTAGATTTTAAAATTGTAATAGTTGAGTGTAAGTTATCTTTATTAAATTGAATCTCATTTACTTTTACAATGGCTTGTTGAACAGCAGCAACTATGCGTACTTGTTCATTTTGGGGTGGAACAATACATAGATAATTCATTGCAGCAGAAATTGTAATTGTGTCAACAGTTGTACCTTTAGAATTTTCTCTCATTTGCAATTGAACAAAGCTTGATTCCAATAAGATTTTGGCAAATTTAGAAACAAGCATTTTATTTCTGTTTTCAAAGCAGAGAACACTAGCATCTTTATAATAAAACTGGTCCGCTGGCTTTACTATATAAACTTTTCCTATTGTACCTACACCAGAAACCATCAAGTCACCTGATTGTGGTATACCATAGTTTTTTTCTAATTCAAGATAATGCTCTTTAGAAATAAATAAATCATTCTCAACAAAATCGTTCTCAGATAATTTTACAATTTCTCGTGCCCTATAAAACGGAATCCCTTCGTTTTTCCAATCAGATTGAAGAACTCGTTTACTTGAACATACATTTAATAAGTCTCTTAATCTACACCAACTCCACCCCTCCGGCACTTCAAATGGTATCTCGTCCTCAATACATTTTACAGTTCCATCCTGGAACTTCTCATAATGCAAATTATCCTCACCTTTAAAGATAATTGTATCATTCTTAATATCCTTTTTCTTGAGCTTACCTTCCTTGAACATCTGCTGCTTCTGCTCTCTGATGCGTTCCAACAATACCTCTGCTGGTTCATCATTTGGATCCTGCGGAACAAGTTTGCCACGGATAGCAAGATCAAGTATTTTTTGTCTTAATGCTTTTGTATCCATTACTCCTCCACTTCTCCAATCAGTTGTTCCAATTCTGAAACTGCCTTGGCAATATTCTGAGATTTTTCTTTAATCTGATCTAATAATTCCGCAAGTGTATAATTATCTGTATCAGATTCTGTCTTCATCCATGTAATATCAAGACTTGTTTTATCTCTTGCAAGAATATCCTGAATTGAGAATTTACGCCATCTTCCATTTGGATTTTCTTCACTATATGTTTCTTTTCGTTTGCTTAAGTCTCCATCTGCATAGCATGCTATAAAGTCATCAAAGTGCTCTGGCTTTAAAGGATTAGTTTTTCCAAATGATGGCATATCATTTCTAAGATCATAAATCCAGACTTCTTTTGTATTTCCCTTGTCTGTTTTTCCACGAGTAAAGAAAAGTACATTTGTCTTAACACCCTGTGCATAGAATATTCCGGTAGGAAGACGCAGAATTGTATGTAGATTACATTTATCTAATAAATCCCGTCTAATTTTCTCGCCATCACCATCCGCAAATAACACATTATCCGGCAATACAACAGCAGCTCTTGCTTTTCCGTTGTTTTTAAGACTTCGATAAATATGCTGTAAAAAGTTTAACTGTTTGTTACTTGTAGGATAAGTAAAATCATCACGTGTAGCACGTTCTCCGCCTTTCTTAGTTCCAAATGGTGGATTTGTCAGAACCAAATCGTAATCATGCATTGATTTTCCTATATTTGAAAGCGTATCGCCTAATGTAATAGGAGCTTCGATATCATGGAGCATAGCATTCATCAATGCCAACCGGTGTGTATCATGTACAAGCTCACAGCCTGTAAATGCTTCCTCCCTCTCAAATCTCGCCATATCTGCATCTTCAATATCAAAAAAATTATCTGTATGCTCTGCAACATATTGATGAGCAGCAATCATAAAACCAAATGTTCCACAGGCAGGGTCGTTACATCTCTCTCCTACTTGGGGTTTCATAAGTTTTGTCATAACATCAATCAAAACACGTGGAGTAAAATACTGACCTGCACCCGATTTCTTTTCATTAGCATTTTTCTCAAGTAATCCTTCATATAAATTTCCAAGTCCTTCTTCTCTCGCAGAATACCAATCAAGACTGTCTATCGTAGCTATAATTTTCTCAAGATTCTTAGGCTCATCAATATTTGTCGCTGCACCCTGATATATTTCACGAATTCTGCCTGTACCATTATCCCCTAGTTCTGATAACAGTTCTTTGTAAAATTTTTTTAATTCTACTCCGCTTTTAGCCTTCAATTCATCCCAACGATATTTCTCTGGAATCTGTTCTTCTGTTCCAGTTTCCTTCGCCATTTTCAAAAACAAAATATATGTTAATTCTGTAACATACTGATGATATGTGATGCCATCATCTCTTAATACATTACATAAATTCCATAATTTTGATACAATTTCTTGTGTTGTCATGCAACATTTCCTCCGTCATCATACAAATATTCATTTAATTCAAGCACAATGCTTTCAAGGTTATTCTGAAATACTTTATTTATCTTTTTGAAGCCTCCATAGCTTGCGAATCTGCTGTCTTCATCAAATACCTTGATATTCATTACAGATTCCCCCAGCAGATATTTTTCAATGCGGGATATCCAGCTCTGTTCCTGCTTTGAGAAATTATGTTTTTTTCTAAGTTTCTCAACAGCTCTGTGAATACGTGCTTCATGACTAATAAGCGTTGATCCAATTGCATAGCGTCGAATCAAGCTTATAATATCTGCCATTATCTCTTCATTAGTCAATTCATAAAGTGCAGTATTCAACTGCTGTGTAGTAAATCCTTCTCTGTCAAGTGTTAATCTTAAATCCTTCAAATCTTTTCTTGTCAAATCCTTAGGTCTGGTACAAATAATATTCAATGCTGCAATTTCATTTCGATTGCTCTGAATATATCGTGAAAATGCATTCAGGTAATCTTCTGGTTTTTCTGCATTTCCATATCCACGTGAATGTTCTGTCAATACATCCTCTGCATCTGAAACTACAACAGGACGAGAACCATTTGCTTTCGTTTCTTGTAGCATTTTGAATACATCACGATATTTAAGCAGACGATTCTTAGCCTCCTGCACATCTGACTTTTCAATTTCCATAATAAGCTGTGATGGGTCTTTTCCATCAGTCATGCTAATGAAATAGTCCATCATTTTAGGCGACATATTTCGTTTCTTTCTCTGCAATTTGGCAATTATCTGATTAATCTGCTGCTCTACCTGTTTATCATCATTTATTTCAGACAGACCATCTAATAACTGAGTAAAGCTTGTTGTTGGATTAACCACTACTGGTTTCATCGTATTCACATCATTCAAAGAATCATATACCCCTACAGGATCGTATATTTCAAAATGCGTCTTATGTATTTTCGGACATAATCTAGTAGCACGCCCCAACATCTGCTCAAATAAAATACGTGATTTCACACGACGCATAAACACCAATGTTGTAATTTCCGGCACATCAATTCCTGTAGTCAACAAATCCACTGTTACTGCAATGCTTGGGTAACTCTCATTCTTGAAACGTTTTATAGCCTCCTGCACTTTCTTAGGATTGCCGCCTCCAACGCTACCTGTTATCTTCATAATAGCCTCATTAGAGACCCCATATTCCGAATAAATATCTCTCAAAATTGATACAATCATATCTGCATGTTGGTCATCAACTGCATATATTAGAGTTTTTCCCTGTTCTTCTGGATTCTCAGGATCTATATCTCTAGCAATCTCGCCTAAAACGGTCTTATTGAAATTCTCTGTAATAACCTGCCGATTAAATTGTTCAACATCAAAATCTAATTCATCATCCAACAACTCACTATTTGTAATTTCACCTGTCACAGGATCATAAATCATAACTGTATCACCCGATTTGTAGTGAATTCCACCTGTACTGAGTTTTGTTTCCAAATGATGAGGAGCATCATGATCTACTAAATATCCTTCTATGACAGCTTCTCTATATGTATATTTAAACACTGGTTGTCCAAAAATTTCTGTCGTCTGAAGTGCAGGTGTTGCCGTAAGTGCAATCTTCACCGCATCAAAATATTCAATCACACTTCGATATTTGCTTTGATAATCTCTTTGGTCACGATACAAAATTTCGGTGTCGCCCATTTCCTTGTCAAGAATATATCCGCGGTGTGCTTCATCTATGATAATAAGATCATAGTCTGTAACCGCCGGCATAGTTTCTCCATCATTATATAGAATACGCTTAACCATGCTCTGAACAGTTGCCACCTGTATTCTGGTTTCTTTATCAATATTTTTATCTTCAAGTCCCTTGATATTATATATCTCATCAAGTGTCATTAAGTCTTCCAACTTTACTTCTTTGAATACATCTGATGCCTGTTCCCCAAGAGAAGTACGGTCAACAAGAAACAATATACGTTTGAATCGGTTCGTCTTTAAAAAGCGATAAATCATACCTAGTACAGTACGTGTTTTTCCTGTTCCTGTTGCCATAGCTAAAAGGATATTCTTTTTTCCTTCAATAACTGACTGTTCTGCCGCCTTTATCGCATTTAACTGATATTCACGCAGATTTAACCCATTAGGATCTGTAAGAAAATCATATGGCAATGCCTTCAATGCTGAATTACCCTCTTGAGGATTTTTCTCCAGCAATTCTACCATTCCCATAGGACTAATCCACCCATGAAGAGCTGTCGGATTATTTGCAGGGCTTCTCAAATCTAAAAACCATATTCCTGACTTTGTTTCAAGCTGCTTTAGATATGGTCTTCCGTTGGTAGCAAAAGTAAATGGTACTTTATATTCACCCCATTCTCCAATCTGATACTCTGAATCTTCCTTACGAATATTACGCGGATATTCTTTTCCCTGATAATCAATAACAGACGGAATATCCTTATGTATCGCTTTTGCCTCGATGACACCTATCAACTTAGTGTCAACAAATAATGCATAGTCTACACGTCCGCTCTGTCCTACTGAAGAATTTGTCGGCCATTCAGCAATAGCCATATTATGTCCTTTTGCCGGACGAGTTCCTTTAGAATAACGGAGATTTTCTGTATCTGCCTCCCAGCCTACTTGACGCAATTGTTCATCAATAATATATCTAGTTTCAGCTTCTGATTTAGGGCGCTGACTTGCCATTTTACCAGCCTGCTTCTGACGCTCTGATTTAGAAATAGCTTCTGCTGTACTTGCTTTTTGTTCTGCCTGTTTTGTAAGTTCTTCTGCCTGTCTCTCTTCTGCAGCTTTCTCTTCCTGTGTAACCGAAACTCTCTTATTTTCTAATTCAGGCATAATAAAATCATGATGCTGATAATTCCAATCGCCATAAGTCTGCATAAACCATTCGCAAAGACTATAAGCCATTTCAATCAGAATTTTACATTCTGATTCAGAATCATAATTCTCATGCACAGCTTTATTTCTGGCTTTTCTAAGTGCATGTAAAATATCCGTTAAATCTTTTGTTAGCAACCCCTCTCTTTGAAGAGTATCTATTCTTGTAACTGCCGTATTATCATATGGCAATTGGATTCTGTCATAAGTAAACATTAAATTAACAATGCTCTCCCCTATCATTCCCAATTTCATAAGGCATGAATTAGGATCAGAAAAGCAATACTTTTCAGCCTGACAACCAAACGTTGATAAAACAGGAAACTCTGTTTGTAAAAAGTCAAAATTAGATTTCATAAGAGTTACCTCCTCGTTCTGTTTCTACATCCATAGAATAATCAATAATATCATCTATCTGACAATGGAGAATATCACATATCCTAATTAACACTTCCAATCTGACAAATTGATTTTTTCCCATTTTAGCCATAGCATTGGTACTTATACCGCTCTTATGTACCAATTGCGTTTTGCTGATTTTTTTATCTATTAACAGCTTCCACAGCTTATCATAATTTACTGTCAATGTAATATTCTCCTATCCATCACAATATTCATTTAACTTCTCATAATATAGTATTATATCATGCATACTGATATTTTTTCAATCTCAACTTGAGTTTCTCAAGCGCTCCAGATAGCTCGCACAATTCTGTATTCATCTCTACTTTGAATGGATGATTTTTGAAATCATGCAATCTATTTACATCTACATTCCGAATTGTCTCCATAATATCGCCTTTCTCGAACATATCGAATCAGCCCTTCAAAACGTTATAATAAAAATCCGTTTTAGAGGTATAAAAAAGACCACTCACTTTCAATTTTTCTTGAAAATGAACGGTCTTTCACGTTTCTTTTATTCTGTTGAATGATGAAAATATTACTTTTCCTTTGATGTGTTTCCGAAGCCGCTGTCCAATTTACAAATCGATCCGATGTAGTGCAACTATTGTCTCATCTGTACTCTCGTTGTCCCAATCCACGCCTAATACATTTCTGCCATTCATATATATAGGAAATTTAAACCGGAGACCTTTTAATATTCTGCCATCCTTTTGCTCTTCCTCATAGATAAACACATCCGACAGGAAGCTCTTCAAAAATGTCTTCTTTTCCAGATCTGTAAATTTATCATACAGCTTATCAAAGAATAAAAGGAACTGGTAAACATTATCTTCTGAGATTTTGTCCTGCCTGATATTATATAGTCTTGTTTCGACTTCTTCCATGGCATCCTCAATATCAGTGATTTCATCATATAGCTTGTCCAAACGTTCCTGCATGTCATTATATTTTTTGTCATAATTCTTATCGGATACAGATAAATGATCCATCTGGTCAGCAAGCCTGTTTTTTGCCCCGGTTGTCTGGCTCAGTCTATCTTTTAATCCATCATATTCCTTGTCAAGCTCCGAAGTATCAATGCTGCTTCCTATCTGCTTACGGATTTCCTGCTCAAACTTTGGGTTCTTTACAAATTTACGGATAATTTCCTCAACTGCCGCATTGATTCTGTCCTCATTCCACTGTCTTTTATAAGTACAGCGGTGTCCGTCCACAAGCTTCCTGTGTTTGCAGGCATAATAGAAATAATCCTTGTAATAGCCTCCGTCCGGATGCTTCTTACGATTCACATTGCCATACATACCGCTTCCACAGACAGGACACTTAATAATCCCTGATAAAATATGTTCATGCTCAAGACTATGTGTTTTTACCTGTAAAACACCTGTCTCCTGCCGCTTTCTGTGTGCCTGGTTCCACATTTCTTCTGATATGATTGCCTCATGGATTCCATCACTTAACAAGTAATCCTTTTGTTTTACGATATGATATTCATTCCTTGTTCCCGGAATCTTCTCATTTTTTCTTCTGCCAAATGCAAGCTTACCGCAATATATCGGATTGTCCAGCACACCCTTGACGAATGATGTAGAAAAACCTTCAATTGTCTGGACAAGGATATTCTCACGTTCTATCTCTGCAACCGCAGATAACACAGATATCATCAGCTTCCCGACATCCTTAGAGCTGTCAATCCCATCCTCTACACAGATAAGATTAACTCCATAATCCTGCATTTTCTGCAATGACGATAAAACATCTGCAGCATTTCTTCCAAATCGTGACAGCTTAAATACCAGCACATAATCAACATTGTCTTTGCCACTTTCTACATCCGCAAGCATCTGCTTAAACTGTGGTCTGCCTTCCACACTTTTGCCAGATTTACCCTCATCAGAATATTCCCCGACGATAGACATTTCCTGATACTCTGTATATTTCTTAAGCTTGTCCTTCTGTGCATCAAGACTGTAACCATCTACCTGCATGGAAGTGGAAACTCTTGTATATATGTAACATTTCTGCTGTTTTTTCATCAGATGTTATCTCCTTTTTACTTCCTTGGAAACCTCTTTAATGCTTTCAAGATATGCTTTTTCGACTGGTGTCAAAGTAATCTCCTGATATTTTCTGTATTCTGACTTTGCTTTCTCCAACGCCTGTTTATGACTTACAGAACCAGCTCCAGTTAAAAGTTTTCTATTCACTGATTTAATTCGGTATCCAAGAGATATAATCATATCTAAATTGTAATAAGTAACATTATATGTTTTTCCATCATCTGCAGTTGTTCGGAATTTCCGAACAACTGAATCCTTATCCAATTCCCCTTCTTCGAATATATGCTTTATATGTTCACTTATATTTGATTTACTGCATTGATATAATTCAGTAAGCTGCTATTGTGTCAGCCACACTGTATCATCTTCTATTTTAACTTCTATATTTGTCTGCCCATCATCCGTCTGATATATAAGTATTTCCCCATATTCATCGGTTCCAATTTTATCTGCCATAAGCACCTCTCCATTCCATTACTTCTTAGTTATAAAATGTGAACACATGTGTTCACTATTGTCCCAACTAAATCTTATCATCATTCCAACCTCTGTTCAACTAATACTTTTTCTATTATACAATGCAAAATAAAAGAGACTCCACTCGCCATGAATGAAGTCTCCTGATATATGTATACATCCTACAGCATATTATCTGCAGGATGCCGGCTGCCTACGCAGCCTTTTCGTCCAGAAGCTGTTTTACGCCACCTAAGTAATAACAGAACCGGTCAAATTGTTTCTGTCTGTTAACTTTCTCGTCATCGATTGAAGCTCATCTTTTTGGTCAATTCCTTTTACTCTTTAAAGTATACAGGATGCTTTCAAAATCTTTTTTCATCATAAACAAAATTTCTTTTTAATTAATGTGGCTAAATATTCTGCTGTACCATCTACTCCCAGCAGACTGGAGTTTATCATTAAATCCTTGTGGTTGTAATCATCTGGCTTAAACCCCGCATATTGCAAATGATAAGCTTCTCTTGCTTCGTCAACCTTTTTAATCATTCGTTTTCCTTCGTCAACCGAAAGCCCTAATTCATCAGTACAATGCTGTAACCGAATGTTATAAGGTGCATAAATATAAATATGCATCGTATTTTCCATTTCCGAAAGTATAAAATCACCACACCGTCCAACAATAATGCAACTTTCTTTTTCCGCCATGAAATTAATGATATTCTTCTGGGCCTCAAAGATTTTATCCTGTACTTCTGTGGATTTTTGACGGCCGAGTGGAAATTGCATTCTTGAATAATTGTTCTTAAGTTCCTTTGCTGTTTCTTCATTTTCATCTACAATAGATACAGGCAAATTCAATTTTTCAGCCGCTTGATCCACAATGTCTCTATCATAGAATTCAATCCCTAATATCTCCGACAATTTCATAGCAATCGGTCTTCCCATACTTCCAAATTGTCTAGCAATCGTAACAACGTATTTTTTTTTATTCATACTCATTCCTCTTTTCTACTACACACTATTTCTATCACAATTCATAGTAAATTTAATTATATAACGATACCGGCAACTATAAACGCAACTAAACTAATTGCTGCTGCTATAATGACATACGGCAACTGACTAGTCGCATGTTCCAAATTATCGATTCCCGCTATTCGCGACGACACAAGCGTTGCATCAGAATAGAAACAAGCATGAGAGCCAAATCCTGCACCTGACATAATTGCAGCCATGACAAGCAATGTATTTACACCTAAGATAGCACCTAGTGGAAATGCAATCGGTGCAACCAAGGCACACACGCCAACAAGCGAGGCTGTGCAAAAACACAATACGGCAACCAACACAAAAATCATCACCGGAAACAAGGAACCAATCATATATGGCTGAACTTTTTCGATAATATAGTCTGTCATTCCCATTTTTCCCGTTATAATTTGGAGCACAAACGTTAATAAAAGTACAATATCAACAACTAACATATCCGAAAAACCTCTCGAGAGTATCGGAAATAAATCTTCTGACGAAATAATTTTTCTAGGAATATACATAATTGCACAAACAACTATCGCTCCTATTACAGCCGTAATTAAATCTCCCGTAATAACCGTTAATGCAATCAAGACTCCTACCGGAATTATAAAGTCAATGATTTTACCATCTACTACGTTCTCTGAAATCGTCTGATTATATTTTTTGCTTTTCTCACTATACACCATTCCGGTATCTTCCACACGTTTATATGCTTTCTTCATTCCTCCAAGTTTGGGCATAATTCCCATACAGAAAAGAAATACAATAATCAATGTAGCAATGGGATAAAAACAAAAAGGTGCTGCACTTAAATAAGATTTGATATGATTACTACCAAGAGACAAGAATGCATCTTCCTGTACAAACATACTCATAAGGCAAACACCCCAGCCAGATATCGGAATCATCACACAAATAGGACCACCTGTTGCGTCTAAAAGATAGGCCAATGTCTCTCTTGGTATCTTCTTTTTATCGTAATGTGTCTTCATACAAGCTCCAATTGTCATTGCATTAAGAAGTTCTTCAATAAAAATAACAACACCCATTAAAAATGTCATAAGTAATGTTTTTCGTTCTGTATCGCAAATTTTATCAACTATTTTAGAAAATCCCAGATGCCCATTAGAGGACTGCAATAATGCTATAAACCCACCAAGTAATAACACTATCAACATAACCCATGCATTATTTTCCAGTGCCTCTACAAAAATACCACCTAACTCTGACAATGCATGTGTACCATATAGAACAATTGCTCCTATCAAGCATGCCAAAAACAAACATATTTCTACTCTCTTTGTAGCAATTGCCCCTATCACAACAAATAAGATTAACAATACACTTACTAATCCTAACGACATACTATCATCTCCTTCCCTATCATAATCAATAAGAGGACTGCTCTACCCCTTTGTAGATGCAATCCTCTTTGATTCACATAATATTTATTTCGCTATATAGTTGTAATTGTTTTCTTTTAATGCCTTCATGGCTTTATCCGCAGCAGCAAGCGTCTTCTCGGCATCTTCCATTGTATGAGATGCGTTCACGTACCATCTTCCACCAAACATTAGGAACACACCATTCTCCTGCATATACCTCTGGAAATTATTAACGATGTTTTTATCAAATCCCACTAGTTCTCCATCTGTATATAATCTCCGTCTGCCACCCGGAATGCCAAATAATGTATCAAAAACTCCATTTGCTTCCGTAATTGTAAGTGGTATATCATACTTTCTAGAGATTTCCACAAGGCCATCCATAATCTTTTCCTGTACTTTGAATACCTGTTTATAAACTGCACAATCATCTTTTGTCAACTCGTCAAGGGTTGCCAGAACCGCAGCCATGCCAAGTCCATATCCAGGATACGTACCCGGAACAAGCACTTTATTTCCCCTGATACAATCCATGATCTCCTTCTTACCACCCACACACGATACCGGAATACCATTTGATATTGCCTTACCCATTGTACAAAGATCAGGTGTAACTCCGAGAACAGTCTGTGCTCCTCCAATATTTACTCTAAATCCAGTAATGACCTCATCCATGCACATTACAATATTATACTTCGTACATAATTCCCTAATTTTCTCAACAAATCCCGGTTTTGGATATAGACCTTCATGATTCCACACAATACCCTCAAAGTGAATTCCCGCAATAATATCATGATACTTATCAAATGTTTCCTCAAGAACCTCAAAATTATTCCAAGGAATCATAATAGTTTCTTTGCACGCCAAAGGTGATCGACCTTCTGTATAATAAGGATCTTCTTCCGGTCCTCCATGTGTAGAGAAGTCCGTAAATGGAATTTCCGCATTTACATCCGAATTAATCCGTCCGCCTAGAACATTATCACCCCATCCAGCATAATTACCCTGAAACCTAACGATTACATTCTTTCCAGTATAAGCTCTCATAATTCTAAATGCTGCCTGAACCGCTTCCGATCCTGTAACAGTAAACTTGAGTTCTTCAACGCACGGAATCAACTCAGAAAGTCTCTTTGCAACTTCCACATCCATTGGCGAAAACAACAGATTTGAACCAATCGCCGTACCATTATTTTCAATATACTCTACAACCTTTTTAACAAAATTTGGATTCTTATGACCTAAAATATTGGGTCCCATTGAACCATTGTACTCTATATATTCATTGCCATCCACATCTGTCAAATGTGTTCCGTCTGACTTCGCAATAAATAATCTGTGCTCTGTAACATCCATCGGAATACGAAGATTGGAATGTCCGCCTGGATAATACTTGTTATACTCTTTTGTTAAAGCTTCACTTTTGTCTTTTTTTAACATAATCTCATCCTCCTGACCTGTACTAATTCCTGTTAACCTATTGAAAAGATACAATGTTTTTAACATGGCTTTATATTATCAAAGCAAACGCATATTCTCTAGGATAAAAAGGAATACAAATTAGGAAAAAACGGAACAAAAAACTTCCTAGATTCATTTCTAGGAAGTTCACCCACCTTCTTTATGAATACATATTTATTATTTTTTTGGGCAATTCACCCGTTAATTTTTTACATGATAAATTCATGTGCGATTGATCATAATATCCTGATTGCAATGCCAAATCAGACAATGTAACATCACCCTGTCTTAATTTATAATAATTACACATCCACTGAAATTTTATCACTTCACAAAACTGTTTTATGGATATACCCAACAAATCCTTTACCATTTTTCTTAAATATCTACCTGTATACCCTGTTTTATCCTCTAATTCTTTAATTGCTATGCATCCCTGACTATTTATTATTTCCCTTACAACAAAATTTACAATATTATTGGTTTTATAATTATGCGCAACTCGTTGTTCAAGATATGACGACATTATCTCCCACCGCTGCATAAACTGATCTGCTTCTGCCATTCGTTTTTCATACTCTCTACCATTCCATAACGCATCACTCATGGCAATTCTTGAATTATTAATGTCCTTCACATCACAACGAAATAGATTTCCAAGCATCCCTGTTCGCAGTCTCACTCCAAATATACTCTTTACATCTTTCATAAAATCCAATTCGTTCATTTGTTGAAGCGATATAGAACCTCCCATAAAAAAACTATATGCATTATCATCCGTATAGAAAGTCATAATATCTGCACATACATCTGGTAAAGCAACTGTTTTTCCCAAATCAAAATCATCAACCTCGTAAACCTCCCATACAATATCCCTTATAATGTTATGTTCAATTGGTACATAAGATTGATAATTATTATTCAACTCTAAATACGGTTGATATGATAAAAATTCATTTGTTTCCAGCATACAAAGCCTTTTAATACTAGACATAATAGCACCTTCTTTCCTCCAAAAAAGCAAAAAGGCAAAGAAGTAAAAAACTTCTTTGCCTTTTCTAGTATTATACTAAAATTTCTTTTCTTGTCAAGTTTCTTAAGCTGTTGTTGCTCCCCCATCCACATAAATAATCTGTCCTGTTATATGGTCTGCATACTTTGAACATAAGAATACCATCATGTATCCAATATCTTCATGGGTCTGTGCCCCTCTTGCAAGTGGAATATATGTCTTTATATATTCATTCCATACTTCTTTCCTATTTTTTCCTTCTTTCTCCGCCGTATCTAAAATATCCTCCCACATTTTTGTCAACACAATTCCCGGTCCAACTGCATTCACATTAATGTTATAATCTGCACCCGCAAACGCTGCCGACTGTGTAATATAATTCACCGCCGCTTTGGTCATACCATAATGTCCAAAACCTAATCCATGTGGCAAATCACGTCTCCCCGCAAAGGATGTCGTTGTAACAATCTTTCCATGATTATATTTTTTCATTCTCCGTAGTGCACACTGTAATCCGTTATTAACGCCAACTTGATTTGTCATAATAACACGCATCATTTCTTCCTGCGAGCAGTCTACAAATGGTGTCACACAATCAATACCTGCATTATTAATTACAATGTCCAATTTTCCCGTTTCCTTTTCTGCCTGTGCTAATACTGCATCCACTTGATTAATATCACTCACATCGCACGAAATCGCTACCGCCTTATTACCCGCATCCACTATTTCAGTCATTACTCTAACGCAATTAGCCTCTGTCCGGCTTGCAAGATACACAATTGCACCTGCTTGCGCAAGCTGCTTGGAAACAGTTTCTCCAATTCCTTTTCCTGCGCCAAAGACAACCGCCGTCTGCCCCGTTAAATCAATATCCATTATTCCCATCATTGTTTCCCCCGATCTATATATTTAATTCTTTTCCTGCAGCTCAAATAACATCCCTTCAGGATCCATAAAATAAACCCAATAACACGTCACCCCATCACCTAGCAATGCTTCCTGTGGTTCCATAAATGGTTTAACCCCATGTTTATCCAACTCCTGGACCCATTCTTGAATACTATCCACGTATAAGCACAAATGTAATTTACCTGCACATGCTGCAGTTGGCGGAATCGGTGTCGGAACAGGATCCGTAATCTCTATGAACTCAAGCATGACTCCATCCGGTGTTTCCATGAAGGCTTCTCTATGGCAATGTGTTACATTATCTCCAACAATCCCCATTGCCTTACCTTCATTAACATCATGAAATTCCTCACTCGGACCACTTAACAGCTTCAAACCCAGTATCCCATGATAAAAATTAATTATTGTGTTTAAATCTTTTACTATAAATCCCAAATGACTCGTTGATAATACTTTCATGTTGCCACCTCCTTGTTTTTCTTAATTGTAATATTGTTTTTTGGGGACATCTAGGATAAAAAGGAACTCGTTTTATATATGTTCACTTTATACAAAAAAGACAATGATATCCATTCCGGCTTCCACACAAAGCTTTCGATTTCTCGTCATGGTGTTAGCCGTCATTTCTGCGGACGGGAAAAAGAGCTGGATTCTACATGCAGAAATGTTGTGAAGTCCAGTTCTTTTATTACAGAGAAATGATTTTACTTGACAAAAAAATGAAAGCGGAGTATATTATTAAAGTTCAAAAACGAACAGTTCAAAATGAAAGAAGGTGTATTTGTGATAAATTATTTTGCACATTGTGTTGATGTCGAAGAAGTGTATAAAAATATGATATCTCCAGTCTATGAAAAATACAAATTGACCTATATGGAGTTTACAGTTCTTATGTTTTTAGCAAATAATCCCCAGTATAATACAGCTACTCAAATTGTTAGATATCGTCATCTTGCAAAGTCCCATGTATCTATTTCCATTCGTTCCTTGCAGGAACGAGGATTGATTTTAGGGGAACATAAGGGAGGAAATCACAGAACCATTCACTTAAGTGTGTCGGATAAAGCAAGGGACATAATTGCAGTCGGGCGTGCGGCACAGAACAAATTTTGTGAAATAGTATTTGCAGGATTTTCAAAG
>OOBI01000750.1_pt1 | contig 23678 bp, 26 predicted proteins | sample 1671081 | NCBI WGS metagenome assembly OOBI01 (sample SAMN06348120, study PRJEB24527) | human gut metagenome | biome: human gut; feature: ankylosing spondylitis patient; material: feces | host: Homo sapiens | place: China | collected 2015-10 | reverse complement strand
GTGGTTGTATCATCAATACTTTTGTAAATGTGGAGCATGATGCCCTGATCGGTGACAATTGTCATATATCAACCGGTGCTATGGTTAATGGAGATTGCAAGGTCGGCGAAGGGTCTTTTTTGGGCAGCCAGTCGGTAATGGTGAATGGTACATCCATCATTTCCGGTTGTATCATCGGCGCGGGTTCGGTAGTATGTAAGGATATTTTGGAAAAGGGAATTTATTCGGGTAATCCCGCAACTTTGAAAATAAAGATTTAATGCATACTTTGATTATAGCCGAAGCCGGGGTAAACCATAACGGTTCTATTGCCCTTGCTAAAAAGTTAATAGATGTTGCTTCGGAGGCCGGTGTGGACTATGTAAAATTTCAAACCTTTAAGACAGAGAATTTAGTTTCTCTTTCCGCTCCCAAAGCGGAATATCAGCAAAGGAACATGCCGGATACCGATTGTTCACAGTATTCTATGCTTAAGAAATTAGAATTGTCTGTGAACCAGCATTTTGAATTAATAGAATATTGTAAATTGAAAGGCGTACGCTTTTTATCTACAGCTTTTGATATGGATAGCCTCCGTTTCCTATCCGGTCTTCACCTGGGATTATGGAAAATACCTTCAGGTGAAATAACCAATTATCCATATATCAAATTTATAGCGGAACAGAAAGAGCCCGTTATCCTTTCTACCGGAATGAGTACAGTGGAGGAAATCCAATCTGCCATCTCGTTATTGAACCGGTTTGGTGTAAAAACAGATCAAATAACTATTCTTCATTGTAATACGGAGTATCCTACTCCCATGTGTGATGTAAATTTGAAGGCTATGTGCAAGCTCCATGAAGAGTTTGGAATACGTACGGGATATTCGGATCATACGGTTGGTATAGAGATCCCGTTGGCCGCTGTCGCCCTTGGCGCTACAGTGATAGAAAAACATTTTACCCTTGATCGCTGCATGGAAGGTCCCGACCATAAGGCTTCTTTGGAGCCTTCCGAATTAAAACAAATGGTTTCGGCTATTCGTAATGTGGAAGAGGCCTTGGGCCGGGAAGAGAAAGTTGTATCTTTATCAGAATCCGGGAATCGTATTGTCGCCCGCAAGAGTATTGTTGCCGCGAGGGATATCCGAAAGGGAGAACCGTTGACGGAAGAAAACCTGACTGTCAAACGTCCCGGTACCGGTATTTCACCCCTGCAATGGGAGTCCGTCATTGGTACTGAGGCATGCCGTTCATTTAAAAAGGATGATTTGATAGTGCTCCAATGAGGAAGATATGTGTTATAACGGGCAGCCGTGCGGAATATGGCCTACTCAGTGGTCTGATGGCCAAGATTCAATTTGACAGGGATTTGCAGCTGCAAATCATAGCTACTAATATGCACCTTTCTCCGGAGTTTGGCCTGACTTATAAAGAGATTGAAACAGATGGTTTCCGCATTGATAAGAAAGTCGAGATGCTTCTCTCTTCTGATACTGCCAATGGGACCGCCAAATCTGTCGGATTGGCTACCATAGGTTTTGCCGATGCGTTTGAAGACCTGTTTCCTGATCTGATATTGGTCTTGGGAGACCGTTTTGAGCTACTGGCTGCTGTGAGTGCCGCCCTTTTCTATAAGATCCCTGTTGCGCATATACATGGAGGAGAGATAACGGAAGGCGCTTATGACGATAATATACGGCATGCCATTACGAAGATGAGTCATCTTCATTTTACATCGGCAGAGCCTTATCGCAGACGGGTCATTCAATTGGGCGAGAGTCCTGATAGGGTTTTTAATGTCGGTGCTCTTGGAGTGGAGAATATCAAACATGTGCCTTTACTGTCCAAAGAGGAGCTGGAAAAGAGCCTTAATTTTCAGTTGGGAGATAAGTCTTTGCTGGTCACATTCCATCCTGTCACCTTGGAAAACTCTACGGCCGAACAGCAATGCATGAATCTTTTGGAGTCTTTGGACTCCTTTCCTGATTATCGGATAATTTTTACTTTTCCCAATTCGGATACGGATGGTCGTATAATAATTGATTTAATCAAGCGATTTGTGGAAAGACACCGTAGTGAGTCAGTCGCTTTCGTTTCGTTGGGTAAGGTCCGTTATCTTTCCACTTTACAATATGTATCGGCCGTTGTCGGTAATTCTTCCAGCGGTATCATTGAAGTTCCCAGCTTCGGTATTCCGACATTGAATATCGGCGATAGACAAAAAGGACGGATAAGCTCCCGCAGTGTTGTCCATTGTGGAACTTCGAAAGAAGATATCTGTCTGGGTATACAAACGGTATTGTCGGATCCGGTTGCCGGAATCGCCAAACAGAAACGGAATCCTTATGATAAGGAGGGCACGGCGGATGCCATATGCACTATTTTGAAGACCGTCTCTTTGGATGGCCTGACATCAAAATCCTTTTATGACCTTTAATTACAATGTCTGATTATTCCAAATATTTAATTCCTCATACGGCAACTATCCGCGAAGCGTTGGTTGCTTTGAATGATTTATCTCACGATGTGCTTGTCCTTTTTGTTATGAATGAATTTGACCAGATGGCCGGGACATTGACTGATGGCGATATTCGCCGCTATCTGATTGGCGGAGGTGAGATAAAAGATTGTGTTTGCGGCGCAATGACTAGGTCTTTCTTATTTATAACGGAAGATTCCCCCCTCTCAATGATAAAAGAGTACAAAAATCGTGGTATATTTTTGATTCCCTGTGTGGATGACAATAAGATGATTCTAAAGGTTATTAACCTAAAGAAACGGAAATCCATTCTTCCTGTAGATGCCGTATTAATGGCGGGTGGAAAAGGAGAGCGACTTCGTCCGTTAACAGAGACAATTCCTAAACCGTTACTCCATGTCGGTGATAAAGCTATTATTGATTATAACGTAGACCGTCTGATTTCTTATGGAGTGGAACATATTTCGGTTACTGTGAATTACCTGGGAGAGCAATTGGAGGATCATTTCAAGGAATCGCGTGATGGTATACGGGTCAAATGTGTCCGTGAACCTCGCTATTTGGGCACTATCGGTTCAATCAAATTTGTATATCCTTTTTGCCATGACACGGTTTTAGTCATGAACTCAGACTTGTTTACCAATATAGATTATGAAGATTTCTATCTCCATTTTAAAGAACACGATGCTGATATGTCCGTGGCTGCCGTTCCTTATTCTATCTCTGTACCCTATGGAATTTTTGAATTGGAAGGGCGTAACATTCATGGGGTCAAAGAAAAGCCGACCTATAACTATTATGCGAATGCCGGAATTTATCTGATAAAAAAGAGTTTGTTGGATATGATACCTGATAATTGTTTTTATAATGCCACGGACTTTATGGAACTGTTGATTCATAATAACCTGAAAGTAGTCCGTTATCCTATAACCGGCTATTGGATTGATATAGGTAAACATGAAGATTATAAAAAAGCGCAAGAGTTAGTAAAGCATATGTGAATAAAATGAGAACACTGTTTTTAATTCCCGCAAGGGGAGGTAGCAAAGGGTTGCCAGGTAAGAATATTATTAAATTGGCAGGAAAACCTTTAATTGTTTATAGTATTGAATTAGCCAGAAAAATCGTATCAGATCAAGATATATGCGTCTCTACAGATGATGAGAAAATAAAGAAAATAGTAGAACGATATGGTTTAAAAGTACCTTTTCTTAGGCCATCTGAACTGGCAACGGATTTTTCTACTACTAATGAAGTGTTATTACATGCTATATCCTATTATGAGAGCATTGGTTACAGTTATGATGTCGTTGTTTTGTTGCAGCCAACTTCTCCATTACGTCAAGTGAAAAATGTATTGGAAGCCATGTCTTTATATAGTAATCAGATTGATATGGTAGTTTCTGTTAATGAATCACATGCCGCGGCTGTTTTATGTAGGGAGGACGAATCTGGGTATTTAGATTTGTTATTTAATAATCTTGCCGGAAGAAGGCAGAATATGAAAAAGTTCTATGAATATAATGGAGCCATTTATGTAATAAATGTAAATTCATTGAAAGAAAAGGGCTTGTCAAATATGGAAAGAAAAGTGAAGTATGTAATGCAAAAATCCGAATCTATAGATATAGATGATATCTATGATTTGATGTATGCAGAATCAATTATTAATGCTTCCCAAAAAGATGTATAACATACTTCAACAGAAAACAGGTATACTTTCCTTGCGATGATGATGCCCAATCCCACCTGTATGACGAAGTCGTTTCGGGCACTCATATCACGACCTCTTTGTTATCTTACCTTCTGTTCGACCGTTACCGCATGTGTTCTTCTGACTACCGTGAGTCCAAGAACCGGCTGCCTGATATGGACTGGAATACCTGCCGGCAGAATCTGTCCAATTGGGCAGATAAGGGCGCTGTCCACTTCAACAAACAGATTCCCGCCTTGAAGAGCATCGCTTTGGAACGGAGTTCAAATGTGAATGTTGATGAAACGTGGTGCCGTTACCAAACCCACTTCGGCCATAAGAAGACTTATATGTGGTGCCTTGTGAATAAGAAAGCGGGTATTGTGATCTTCTTCAATGAAGATTGCCTGGATAAGGCGGGCAACAAGCATGAAGGCGGTTGTGGATGTAGTGTTCTGAAGGATTTTCTGGGCGATTCGCAAATCAAGTCCTTGTAGAGTGATGGTTATAACGTCTATATGTATCTTGATGACGAATCGGTGGAGGTGGAACATTTATGCTACCCGGCTCATGCGCGTAACAAGTTCAAGGACGCCTATAATCAGGGTTGTGAGAAAGCCCGTTTCTTCCTCGAACAGATAGCCAAGCTTTATAAGCGTGAGGAAGACTACCGCCGGACGGCATCCGAGACTAAGGCGAAACGCAACGATGCTTATACGCATGGAATTGTGGAGCGTTTATGGAGTGAGCTTTATGATTTGCTTGCATAACCCCAAGAGAGGATGAGTGATTTAATGCGAACCGCTTTGAATTATCTCCATAAGTTTGGGGAGCAGCTTTTTGCTTACCGTAAAGACGGTGACTATACGATAGACAATCTTGCTGCCGAGCGGGCGATCCGGCCTTTGATTATCCAGAGAAAAAACAGCCTATTCTTCTGTAGTACGAAAGACGCTTTGCGATCAGCTGTTTATAATACCTTTGTTGAAACCTGCAAGCAGGCGGGTGTCAGTTTCCGATCTTTCTTCTGTAAGTACATGACGGATCGAACAGATTATGAAAACCTGCTTCCAATGACGATCGGTCTGACAAATTAGTGAAAACAAATTAAAACTTACGGTCCGGAACAAGTGGCGAGTGCCAGCTGATACTCGCTTGAAAAGAGTATACCATGTTTTGGACGCTTACTAATTATTTGTGTGTATGAATAAAATATTGTATATTATAGCCACTGTTATGTTGCTTAGCTGTGGTAGAGATGATTCTGAGAGTGTAAAGATGAAAATGGAGCCAATTATTTCGTCTTACGTAGCTATTGGCTCCGATTCTTATCCGCGAAATACAGAGGGGGATTGTATTGAATTGGAAGACGGTACGCTTCTATGCGCTTTTACCCGTTTTGAAGGATATGCGGACATTGCTTCTTCCTGTATTGTAGGAGCATTGAGCCGAGATCATGGTAGAACGTGGTCTGTTCCTACCATTATTTGTGGGAACATAGGGCTTCAAAATGTGATGAGTGTATCGCTGATTGAAGTGAATCAGAAAATTCATCTTTATTTCCTGATAAAAAACAGTGATACTGATTTACAAGTTTATAGAATGATTATGACTGATGGTTATAAATGGGGAAAACCGGAATGTATACAGATGCCTTTAGGTTATTGTGTGGTTGTAAATGGCGCTGTTGTTTATTCTGATGAAAGTCGTTTGTATATTCCCGTTTGCTTTTTCGATAAATCCCCTGCTACTTTGGAAGATAAATCTAAATGCTTCTATTTATATTCTGACGATGAAGGGAACTCATGGAATAAATCGGATCAGGTTGTTATTGACGAGTCAAAGTATGGTGGATTAGAACCTACAATAGTAGAACTTTCTTCTGATAAGGTCTTAATGTCTATGAGGACTGATTTAGGTTTTCAATATTTTGCCTATTTCGACCATAATGGGAAATTAGTGAAAGGTCCTGTTCGGTCGTCTCTACCTTCTTCAGATTCTCCTGCGCATTTAATCTCACTGAAACATGGGAAGTTGTTGGCGGTTCATAATAATTGTGATGTGGATATGAGAAATCGATTAAGTATTTCACTCAGTTTGGATGAGGGAGACTCTTGGAACGAAGAATTTATATTGGAAGAGTCTGCGAATGAAAAAAATTCCTTCTCGTATCCCTCTTTGAAAAAAGTGGGAGATCGATTGCTTATTACTTATTGGGAATTTTTAGTTAATCATTATTCTTATTCGTTGAAGTTTGCTTCTTTAGATTTGAATGTGTTCTTGTAAAGAGCATGAATGATTTGTGAATAACTAATCCTGAAATTGGATGTTTATGAACTGTTGCAACAAAATGATAAGCAAAATAGTAATACTTAGGTATGCTCCGTATGGGCAAAATGTCTCTCTCTTTTTTTCAATTGATTACTTAATTAAATCGGGTATATCTATCGAATATTGGGATGTATCATCAATCACTATAGGAGAAAGCGGAGGAAATTCTACAAATGAACCAATTAATATATCTGTTATTCGGAGCTATAAAGAACTGGCTAAGTATATAAAGTCTCAAGATAAAAGTACTACTTTGTTTATTCCATTCATGTCTTTTTTTTGTAAGACGTTCAGGTGCTTTTATTTATTATCGAAATATGATTGCAGATTAGGTTGTTGTATAACTGGATTTCTCCCAACTACTAATCGTTCTTCAAGAGAGAAGGTAATTCAACTATTGAAAATTTGCAATTTTAAGAAGTTGTATTATGCTTTTGGAAATTTGATATGCAACTATATTAAGAATAAGACTTCCATCATCAAACCTTGTGATGTAATTTATTATACGGGCTCTAAGGCCGTACTAAATGAGTATAAATTCGATGAAGGCACTGCTTTTTCAAAACTTAACTCAATTGACTATGAACATTTTTCTATGTCGGGTAGTGAAGAAAAGCCGATGTTGGAAAAAGAAAGCTATATGGTTTTTATAGATCAATATTTGCCTTTTCATCCGGATGCGAAAATAAATGGTTTTTTAGATATTGATCCGAAGGGATATTATAGAAACTTGAATGAGTTTTTTAACCGATTGGAACAGCGTAATGGAATGAAAGTGGTCATAGCTGCTCATCCTAAAGCGATAAAGTATAAGACACACGATTATTTTAATCATCGGACTGTATATTGGGGGGTGACCAATGAATTGGTGAAAAATGCTAAGCTGGTAATTATGCATTTTTCTACCTCCGTCTCTTTTTCGGTGTTATACAATAAGCCAGTTGTCTTTGTTTCGATGCCGGAGATCAAGTCGATGAATTGGAACTATCATCATTTGATCCTTGTTTTTGCCGAAGCATTGGGGGCTTGTTACTATTTCCTTGATAATGATTGGACGCTGAATGAGGAAATTCAGGTGAATGATCGGAAATATGAAGACTATAAATATGCCTATCTTACTACAACGGAGACCGAATGTAGTATAAATGGAGTGAACTTAATGAAGTCTTTGCTGACTTTATAACCCACTATTTAATATAAAATGCAAGCAGTAATATTAGCAGCAGGAATGGGCAAACGCTTAGGCGATTTGACTCAAAATAACACAAAATGCATGGTTCGGGTGGATGGTATTATGTTGATCGACCGAGTGTTGAAACAACTATCCTCCTTGACGTTAAACAAAGTGATTTTAGTGATCGGCTACAAGGGTGCACAGCTAAAAGAACACATTGGTGATGTGTTCAATGGGATGCCTATTGAGTATGTTGAAAATCCGATTTACGATAAAACAAACAATATCTATTCGCTCTCCTTGGTGAAAGACGAGCTGAGACGGGATGATACGCTTTTGCTGGAGTCGGATCTTATTTTTGATGATACTTTGTTGCATCTGCTCATGGACAGTGCTTATCCCAATGCGGCGCTGGTGGATAAATATGAAACGTGGATGGATGGAACAATGGTCAGATTGGATGAAGAACACAACATTGTGAACTTTATTCCTAAAAAGGATTTTAGCTACGAAGATGTTTGCTCTTATTATAAAACGGTTAATGTCTATAAATTTAGCAAAGACTTTTTGTCTACCCAATACGTGCCTTTTTTGGAAGCGTATACGAAAGCCTTGGGAAACAATGAATATTACGAGCAAGTGCTTCGTGTCATCACTTTATTGGATAATTGTGATTTGAAGGCTATTCCTTTGAGTGGACAAAAATGGTATGAGATTGATGATATTCAAGATTTGGATATTGCTGAAGTGCTTTTTGCTGCACCCGGAAAGCGGTTGTCTCTCTATCAGAAACGATATGGCGGCTATTGGAGATTTCCTGATTTGCTGGATTATTGCTATTTGGTCAATCCGTTTTTTCCTCCGGAAAAGATGAAGGAAGAGTTAAAAGCTAATTTTGATATTCTGCTCACAGAATATCCTTCGGGAATGTCTATTAATAATTTATTAATCAGTAAGTTTTTCAATTTAAAGCCGACATACGTCTGCGTGGGGAATGGGGCTGCTGAATTGATAAAAAGTCTGATGGATCATCTGGATGGTCACATCGGAATGGTTTATCCTACTTTTGAGGAGTATCCTAATCGGTATAACAAGAAAGAAACCATTGTGTATACACCTTCCAATCCGGATTTCTCGTATACGGCACTCGATTTAAAAAACTATTTTTCCAATCAAGATTTATCTACTCTCTTGTTGATAAATCCAGATAATCCTTCGGGCAATTACATCTCCAAAGCAGATGTGCTATCCTTGGCTGATTGGGCGAACGAAAAGGGAATAACGTTGGTTTTGGATGAATCCTTTGTTGATTTTACTGAGGAGAATATTTGCAATACCATGCTAAGTAATGAAATTTTGGGAGCTTTCCCTAATCTGGTTGTGGTAAAAAGTATCTCAAAATCTTATGGTGTGCCCGGACTGCGTTTAGGGGTTTTAGCCACTGGCAATGGTGTCTTATTGGAGAAAATAAAACGCGATTTATCTATTTGGAATATTAATTCTTTCGCGGAGTTTTATATGCAGATTTCAGGGAAATATGAATCGGCTTACAAACAAGCTTGTTTGAATTTTGCTCAGGAACGAAAACGTTTTTATCGGGAACTCCTGAAAATTGCATTTTTGCGTGTCATCCCTTCGCAAGCTAATTATTTTCTGTGTGAGGTTACGAGTAAATATGCTTCCTCTGAGTTGACGACCTTATTACTTGAAAAATATAATATATTAATAAAAGACTGTAGCCCTAAAAAAGCTTTTGGCGGGAAGCAATACATCCGTTTGGCCATTCGTAATCAAGAAGATAATGATAGGCTGATTGCGGCTTTGGGTGAGCTTTTATAATTTCTGACTAAAATAGATAGTGTGTTCTAAGTGACACATAAAAGTAATAAAGAAAGAATGGCTATGAATATGATTTTATTATTGAAGAGCTTTGTTAGAACATTAGGTTTGAAGAATTTGCTTTATCCGGTCTATTCTCATACTCTATTAAAAGTTTATAAAAGGAGGCAGAACCGGCTGTTTAACGGTGGTAATAAAGAGTTGCTATTTTTGGTGGATGATGTTTTGACCAGGCACGAATGCGTTTTTTGGTTGAATTATGGCACTTTGCTGGGAGCATACAGAGATCATGATTTCATAACACATGATAATGATTTAGATATAGGTATGTATTGGAAAGATAGGGAAGGAGTAAAGGAATGGTTGGCAGATGCCGGACTAAAATTACTATCTATCATAACGTATGGTAATCCTGATGCTCCTGATAGCGCCGAATATAGATTTGAATATCATGGAACTTGCATTGATATTAATTTCTATGAAGTGGAAACTGGAGTGGCAATTACATATAATCCTCTGTTCTTTAGTGAAAAAGATTATAATGTAAGGGGGGCAAGCATACCTGTAAAGGTGGAACGGGTAGATTCGCCTTTTACAAATCTGAAAAAAATCACCTTTTTGGGGCGAACATTTTATGTTCCTGAAAATACGGAAGAATATTTAATTGCAAATTATGGTGAAAATTTCATGACTCCAATTTCCGATTTTAATTATCATGATTATGCGTTGAATATTACCGCATATTCGGAAGAGGAAAAATCCGGTTCTTTTTATAGGTACAATTTTTGATGAGAGAGTCGTATACTAAAGGGTATTTGTTTATCTATGGATGGCAGATATTATCTATCATCCTCGGTCTATTGTCCGTATTCATTGTTGTTCCTTTTTTATCATCGAATAAAATATTATATGGAATTTATTCTATTTGTATCTCTCTAACCATATTCTATAATTATGCCGATGTTGGATTTTTAAGCGCAGGTCAAAAATATGCTGCGGAGTCTTATGCAAAGGGAGATAGAACAGGAGAAATGTCTATCATTTCTTTTACTGCCTTTATTCTATTTCTTTTTTTAGGTCTGATTTCCGTATTGTTATTTTTAATTGGATTGCATCCCAATTGGATGATAGCAGATTTGCAAGCCCATCGGGATGTTCGCATAGCGACCTTGTTGATATTTATATTAGCCTTTTCTTTCCCTATATATGCTTGTCAAAGGATTCTTGTTTTAATTTATGCTATCAGACTTGAGGATTATAAATTTCAACGAATCGTTATTATCGGAAATGTGTTGAGAATATTATCTGCCCTTTGTTTCTTTTCAAATGGGAAATATATGGTAGTGGAATATTTTCTTGTATATCAAATAATTGGTGCGTTTGTGGCTCTTTATGGAATTGGAGATGTAAAGAGGCGTTATAGTTATTCATGGAGCGAGTTCAGGCGATTTTTCCGATTTAACAGGTCTGTTTTTAATAAGGTCAAACGAGTTGCGTTTGTAAGCTTGGTGCTCACCGTTGGTTGGGTGTTTTATTATGAAATAGATCAGTTGGCTATATCCCGCCTCTTAGGGGCAAAGCAGGTAGCCGTCTATGCTATTGCTTTGGCGGTGCTTACCATGTTTCGGACTTTTTTAGGAGCTCTATATGCTCCTTTTATATCCCGATTTAATCATTTTATAGGTTTGAGGGATATAAATGGATTAAATTCTTTCTATAAACATATTGTGAATCTTCTTTTTCCTTTGGCTACGTTGCCCATTATCATAGTCAGCATGCTTGCGAAAGCTTTTATTATTTCATGGGTTGGCAAGGAGTATGACAGTTCTGTTTTTTTGGTCGAAATTATTGTTTTTACCAATATATTGGCTTTCATTTCTTATCCAAGCAACCCTTATTTAATCAGTCGTGAAAGAGTGAATTGTTTGTATGTCTTGAGTATGCTGACCCCGTTAGTCTTTTGGATCGGTATCTTGTTTACTGTCAATGCTTATGGTTTGGGTGCATTTGTGTTTTGGAAAGTAGTTGCCATGATTTTATCGGGTATCTGTTCTTGCTTTTTTGTATATAAAGTGATGCGGGAGAGAATATGCCATTTGTCTTTAGAGTTACTTAAAAATTATGGTCTGCCTCTCTGTTTCTGTGTGTTTCTATGCTTTTCGGCGAGGTATTTGATGGTTTACGAGAAAAATTATATAGCATTGGGCACTAATGTGTTGATTATGTGTGTGGTCTTTGCGCTTAGCTTTTTGGCGTGCTTGTTAACCTCCCGACCATTGAGAGAATATGTTTATAAATTAGTAAAAGTTATATAGATATGAATTTGTTAGAGAAAAGTTACTCTGGTAAGAAAGTTTTGATTACGGGGCATACCGGATTCAAAGGGACTTGGTTAACTACTTGGCTACACGCTTTGGGGGCTGATGTATATGGTATCTCGTGTGACATTCCCACTTCGCCTTCCATGTTTGAAGTGTTAAAACTAGAAGAGAAAATTCATCATTATCAGATGGATATAAGGGATTATGATGCTCTTTCGGAAGTGATTAGAGAAGTAAAGCCTGATTTTGTCTTTCATTTGGCGGCTCAAGCTATTGTTTCTAAATCATATGCTAATCCGAGAGAGACTCTGACAACGAATATAGTTGGTACAATGAATGTGTTGGAAGCTTTACGGCAGCTTAATTTTCCTTGTGTGGCAGTGATTATCACAAGTGATAAATGTTACGACAATGTGGAATGGGTGTATGGATATAAAGAGACGGATGCATTGGGGGGAAAGGATATTTATAGTGGCTCTAAGGGCGCGGCTGAATTGGTCTTTAAGTCGTATTATCACTCCTTTTTTAAAAGTGAGCGGTCCAACGTTCGGATTGTTTCGGTGAGGGCGGGAAATGTGATTGGAGGAGGCGACTGGGCGTTGGATCGGATTGTTCCGGACTGTATGCGCTCTTGGTCTGAAAATAAGATTGTAGAGATTAGAAGTCCTTTTGCTACACGTCCGTGGCAACATGTGCTGGAGCCCTTGAGTGGCTATTTGAATGTAGGAGCTGCGCTTTTGGAAGACAGTTCACTCAATGGAGAAAGCTTTAACTTCGGCCCTAAAGCTGAAGTGAGCAAAACGGTGAAAGAACTATTAGAAGATTTGAGCGTTTGCTGGAAATATACATCTCCTATGGAGGCGTATACCATTACTGATCAGGTGAAATTTCACGAAGCCGGCCTTTTGAAGTTGAATTGTGACAAGGCTCTTTTTTATTTAAAATGGCATTCGGCCTTGGATTATAAACAATTGTTGCACTTTACGGGTAACTGGTATTATAATTATTATAAAAATCCAATAGATATGCTTGAGTATACGCAACAACAAATTAATGAATATACGCAGGTAGCGCATAATAAAGGGATAAAATGGGCGAGATGATTGAAGGTGTTTTAATTACTCCTTTGAAAAAAATTTATCACCCCAAAGGAGATATTTTTCATGCTTTAAAAAACATGGAGGTGGGTTATGAAGGTTTCGGCGAAGCCTATTTTTCAACCATCAAGCCGGAAACGATTAAGGCGTGGAAACGGCATTTCAGGATGACACTGAATTTGATTTGTATTCGAGGTGAAATTCATTTTGTATTGTATGACGATAGGAGAGAATCAAAATCGTATGGTCAATTTATGGAAGTTACGTTATCGCCCTTGAAGCATTATTGCCGATTGACGGTTCCTCCGAATGTTTGGATGGGATTTAAAGGGATGGATCAGGCAGATAGCTTATTATTGAATGTAGCTAATATACCACACGATCCGATAGAGCAAGAGAACATTCCGATGGAGGAATCTCCTATTGTGTTTGATTGGAATAAATTAAATCAGTAAGTATGAAGGTAGTAATCTTAGCAGGGGGTAAGGGGACGAGAATTGCGGAATATAGTACTCGTGTCCCTAAGCCGATGGTTGAAATTGGCGAGTATCCCATTTTATGGCACATCATGAATTGGTATGCAAAATTCGGTTATAATGATTTTGTGTTGGCTTTAGGATATAAAGCGCAGGTCATCAAAGAATTCTTTTTGAACTATTATGCGTTGAATAATGATTTTGAAGTGAATCTGTCCACTGGTGAAATAAAGTATATCAATAAGCAAAATCGTAATTGGAAAGTTACATTGGTAGATACTGGGCTAGATACAATGACGGGTGGGAGAATAAAAAGATTAGAAAAAATCATTGGAAAAGAAACTTTTATGGTGACTTATGGAGATGGTTTGTCTGATATAGATCTGGATGCTTTGCTGACTTTTCACAGGCGTTGTGGTAAAGTAGCGACTCTTTCGGCCGTACATCCCACTGCGCGGTTTGGTGAACTGAGAATTGATGGGAATCAAATGGTGACAAGTTTTAAAGAAAAACCGCAATTGGAAGATGGACGTATCAACGGAGGATTTTTTGTGTTAGAACCGGAAATATTTGATTATATAGAAAGTGATGCTACTGTGTTTGAAAAAGACCCGCTGGAACACTTGGTTAGGAGTGGGGAGCTTTCCGCTTATAAACATGATGGTTTTTGGCAGTCGATGGATACGGTGAGAGAAAGACAAATATTAGAAGAGTTGTGGAAAACAAATAATGCGCCATGGAAATAAAAGGTATGAAATTGTCTAAATCGATAATAGGACAGGAGGAAATAGACGCTGTGACGGATGTGTTGCAAAGGGAGTATCTGGGAATGGGGCAGGATGTCATGAAATTCGAGGAAGAGCTAGAATGCTTTTTTCAACGAAATGTGACATTGGTCAATACCGGAACTGCGGCTTTGCATTTGGCATTGCAGGGGGTAGGAATTGGCCGGGGAGATGAAGTTTTAGTGCAATCATTGACGTATGTAGCCTGTTTTCAAGCTATCAAAGCTACGGGAGCTACTCCTGTGGCTTGTGAGGTTTGTGATGCTTCGCTCACGTTGGACTTAGCGGATGCGGAAGCTAAACTGACGCCTCGAACGAAGGCTATCATGCCGGTGCATTATGCGGGGAATGTGGGCGATCTTGATTGTATTTATGACTTTGCGAGAAAGCATCGTTTAAGGGTCATAGAAGATGCTTCTCATGCTTTTGGCTCTTTTTATAAAGGAAAATTGGTGGGTAGTTTTGGAGATGTTTGTTGCGTCAGTATGGATGGCATTAAAAACATTACTTCCGGAGAAGGGGGAATGATTATAACGAATGATGTGGAGGTGTGTCAAAAAATAAAAGATGCCCGACTATTGGGAGTGGAAAACGATACGGTAAGCCGATATAAGGGGGAGAGGACTTGGCTCTTTGATGTGCATGATCAGGGGTGGAGGTATCACATGAGTAATATCATGGCTGCCATCGGGCTGGTGCAATTTAAGAAGTTTCCAGAATTTAAAGAGAAACGTCAGGCACTGGCTAAACTCTATCAAAAAAGGTTGAAAGGTGTTGTAAAACTTATTGAATGTAACTATGATGAAGTGGTGCCTCACATCTTTGTGATCAGAGTGGGAGGAGGCGAACGGGATACGGTGAAAGAGGCGCTTGCCAAGGAAGGGATTCCGACCGGAATGCATTACAGACCGAATCATTTGCTGACTTTATTTGCTGGAAATCAAGATAATGTAACATTGAAACATACTGATAGAGTATATGAGGAACTCGTCACATTACCTTTGCATCCGGGCTTGACGGAAGAACAGATTAATTTTATTTGTGATGTTATCGAACGCACTTTGCAATCCTAATCGACCGCTTGTTTCTATCATTATAAATTTCTATAATGGGGAGCAATATTTGGCTAATGCTATAGAAAGTGTATTGGCTCAAACATATGAAAATTTAGAATTACTGCTGTATGATAATCTGTCAACAGACAGCAGCGCACTGATTGTTCAAAAGTTTGAAGACCAAAGAATACGATATATATTGGCTGATGAGCATACGTCACTCGGAGAGGCTCGTAATAGAGCTCTGAAGGTGGCAAAAGGTGAATTTATCAGTTTTTTGGATTGTGATGATTGGATTGAGATAAATAAAGTGAAAGTATCTTTAACCTATTTTGCTCAAGCGGAAGTAGGGCTTGTATATACTAATGGTTATACCTTTTATGAAAAAAAGAACCACTACCGGAAGTTCTTTAAAAAGGAGCAGAAAGAGGGGATGATTTTTGAAGATTTATTGGCTTCGTACCGCATAGCCATACCGAGCGTCATGTTTAGGCGTGCCGTGATAGAGAGACTATCTTCTTGGTTTGATACCCGTTTTTCAATGATTGAGGAGTTTGATCTTTTTATTCGTATTGCGCAAATTAGTGCAGTGCGATATGATCATCACTGTTTGTGCTACTGGCGAGCACACGAAACTAGTATGACTTGGTCGAAAAGATCTTGCTTTGAAGTAGAGATGAGACAGTTTTTAGAGCAATTACTAAAAGAAAATCCGGCGTTAAAGAATCATTATGCAGTGAAAAGATACCAGGCAAAAATAGCCTTTCATCACTTTATGAACACATGGAATAAGCCGTTTAATCCTAATAGAAGAATATTGGCTGATTTCTTATTGGTGGATAAAAGGCTTATATTAGTATATCTTGTCTCTTTCTTAGGGAAAAATTGGTTTTATAAGATTCTGAAATTTTTAAATATATATGTGTAGGTCCCTGTGCAATGGGTAAGATAAAAGAAAAAACGTTGTTGCTATTGTTGGTCTATGCTCCATGGGTTAATGTTATCAATTATAGAACAACTCCAATCGTTGCATCGTCGCTAACGGCTCTTTTCATCGGGCTGTTGGCTGTGGAGTCTTTTGTGTGGCGAAGTAAAATTAATGAAGAATATTTTGATATTATCAAGAAGAACCCTTTTTTATTTCTTGCTTTTATTTCTTTGTTAGGATATTCCATTTTTTGTCAAAAGATTAGCGATTTGTTTGTTTTTTTTAATTTGTTTTTGCTGTTATTGCTAGTAATACCTTTGTTTGTAGATATTCGGGCTTTTTGTCGTAGCTATTTTGATGTTTATCTTTCGTATTTAATCATAGTAGTCTCTTTGTCGATTATTGTCGATTTTATATTGCTCAATACGGGATATGCTAGCCTTCAACCGATGTATAACAGTGAAAATGTAACCTATTTGGAACGTCCGTTTGGCCTGTTTGGGCAACCAAGTGTTAACTCTACTCTTATTTGTGTATTCTATTTACTGAAGCGTTATTTGCATGATATTTGGGGGCTTGGAAGAGTGCGAAATATCTATTTTGTATTTGTGGTGCTTGGAGTGATGTGCCAAGGAAGCGGTTCAGGTTTCATTTCTTTTGCTTTATTATTAATTCCCGTTTGGGGGTATCGCTTTAAAGCATTTAAATATGTATTTATCTTATTGTTGTTAGGGGGTATCTATTATATCAGCCTGACTGACTTGGTAGAAAAGCTAAGTGTTTCTTATCTTACTTTTTTGTATGATTTTGTAGTGGATATTTTCCATTTATATTTGGCTCATATTTCATCTACTTCAGCTCTGATATGGGGTGAAGTATCTCCAACAGTAATGATTCCTATTGATTTTGGACCTATTTTTTATATTACCCATTCGGGCATATTGCTTTATATCGTTTTTATAGGTACGCTTGTTTATCTGTCTGTAAAGGAGAAAAATTATAACTTTAGATATGCAATTATTCTTTTATTTATAGGTGGATTACATTATCCTGTAATGTTTTATGTGGTTATGCACTTCATTTGGTTTCTTTTGTTTTTTGTTGTCTTTAGAAAGGTAAGGTTGACTTAAGTTATTTTTTATGAAAGCTCTGTTTTTGAGAATGTTGAAAGGAAATGCTAAAGCTATATTAGCTGTCATCCAGCGTTATAACTACGATAAGTACTGGAGACGTCGTGCTATTGTAACTACCAATAGTAATAAAACGCCTCTTCTGGTGAAGTTGTATTACCTGTATTATATAAAGAAAATGGATGCTTATCATAATTGTTCGTTTGGCACAGATTTAAATGCCGGTGTATACTTTGTGACACCTCCTCATCTTCCACATGGTCCGAATGGTATCATTGTGGGGCATGATGTGTTTGCATGAATAGTAATGTGCTGTATATCAGTATGTTACAATTGTTTGTGGGTGAAATTTTTGACAATGTAATGATCGGTGCGGGTGCGAAGATTCTCCCAAGCGTTACTATTGGCAACAATGTTAAAGTGGGGGCTAATTGTGTAGTTGTGGAAGATGTCCCAGACAATTGCACGGTGGTACTTCCCAAACCAAGGGTCATAGCGAAATTACTATAAAATTAAAATTCTGTATTATTTACTGTAAATGTGAGATGAAAAATCTATTACACGTACTGAATGTTCCTTTTGTTATTTCTTATTTTTTGGGTGATCAACTTTTGTATATGAGGGAGAAAGGGTATAATGAATATATCATCTGTAGCTCTTCTTCTTCTTTGGCTGATTTGTCTAATAGGTATTTGTTTCATTATAAGGAAATTGGAATTTATCGCAAATTTTCAATACTGGCAGATATAAAAGCAGTGATACAGATATGCAACTATATTAAATATCATGACATGGATATAGTGAATGGACATACTCCCAAAGCTGGGATGTTGGCAATGTTTGCGGCATTTGTCATGCGAGTGCCCAAAAGAATTTATTTCAGGCATGGTTTATTATATGAAACGAGTACTGGTATAAAAAGATACATATTTGTGTTTGCGGAAAAAATGGCGTCTTTATTAGCTACGGATGTTGTATGTGTTAGTCCATATCTAATAGAGAAGAGCCTGAAGGATGGATTATCTCCCAAGAAAAAAATGATTTTATTGAATAGAGGTTCATGCAATGGGGTGGATTCTGTGGGACAATTTAATCCAGATAAGATTGATCATGTAAAATTAGAGGCATTAAAACGTAAATATGGTATTGATGAGAATGCTTGGGTGATTGGATATACAGGAAGGATAGTAAAAGATAAAGGAATTATAGAACTTGTGGAAGCATATAAAATACTTAAACGTCAATATTTGAATTTGTATCTATTGTTAGTGGGGCCAGAAGAAGAGAGAGATCGGTTACCTGATGACGTTATGAGTCTGATACATAATGATGAAAGAATCATCCTAACAGGTTTAGTGGATCAAAAGATAGAATATTATTATGCTCTAATGAATATATTAGTACTTGCTTCATATAGGGAAGGTTTTGGTACAAGTATTATAGAGGCGTCAGCTATGCGACTTCCGGTATTGACGACTTCACATACGGGGTGTAGAGATGCCATTTTAGAAAAAAAAACTGGACTTTTTATTACTCATGATCCTTTGATGATTGCTTCAACAATAGAAACCTTGATTGGTGATTTAGAATTAGTGAAAAAGTTGGGACGAAACGGACGATTGTTTGTAGAAAGAAACTTTGAACGCCATCTGATCTGGAGGGAGATTGAAAAATTGTATTTATAATAAGGATAGAAGTTCTCAAATAGGCTATGGGTATATTCGTTTTTTGTGTATGCTGCTAACTTAATTTATTAATAGATTTGGGCAATATTAGGAGTATGCTGTATAGCTAAAAATTAGAGTAGTTGGTTTATCATTGAGTGTTTACGTATTATTATTCTTCATGTAAATGAATCTATTAGTTACAGGAATTCATGGTTTTGTAGGATCTAATTTAGTTGCTGTCTTAAAAGGGAATTGTCATTTTTACGGTTTAGATATTGTGACTTTTTTTAAAGACGGAGTGTTACAAACTTTTTCTTGGAGAGATATCGAACCCACATCTTTCCCTTTACAGACCCTTCCCCAATTTGATGCAATCATTCATCTTGCCGGAAAGGCTCATGATACGAAAAACCAATCAGCTGCTCAGTCTTATTTTGATATTAATACCGGTCTGACTCAAAAGATATTTGATTTCTTTTTGGAGTCTTCTGCGAAGAAATTCATATTTTTTAGTTCAGTAAAAGCTGCGGCTGATAGTGTAGTGGGAGATATGCTTACTGAGGATGTTATTCCGGCTCCTGTTGGTCCTTATGGGGAAAGTAAAATAAGAGCTGAAGAGTATATAAAGGAACATTGTGTATTTCCTGCTGTCTCTTCCTGCGAGTGTTCTCCTTTTCGGGAGATGACTTCGGTTACAGAAAAACAGGTTTATATATTAAGACCTTGTATGATTCATGGTCCGGGGAATAAAGGAAATCTGAATCTATTGTATAATGTGGTGAAGAAAGGAATTCCCTGGCCATTGGGTGACTTCGAAAATCGTCGTTCGTTTACTTCAATTGATAACCTATGCTATGTGATTGAGGGATTATTGACTAAAGAGGTACCTACGGGCATTTATCACATGGGGGATGATGAAGCTTTATCAACAAATGAGTTGATTGCCATCATGTGTGAGGCAATGGGAAAACAGCCCCATATCTGGAAGATGAATAAGGGCTTTATGGAAGGATGTGCCGGACTGGGAACTTTACTCCATTTGCCACTGAATACGGAAAGGCTTCGTAAACTGACGGAGAATTATGTGGTAAGTAATGCTAAGATCAAAGCTGCTCTCGGGATTGATAAAATGCCTGTGACAGCTAAAGAGGGGTTGATTAAAACCATTCGTTCATTTGAAGAAACTAAATAAGTTATGTACTATTTAATAATCTTAGTTCTGCTATTTCTGGCAGAACTTTTTTATTTCCGTATTGCTGATAAATGCAATATCATCGATAAACCGAACGAGCGGAGTTCGCACACCCGGATCACTTTGAGAGGGGGAGGAATCATTTTCTTCTTTGGCGCATTAGCTTACTTTTTGACGAATCAGTTTGAGTATCCTTGGTTTATGCTGGCTCTGACATTGATTACTTTTATCAGTTTTGTAGACGACATTCGTTCTACTTCTCAGGGGTTACGTTTGGTGTTTCATTTTACGGCGATGGCTTTGATGTTCTATCAATGGGGGTTGTTCAGCCTGCCTTGGTGGACCATTGTGGTTGCTTTGATTGTTTGCACAGGGATTATCAATGCCTATAATTTTATGGATGGTATTAATGGCATTACAGGTGGATACTCGTTGGTGGTGCTGGCGGCATTAGCATTTATAAATGGGGTATATGTTCCATTTGTAGAGCCGGCTTTGATTTATACCATGCTTTGTGCTGTGTTGGTCTTTAACTTCTTCAATTTCCGGAAACAGGCAAAGTGTTTTGCGGGGGATGTAGGTTCGGTTAGCATTGCTTTCGTGATCCTCTTTCTGATCGGTATGCTGATAATCCGTACGGAAAATTTCAGCTGGATTGTCTTGTTGGCACTCTATGGGGTGGATAGTGTGCTGACTATAATTCATCGGTTGATGTTGCATGAGAATATTGGTTTGCCACATCGGAAACATTTGTACCAGATTATGGCAAATGAGCTGAAAATTCCTCACGTGGTGGTTTCATTGGTGTATATGTTGGTGCAGGCAGTAGTTATAGCCGGGTATTTTCTATTTCCGGGGAATGAATATGGGTATTTGTCGGGTACCATTATTGCACTGAGTTTGGTCTATATTCTATTTATGAAGCGTTTCTTTTGCTTGCATCAAGCGAAGTGATATTGTCATTATGCTTCCTACCATAGATCTAATATGGTCTAAAAAATAAGATAAGTTATAGTCGGATAAATAATAGGGTTATAAAACAATATTATATAGAGTTAACTCCCGATTGCCCATAAGGCGATCGGGAGTTTTTTTATCTGTATCGTTAAGCGGAATACTTTTCGGCTTAGAATGGCAGGTCGTCTTTTGCATCGCCCGGTGTGAAGTCCGGAGTAGCTGACGGAGCCGGCGGTGGAACGGGAGCACCCGGAGCCATCGGAGCACCTGCGCCGACACGTTCAACTTTCCATGCACGGATACTGTTGAACCAGCGGTCGTTCCACTGACGGGCGTCAACGTCGAATGATACGGTCAGTTCTTCGCCCATCTGAATGTTGAACTGCTCGATTTTGTCCGCACCGAATACATCGAAACACATTTTGCGCGGATATTGGTCGTGGTTTTCGATAACGAACTCTTGTGATTTCCACTCGTTGCCGCTAGTTTTTGAAACTCCGCCTCTCGGGGGGAGGATAGCGATGATTTTTCCTGTAAATTCCATTGCGATAATTTTAAATTCTGCGGCGAAGTTACAATTTTTTAGTAATATCCCTCGCACAATACCTGTTTTTTTCTTTTGTTTTTATTGGGCAGCCCAAATCTTTTTTCGTAACTTTGTGCGATAGAACATTTAAAACTTAAATACACGAAAATATATGAAATTTATCGTTTCAAGTACTGCTCTTTCCAGCCATTTACAGGCCATCAGCCGTGTTATTAATTCAAAAAATGCGCTGCCAATTCTCGATTGTTTCCTCTTCGAACTGGAAGATGGAACTTTGTCTGTGACTGTATCCGACAGTGAAACAACGATGGTGACTACCGTAGAAGTGAATGAAAGCGATACGAACGGGCGTTTTGCCGTAGTAGCGAAAACATTGCTTGACGCACTGAAAGAAATTCCGGAACAACCACTCACATTCGATATCAATCCGGATAATTATGAAATAACGGTGCAGTACCAGAACGGAAAATACAGCCTGATGGGGCAGAATGCGGATGAATTCCCGCAATCGGCTACACTGGGGGATAATGCTGTCCGCGTAGAAATGGAAGCAAGCGTACTTCTGGGAGGTATCAACCGTTCGGTGTTTGCTACTGCCGATGATGAACTTCGTCCGGTGATGAACGGTATTTATTTCGATATTACAACAGAAGATATTACAATGGTTGCTTCGGACGGTCATAAACTGGTGCGTTGTAAAACGTTGGCTGCCAAAGGCAACGAGCGTGCAGCCTTCATCCTTCCAAAGAAACCGGCTACATTGCTAAAGAATCTTTTGCCGAAAGAACAAGGCGCAGTGACCATCGAATTTGACGAACGCAATGCTGTATTCATGCTTGAAAGCTACCGGATGGTTTGCCGCCTGATTGAAGGACGTTACCCGAACTACAACTCGGTAATTCCACAAAACAATCCGCACAAAGTGACCGTAGACCGCCAACAGTTGGTAGGAGCTTTGCGCCGTGTGTCTATCTTCTCGTCACAAGCCAGCAGTTTGATTAAACTTCGTATGCAGGAAAACCAGATTGTGATTTCCGCACAAGATATTGATTTCTCTACTTCTGCCGAAGAAACACAAGTTTGCCAGTATGCAGGTGCTGCAATGAGCATCGGTTTTAAATCGACGTTCCTCATCGACATACTGAACAATATTTCGGCAGATGAAGTAGTCATCGAACTTGCAGATCCTTCACGTGCCGGAGTAATCATCCCGGTAGAGCAGGAAGAAAACGAAGACTTGCTGATGCTGCTGATGCCGATGATGCTAAATGATTAATACGTTTCACCACAGATTAACACAGATTCACACAGATGTTTTTTCTTTAGAAGAAGTAAAATCTGTGTGAATCTGTGTTAATCTGTGGTGACTCAATAAAATAAACAGAAATGAAATTAAACCTGAAAAATCCCATTGTTTTCTTTGATTTAGAAACAACAGGAACCAATATCAACACAGACCGAATTGTTGAAATCTGCTATCTGAAAGTATATCCGAATGGAAATGAAGAAGCAAAGACATTACGTATCAATCCTGAAATGCATATTCCGGAAGCATCCTCTGCTATACATGGCATTTATGATGCCGACGTAGCAGATTGCCCTACTTTTAAAGAAGTTGCGAAAAACATAGCCAGGGACATTGAAGGTTGCGATTTGGCAGGATTTAATTCCAATCGTTTTGATATTCCTGTTCTTGCTGAAGAGTTTCTTCGTGCCGGAGTGGATATTGATATGACAAAACGTAAATTTGTAGACGTACAGGTCATCTTCCACAAAATGGAACAACGCACCCTATCTGCTGCCTACAAGTTCTATTGCGACAAGAATCTGGAAGATGCACACACTGCCGAAGCAGATACACGGGCTACTTACGAGGTGCTGAAAGCACAGCTCGACCGTTACTCCGATCTTCAGAATGATATTGCGTTCCTGGCAGATTATTCAAGTTTCAGCAAGAATGTCGATTTTGCCGGACGCATGGTGTACGATGATAACGGAGTAGAAGTGTTCAACTTCGGAAAATATA
>OOBI01000747.1_pt1 | contig 23767 bp, 19 predicted proteins | sample 1671081 | NCBI WGS metagenome assembly OOBI01 (sample SAMN06348120, study PRJEB24527) | human gut metagenome | biome: human gut; feature: ankylosing spondylitis patient; material: feces | host: Homo sapiens | place: China | collected 2015-10 | reverse complement strand
GGAGCCGCAACGTGGTGCGCGCGGCCGAGGCGGCCAAGGCGCGCGGCATGAGGGTGGTGGCGCTCACGGGCAAGCGGGGGGTGCCGCTCACGGACGGGCTCGCCGACGTCGCGGTGGTGACGCCGGGCGGCCGCTGGGCCGACCGGGTGCAGGAACTCCACATCAAGTGCATCCACATCTGGATCGAGTGGATCGAAAGGAGATTGGCGCCGGAGAATTATCAAATTGACTAGTGAGAGTGCTGTTTCTATGTTATGCTGTGCCTACGATAGTCCTCTTTTTATAGAAAGAGAACTGTACAATCACTTTCATTAGTCCGTTTTTTTTCTCTTTTTCACGAAAGAGTGGTTCTGACTTGCATCATGCAGGGTAAGGCGTTGTTTTCATGCCTATTCTTTTTATAACTTTCGACTATAGGAAGAAAAGATGTTTGTTTGTCCAAAGGTATCGAAAAATCTCACTGACAACATTTCGAAGAATGTGGCAAAGATTGTGGTGTCGGTTTTAGCCGCAGGAACTTTGGGAGCGGCTGTTGCCAGCGAAGTACCCACTACGAATGATTCTGTTTTCATGAATGACTCTGTTACCGTGGCGCAGCATCAACCTTTGTTGATGAGGCCTGCTGCGACTCTCACGAACGGTCCTGCATGGCATAGTTCTCATTATTCTCACAGCTCTCACCGTTCCCACTTTTCGCATTATTCAAGTCGGTATTGATGATGGAGGTGAGGTTTGAGTCGCTGACGGTAAGAGGGGAAGATGAATTGGGGACTTACGAGATTTTGAAAGTTCCTTGCGAGATTTACCCTCTTCCCATAATTTTAAAAGCAGCGTACTGGTTTACAGATCGTGTGTATTTGCAGATTCGGAGAAGCGCATCAAAACAGGATTGCTTTGAAGTGCTCTTTCGATCCAAAGATTTACAGTCATCAGCGTCTTTGAAAAAGATTGTTGGTGATTTTTGCAACTCTCTGATCGATCAGTCTATTCGAGAAATTATTTCAGCTGAAACGCATGATATTCAATCGGTCATTGTGAAAAGGGCTTTTGCGGAAGCTTTGTCGCCAGAGGAAAGTCGCCTGACAGAAAGGTTGAATGGATGAGAGAAATTCGAGTCGGCGTCAATAATGAGATCTATCTGAAATCGGCAATTGCGGGAGCTAGAAGTGCTTTTGCAAAGTATCTTAATCTAAGGATTGTTCCGTTATCGACTGGAAATGTGGAGCTGATTTTCCAAATCAATCCTGGCTTTGAGGATAATGCTCGAGAAATAGTACTAGAATTCCTTAACTACATTCTTGGTTATTCGATTCAAATCTTTGTTGAACGGAATGTCAAATGATGAATTGCCGAGAAATTCCTGTTGGTTTTTATAGGAAAGAGAATTATTCTTTGTTGCCCTTTCGTTTTCGAAGAATGACGGGTAATGAAGTTTTGCTGACAGGTCTTTCCGGGGGAGTATCTGTTTCTTTCAAATGAAGATTTTACTCGTTTTATCACAAAAAAACTACGTCCTTCAGAAGATTCTTACAAGACTCTTAAGAGCAAGAGTTTTCTTATGGATGGTTCATCGGCTCATCTCGATATTCTAGCCTCTCGTTTTTGGACGAAAAAATCATTTTTAGCGGGTTTTGTGAAGCTTCATATTTTTGTTTTGAGCTTGCGTTGTAATTGTGCTTGTACTTATTGTCAAGTTTCTCGACAAAATGAAGATTCTGATCCTTTGTTTTATGATATGTCAATTCCGACGGCTCGAAAATCTGTAGAGCTTATGATGAGGGGGCCGTCGAAAGATATTACTGTTGAGTTCCAGGGAGGAGAACCTTTACTTAATTTTTCGGCTCTGAAAGAAATTGTTTTGTATACGGAAGAATTAAATAGAGAGAAAAGGAAAAACGTTTCTTTTGTTGTCTGCACGAATTTATCAATACTTACCGAAGAGATGCTGACTTTCTTTAAAGATCATGGAGTTGGAATCTCTACTTCAATTGATGGACCTGCGGGTTTACATGACCGAAACCGGTGCCGCACTTTGAAGGTGGCGGCCCATGAGGTTGTTGTTAAGAATCTTCATAGGGCTCGGGAAGCTTTGGGGAGACAATCAATTTCGGCGTTGATGACGACAACGAAAGATAGTTTGCAGTATCCGAAGGAAATCATTGACGAGTATGTTCGTCTGGATTTGGGATCTGTTTTCATTCGGTCTCTTAACCCTTATGGTTTTGCAGTTAAGACTCAGAAATCGATTGGGTATACAGTACAAGAATTTTTCGAGTTTTATAAAAAATGTACTGATTACATATTTGACTTGAATCGACGGGGGGTATATTTTGCTGAGGCGACCGCCGCGATGTTATACCGAAAAATTCTTACTCCTTGGCCTATAGGTTTTGTTGATTTGCAATCTCCGACAGGTAATGGCTTCGCTGTTACTGTTTATAATTATGATGGAGATGTGTATGCATCGGATGAGTCTCGTATGTTGAATGAAATGGGAGATTCTCAATTTAGATTGGGGAATGTCCATGAAAATACATACGAAGAGATCTACTTTGGTGATGCAATGCAACTTTTGGCAGCGACAGGAATTGCCGAAAGTTTAGCTGGTTGTTCCGAATGCGCATACGTACCTTACTGTGGAGCTGATCCAGTTCGTCATTATGCAACTCAAAAGGACGCATATGGAAATCGTGCTTCCAGTGATTTTTGTAAGAAAAATTCGTTGATCTTTACATATTTATTTGATCTTTTGAGAAAAGCTGACTCAGAGACAGAAGAAATTATATGGAGTTGGTTGAATGAAACGACTCCTGAAAAACTTCATCTAGTTATGGATCACGAAACATGCCTTTTCGAGTAAATGCGAAGAATTGTTCAGGTCTTCCCTCATTCATTGGGCGTATTGAGAAAGGGGGTGATGTTGCAAAGGTTCTATCGGAAGAGATCGGAGAGGTAATCCTTGTTTCTGAAGATAATCATGTATTTGAGAAGGTAATTTTCGTTGATCTAGATGATCTTTTAGATGGCGATGTGGTCCGATTTAATGCGAAGCAACAAGAGTTCGTGGTTTTATACAGACATAATAGCAATTCGAATTCACTTTTCGTGACTGATTTATGTAATTCGAAATGTTTGATGTGTCCTCAGCCACCAAAAGAAAGAGATTCCATCGTTTTTGATGAGCTGTTACAGCAAGTTCGTCTTCTACCTGAACGAATTTCCGAACTCGGCATCACAGGGGGGGGGGAGCCAACATTGTTGGGTACGAAGCTCATAATTCTATTGCAAGAGCTTGCGAAGAAATCTCCAGAGTGTCATTGTCATATTCTTAGCAATGTGCGGTTATTGAAGAATGCAAATTTTGTGCGAAAAATTGCGGAAGTCAATCTGAAAAATTTGACATTTGGTGTTCCACTGTATGCCGCGACATCGCCTGAGCATGATTTTATAGTTCAAGCTCCCGGAGCTTTTGATGAAACTGTGCAAGCAATCTACAATCTTGCAAGTGTTGGGTATGGTATCGAAATAAGGGTAGTTTTACATCGATTAACGGTTCCTGAATTGAAGAGATTGGCGGATTTTATATATAACAAATTTCCTTTTGTGATGCATGTTGCCTTTATGGGAATGGAAGAGATGGGGTATGTGAAAAAACATCGCGAAATCTTGTACATTTCCCCGGGTGAATATCAAAGCCAACTCTTTGAGGCTGTTCGCTTTCTGTTTGTCCGCGGTATTCCTTGCTCAATCTATAATCTGCCGCTATGTTTGACGGCTCCTGGTCTTCGCCGTTTTTTGCGAGCTAGCATTTCAGATTTTAAAGTTGATTACTCTGAAGTATGCCAATTGTGTGCTCGTAAACTAGAGTGTCCGGGATTATTCCATTATCAAAGTAAGAGAACAGAGGTTATACCTTTTATCGTTTAAGGCGTTTTTGTTGTATCGCTTCTTAGCTTGAATTGATCTTTTCATTGTTTGACGATTGTTGCAAATATGCTTAGGCGGACGTCTATGAACCTAATAAGCTTGTTACAATGAAGCCAAGTCCAACTGAGTTCTTGTAGGTTGGTTCATGCGGGCGCCTCTTTGGGTGCCCGTTTCTTCTTGTTTACGGGAGTATGGCTACGATGATGTCGCAGACATTTGCCTAACTTGTGCTACCCGTGGACTTGCGATCAAGGAATACTAAAGAAAATGTTGTCGAATCGAATTCCGATCACGGCCGCCGGTGCCGAAAAGCTCAAGGCCGAACTCGAGTACCTCAAGAAGACGGCGCGTCCTGCCGTCGTGCAGGCCATTGCCGAAGCGCGCGAAAAGGGCGACCTTTCGGAAAACGCCGAATACGATGCCGCCCGCGAAGAGCAGAGTCACATCGAAGGTCGCATCGCCGAACTCGAAGGAAAGATTCCCGCGCTGCAGATCATCGATCCGAAGACGATCGACGCGGGCGACCGTATCGTCTTCGGCGCGACCGTGGATCTTTACGACGAAGAGGACGACACGAGCGTCACCTATCAGATCGTGGGTGACGACGAAGCCGACATCAAGGCCAACAAGATTTCGGTTTCCAGCCCGATCGCGCGTGCGCTTATCGGCAAGTTCGAGGGCGATACGGTGCAGTTCATGGCTCCGAAGGGCCTCGTCGCCTTCGAAATCGAAGGCGTTCGCTACGAATGATGCAAAAAGGCCCCGACGGGGTCGGGGCCTTTTGACGAAGGGCGGGGGATCAGGACTTGGATCCCGCGGCCTTCTTGGTGACGCGCTTCGTCTTCGGACGGGCGCGGCGAACGGGAGCGTAGGCCTTTTTGGCTGCGGGCTTCTTTGCCCCCGACTTCTTCGGGGCGGCCTTTTCCGCCGCAACGCGGCGGCCGGCCGTTTCTGCACGACCGCGGAAGAGTTCGGCGAGACGACGGTCTTCCTCGGATTCTTCCTGTTCCTTTTCTTCGGAAGGACGCCAGAGAACGAGGAGCTTTCCGATCATCTGAACGCGCGCGGCGCCGAGCTTTTGCGCGACTTCGAGAAAAATGGCCTCGCGCTCTTCCCGATCGTCCGTCGGGACGCGCACCTTGATGAGTTCGTGCGCGGTGAGTTCCCGGTCGATTTCCTTGAGGACGGCGTCGGTGAGACCGTTGGCGCCGAGAAGGACGACCGGATCGAGATGATGGGCCGCGGCCCGCAGGGCGAGACGGCGGTCGCGTTCAAGAACGATTTCTTCCATAATTTTTCTGATTCAACGTTGGAGTCGAAAAAATCTTCGACTCAAGGATAAAGAGTTTACAAATGCCGGTGGCAACGAAAAAACTGCGCTCCAACCGCGCCTGGATCGAGCGGCACATCAACGATCCCTTCGTCAAGCGCAGCAAGGCCGAGGGGTACCGAGCGCGCTCCGTCTACAAACTCACGGAACTCGACGACCGCGAACATCTTCTGCGTCGCGGCATGACCGTTGTCGATCTCGGCGCGGCGCCGGGGAGTTGGACGCAAATCGTTCGCGAGCGTCTCGTCGGCCGCGACGGCAAGGTGGACGGCCGCATCATCGCCATGGACATTCTGCCGATGGATCCGATCGACGGCGTCACCTTCCTGCAGGGCGACTTCCGCGAGCAGGAGGTTGCCGACAAGCTCGCCGAGATTCTCGGCGGAGACAAGGTCGACGTGGTTTTGAGCGACATGGCGCCGAACCTCTCGGGAATCGCCGCGGCGGACGCGGCGCGCTCGCTCCTTTTGAACGAGCTTGCCCTCGAGTTCTGCCTCGAACACCTCAAGCCCAACGGCGTCTTCGTTACGAAGGCCTTCCAGGGTTCGGGCTATTCGCAGTATGTCGAGGCGCTCAAGAAACATTTTCGCCGCGTCTACACGCGCAAGCCTGCGGCTTCGCGCGACACGTCGGCGGAGGTGTATTTGGTCGCCCGCGAAAGAAAAGCGTGATTGTGCCACCATTCCGACATATTTGCACACGAAGAAAGACGCTTTCTTGCACGTCGCTCGTGAAAAAGCGCTCTCCTTTCGAGGGGGCGCGGCGGTGAAACGCTAAAATGTCGGAACCTCGAAATTTCGCCTCGGGGGAGGCGAAGGTCACATAGAACTCGCAGGGATGTGCGCCGCAGAACGACCGATGCGGCCTCCCTGCGTCGGAGTCAATTTTGGATAAGAAAAGCATCAGCCGTCTTCTCGCACTCATTCTCGCCGTAGCGGTGCTCTTCACGGTTTTCGAACAGTTCGACGGCACGCTCTCGACGGCGCAGAGCAGTGTGAGCTACACGCAATTCATGGCCGACGCCAAGGCGGGCAAGATCGCCCGCGTGGACGTCCAGGGCAACCGCATCACCGTGACGCCGCAAAGCGGCGCGGAATACACCCTGACGAGTCCGGGCGACATCTGGATGGTCGAGGATCTGCGTGAAGCGGGCGTTCAGGTGTTCGCCCGTCCCGAGGAACAGCCCGGCTTCCTCACGTCGATCTTCATTTCCTGGTTCCCGATGCTCCTTCTCATCGGCGTGTGGATCTACATGATGCGCCGCATGCAGGACGGCGGCGGCAGCGGCGGCGCCTTCGGCTTCGGCAAGTCCAAGGCCCGCATGCTCGACGGTTCGCAGAACACGGTCCGCTTCAAGCACGTCGCGGGCTGCGACGAAGCCAAGGCGGAAGTGCAGGAAGTGGTCGACTTCCTGCGCGATCCGAGCAAATACCAACGTCTCGGCGGGCGCATTCCGCGGGGCATTCTGCTCGTGGGCAGCCCGGGTACGGGCAAGACGCTTCTCGCCAAGGCCATCGCCGGCGAGGCGGGCGTTCCCTTCTTCACGATCTCGGGTTCGGACTTCGTCGAAATGTTCGTCGGCGTCGGCGCCGCCCGCGTGCGCGACATGTTCGAGAGCGCCAAGAAGAACGCTCCCTGCATCATCTTCATCGACGAAATCGACGCGGTGGGCCGTCAGCGCGGCGCCGGGCTCGGCGGCGGCAATGACGAACGCGAACAGACCCTCAATCAGATGCTCGTCGAAATGGACGGGTTTGAAACGGGTTCGAACGTCATCGTGATCGCCGCGACGAACCGTCCCGACGTGCTCGACCCGGCGCTTTTGCGCCCGGGGCGCTTTGACCGCCAGGTGGTCGTGCCGCTTCCCGACATCCGTGGGCGCGAACAGATTCTGAATGTTCACATGAAGAAGGTCCCCGTGGGCCGAGACATCGACGTTTCGGTGCTCGCCCGCGGCACGCCGGGCTTCTCGGGGGCGGACCTCGCCAACCTCGTGAACGAAGCTTCGCTCTTCGCCGCTCGCCGCAACGCGCGCACGGTGGAGATGCAGGACTTTGAAAACGCCAAGGACAAGATCATGATGGGGGCCGAGCGCCGCGGCGTCGTCATGAACGAGCACGAACGCCGCAACACGGCCTATCACGAATCCGGTCACGCGGTGGTGGCGCGCCTTCTGCCGAAGGCCGATCCCGTACACAAGGTCACGATCATTCCGCGCGGCCGCGCTCTCGGCGTCACCATGCAGCTGCCTACGGAAGACCGTTATTCCTACGACCGCGAGACGCTCCTTACCATGATCTCGATCATGTTCGGCGGACGCATCGCCGAAGAGGTCTTCATGAATCAGGCGACGACGGGCGCTTCGAACGACTTCGAGCGCGCCACGCACCTCGCGCGCGATATGGTGACCCGCTACGGCATGAGCGACAAGATGGGGCCGATGGTATACGCGGAAAACGAGGGCGAAGTCTTCCTCGGCCGTTCGGTGACCCGCACGACGCACGTCTCGGAAGCGACGATGCAGCAGGTCGACGCCGAAATCCGTCGCATTCTCGACGAGCGCTACGAAGTCGCGCGCAAGCTCATCGTGGAAAACAGCGACAAGATGCACGCGATGGCCGAAGCCCTCCTCAAGTGGGAGACGATCGATTCGGATCAGATCGACGACATCATGGCGGGCCGCGAAGTCCGTCCGCCCAAGTCGTACGACGAATCGAAGACTTCCGCGGCGAAGTCCGAAAGCGCCGCCCGGGCCGAGACGGCCGAAGCGCGTCCCGCCGAGCCGGCGCAGGAGCGTGCGGCGTCTTCGGACGAAGCCGACAACGAAGAAAAGCGGGACTGAGAAACGCAGTTCCGCAGCGAAGGCGGACCCCCGCAGACCGGAAAGGGCGTTGGGGCGTCTGCCTTTTTTCTTGAGACCGCGAAAGATTGCGCAGGGAGGAACTCATCATGGCGAAAGCGAAGGTCTGGCGTTGCGCCGACCGTCTTTTTGATCTAGAAGAACGGCCCCTCATCATGGGGATTCTGAACGTCACCCCCGACTCCTTTTCGGACGGGGGCGAACACAACACGCCCGAGGCGGCGCTCCTGCACGCCCGCCGCATGCGCGACGAAGGCGCCGACATCATCGACGTGGGCGGCGAATCGACCCGACCGGGGTTCGACGAATTCGGCGTCTCCCTTGAAGAGGAGCGCCGCCGCGTTCTCCCCGTCGTACGGGCCCTTGCGGATGAAGGTTTTTGCGTGAGCGTGGATACGAGCAAGCCCGAAATTATGACGGAGGCGGCCGCACTCGGCGCCGCCGTTCTCAACGATATCCGCGGATTCGAACGGCCAGGCGCCCTCGAGGCGGCGGCGGGCACGAACTGCGGCCTCGTCGTGATGCACCGCAAGGCCGAACCCCGCTACGACGACCTGGTGGGCGAAGTGACGGCCTACCTTGAGGAGCGCACGGCGCGGCTTCTCGCGCTCGGCGTCTCGCCCGAGCGCATCTGTTGGGATCCGGGCTTCGGCTTCGGGAAAACGCCCGACGGCAACTTCACGCTCCTTCGGGAAACGGCAAGTTTCGCCGAGCGGGGGTATCCTTTTATGACAGCGCTCTCCCGAAAGTCGTCGATCGGACTCGCCGCGCATCAGGAAAAACCGACGGACCGCGTGGCAGGAAGCGTCGCGGGTGCGCTCTTTGGCGCCTCGCTCGGCAGCGCGGTTCTTCGGGTGCACGACGTGCGGGAAACGGCCGATGCGCTCGCCGTATGGCGTGCGGCCCGGCGGGGCGCCCTCTGAAAACGATTCATTGCGAAGCAAAAAGGCAGACTATGAGCAGACGCTACTTCGGCACGGACGGCGTGCGAGGCAAGGTGGGCAAGAGCCCGATCACTCCGGACTTCGTGTTGCGGCTCGGCCAGGCGGCCGGGCGCACGATCCGCCGCCGCTCGGGCACTTCGCGTCCGACGGTTCTGATCGGCAAGGACACCCGCATTTCGGGCTACATGTTGGAGGCGGCGCTCGAGGCGGGTTTTTCGAGCGCGGGCGTCGACGTGCTCCTCTGCGGTCCGATTCCGACCCCCGCCGTCGCCTATCTCACGCGCGCCCTGCGGCTTGACGCGGGCGTGGTGATTTCGGCGAGCCACAATCCATATGACGACAACGGGATCAAGTTCTTCAGTGGCGCGGGCACGAAACTTCCCGACGAGATGGAGCTCGAGATGGAGGCGGAAATGGATCGGGGCTTCGCCTGCGTCACTTCGGCCGAACTCGGCAAGGCCCGGCGCCTTGACGACGCCTCGGGGCGCTACATCGAATTCTGCAAGGCGAGCATCTCCGGGAACGCCGATCTCAAGGGACTTAAGATTCTCGTCGACTGCGCCAACGGGGCGGCCTACCACATCGCGCCCTCGGTCTTTCACGAGCTCGGCGCCGAAGTGACGGCGGTCGGCAACACGCCCGACGGCTTCAACATCAACGCGGGCGTGGGCGCCACCCATACCGAACACCTCCCCGGGCTCGTCCGCGAACACGGCTGCGACGTGGCGGTGAGTCTCGACGGCGACGCGGACCGCCTCATCATGGCCGACGCCGATCACGTCTACAACGGCGACGAACTCCTCTGGGCCATGGTGACGGACCGGCTCCTCGACGGCGCCGTCACGGGCGTGGCGGGCACGCTCATGACGAATTTCGCGCTCGAGCAAAAGCTCGCCGAGCGCCAGATTCCCTTCGGCCGCGCCAAGGTGGGAGACCGCTACGTGCTCGAAATGATGAAGCGCGAAGGTTGGCTTCTCGGCGGCGAAACGTCGGGTCACATCATCGCGCTCGACAAGCAGACGACGGGCGACGGCCTCGTGAGCGCCCTGCAGGTGCTCGCCGCCATGCGCCGTCAGGAGAAGACGCTCGCCGAGGTCACGTCGGAACTCACGCTTTTGCCGCAGGTTCTCGTCAACCGTCCGATCGAACCGGGTTTTGACTGGCGCTCGTCCGAAGCCTTCGGCGCCGCCGTGCGCGAAGCCGAAAAGACGCTGGAAGGGCGCGGACGTCTGCTCGTGCGTCCTTCGGGGACCGAACCGCTGCTTCGCATCATGGTGGAGACGGCCGATCCGGCCGAGGCGCGACGCCTCGCCGAGGAGCTCGCTGCGGCGTTGCCGTAAGGGCGCAACGGTCGACGACGAAAAGAGGGAGGGCGCGAGGCTCTCCCTTTTTCGCGTTCACGGGGCCATCAAAGGGGTAATGCTGTCTTTGTTTTGTCACAAAACTGTGCGAAACTGAGAGAAAGGACTCTCCGTCCGGACTCCCACTCTTTCCTCAGTAGGCATAAAAAATGGAAAACAACGATACGGTCGCCGCCGTCGAACCTGCGGCTCCCACTCCCAACAGCGCCGAAGCGGCGAAGCCCGCCAAGTCGGACCGCACGCGCGGCGCCAAGGAGCGCAAGGAGTCCGCCGTTGAAACGCCGATCGACCTCAATGACCCGAAGTACTATCTCAACCGGGAAATCAACTGGATCGACTTCAACGAGAAGGTGCTCGCCGAAGCCGAAGACCCCCGCGTGCCGCTTCTCGAGCGCGTGAAGTTCCTCTCGATTTTCTGGAACAACCTCGACGAATTCTTCATGGTGCGCGTCGCCAACGTCTTCCGTCAGGAACAGACGGGGGCCGCCGCCACGGGCGCGGACATGATTCCGCCGCGCCGCCAGCTCACGATCATCCGTCAGAAGGTGTCGACCCTCGTCGACCGGGCCGAAGACCTCTGGCTCAAGACCCTGCAGCTCTCCCTGCGTGAAAAGGGCGTCGTCATCACGAAGTTTGCGACGCTCGGCGGCAAGAAGCGCCAGAAACTCGAAGCCTGGTTTGATCAGAACATCTACCCGGTCCTCACGCCTCAAGTCGTCGACTCGGGTCACCCCTTCCCGTGGATCTCCAACACGAGCCTCAACTTCCTCATTGAACTCGTTTCGGAGACGGATGAGGAGGACGTCCGCTACGCGCGTTTGAAGTGCCCGAACAATATTCAGCGCTTCCTCTTTCTCTCGAAGGATCTCGACGACGCCGCGCCCGACCTCTCCTTCCAGTCCTCCTACAAGAACGTGCAGGTGATCCTCACGGAGGACCTGATCGGCGAGTGCCTCGGACGGCTCTTTCCGGGCTTCCGCGTGACCTCCTACGGGCTCTTCCGCATCACGCGCAATACCGACGCGGAAATTGAAGAGGACGAGGCCGACGACCTTCTCGAAGCCGTGCGCGACTACGTCGAGCAGCGCCGCTTCGGTGCGCCCGTGCGCTTGGAGCTCGAGCGCGGCATGCCGGTCCGTCTGCAGAACTTCCTGCTCGATCACATCGACATGAAGCCCGGCCAGATTTACAAGGTGAGCGGTCCGCTCGCCTTCTCGGAATTCATGGATCTGTGCTTCATCGACCGTCCGAGCCTGCAGTACGTGCCCGACCGCATGACTTCGCCTGAAGTCTTCGATCCGGAAAACGATCTCTTTGCGACGTTGCGCGAGCGCGACGTGCTGCTTTTCCATCCCTATGAAAAATTCACGGGGGTGCTTTCCTTCATCGACCGCGCCGCGCGCGATCCGAAGGTGGTGGCGATCAAGCAGACGCTGTACCGCTGCGGCAGCAACTCGCCCATCATCAAGAGCCTCATCGAGGCGCGACGCCGCGGCAAGCAGGTGACGGCCGTCGTGGAACTGAAGGCCCGCTTTGACGAAGAGCGCAACATCAACTGGGCCGAAGCGCTTGAGCGCTCGGGCGTGAATGTCGTCTACGGGTTCGTCGGACTCAAGGTTCACGCAAAGCTCTGCCTCGTCGTGCGCCGAGAAGCCACGGGCATCCGCCGCTACGTGCACATCGGCACGGGCAACTACAACGCGCTCTCCGCCACGATCTACACCGACCTCGGGCTCTTCACGTCCAACGAAGAGATCTGTGCGGACGTCACGGACCTCTTCAACGTGATGACGGGTTGCGGCATCATCAAGCGCTACCGCCAGCTCGGCGTTTCGCCCCTGTCGCTTCGCACGCGTCTCGTCGAGATGATCCGCCGCGAAGTCGAGGCCCACCGCGAGACGGGCGACGGACACATCGTCATCAAGTGCAATCAGCTCGCCGACGACGAAATGATCCGCGAACTCTACCGCGCGTCGCAGGCCGGCGTGAAAATCGAATGCATCGTGCGAGGCGTCTGCTGCCTGCGCCCGGGCGTTCCCGGCGTTTCCGAGAACATCACCGTCCGTTCGATCGTCGGACGCTATCTCGAGCACGCCCGCGTCTACTGGTTCAAGCACGGCGGCGAGGAGTGCATGTGGATCGGTTCGGCCGATATGATGAAGCGCAATCTCAACGGCCGCATCGAAGTGATCACGCCCGTGCATGATCCGCGTCTGCGCGAACGCATCACGAAGATGATTCTCGACGCGCAGCTCGCCGATACGCGCGGCGCCTGGTCGCTCGACGCCGACGGCAAGTACACGCGCGTTCGTCCCAAGAAGGGTGAGGCGGTCTTTGACAGCCAGAACGCCGAGTTCCAACGCAAGGGGGTGAAGAAGTGAGTGAAGCGGAGGTGCTCGCGCCGCGTGAGCGGCGCGTGGGACTCATCGACCTCGGGAGCAACTCCTGCCGTTTGACGGTGGCCGCAGTCACCGAAGACGGTCACGCTTCGGTGCTCAACCGCGTCAAGACGATGGTCCGCCTGGGTGAAGGTTCCTTCAAATCCGGCATTCTGCAGACTGAGGCGATGAGCCGCACGGTGAAGGCACTCAAGTCTTTCGTGGAAATCTGCGCTTCATACGGCGTCACCGAAATTCGCGCCGTCGGCACGGCGGCCCTTCGAAACGCCAAGAACCGGGACGAATTTCTCGAACTCGCCCGCAAAGAGGCGGGCGTCGAGGTTGCCGTCATCTCGGGCGTGGAAGAGGCGAGCCTCATTCGGCTCGGCGTCTTCTCGGGGCTTCTGCGCGTTTCCGATCCCGTCTGTCTCGTCGACATCGGGGGCGGGAGCACGGAAATTTCCGTTTCGACGCGCCGACACGTCGAAATGATGGAGAGCACCGACATGGGGTGCGTGCTCCTTACGGACGCCGTGCCCGGTGACGAAGCCGGGCGCGTCACGAAGAAGGGTCTTCGCGAAATGCGCGACCTCGTGCGTAGCCGCACTCGCTACGCCACGACGCTTGCCGTCAAGGCGAAATTCAAGCGCGTCTTTGCGAGCAGCGGCACGGCGCAGGCGCTTGTCAATCTCGCCGCCATGGCTCGCTTTGCCGAACCCGGCGCCGTCATTGAAACTTCCGACGGGCGCGAGGCGAAGCTCAGCGCACTCGTGGGCGTCGTCACCAAACTCGCTGCGATGACCGTCGAGGAACGCTCGGCTCTGCCGGGCATGTCGCCTGCGCGGGCGCAGGTCGTTCTCGCGGGCGGCGTCATTCTCGTGACGGTGCTCGAGGCGCTCGGCGTCGACACCGTGACGGCGACCGTGAAGAATCTTCAGGACGGACAGCTCGTCGACTATCTCGAGCGCAGCGGTCTCGGCGCGGTCTCGAACGAAAACACGCGCCGCAGGAAGAGCGTACGGCGTCTCGTCAAGCGATTTCATTGCGAAAAGGGGCACGCCAAGCAGGTGCGCCGACTCGTGCGGGGGATGCTGCTGAGTCTTGACGCGGCGGGGGTCGTCTCGGTCGGCCCCGAAGACACCGAGCTCGTCGAGCATGCCGCGAGAATGCACGACATCGGCATCGACATCTCCTACAAGGATCATCACCGCATGGGGGCGTGGCTCGTGCGCAACGTGGGGCTCGTCGGCTTCACTGAAGACGAGTGCCTTCGCATGGCGCGTTTCGTATTCTGGCACAACAGTCCTTCCGCGGCCCTGCCCGAAGAACTTTCGCCCGAACACGAACCCGCACTCACGGACCGTTGGGCGGCCCTCTCGCTTGCTCTATCGGAAAAACTCGACCGCACGCACCGCTCGCTCGTTCACGAGGCTTTTTGGAAGGCCGACAAGGATCACGTCACGCTTCTCGTGCGGGCCGATCCCGACGCCACCATCGAGCGCACCGCTGTGGAAAAACTCATCGCCAAGGCCAATAAGCGCATGGGATTGGGAGGACTCGCGCTCCGGTGGGAGACGATTGGCCGCGGGCAGTGAGTCCTAACGCAATGGGGCGGGCCGAACGGTTCCCTCGCAGGGAAACCCGCCCCTCTGCTACACTTCAAAGACGTGCCGCCCCGGGTCGGGGAGGCCGGAACCAACCAAAAGAGGAAAAATCATGGCTAAAACCGCCGCCAAGACCAATGCGACCGCCGCGCCGGCACAGGCGCCCGTCGCCGTGGAAGATCACGGTCCCTTCGTTCATCAGCTTCACTTGTACCTCGTGGGCGGACAGAACTTCACGCTCAACGAAGTCACGTCCTCGACCAAGATGCCCGCCAACGTCGTGGCCTTCATCAACGCCTGGCGTGAAAAGAAGGATGTTTGGCACAGCCCCAACAACGACCCGCGTTTTGGCGTTCGCGTGAAGGACGTGACGCTCTATGAATACCGCGTCGGCCGTCCGGCTCCCGCCAAGACCGAAGCCGCGCCCGCCGCGGAACCGGCCAAGGAAGAACAGAAGTAATTCGTTTCGTGTTGGGAGGTTCGCTCCTCCGGGGCGGACTCCCGTTGCATTCGGGGGGCTCTCTCCGAAAGTCTTTTGGAGCGGTGCGGCACCCGCAGGGGCGATCGGCACCGAAAACGTATGAAGCAGATTGTCGCCGTCATCAAGCCCTTCAAACTCGATGAAGTGCGTGAAGCCCTCGCCGATGTGGGCGTGAGCGGGCTTACCGTGACCGAAGTGAAGGGGTTCGGGCGTCAGAAGGGCCACACGGAGCTCTATCGGGGCGCCGAATACGTGGTGGACTTTCTTCCGAAGCTCAAGATCGAAACGGTCGTCTCGGAAGACATCGTCGAGCAGGCGATCGAAGCGATCCGTCAGGCCGCCCATACGGGGAAGATCGGCGACGGAAAGATTTTCGTCTTCGACGTGGAACAGGTCATCCGCATCCGCACGGGCGAAACGGGCGAAGCCGCCGTCTGAGGACGCGCAAAGCCGAAGAAGAAAAGCCTCGGGTCCCTGGGAATCCGAGGCTTTTTTTAGAACTCATCGGCGCGGTGCCTGCGCGAGGAGGACGAGGACGGCACCGCCGCCTCCGTCATTGGGCGGCGCCTCCACGAAACACATCACTTCGCGGCGCTGTTTGAGCCAGCGGCGCACGAGTTCCTTCAAAATGCTCTGTCCGCCGACCGAACCGTAGCCCTTGCCGTGCACGATGCGCACGCAACGGTGATTTCGGGCCTGATTTTCCGAAAGAAAGGCGGCGACCGTGTCGCGTGCCTCGTCCACCGTCAGGCCGTGCAGGTCGACGTGCGCCTCGACCGTAAACTTTCCGCGGTAGAGTTTGCGAGGTAGATCGGGGGAGACGCCTTCGCGGTGGAAAAAACGTCCGTCGTCGCTCTCGAGAAAGAGGAGCGGATCGGCGTCGTCCGACATGGTGGCACGCAGCACTTCGGCGCGCTCGACGTCCTTGGCCATCGGGATTCGAACGGGCTTCTTGATGTTGTGGCTGACGCGGTTGACGTCGGGCTTCTCAAGCGGCGTCACGCCGAGATCCTTCATGGCGTGGCGAAAGAAGTTCTCCTCGCGTTCGCGCTCGCGCGCCTTTTCCTTTTCTTGCGCGCGGCGTTTGGCCTGTTCGGCAAAAGCCTTCTTCACGGCCTTGAGGTCGGAGAGTTGTTGAAAGGAAGACATGAGAGATAGGTCCGAAAGAAAGAACGTCGCCGCGGAGGCGGCGACGGGATAAATCGGAAATCAGTGCGCTTCCTGTTCGAGGAAGCGCTGCGCGTCGAGCGCAGCCATGCAACCCGAGGCGGCCGAGGTGACGGCCTGGCGATAGACGGGATCCTGCACGTCGCCTGCGGCGAAGACGCCGGGCACCGACGTGGCCGTGGCGGCGGCGTTGCCCGTGCCCGCCGTGCGGACGTAGCCGTTGACGAGTTCGAGCTGGCCTGAAAAGAGATCCGTGTTGGGCTTGTGGCCGATCGCGACGAAGAGACCGTCGACGGCGATTTCCGCGGCTTCTTCTCCCTTCGTGGAACGAAGGCGAAGACCCGTGACGCCCTTGTCGTCGCCCAGCACTTCCTCAATCTCACGGTCGAGCGCCAGACTGATGCGTCCTGCCTTCACCTCTTCCATCAGCTTGTCGACGAGAATGGGTTCAGCTCGGAAGGTGTCGCGGCGATGAACGAGCGTGACGTGCGAAGCGATGTTTGCGAGGTAGAGCGCCTCCTCGACGGCGGCGTTGCCGCCGCCCACCACGGCGACGGGCTTTTGACGGTAGAAGAAGCCGTCGCAGGTGGCGCAGGCCGAGACGCCGCGCCCGCGGTACTTCTGTTCGCTTTCGAGCCCGAGATACATGGCCGAGGCGCCGGTGGCGACGATGAGGACGTCGGCTTCGTAGGTGACGCCCATTTCGCCCGAGAGTTCAAAAGGACGCTTCGAGAGGTCGACCTTGACGATGTTGTCGTACTCGACGCGCGTCTTGAAGCGTTCGGCCTGCTTTTGCAGGCGGGCCATCAAGTCGGGCCCCTGAATGCCCTCGTCGGCGGAAGGCCAGTTGTCGACTTCGGAGGTGGTCATAAGCTGACCGCCCGCCTCCATGCCGGTGACGACGAGCGGGCGCAGATTGGCGCGGGCGGCGTAAATGGCCGCGGTCCAACCGGCGGGACCGGAGCCGAGAATGACGACGGGGTGGTGCAGACGTTCGGTTGACATGCCTTCTCTCCGGGCGAACGGGACGTCCGCCGATAAAAAGATTTAACGAAAAGTGAGAACATTATAGACGCGCCCGCGCGTGGATCCTTCCAGGAAAATGTTCCGAGACGTAGCACGCCGATGGGCGAAGACCGAGAGACGGACGATACCGTCTACAATGATCCTTTCCCTCCAGTTGATCTACCGAAGGACATGGCAAAAGCAAAAAAGACGAATCCGTCGACGACGCGCAGATCCGCTGCGCAGGCCCTGTGGCGCTGGCTGCGCACGGCGGGCACTTACCTGCGCGTTTTCGTGCGGGGCATCGTCTATCTTCTCTGGTCCAAGAGTTGGATCGTCTTTACCCCCTTGGGCATACTCCTTGCGGTCTTCCTCTTTTCCTATTCTCCTTCGGACCCCGCCTTCACGTTCTCGACCGACGCGCCGGCGTCGAACTGGGGCGGTGTCGTGGGCGCCTGGGTTTCGGACTGCCTTCTCTCCGCCTTCGGTTTTTCCGCCTGGTGGTTCGTGCTCGCATCCTTCATGAGCGCGGTTTTCGCGTTTCGCTCTCAATGGCGACAGAACCGCGGAGAACGGGATCCCGAGCGCCTGCGCCCGCCAAAGCTTTCGTCGGCCTTCGGATTCGTCGTACTCCTCGTGGGGTCATCTTCACTGGAAGCTCTGCGTCTGCGGCGCTTTGAAACGAGTCTGCCGGGGAATCCCGGCGGCGTTCTGGGGGACTGGCTTGCCTTCGCGGTCGAGCACTACATCGGCGTGGGACTGGCGACAGTCGTCTTTTTCGTGCTGATCGGCATGGGACTTTCGCTTCTCATGGACTTCGAGTGGATGAGCGTGTGCGAGCGCGTCGGACGTCTTTTGGACTTCCTCATTTTCGAGCCGGTCGGCAAACTTCGCAACCGCAGAAAGGAAGCGAAGCCCGAGGCGTCGCCCGCCGAGGCGGAGCCGCTTCCCCGGGCCGAGCCTCTGGATGAAGAAACGGCGCACGTGCCGATTTTTGCGGGTCTTCACAACGTTTCGCCCGAGGCGGGCGCGGACGCCGTCGCGCCGGTCGAAGCACAGGAGCGCGTTCCCGAAGCGACGTGTCCGAAGACTGCGCCCGCGCCGAAGCGCCCCCCCCTCAAGAAGGTGCCTGTCTTTTCTCCGCCTCTTTCGCTCCTGGACGACCCCGATCGCGATCAGCCCGGCATGGACGAGTCGTCTCTGGAAATGACGAGTCGCCTCATTGTCTCGAAACTCAAGACCTACAAGATCGAGGCGCAGGTCTGCGGTGTGCAGACGGGGCCCGTCATTACGCAGTACTGGCTCGAGCCGGGCCCGGGCGTGAAGGGTTCGCAGATCGAAGGTGTCCGAGACGACCTGCGTCGCGTGCTCGGGGTTCAGTCGGTCCGCGTTGTTCCGAGTATTCCTGGAACGAGTTACATCGCGCTTGAAGTGCCCAACGCCATCCGCCAAATGGTGCGGCTCAAAGAAATTCTCGATTCCGACGCCTACCGAAAGAGCGCTTCGCCCCTTACGCTTGCCATGGGCAAGGACATCGCCGGGAAGCCCTTCACGATGGATCTTGCCAAGACGCCGCATCTGCTCGTTGCGGGTACGACGGGTTCGGGAAAGTCGGTCGGCATCAACGCCATGATTCTCTCGATGCTCTATCGCACGGAGCCCAAGGATCTGCGGCTCGTGCTCATCGACCCGAAGATGCTCGAATTCAGCGTGTACGAAGGCATTCCCCATCTTCTCTGCCCGGTCGTCGTCGACATGAACAAGGCTACGACGGCGCTCAAGTGGCTCTGCAAGGAAATGGATCGGCGCTATCAGCTCATGAGCCGTCTGGGCGTGCGTCACTTTACGTCCTACAACGAAAAGGTGCGCGCCGCGATCGATGCGGGCGAACCCATTCGGGATCCGACCGCTGCGCCGGGGGACCCGGCCGCGCCCACGCTCGAGCCCTGGCCCTACATTGTTTGCGTCATCGACGAGCTCGCCGACCTCATTCTGACTTTCCGCAAGGAGGTGGAAGGAGAGATCACGCGTCTCACGCAGAAGGCTCGCGCCGCGGGCATGCACCTCATTTTGGCGACGCAGCGCCCCTCGATGGACGTCGTGACGGGCCTCATCAAGGCGAACGTCCCGACCCGCATCGCCTTCCAGGTGGCCTCCTCCTACGACAGCCGCGTGATTCTCGGCGACACCGGGGCGGAGCAACTCCTCGGAAACGGCGACATGCTCCTTCACCGGCCGGGCATGTCGATGCCCTGCCGCATTCAGGGGTGCTTCGTCGCGGACGACGAAGTCGCCCGAGTCGTAACCGAGTGGAAGAAGTACGGCGATCCCGTCTATATCTCCGAAGTGACGGAGTCGGTCGAACCCGACGCAGGAGAGGCGGGGATGCGCCGCTCGGGCGAGTCGGACCCCCTCTATGACCGTGCGGTGGAAATCGTGCTCACCGACAATCGTCCGTCCATTTCCTACGTGCAGCGGCAGTTGGGAATCGGCTACAACCGTGCGGCGAATCTTCTCGAAGCGATGGAGGCGGCAGGGCTTGTGAGCCCGCCCGGGCACGCCGGCAAACGAACAGTGATCGCTCCGAACCGCTGAAAGGAACAGTTATGACTACGATTCGAAACCTCTTGACGGGCTCTGCGCTCGGATTCGCCGCTTTTTCGGTCTTGGCTGCGCCGAGCGCCGCCGAGCGGCTCGACGCCTTTCTCACGAAGACGCTGGAAGGGACGGGAAGCTTCGAGCAACGCGTCGTGACGAAGGAGGGGGAAGAGGCGGCGCCTGCCGCCCGAGGGAGCTTTCAGTTCAAACGCCCGGGGAAATTTCTCTGGCGCTACGAGGAGCCTTATCGTCAGCTCATCGTGAGCAACGGCGAGACGCTCTGGTTTTACGACGAAGACCTCGCACAGGTGACGAAGAACACTCTGTCGGGTGCGCTTCCGACGAGTCCCGCTTCGATTCTTTTCGGAACCGGACGGCTTGATTCCGCCGAATGGACGCTTTCGGAGTCGTCCTCCGCGGCGGGACTGGACTGGGTGACGGCCAAACCCCGTGAAGCGGGCGTGTTCGAGCGCGTCGAGATCGGCTTTCGCAGCGACGGCGAGACGCCCGTGCGGATGCGTCTTGTGGACGGATTCGGGCAGGTGACGACGCTGGACTTTCTCTCTTTCGAGGGCAAGAGCGTTCCCGCATCGGTTTTCAATTGGACGCCTCCCGACGGGGTCGACGTCCTCGACATGGGCGCACCGTAAATCTTCGGAAAAACTTTGGCGCTTTCCGGCGTGATAGCGGCTACAATGCTTTCCATTGACGGCGCATGTAATGCGCCTTGCGAAGCCATTGATTCCGTCGCCGACTCCGTTGTCCCGCCCGTTTGAATCCCGAGGGCGAAGAGAGGCGCCGCGCGCTCTGAAGGAAAGGGAGCGCCCCGGGCGCACCAGTCGCGACGTTGAAAAAAGGGAGCCCGAGACCGCCCGCGCATTTGTTCGCGAGGCGGATTTTTCCGTGTTCCTTCGCAAGGCGTGCCTGCGCCCCTGGATGGATTGAAGGGTGTGGCGCTTCAGGCGCCACAGCCCGCGGAAAGAAGGAAGCATCATGGGTGACGAGCAGGAGAAGCGAACGAAACGTCGGCGAGGTCGTCGGCGTCAGCATCGTGCCAAAGAGCTTCCGAACATTTTCTTCTGCGGCGATCCGCACGGAGAGTTTTCTCACATCAACGAGGCGGCCCGCCTCTACAGGCCCGACGCCATGGTGATTCTCGGCGACTCGCAGCCGAGCGCTCCGCTGGAGGAACTTTTGGGCGAAGCGATGTCGCTTACCGACATCTGGTGGATTCCCGGCAATCACGACACCGATACGGACGAATATTTCGACTATCTCTGGCGCGGCCCCTTGGCGTCGCACAATCTGCACGGACGCGTCACGACGGTGGCGGGACTGCGGATTGCTGGGTTGGGAGGTGTTTTTCGCGGACAGATCTGGATGCCCGACGAAGAGCCCAACTACTACAGTCCGGCGCACTTTATCCGGCGCTCGCCCAAGGTGAACATCTGGCGCGGAGGTCTTCCAAGACGGCACCGTTCGACGATTTTTCCGTCCGTCTACAACTACCTCATGCATCAGAAGGCGGACATTCTGATCACGCATGAAGCGCCTTCGTGCCACGCCAAGGGATTCGAGGCGCTTGACCGTTTGGCTCACAATCTCGGCGTGAAGTGGTTCTTTCACGGACATCAGCACGAGGACCGGGTCTACGGCATGCAGGGCGGCTGTCTCACGCGGGCCGTTGGCTTTCGCGGGATCGTCAATCTGCAGGGCGAAGTGATCGTCCCTGCGCAGATGGATCCGAGAGAAACGGTGGCGTTGCAGGAGGCCTTCGATTGGGCGGCCCGCACGCAGGCGCCCGAGGGATTTGAACCGGGTAAGAACACGCGCGCGCCCATCATTTGGGCGCCTACGCACCGCGGTCCGGATGCGCCGCTCGATGAAGGTATTTTCACGTCCGGTGTGACGCCCGATCCGAAGATCGATGTGCTCTCCGAAGAGGTGGCGATGAAGACGCCCATTGCTCGCTTCAAGCCGGAGGGCTATGTCGTTCGTTCGGGACGCCGTCTGCGGGGGCGCCGCCCGAAGAAGGGCGACGCCAAGTAAAAATTCAAAGGAAGAAAACGTCCACGGGACGGCCGGCCGGAATCGAGCCGGCCGTTTCTTCTATCAGAGCGCAGGCATTGCATTGCGTAAGCGTGGTGAGAAGAGCGGAACTCTGTGTGGCGTAAGGAGTGAAGAAGAGTTCCTCGCCGCGGCGCTCGAGCGTTCCCCGCACGAATTCGGTGCGGCCGGGACGACTTCTTACGTTCGTCGCGGCGGTGGCCCGCAAAAGCGGCGCTTCGGTGCGGCGGGCGCCGAGAAGGCCGTCGAGGACGGGACGCACGAAGAGACGCGCGGAGAGAAGCGCGGCGACGGGATTCCCGGGGAGTCCCAAGAAGAGAACCCGACGGTCTTCGGATTCGATTGTGCCGAAAGTGAGGGGTTTACCCGGCCGCATGGCGACGTGCAGGTGAGTGACGGAACCGAGTCGAGCGAGAACGCGGGCGGTGAAATCCTTGTCTCCGGCGCCGACGCCTCCGGACGTGAGAAGGATGTCGTGCGTTCGAGCGGTTTCGCGAAGCACTGCTTCCATGCGTTCCGGATCGTCGGGGAGAACGCCGAGGTTCGTCACGTCCGCTCCCCAGGCCCGAAGCTGCGCCGTGAGGCTGTGGCCGTTTGCGTTGTAGAGTTCTCCTTCGCCTAGCGGTTGGCCGGGTTCGCGCACTTCGTCGCCGGTGGCGAAGACGGCGGCGCGAACGAGCCGCTCGACGGGAAGTTCGGCATAGCCGAGCGAGGCGGCTAATCCCACGTGCGCCGGACCGATGCGTTCGCCCCGGCGAAGCGCGGCGTCTCCCGCACGAAGTTCCTCGCCCTTGCGGCGCACATTGGCGCCGGGCTTGACGGCATCGCACGCAAAGCGGATGCGCCCGGGCGTCTCCTCGACCTTTTCGAAGGGAATGACCGTGTCGAGTTCTTCAGGAACGAGGCCGCCCGTCATGACGTGAAGGGCCGCCCCCGGGGGAATCTCGTGCGTGCAGGGGTGACCGGCGAGCGATTCGCCAGCTACGCGAAGTTCGAGCATGCCTTCTCCCGCGAGCTCTTCCCCTCGGAACGCGTAGCCGTCCATGGCGCTGTTGGTGTAGGCGGGGACATCGATGGGAGAAAGAAGGTCTTGTGCGAGCGTTCGGCCGAGCGACTCGTCAAGCGGGACGGATTCCGACGGGGGGCGGTCGGAAGAAAGGAGCGTTAGGATGCGGGCGAGCGCCTCGGGAAGACTCGCCGATTCGACGCGGAGCGTGTCGGACATGAAAAGGGTTCCTTCGAAGAAGAAAGGGATCCGAACATTCTAACTTTGCGTAGAATCGGATGCTGACACAAAACGTTGGGGGTGCTCGTGAAGAATCAAGTGACGCTCCTCATCTATGCGGGCGGCCGCGCCACGAGGATGGGAGGAATCAACAAAGCCCTGGTTCACTTTTTGGGACGTCCCATGGTCGAATGGGTACGCGAGAGACTCTCGGCGGGGGTCTCGCAGGTGCTCCTGAGCGCCAATCGGGATCGGGAGACCTTCGAGGAGATGGGATTCGTCGTGTGCGAAGACACCGTGGCCGAATATCCCGGTCCGCTCGCGGGATTGCTCGCTGTGCGGGAAAGGGGGCTTCTCAAGACCCCCTGGGTCCTTACCGCACCGTGCGACGCACCGATGGTTCCGGAGACACTCCTCAAAACGTTGTGGACGGCCGCTGAAGAGGACGGGTTCGCTCACCGCTCCTACACGGTCGTGGCGGAGGGATATCCGCAAAACGCCTTCGCACTCATCCGCTCGGAAGCGCTTTTGGAGATTCGTCCCTTCCTTCTGTCGGGGGAACGCAAGCTCGGAGCTTGGCTGAAAGAAGTGGGGGAAAAGAAAGTTTTTGTGAAAGATTATCGTGGAAACTTTAAGAACCTCAATGCTTTTGAAGAGATTTCGGCTGCGGAGGCAGAAGAAATCTCTAAAATTTTTTCAAAAGCCCCTTGACAAAATCGAGCTGTTTAGGCATAATTTCAATCCTTCGCTGCTTCGACAGCGACAGTTCTTTAACAATTCGAATTCAACGAACCGATAAGTGTGAGCATCGGCGGTTGTT
>OOBI01000731.1_pt1 | contig 24004 bp, 22 predicted proteins | sample 1671081 | NCBI WGS metagenome assembly OOBI01 (sample SAMN06348120, study PRJEB24527) | human gut metagenome | biome: human gut; feature: ankylosing spondylitis patient; material: feces | host: Homo sapiens | place: China | collected 2015-10 | reverse complement strand
AGATCCCGAAGCCGACGGCACACGGAATGTCCTTCGCTTTCTTCACGAGGTCGACCATCGCGCCGATGTCGGTTGTGATCTCGCTTCTCGTGCCGGTAACGCCGAGAGAAGATACACAGTATACAAATCCGGATGCCTCCTTCGCAATCATGCTGATGCGCTCGTGGGAGGTCGGTGCGATGAGAGAGATCAGGTCCATGTCATACTTTTTGCACACGGAATCAAACTCTTCCTTCTCCTCATACGGAACATCCGGCAGGATTAGTCCGTCCATGCCAAGCTCGGACGCCTTCTTGATGAATCGCTCGGTTCCGTAGGAGAAGACAACATTCGCATATGTCATGAAAGCCATCGGAATTTGCGTGTTTTTCCGAATTTTTTCTACCATTGCAAAAATTTTGTCGGTGGTCACGCCACCGGAGAGTGCCCGGATGTTCGCCACCTGGATGACCGGACCTTCTGCCGTCGGATCGGAGAACGGGATCCCAAGCTCGATGAGGTTCGCTCCTGCCTCCTCCATTGCGTATACGAGCTGCTCTGTGACCTCCAAAGACGGGTCTCCGCAGGTAATAAACGGGATAAATGCCTTTTTATTTCCGCCCTCAAAGGCGCTTCTGATCTTACTCATGAATATCCTCCCCTCTGTATCTTGCGATCGCCGCACAGTCCTTATCTCCTCTTCCGGAAACATTGACTACGATGATCTTGCCCATCGTCGGTGCGAGTTTCATCGCATATGCGATCGTATGCGCACTCTCGATCGCCGGGATGATCCCTTCGATCCTGGAAAGGTACTCGAACGCATCGACTGCCTCATCATCGGTGATCGCCACATACCGGTGCGATCTGACCGTACTCATCCTGGCAGAAATACGACTTCATACCGTGGAAAATGCCGAGACGGCCGGTTGCGATCGTTGCCGCTGTCTCTGCCGTGTTCACGCCGCGTCCTGCTGCCTCGCAGCCGATAAGCTGAACATCTTTATCATCGATAAAGTTATAGAACGCGCCGATGGCGTTGGATCCGCCGCCGACACAGGCAAGAACTGCATCCGGAAGACATCCCTCTTTCTCTAACATCTACTCCTTGATCTCCTTGGAGATAACCGCCTGGAAGTCACGGACGATGGTCGGGAACGGATGCGGTCCCATACAGGAACCGAGAACATAGTGGGTGTCCTCGATCCGGTTCGTCCACTCTCTCATTGCCTCTGAAACGGCGTCCTTCAGGGTGCCCGTTCCTGTTGTCACCTCATGGACCTTCGCACCGAGAAGACGCATCTTGTATACGTTTAATGCCTGACGCTTCGTGTCCTCGATGCCCATATAGATTTCGCATTCCATGCCGAAGAGCGCTGCTGCTGTCGCTGTCGCCACGCCGTGCTGACCTGCTCCGGTCTCGGCGATGACACGGGTCTTTCCCATCTTCTTCGCTAGAAGAACCTGTCCGAGTACGTTGTTGATCTTGTGGGCGCCGGTGTGATTCAGATCTTCTCTCTTTAAGTAGATCTTTGCTCCGCCGAGATCCTTTGTCATGTGCTCCACATAGTAGAGTCTTGACGGTCTGCCTGCGTACTCATTTAAAAGTGTTGTAAGTTCTTTCTGGAATTCCGGGTCATTCTTGTAATGGTTGTACGCCTCTTCGAGTTCCAGTACCGCATTCATGAGCGTCTCAGGAATATACTGACCGCCATGTTCGCCAAATCTGCCTTTTGACATAGATGTTTCCTCCTCTTGTAGCCTGATATTGTTTCAGATCGACTTTGTCGATCATTTTTTGCATTTTGACTTCTGCTGTCCACATTGTGCATTTATTGTTACTTTTCGCGAATAGGAATTTTCTAAACTGAAAATTTCGTATGGAACAGTTATAGTCGCGGATTTTTCCGATTCAGTGAATCGCGGCGGAATCCTGCCGCAAGTAATTTCTTATTAGTATTTCTCCGAGTAAAACTCACGCACCAGTGGTTAGATCCCCTTATATCTCTGGTATATCCCATGATACCTCGCCGAGATCTCCGGATCCGGTTCCACGGTATCGCAGTGTCCGCGGCTCTCCAGCGTGCTGATAAACGCCTGATAGTCCGGGATCACGCCTTCCGCAAGGAATACCGCCGAAGCGATCGCCAGCGCCGGAAGAAGGTCCGGATCTTTGTATACAAAAATCTTTTGTCCCATGACATTGCTCAGGATCCGGCACCATCGCCGCTCTCTCGCTCCGCCGCCGATCACTGTGATCTTTTTCGCGGGCTGGTCAAAGAGCTCCAATTCCTACCCGTAAAAAGTAACCATATCGCACTATATGCCAAAAAATATTCTGACTTTTCCAATTATGTACATACAGAAGTTACAAAATTATTATTTTTTGAACATTTCGCCGAATTAAATAAGGTAAATGCAAAAAATACTTGGCTTTTTTAAGTTCTGGTTTTATTCTTAAGCACATAATTTTATTAACGATCCCCCATTTATCAAAGGCGATAACTTCTGTCAGAAGTGCGCCTTTCTTTTTTACCCGGATCTTCCAAAGCGACTGCCGGTTTTATTTCACCGGTACCAAGATCCGGCGGATCGTTCGTAAAAAAAGAGAGAGGAGAGATTCTTATGAAGAAAAGACGATTGATCGCACTTGCAGCCGCAGCCATTATGGCAGCATCTTCCCTGGCAGGATGCGGCGGTTCCCAGACGACCTCCCAGACAACAGCCGGTTCCACCGCTGAGACGGCTGCTGCCTCATCCAACGCAGTGTCTCCGGATGCCAAATCCACAGATCAGACACTTGCTTCCGGTATCGCAGTTGGTTCTTCTGACGGAGAAGCCGTAAAGGGCGGAACACTGGTAGTGTCCATGCCATCTTCCCCGCTGACTCTCGATCCGAAATCCTACTCCACGATGTATGAAAACCACATCATGTACAACGTCATGGAGACTTTATTTATCTGGGATCAGGATTACAAAGAACTTCTTCCATGTCTTGCGACGGATTACACCGCCAGCGATGATGGTCTCACCTACACCATCAACTTAAGAGACGATGTCTATTTCCAGAAAGGAAAGTTCCAGGACGGAAGAAAGATGACTGCAGAGGACGTCAAGTACTCTCTCGAACGAAGCAAAAATGAAAGTACCACAGACCGTATCTGCCGTGACTTCTTCGATTACTGCGAAGTGACAAGTCCGACTCAGGTCGTGATCCATATGAAGTCCGTTGCAGGACCGTTCATCAACCAGTTAGCTGAGATCGGAAACGTCATTCTTCCGAAAGAGGAAGTCGAAGGCTGGGGAGATGAGTTTGGTTCCCATATCGTTGGTACCGGTCCATTCACCCTCGAAGAGATGGTAACCGATGAAAAGGTTGTTTTAAAGAAGAATGACAATTACTGGGGGACCGAGCCGAACGTCGATGGAATTGAATTCCGCATCATCTCCGACTCCAATCAGGCGATCAACGCAGTACAGACCGGTGAGGTCGATATCGCGATGTATCTCCAGGGCGAAGCGATCAAGCGTGCCCAGGATGCAGGTCTCTTACTCCAGACCGCAAGCTCCGCTGTCACCTACGTCCGCTTTAATATGCAGAATGGTCCGACTGCAAATGCAGATGTCAGAAAAGCTCTCACAATGGCAGTCGACATCGATTCCATGGTAGCCGGCATTTATCAGTACGGTGAGGGCACAAGAGCTTACCAGCCGTTACCGGTATACTCCTTCGCATATGACACTGCCTACAATGACCTCGTACCTTCCTACGATCCGGAAGGTGCAAAGAAACTCCTCGCGGAAGCCGGTTATCCGGATGGCTTCACCATGAGCCTTTACATCGGATCCACTACATACCGTGAGAAGATGGCGCAGATGTTACAGTACTACTGGAGCCAGATCGGAGTCACACTTGATATCAAGTCCTCCACGATGGCCGACTGGTCCGCAACCGTTGTCGATTCCTGGCAGGCTGATACCGTAAACAGCTACGGCGTAAGCTGGAACAGCAACCCGGATCCTTACGGTTTCCTTGGAAAGTTCTTCAGTTCCCAGACCATCCACGCTTCCTCCAACGCAGGCGGCTACAATGATCCGGAGATGGATGACCTCCTCAACAAAGGCTTTGGCTCCACTGACACTGCTGAGCGTGCCAAATACTACAAGGAAGCAATTGAGAAAGTTATGAACGAATACACCGGTATCTACTACGCATACGAGTGCCGGAACTGGGCAGTATCCCCGAAAGTACATAACGCGGTTCTCCGTGCTGATAACCAGATGTTAGTCGCAACACCGTTCAACAATATCTGGATCGAAGAATAAAACTATTACAAAATCTGCAGAAAGGGGAAGCAAATCTGATTTGTTTCCCTTTTTCTGTAGAAATGTTCGCAAAAATCGACTGTTCCCCCATTCACAGTCCCGGTGATGGATCCGGACAGTCATGAAAGGATTGGATTTTTATGGGAAAGATCATCATCAAACGATTATTGCAGACGATCCCCACACTTCTGGTCGTCGTTACACTGACCTTCTGCCTGACAAGAATGCTGCCCGGCGATCCGGCTGTGGCGATCCTGGGCATTGAGGCAAATGCGGAGGACATCGAAGCCATGAGAGCCGAGATGAACCTCGATAAACCGCTCCCGGAACAGTATGCACTCTATTTAAACGGACTCGTCCACGGTGATTTCGGTTACTCCTACAGTTACCGCCAGGACGTTCTTCCGCTCATCACTTCCAGGATCCCGAATACACTGACTCTGACGCTGACAGCACTTTTCTTCGCTTTCATCATCGGAACCAGCGTCGGCATCATCGCTGCTTTAAAGCAGAATACGATCTTCGATTACATTGTCATGGTCATCACGCTCGTCGGCGTGTCCATGCCGATCTTCTGGCTGGCTCTTATGCTGGTCATCCAGTTTTCCGTTAAAATGAATCTCCTGCCTGTCATGGGCATGGGCGACATCTCCAAAGGTATCGGGGATGTGGTGAGTCACATGATCCTGCCGGGCTTCTGTCTCGCGACGATCCCGATGGCGACTTTCGCGAGAACTATGCGTTCCAGCATGATCGACATCATGAGCAGTGACTACATCCGATGTCTCAGAGCCCGCGGCATCCGGAAAATGAAAGTCATCCTGATCCACGGATTAAAGAACGCACTCCCGCCGCTGATCACCGTTCTCGGACTTCAGATCGCCGGAACCTTTACCGGTGCAATCATCACAGAGGGAATCTTCTCCTGGCCGGGCATGGGAACCATGATCAACACCGCGATCAACAACCGCGATTATTCCCTGATCCAGGGAACCGTTCTCTTCTCCGCGATCATGTTCGTCTTCTGCAACATGTTAGTCGATATCGCTTATGCGATCCTGAATCCGAAAGTAAAACTGGAAAAGGGGTGATATGCCATGACATTCTTCAAGAAAAAACCTGCTGCTGCCGCAGCTTCTTCCACATCCGGCGATGCTCTTGGAAAAGACGCCAACATCGCAATGCTCTTAAAAGAACGAAATGCCAACAATGCATGGCATAAGTTAGCCAGAAATAAGACCGCTCTCGTAGGCTTCTTCATCGTTGCCTTCATGGTCATCCTCGCCGTGTTTGCTCCTCTCATCGCGCCGTATGACCCGAATGCGATCAATCCTGTTCTGCCGTTTAAGGGGATCGGAACGCCGGGACATCTCTTCGGAACGGACGATCTCGGGCGTGACATCTTATCCCGTATCATCTACGGCTCCCGCGTATCCATGATCGTCGCTGTCGGTGCCACGATCGTCGGCGCCATCATCGGCGTGCTCATCGGACTCACTGCCGGATATTTCGGTGGATGGATCGATTCCGTTCTCATGAGAGTCATGGACGGCATGTTCTCTTTCCCATTTATCCTGTTAGCCATGATCCTGATCACCGTTCTCGGAAACGGCGTCATGAACGTCATTCTGGCCATCGGTATCGCGAGTGTTCCGGGATTTGCCCGTGTCACGAGAGGTCAGGTCCTGATCGTAAAGGAAGAGGAATACTGCAACGCCTGCCGCGTTGTCGGCGTCTCCCCGGTGAGACTCTTATTCTTACATATTTTACCGAACTGCGTATCCCAGATCATCGTGTACGCAACACTCCGTATCGCAAGTGCGATCATTTCCGAAGCTTCCTTAAGCTTCCTCGGACTCGGCATCGCGCTTCCGACCGCATCCTGGGGCAGCATTCTCCGTGTCGGCCGTGACTGTCTGACAACAGCTCCCCATGTAGCCGGAACTGCAGGCGCCTTCATTCTTGTGACCGTCATCGGTTTCAACCTGTTGGGCGACGGGATCCGCGATGTCATGGATCCGAAAATGAAACAGTAGGAGGTGCAGGCTATGAGTGAAAACGATGCAATCTTAAAAGTAAATGGATTAAAAACATATTTCTACCAGGCGAGCGGCGTTTCCAAAGCGGTCGATGGCGTCAGCTTTACACTGAAAGAAGGAACGACCATGGGGATCGTCGGCGAATCAGGTTCCGGAAAAAGCGTCACCAGTGCCTCCGTCATGCGGCTCATGCCGGCAAAAACAGGAAAGATCGTGGACGGCTCCATCATCTTCGACGGAGTTGATATCCGGAGTCTTTCTGAATCCCAGATGGAAAAATTCCGAGGCGATGAGTGCTGCATGATCTTCCAGAACCCGATGACCTCCTTAGATCCGGTATTCAAGATCGGCCACCAGATGGTCGAGATGATCCGAGAACACGAAAAGATCAGCAAAAAGGACGCCTGGAACAAAGCCGTTGAGGCATTAAAGCTTGTCGGCATCCCGGAGGCAGAGAAACGAATGGACGCGTATCCGCATGAGCTCTCCGGCGGCATGTGCCAGCGTGTCATCATCGCGATGGCCGTCTGCGGACATCCGAAGCTCATCATCGCCGACGAGCCGACGACCGCTCTGGATGTGACCGTACAGGCACAGGTTCTTGAGCTCTTAAAGGACCTCCAGAAGAAGCTCAATACCGCGATCCTGCTCATCACCCACAACCTCGGCGTTGTCTGGGAGATGTGTGACACCGTCATGGTCATGTATGCAGGAAATACCGTAGAATATGCGGACACAAAGACTCTTTATCAAGAGCCGCTTCACCCGTACACCTGGGGTCTTTTGGACTCCATGCCGAAACTCAGCAGCTCCGCGAAAGAGGATTTGAAGACGATCCCCGGAACACCGCCGGATCTCCGTCTTACCGGTTACTGCTGCAACTTTTATAACCGCTGTCCTTATGCCACGGAGATCTGTAAAAATCAGGTACCGCCGCTGAAGGAGGTCGCTCCCGGACATTTCGTGGCATGCCACAGACAGGACGGAGAGCACAGATTAACACGAGGGGAAGTGAATGAGACATGCAGAAAAATGTAATCATGAGCGTCGATCATCTCAGTAAGGATTTTGTGATCCGCGGAAAAAAGTTAGGGGAAAAGAATAAGCTTCTCCACGCGTTGAGCGATGTGTCTTTTGATATCTATGAAGGGGAAACATTAGGGATCATCGGTGAGTCCGGATGCGGAAAGTCCACACTGGGCCGCTGCCTTGTAAAGCTCCACAAGCCGTCCGGCGGAACGATCACCTATAACGGAAAGGATCTCTGGAACATGCCTGTCTACGACCGGGAAGCGGCCCGCAGGGATATCCAGATGATCTTCCAGGATCCGTATTCCTCCCTGGATCCCAGAAAAACGGCTTCCTACTCGATCGAGGAGGCGATGAAGGTCCACCACATCGGTGACACTGCAAGGGAACGCCGCCAGAAAGCGTTAGAGTATCTCCAGGAGGTCGGACTCGACATCCAGCACATGGAACGCTACCCGCACGAGTTCTCCGGCGGCCAGAGGCAGCGTGTGAATATCGCGCGCGCCCTCTCGATGGAGCCGAAGATCATCGTCTGTGACGAGCCGGTATCCGCCCTGGACGTTTCGATCCAGGCACAGGTCATCAACCTCTTCCGCCGTCTGCAGAAGCAGTTCAACCTGACCTATGTGTTCATCTCCCATGACCTCGGCATCATCAAATATATCAGTGACCGGATCATGATTATGTACCTCGGGCGCGTCATGGAGTTCTACACCTCCGAAGGCATCTACGCAGATCCGAAGCACCCGTACACGCAGGCTCTGCTCTCCGCGATCCCGCCGGAAAGCCCGTTTGAGAAAAAAGAGCGCCTGCCGCTCACCGGCGATATCCCGAGCCCGATCGGGGATCAGGTCGGCTGCCCGCTCGCAGGCCGCTGCCCGCACTGCACGGAGCGCTGCAAAAAGGAGATCCCGAAACTCGTCGACACCGGAGACGGACATATGGTGGCATGTTTCTTATACGAATAACCTGCCTGCTGCCTTCTCATGCGCAATTTTATGCCATGCATGTCCGGTCTGAGAATCCTGCTGCAGGTTTTCTGGTGGAGTCCTATGTGCGCGGCGCTTCCTTCGACGCGATCACGATGGATCAGGATGCTGTTGTATATAATGATGATGGAACGATCACTCTGAAATTCACAAAATAATGTGTCTCACTAATGCACCATTCAGAAAGGACGGGAGATCTTGTATGAAAAACTTTGTTATCACGGTTGCCAGGGGATTTGGATCCGGCGGGCGTAACATCGCCGCTATGCTTGCTGACGAGCTGGGCGTCCACAGCTATGATAAACGGATCCTGACACTTGCGTCCCAGTACAGCGGCTATCCGGAACACTTTTTCCGGGAAGCTGACGAGACTTTAAACGGCAGTCTGATCACCAAACAGCTTCAGGCACTGCCGAAACATCATGCACCGACCGGAGAGCTCTCAAAGTTTACTTCCGATGACCGGCTTTTCGACTATCAGAAGATCATCATCGAAAAACTTGCCGCCTCCGAGTCCTGCGTCATCGTCGGAAAATGTGCCGATTATATCCTGAAGGATTATGACAATGTCGTCAGCATCTACGTGGAGGCGCCGAGAAGCTACACACTGCGGCGCGTCATGGAACGGATGGATGATATCACGGTCGAGGAGGCGCATCACCTGATCACGAAGACAGACAAGTACCGCGCGGATTACTACAAGTATTACACCGGCGGCAACTACTGGACTAACCCGGTCAACTACGACCTGACGTTCAACAATGCGAGACTCGGGGATGAGCGCTGCGTGAAGCTCACACTCGACTGCATGAAGCTGAAATTCGGGGATGATTTCGTGGAATATATGAAGAGTATCGGCAAAGATATTTAATATCTGTTCACGCCTGCTTGATCGTTATGATTTTTCCCTTTATTTTGTCATACTGGATCCGGGGCTCCAATCCTGCTCCGGACCAGCACCAGCCCCGCCGCACTTCCTCTCTCTTGCGGCGGGGATTTTTATTCAGGAAATTTCTGTCCTTAAAAAGTATCACTCCCACATCTTTTCCTGTTCGCTCGGCTGGAATTGATTTTTATTTTCTGATATGTTACGATAGTTCTATGTTCTCTGACCTGCGAGAAGTTTCCTATTCTTTCGGGAAAGAGTCGAATTCGCTATTACTGACCTTAAGAATGTTCTGACAGGGAAGAAATTGTTATCCGGCATACATATATGCCCTGCAAAAGAAAGTCTGATCCCCTCGCTGCAGCTTCTTGAACTGCATGGAGTCTTTCATATTTAACACTCGGTCTGTATCATACACTTGTACGGGCTTATTTCTTTTCTCTGTCATTTCTTCCGGTCATATTTCCCCACAGGAGGACCTCATGGATACTGATTTTATGAACACCGCATTGCTGGAAAACAAGTTAAACCCGAAATGCTGGTGGAAAGAGCCGGTCCGGAACAGCGTGACTGATCCGGTCTGTCTCAATGAATTAAAAGCGCTGATCGACCGTCTGGAAGCAGGCGAAGCGCTCACGAAAGACGAATGGGTCCGTCTCATCGACGGCCGTTCCCCAGAACTTGCAGCCTACCTCTTTCCAAAGGCGCGGGCCATCCGGGAGCGCGTGTACGGCACGGACGTCTATGTCCGCGGACTCATCGAGTACAGCAATTACTGTAAGAACAACTGTCTTTACTGCGGGATCCGGGCCGGAAATCAGAACGCAAGCCGCTACCGGCTTTCCACCGGGGATATTTTATCCTGCTGCCAAAGCGGCTACTCGCTGGGTTTTCGTACCTTCGTCCTTCAGGGCGGAGAAGATCCATTCATGACCGAAGATAAGATCACGGAGCTCGTCTCCATGATCCGGAGGGAATTCCCGGACTGTGCGATCACGCTTTCCCTGGGTGAGATGGAATACGAGAGCTACAAACGATTCTTTGACGCTGGTGCAGACCGGAATCTGCTCCGCCATGAAACGGCAAACGCAGAACACTATCAGAAACTTCATCCGACGGAAATGTCCTTTGAGCACCGTATGAACTGTCTGAGAACATTAAAGGAGATCGGCTACCAGACCGGCTGCGGTTTTATGGTCGGCTCCCCATACCAGACATCGGAATGTCTCGCCGGGGACATGATCTTTATCCGCGATCTCAAACCGGAAATGGTTGGGATCGGGCCGTTTATCCCGCAGCATGACACGCCGTTTGGAGACCAGACTGCAGGGACCATGGAACTCACCCTGTTTATGATGGGACTTCTCCGTCTTCAGGATCCGAATGTCCTGCTTCCCGCAACGACGGCGCTCGGCACGATCCATCCGTTCGGGCGCGAGCTCGGGATCCTTGCTGGCGGAAACGTTGTCATGCCGAATCTTTCCCCGGTACAGGTCCGTGCAAAATATCTTCTCTATGACAATAAGATCTGCACCGGCGATGAGGCAGCAGAATGTGTGAACTGCATGAAACGGCGGATGGAAAGCGTCGGATATCATGTCGTTGTGGACCGCGGGGATCACAAAGGATAATCCAGAAAAAAGAAAGGGATGGATTTGTTTGTGACAACAGATTCAGAAGGTGTATATATGGGAATGAATGAGACGCCGTCCGGCGAGAGGATCCACATCGGATTCTTTGGCAGAAGAAACGCCGGAAAGTCAAGTCTTGTAAACGCAGTGACCGGTCAGGACCTCTCCATCGTCTCTGAAGTCCGGGGAACGACCACCGACCCGGTCTCAAAGTCCATGGAACTTCTTCCGTTAGGGCCGGTCGTGATCATTGATACGCCCGGAATCGATGATGAGGGGGAGCTTGGGATCAAACGTGTCAGAAAAAGCCGCCAGGTACTGAACAAGACCGATCTCGCGATCCTGGTCGTGGATGCAACGACCGGAACCGGCAGCTGGGAAACTGAGATGATCCGGTTGTTTGAGAAAAAAGAGATTCCATATCTTGTTGTATACAATAAGGCAGATCTGCTCCCGGATCCCGCCCCGTCAGACAGGAAAACCAGCCGGAATGCTTCACAGGCTGGCGTTCCCACCGGAATTACGACCGGGGACTCTCCGGCGTCAGATCCGGCAGTTTCAGGATCCGGTCATAGCAATATGGTCTATGTCAGTGCGAAAACCGGTTTTGGCATCCACGACTTAAAAGAGCGCATGACGCGCCTCACTGCCCCGGATGGAAGCGGGAAACGCCTTGTCGCCGATCTCGTACATCCGTTGGACGTTGTTGTCCTGGTCGTCCCGATCGACAAAGCTGCCCCGAAAGGCCGCCTGATCCTGCCGCAGCAGCAGGTAATCCGGGATCTCCTTGACTCCGGCGCCATGCCGATCGTCTGTCGGGAGTCGGAACTTGCTGCAGCGCTTGATTCCTTAAAGAAAAAGCCGTCTCTCGTCATCACGGACAGCCAGGTCTTTCCTCTCGTGGACCGCATGACTCCGAAGGAAATCCGCCTGACCTCTTTTTCGATCCTGTTTGCGAGATATAAAGGAAATCTCACCCAGGCCGTCCACGGCGCGCGGGCTCTGAATACGATCCAGGATGGTGATAAGATCCTGATCTCTGAGGGCTGCACCCACCATCGCCAGTGCGGGGACATCGGAACCGAAAAACTTCCGAACTGGATCCGGGAATACACCGGAAAACAGCCAGAATTTCATTTCACCTCCGGCACCGAATTTCCGGAAGATGTCTCCGATTATAAGCTCATTATCCACTGCGGCGGCTGTATGTTAAATGAACGGGAAATGCGAAGCCGCTTAAGGAGTGCCGCCGACCAGGAGATTCCGATGACAAATTACGGGATCGCGATCGCATATATGAAAGGGATTTTGGAGAGAAGTGTCGAGTGTCTCGGACTCTAAAGTGCTGTCTTCGTACTCACACAAACAAAAGCTCCGGTAAAGAAAGGCATCAACACTTTCTGCCTTTTTACCGGAGTTTTTCCATTTATTCGCCAAATCTCAATACAGGCTCTTTTTCTATTGGATCATACAGACCCCGCCTGTGCATAAAAATCCGCCTTTTATTTTTCCAGACCTTCAAAATAGGCTCTCAGCTCGTCTACAAGCTCACCGAACTCTTTTCCGGTCTCATCAAGCGTGATATCCGCATATTTCTCATAGTACGGAAGGCGCTCATTGTAGAGATCCCTGAGTGTCATTCCGTCTTTTAAGACAACCCCGCGGTCCACAAGATTTCCGAGACGTGATTCCAGGTCTTCGTAATTTAATTTCAGATACACGATCGTTGCGGTCTCTTTATAGTGCTCCATGGCTTTCGCCTCATAGATCACACTGCCGCCCGGTGCGATGACAGACTTTTCGACATCCAGATCAAGGTTCGCCTGCTCCTCAACGCGAAGGAAACCGTCATCTCCTTCTTCCGCGATGATCTCCTTCAAAAGTTTTCCGGTCTTCTCCTGGATCACAAGATCCACATCCACGAAGGAATAGCCAAGACGCTTTGCAAGCAGCACGCCGATGGTACTCTTTCCGGATGCCGGCATTCCGATCTTATCTGAACCTTCTATGTCATAAAGTTGTTGAAGTTCTTCATTGACTTTAGCAAGATTGGCAACATAGATTTTTTCTTCTTCATCACTAAAGTCCTTTCTGCTGTCACATATCCTGTCATTTTTCCGGTTCACGCATCATGATCCGATCGCAGGATCTCTACTGTCTGCGCGGTTTTCCGGCACCTGATCCGGCCTTCCCGCCCGGATTTCCTGTGTTTTTCTTTCCAGATGAGGTCTTTTTTCCGGTTTCCGGCGCTTTTCCTCTGACCTTATTTCCGGCTTTCCTGCGCGTCTGCAGTTCTTTTTCCGCAGCCTTCTTTCCGGTTTCCGGCGCTTTTCCTCCAGCCTGTTTTCCTGCGGTTTTTCCGATCAGAATCTTCTTTTTCTCCGCCTTTCTCACGCTGTAGCCGAAGCTTCCCAGCTCCTCGCCCATCCCGTAATATCTTCCATGGGAATAGGCAAGCGGCTTTGCCATAGAGAGATGGAACGTATCTTTCTCATCCATGTACGCTTCGTCCACATCCACCGCCACGACATCAGCGATAAACATGTGATGGCTTCCGAGCTCCTCGACTTTCACAACACGGCACTCAATGTTTACCGGGCTTTCTTTGATCACCGGCACATTGACAACATTTGCCTTCTCCGGCGTCAGTCCCGTGTCTTTCCACTTATCCGTATCGCGCCCGGAGCGCACGCCGCAGTAATCGGTCGCCCACGCCATGGACTCCGTCGTCAGATTGACCACGAACTCCCCGGTCTCTCTGATCATATGGTAAGAGTGGCGTTCCGGCCGAACGCTGATCGACAGCATCGGCGGGTTTGTGCAGATGGTTCCCGCCCATGCCACCGTAAAAATATTCGAATTTCCTTCCCGGTCGGCCGCTGTCACAAGGACCGCCGGAACCGGATAGAGCATATTTCCTGGTTTAAACTGTCGTTTTCCCATTTGCAGATCCCGCCTTTATTCAACTTTTACTGCTGCAATGCCATCATAATCTGCGGTGCAAGCTGTTTCTTTCTGGAAACAACGCCCGGCAGCTTCACGATTCCGGTCTGCACACTCACATTTTCCACATCCTCATCTGCTACATGGAACGCTGTGGTGATCAGCTGCTCCGCGCCCTGTCCGGTGCAGATCAGGTCTGTGGACTCGGTCAGGATGTTGGTGAGCATGAAGAACATCATGTCGATCTCATGCTGCTCTCGTTCTTTTTCCGTGTATACGGACATTCTTGATCTCAGATCCTTCAGCTCCACTGCGTTTAAGGATGTGATCTGTCCAATTCCGAATACGGAATTTCCTACCGTAAAGCGCTTGAAATCCTGATAGAAGATATCGCCGTCAGACTTTCCTTTCAGGTTGCTTCCCGCAGAGAACATGTCGATCGCATACTTTTCAATGTCAAGTCCGGCGATCTGTGCAAGCGCAAGGCCGGCTGCCTTATCGACTGCTGTACAGGTCGGGGAACGGAATAACAATGTATCGGAAATGATCGCACTGCATAACAGACCTGCAGTTGTCTTATCGATCTCCATATGATTTTCCTGATACATCTGATAGATGATGGTCGCGGTACAGCCTAACGGCTGGTTTCTGAAGAATACCGGGGACATGGTCTCAACTGTTCCGAGACGATGATGGTCGATGATCTCACGGATATCGGCGCTCTCCATACCTTCTACCGCCTGACTCTTCTCATTGTGGTCCACAAGGATGATGCTCTTTCCCTTTGCACCTAAGAGGTTACGTCTGGAAATCATGCCGATATATTTTCCATCAGAATCCAGGACCGGGAAATCACGGTGTCTCTTGCTCGCCATGATCTCGCGGATATCGTCGAGATAATCTTCCTCGGAGAACTCGATGATATTCTCTTTCGTCATGAAATAGCTGATCGGCATGGATTGGTTGATCAGACGGGCGGTCGTGTATGTGTCATACGGTGTCGTGATGACCGCGCAGCCGCGCTCCTGTGCCAGTTTGCGGATCGTTAAGGAAACGCCCGCGCCCTCACAAACGATGATACAGCCTGCCTCCATCTCGATCGCGCAGAGCTGGGACTCATAACGGTTTCCGAGGATGACAAGGTCATGTTTCTCGATGTAGTTTTCCATCAGATCCGGGTTTGCAGCCGCGATCAGGACTTTTCCCTGATCAAAATATGCTTCGGAGTCTCCGACTACCATGCTGCCTTCCAGGGTATCCAGGATGTTCGCATATTTTGTGCACGCTTTGGAAATGATGCTGCTGTCATATAAGTTCATGTAGGACTTGGTGATATCGCCGATAGTGATAACGCCCTCAAGGAGACCTTCCTCCGTCACACACGGAAGTGTTACGACGTTGTTCTCCTGCATGAGTCCCCATGCGTTCTTTAAAGAAATTCCGCGGGATACGCCTTTTGTCTTGCGGATCTCGATATCCTTGACCTGCGTCTTTACGTTCTCGACAAGGCGCGGCGCCTTTAAATTAAAATAATCCAGTACATACTGTGTCTCCGGGCTTACATTTCCGGCACGGCACGGCTCATAGTTCTCGCCGGTAAGCTGATGCTTGAAACCTGCATAGCAGATGGCTGAGCAGATGGAATCCGTATCCGGATTTCTGTGTCCAAGGACAAGTGTTTTTTTCAGTCCCTCAACTGCCATTGATCTTCTCCTCTCCATTCCATGCGCATATCCCCAGAAAGTTTCTCTGTCGCATTCCTTCGCAAGTTTTCCCTTTATATCCTTTTCTGGAGCTTTATGCGTTTTTCTCAGACGCACAAATGAGAATGTGTTACAATAACTTCATAGTGCGTTCATAATTTATTCATATTTGTTTTTTATACTTATTGCATAAACAAAAAGTCATTTGGCTTTGCTTACTAGACAAATTGCACATAGATTTTTCATAATTGCCCCGGTTGTCGCGACCGGGGTCTCCTCATGTTTAGGGGTCTTATATGTCTGTTTATGGCGGACATTTTTCTTTATCTCCCATACACTCAAGGCCTATGCACATCAGGCACGCTTCGTATCCTTTTCCGGCAGTAAAAAGGGAGCCCGTTTTACCGGACTCTCTCTTCTTTTATCCGAGGATCAGCTTCGCAGCTCCGTAGATCCCGGCATCGTTTCCAAGCTTTGCAAGGACGATGTCCGCTTTCTTTGTCGCCATCGGAGATAATTCATCGTGATATTTCTTGATCATGTCAGTCAGAAATGTCCCGGCTTTGGAAACGCCGCCTCCAATAATATAAGCCTGCGGATCCAGGACCATGGACAGTGTTGCAAGGACCCAGCCAAGGTAATAGCAGGACTTGTTGAGGGAATCGAGCGCAAGCTCATCCCCTGCTTTTGCTGCATCCAGCACATTCTTCGCGCTGATATTCTTTAAGCTTCTGAGGCTGGATGGACGGCTGTCTGCCGCCAGCATTCTTCTTGCAGTTCTCGCGATCCCTGTCGCGGAAGCAACCTGCTCCAGGCAGCCGTGACCGCCGCAGTTGCAGGCCTCTTTCTCGCCTTCCATCACATGGATATGACCGATCTCGCCGCCAACGCCCTGCTCGCCGGTCCAGATCTTTTCGTTCAGGATGATCCCGCCGCCGACACCTGTTCCGAGTGTCACCATGACGAGGTTCTTATATCCTTTTCCGCCGCCCTGCCACATCTCACCGAGAGCCGCCACGTTTGCGTCGTTACCGCTCTTTACAGGCATTCCGTCCAACAGTCTGCTTAATTCCTGCTGCGGATTTCCGGCTTTCCAGCCAAGGTTTACACACACTTCGCAGTGTCCGTCCGGAAGAACCGGTCCCGGGAATCCCATTCCCGCGCCGGAAAAATCAGAGAGTTCAAGTCCGCTCTCCTTCGCTGTTCTGCGGATCGAAGCCGCAATATCGCCCAGGATGTACTTTCCGTTCTCTTCTTTTCTTGTCGGGACCTCCCATTTTTTTACAAGAGTCCCATCTTCCTCAAAGATACCAAGCTTCACGCTTGTTCCGCCGATATCGATTCCAATACACTTTAAGCTCATGTGTGTTCCCCTTTTCCTGAATCTGCCGGATCCATTTCAAACACGTTTTCAGATCCCGCGTGCCCTTAAAACCGTGTCAGTTCAGCCATGCGGTCTTCCGATGTGGATCGCTGCATGACTGAACTGTCACGTTCGGGTTATTTAGAACAGTGTCTTTACTGTATTTACAACGTTCTCAACTGTAAATCCGAATTTCTCGAACAGCTTCGCTGCCGGGCCGCTTGCGCCAAAGGACTTCATTGTCACATAAGCGCCGTCGAGGCCGACATACTTGCCCCAGCCGAAGTCGGAAAGTGCCTCAACGACAACTCTCTTTCTGACCTCTTTCGGAAGTACGGACTCTTTATACTCCGCACTCTGCTCCTCAAAGATATCCATACACGGCATGGATACGACACGGATCTTCTTTCCTTCGTTTGAAAGCTCTGCTTTTGCCTTGACCGCAAGATCAACCTCAGAACCGCTTGCGATGAGGATCGCATCCGGTGTTCCTTCGCAGTCGTCGATGACATAGCCGCCCTTTAACGCTTCCTTGCTGCTTCCCGGGATCGGATTGAGATTCTGTCTGGAAAGTACAAGCGCTGTCGGTGTCTTCTCAGAGGTTGCTGCGGAGAGCCATGCAGCAGATGTCTCTGTCGCGTCACACGGACGGAATACATGGAAGTTCGGCATTGCGCGGAACATTGCAAGCTGCTCGATCGGCTCGTGGGTCGGTCCGTCCTCACCAACTCCGATGCTGTCGTGAGTCAGAACGAAGGTCAGCGGAACTCCCATCAGAGCGGAAAGTCTTGCCATCGGTTTTACATAATCACTGAACACGAAGAATGTCGCAACGTAAGCGCGGAGACCACCGTGAAGCATGATGCCGTTTCCGATCGCTGTCATCGCAAGCTCTCTTACGCCGAAGTGAAGGTTTCTGCCTGCCGGGTTCTCTGCGGAGAAGTCGCCCGCATCCTTCATAGCTGTCTTGTTGGACGGAGCAAGGTCAGCAGAACCGCCAATCATGTTCGGCATGATGTCCTTTAAGATGTTGATCATCTTGCCGGACAGGGAACGTGTTGCCTCTGCCTTGTCTTTTGTGAGCCAGAGTGCCTCGTTCTCGATCAGTGCCTTCGCATCCGGAGCTGTATGGTACTGCTCCCAGAGCTTCTCCATCTCCGGGTACTCATCACAGTATGCAGCGAACATTGCGTTCCACTCTGCCTCTGTGTCTGCTTTTTCCTCTGCAAGGCGGGAATAATGCTCATAGACCTCTTCCGGTACAAAGAATGGTTCCTCATACTGCCAGCCGAGAGTCTCTCTCATTGCTTTGATGTTGTCAACACCTAACGGCTCGCCGTGTGCGCTGGCTTTTCCCTGTTTTGCCGGGCAGCCGAAGCCGATCTCTGTCTTGATCGTGATGAAGGACGGATGCTCCGTATCAGCCTTTGCAACTTCGATCGCAGCACCGATCGCATCGATATCGGTTCCGTCTTCAACTGTGATCGTCTGGAAGCCGAATGCTTTCATACGCTCTTCCACGTTCTCGCGGAATGCGATGTCCGTGCTTCCTTCGATGGAAATACGGTTGGAGTCGTAGAGAACGATGAGTTTTCCAAGTCCAAGTGTACCTGCAAGGGAGAATGCCTCAGAGGAGATTCCCTCCATCATGCATCCGTCTCCGCCGAGTACATATGTGAAGTGATCGACAACCGGATAGTTTTCCTTGTTGAATACAGCTGCCAGATGTTTCTCAGCCATCGCCATACCAACTGCCATTCCCATACCTGCGCCGAGCGGTCCTGTTGTCGCCTCAACGCCTACAGTGTGACCGTATTCCGGATGTCCCGGAGTCAGGGAACCAACCTGACGGAAGTTCATTAAATCTTCCTTTGTCAGACCATAGCCGAACAGATGAAGCAGGGAATATAACAGCATGGAGCCATGGCCGCCGGATAAGATAAAACGGTCACGGTTCGCCCACTCCGGATTTGCCGGATTGTGGTTCATATGGTGTGCCCAGAGCTCATAAGCAGCCGGTGCGCTGCCAAGCGGAAGTCCCGGATGTCCGGAATTTGCCTTCTGGATCGCATCTGCGGATAAAATTCTGATGGAATTGATCGCAAGATTGTCGATTGTGTTCATTGTTTCATTCCTCCTGATAATCCATAAGTGTTGGGAACTGTTGAAGTTTCACAGTTCCATTTACCTTAAATTAATCTCTTTCATCACCTCGCTGCCTGCGGTGATCAGAGAATTGGTACGATTTTTTCCAGCCCTGACGAGCGATACGGAATAATCGAACTGTCCGTTAAACTTTTCGTGCCCGTCCAGGTTGTAGACCCTGCATGATTCCTCATTATACAGGATAAGCCTGTCCCCGTCAATGAGAGCGCCCGTGTAGGCGTAGTCGAAATCAATGCTTGTAACTTTCTTTCCATCCGTGTTGTATACATCAAGCCGGTACGGACTTCCGGATGTGCTGTCAACAATGACAGCCGCGTATTTATCCGAGTAGCAGATACTTCGGATCTCTTCTTCTACCGGAACATAGATCACATTTGTGTCCGGTATCACATTTTTTACAGAGATAAAGGTCAGTCCTTTATCGGAAAAGGCGCAGACGGTCTGGTCATTTAAGTATCGGACGCGCCCCACCATCTTATCATCAAATTCTTCCTCAAACGCGGCGATGAAACGGTTGTTGACATTCTTTCCGATCTCAGAGAAATCGTAGAACGCGACCTTGTTCTTTAACGCGCCGTTTTTCATGTACATGATGGACATGACGATCTGTTTTCCGTCGGGGGAAAGTGCGATGTCCACCGGATAACCGTCACCGGAAAGGAGCATCTTGATGTTGATCCCGAGCGACTCGCCGTCCTTCTTGAAGTAGAATATGTAGCTCGCCGTGCTGTCCTCGACTACGGCCGCCGCAACGCCGCGGGCCGATACCGCCGCTTTCGTGATCGGGAGCTGTGTCTTCGCGGTTCCGGTACATCCCTCTTTGTTGCAGATGTACATCTCATTTCCCTGCTGATCCGCGATCACGGCATAATCCCCGTTGATATTGATGATCGGGGTCTTCATCTCATAGCTCTGTGTCCAGATCGTCTTGCCAGAGGCGTCAATATAGGAAGCACCGTCTTTTGTGTACTTGATCATATTGTCGCCGAACACGGCAAAGCGGATAAAACTGCTGTCGCTGACTGTCTTTGAGACTTCAGCCGCGGAAGTTGCCGCAGAGTCGGAGTTTCCGGTGTCCGTACCGGCAGCGCTTTCTGCCGCAGCGGTCTCATCGGTCCCATCTGTTCCCTCATCGGCCGCCGCACTTGTTTCCGGCGCCTGTGTTTCCTTATCCGCGTTGGACGTATCAGTATACCGCATAGAGCGTTCCCACTGAACACTGTAGCTGGTATATTCATATTCATTCATATATCTGTATCCGGTAAATCCCAATGCTGCAAGGAAACATGCGGCTGCAACTGCGATGATCCGCTTTTTCTTTTTATATCTGGCAAGCCGTTCGTCATCCATCGGTTCATCCGATCCGGCGTCCGGCATCTGTACGATATTTTGTCTGAGCTGCCTCTTTTTGTTCTCTCTGTCCATAGATTGCATATCACTCATAAAAAATCTCCTGAAAAATGGACATATATAGATTAGTATACACCATTTTCAGGAGATGCGCATTAAATTCTTTGTTTTTATTCCAGTTCATTCCGGCAGGCGGAAATGCCCGTTTTCTATGGCAGGACCAGCTTCTGCCCCGCTACGATATGGTTCACATCGTCCAGATGATTGAGCGCGCAGATTTCGGACAACCGCTTTAAATTTCCGTACTCTTTCCAGCAGATCCCATATAACGTCTCACCGTCACCGATCTCATAGATCCGATAGCCGTTCGCGACTGCGGCGGCGTAGTCCACCGGCTCTTTTTCCTGACCGGATGCGTCGCCCTGTCCTTCCTCTTTTCCCATGCCGACACGTGGCGAGGTCGGAGCTTCAGCACTGGTGGATGGAACTGCTTCCTCCACGGCTCCGGACGCAGCAGCGTTCTCGGTCCCGTCAGTGCCGGGTTTTCCTGTTGAAACAGCTGTATCTGGATTGTCTGGCTGGCTTGAAGCAGCGGATTGCCCCAACACGCCGGTTGTCTCCGGATTTCCTGTACTCTCTGATACTTCTGAAGACTTGCTGTTCGTGCCTGCCTCCGTTGCTTCCATCGTCTCCGCCGCGTAACTTTCCCCGGTCTCCTCGCTCTCATCCGTCGGAAATACATTTCCCGGCCGCTCTTCAATGACAAAATCCGGTTCCTGATTCAGCTTGTCCAGATAATCGCTCCAGTTTGCCGTCCCGGCAGGCACCACGGAAGTCAGCACCGTCTCCATCTGCCGCATCTTGTGATAATTGTTGACGAGCACAACACCTCCTGCCAGGACCGCCACCGTGAGGACTCCGCACGCCGTCCCCAGGATCCCGGACATATGCCGCCCTGCATCCGCCTGTTCTTTCCTGACCGTCATCCGCTGCCGGAAATCCTTGATGACCTTCTCATGCGAGCCGGATTCCACCCGGCGCACGTCTTTCCTGGTCACCATGTAATCCTGCATCATCTGATTTCTCTCGTAATAGATGCAATGTCCTTTCAGCCGGTAAAAGCCGTCCTCCGAAGTGACATAGACTGCTTCCTCGCCTTCCAGACCATGATTTAAATACATCAGCTTGTTTTTCCCGTTAAAGTACTGGTTGTGCAGTTTCCAGTAATTGAGGGGACTCAGCTGGCTCGACGGAGTGCCGCAGATAAACCATCCCTGAACGGTCCGCTTCGGAAACGACTCCTCGATCCCACGATACGCCTTTTTCCAGGCATTTTCGGAAAATTCCACCTTCTCCCCGGATACTTCCACGTCCTCCATCTCGATGGCGCCATCGATAAAGATATACGGAGTCCCGTCATAGTTTTCCGTATTTCCCAGCAAAAGTCCCACACGCAGCGTCTGATTTCCTGCCGGATACAGGCGTTTCAAATATGTATTTACATAGTCCTCCACATACAGCCGGACCACCTGGTCCGTATCACCGATCTGGCGGATATTTTTCGGAAGTTTCGGAAACGGATTGTATAATTCTCCCATGCTGCCACCTCGTCCTATCTTCAGGCAGCCGGCATGTCCAGACAGAGGCCGGCCGCCTCTTTATTTACGCGAACCACGTAAACGCGCTTCGTCGAATTCTTTCCGAAGTATAGCATGGGAGATCTGCAAAACATGTCAAAACGGCACAGTCTGACCGGAAAAGTTTTCGACACGTCTCCCGATGATCCGCAATCCAAGGCAGATGCTGCGGCTGATGCAGTCCGCAATCCGCATGACCTGGGACAGGCGTATGCTCTGTAAAAATAATGGGTCTCCGCTCTCCGCCCCGCCGACGATCCCGGTGATGGAAATGTCGCCAACGGCGGTAAGTTCCTTTCGCACGCCGAGTCCCGGGCGCAGCGGCCCTTTTTCCAGCGTCACAAGCCCCACATGATCCCAACGGCCCACGGCGGCGTCCACAGCTACAATGATCGCATCCGGGTAATGTTCTTCCATCTCCTCGATCGTCCGGTCAAGGTTCACCGCATGGACCGGATGTTCCAGTGTCCCGATCACCGTCACATCGCCGGTCATCTCCGCCGCCAGCTTTGAGCCGATGAGCGGTCCCAGACTGTCCCCCGTGGACCGGTCTGTCCCGATGCATAAAAATACGATCCTGCGGCGCCCGGATGCCCGCATCTCATTCATCAGAAGAAGCAGAAGTCTCGCTGCAAATTTCTCCGCCTCAAATCCCGCTTCCGTATCATAATAAGTGATCTTCCGCCTCCCGAATCTCATCGTGAACACTCCGTTTCCTGGTTGGTTTCTATGAGACATTATAGGCGGGATTCAAGCAATTTATACATGTCAAAAAAGGACCAGGTATCTCAGATACCCGATCCTTCATAACATCCCATATTTAATACTCAAAATGCATCATATCTGCTCTGCTGGCTCCGATCCCCCATCTCCATCCATGTTTTCCAAATGCTTTCACAACATCACTGTCACGACCAATAGAATACGGATTTACGCCTGGCTCCCACTTTTTTCCGACAAGTACAGTCGTACCGTCTGTATCGATCTGCGGATTCGCGTCCGGATTGATATCAATGGCCAGCCCAAAGCTATGTTTACTTTTCACACCGTTGCTTCTCCAGTTATATCCACCGACACTCTCAATCGGGAACTTCTCCGGTCCATTATAGATTTCTGTAAAAATCTCTTTTACGTCGTTTGCAATAGAACTCAAAACCTGTACATGGGCGGTTCCGGCAACTTTCTGATTATTCTTCAATCTCCAGACAGGAATCTCTACACTGACCATCTCCATGGATGCCGTGGCATCATTTGGATTTGTTGAGATCCGTTCAACCTGTTCTTTTACTTTTGTCTCCAGATCTGTACTATGAGCGCCCAGAATAAAGTATTTTTCGTAATAACGATACTGCGCTATGTCTATTTCGCTTAATCCATCTGCTTTCAAATACCATTCCGGGTCATTACTGTAGCTATTGTTAGAATTCTTCTGATTTTCTGAACTGCTGCCGTTCCCTGACGTACTGTTCTTTGTCTCGCCGCCGGCTTTCTGCTTTACCTCGCCTCCAACGACCCAGGCACCGATCCTGTTTACCTGGTAACCATCCGGTGTGGTAGTATTTCTAAGAACATATCCGTTGGAGTCAAAGTAAAAGCTCTCCGCCATTCCATCATTATCGGTATCGATCCATGCCCATCTTCCCTTGGGATATGTTCCATCGTCAAACTGATACCACATTCCGTTTGCATCCGATTTCCATGTCCCGGCAAACGATGCGAACGGCATCGCCATGCAAAATACAGCGGCAGCAAGCGCAAGTTTTATTCCATACTTTTTCATCTTTTGTCCTTTTCCCTGTAATTCTGTCCTTTTTGTAACTGCTCAGTATTTCCTGACCATATTTTATTGCGGCCAGCGCATCAGCTGTTATTTTGCCGTATCTCCCTGACTCTTATAAACCGAGATTGCATCACTGATATTGGATGCCGCACCGCTTCTCACAATATCCGCAAGCGCCGCGAG
>OOBI01000711.1_pt1 | contig 25000 bp, 26 predicted proteins | sample 1671081 | NCBI WGS metagenome assembly OOBI01 (sample SAMN06348120, study PRJEB24527) | human gut metagenome | biome: human gut; feature: ankylosing spondylitis patient; material: feces | host: Homo sapiens | place: China | collected 2015-10 | reverse complement strand
CAGTTCTCCAAGCGCTGATTTATTTCAGATGTATCTTTACGGCTCTGCTTCGGCAGAGCCGTTTTTTGTTGCCTGCTTTCCCGGAGAACTGGGGAGCACGACTGCGCATCTCCGGCGGTTGCCCCGCAAGGGGCGAGCCGGTGGCGCTAAAAATCTTTGCTCAAGCATCGCGTGCAGGGCGCAGCCCTGCCAGCGATGCACCTCAGTTCTCCAAGCGCTGATTTATTTCAGATGTATCTTTACGGCTCTGCTTCGGCAGAGCCGTTTTTTGTATTTCAAAAAGAACACCCTCGGCCCAAAGGCGCGGGGGTGTTCTGCTGTGATAGGGAATGTCAGGTGGAAGAGGAAAGCATCTTCTGCAGCTGGGTCTTGGCCCGGTAGTAGGTCACCCGGGCCCATGCGGCGTTGTGGCCGAAGATCAGCCCGATGCGCTCAAAGGGCAGCTCGCCGAATACCCGGAGGCTGAACACCTCTTTGTAAGGCTCGTCCAGCGTGTGCAGACACTGATGCACGGTGAATGCCGCATCCTGATCGACCAGCAGCTGGGCAATGTCCGGCGTGTCGGCGGGGGCGGTTTCGGCATCTTCCAGCGGGGCAGTGTGCTTTGTCCGGCGGCAGTGGGAATAATAGGCGTTGCGGGCCACCGTGAACAGCCACGCCCGTACATCCTGCCGGTCGTCGTAGTCCTTCAGGCCGTCCAGTGCCTTGAAGAAAGTCTCCTGTGTCAGTTCTTCGGCCAGCGCTTCGTTGTGGGCCAGGCCCTGCAGGAACAGAAACACATCCCGGAAGTAGAGCCGGTAAATGCTGTCGATGTCCATAGGTTCAGCCCTTCTTATAGTCGATGCCGTATTCCTGGTCGGTGCCGTAGGCGTAGTCGAAGGTACCGTCCGGGTTTTCCTGCACGATGTAGCGGTCTACCAGCTGTCCATCGCGGTAGTACAGGGTCTGGTCTGCGCAGTCCACGGTCAGCAGCTGGGTGCGAGACACCATGACCCATACAGTGGATCGATCAGAATCCACCAGGGCTGTCAGTACCCGATGCACGCCCGGAAAGCGGTAGCGCATGGCCCGCACAGTGATCTGCGGCTTGCCCCAGCTGAAGGTGCCGTCCATATCCAGCCAGACACCCTCGCCCTGCACTTCCAGAATGCAGATGTCTGCTCCATTCTCTTTGCGGTTGTAGGTCCAGAACTGAGCCTGCTCTGCGGTGGCCGGGATGCGGGCAGTGCCCATCCAGAATATCATTGCCAGAGCGCACAGGGCAGCCAGCACGGAGCCGATTGCAGCACGGATGCTCCTTCTTTGCAGGGCGGCCCTGATCCTGCGCAGGGGCGCATCCGGCTGCGCTTCCGGCCGTACCGGCACCGGCTGCTCCATCTGTTCCAGCTCGGCGCGGCAGGCTTCACATTCGGCCAGATGTTCTTTCACCAGTGCGTTGGTGGCCTCGCTGGTGATGTGCTCCGCATACAGCGGCAGCAGGTCACGGATGATATCACAATTCGTTTTCATCGTATTTTGCCCTCCTTTTTCATGGCCTTTCACCCCAATAACGCAGAAAAGGAGAAAGCGTTACAGGTTTCTGCAAATTTTTTGCAGGCTCAGCCCTTCTCCTGCCAGAATAATCCGCCGCTGGTCTGGAACAGGGGCCAGGGGTTCACGCTCTTGCTGCCGAGTTTGAAATCCATGGTCAGCTCCTCGCCCAGCACGCCGACAGCCTGCCCCCGCTCCACGGTCTGGCCGCGGGTCACGGAGAGCTCCTGCAGGCCATACAGATAACTGCGCACGCCGCAGCCGTGGTCGATGACCACGGTGCTGCCGGTGAGGGCCAGATCGCCTGCAAAGACCACCACGCCATTCGCCGGGGCGCGGCAGGGCTCACCGGGGATGGTGTAGAGCCGGGTGGAGTTGGAGCGGCTGCCCTGCTGGCCGCCGGTCACCTTGACCTGACCGAAATCCACCAGCGTCATGTAGTTTTCTGCCGGGCAGAGGAAGGCACCGGCCCAGAGCTTTTCCCGCACGGGCTGCTCGTACAGAGGCCAGATGTTGTTCCGGAACTCGGCGTTGGCGGCCTCGGTGGATGCAGGTTCCGGCTCCACCTCCACGGTGCCGAAATCCTTGGGCAGAACGGTCAGCGTCCGGGCAAAGGTCTCGCCGTTGACGGTAACGTTGACCGTGTGCCCGCCTGCCGAAGCGTTGTAGGCGGCGGGGATGTAGGCGCGCCAGCCGCTGCCCAGCCGGACGCACTGAACGCTGCCCAGGTCGGTCTCCACGGCGGGAGCGGTCTCGCCGGTCAGGCCGGTGATGGAAAGCGCCGCCACACCGCCCTGCTCCAGCCGCTCGGTGGAAAGGGCGACCTCCGCGCTGGCCTGCAGGGTGAACCGGAAGGAGTAGCTGTACCAGCCCGTGGATTTGGCCGGGTGCTCCACGCCCAGGTTCCTGCGGATGGCACCGGTGGAGCCGCCCTCAAACTGGGTAGCAAGATAGTCCTGCGGCAGCCGCCAGACCGTCAGCTTTGCCTTGTAATCCCCGTTGGCAGGGAAGAGAAAGTCCTCGTACTGAGAGGCTGACCCAGCAAATACGATGCTGCCGATGTCGGTTTCAATGGTCAGGGTGGTGTAGCTGGCCCAATCGGGCAGGGCGAGGGCCGGGTGTGCGTCATACAGCACGCCCAGTTTCTGCACGGTGAGCGTTTCGGGGCTGGTGAACACCTTATCGAACACGCCGCCCAGCAGCGGCACCTGCCAGCAGGAGCCGTTCACTTCCAGCGCCTGTCCGCCGAACTGCGTGTCTGCCGCCGGGCGGGAACCCTCGCCGGTAAAGGAATAGCTCACGGTCATCACCGCGCCCAGCAGCACGGCAACGCCCAGAATGACACCAACGACCCACAACAAAAATCGTTTCATGGATATGTACTCCTGTTACAAAGCCGCATCCCTGCACTTGGCTCCCATGCCAGGGGAGCTGGCCGCGCCGGAGCGGGGACTGAGAGGTTGATTAATCAATGCGGCGTATAAAAAAGCGCACCACAGCTTGCAGGGACAAGCCGGGTGCGTTTTTCGGTGTTTGGTTTATTCTGCGGCATCCTCGGCAGAAGGATCTTCTGCGGGCTGCTCTGCGGCAGGCTCAACGGTCTCGGCCTTATCCTCGCCAAACAGCAGACGCTCGTACTCGTCCAGCTCCTTCTCACGGCGGTGCAGATAGACAGCCACGGCGGCCAGCGCACCGGCCACAGCGGCCAGCGTGGCAATAACAGCGATCAGACAGGATTTCTTCATAGGACACACTCCTTTTCTGGTGGGGAACGGTGGTTCATGGAACCGGAGTTCATTTTGATAAGGCTATTATACCCGGAAAAGCAAAAAATTACAATCCGAAATGCAGAAATTTCATCAATCCGGGCAATCACAGCAATTTGGTCAGCAGCAGCTTTTTGTAGACCTTGAAGGCACCGGGCAGGGTGTACGCAGCCTCCAGCTGTTCCTTTCCGGCCCAGACGCAGCCTGCGGGGGCGGGCTGCTCCGGCGCAGTGAGGAAATAGCCGCTCTGGTGCCACTCGATGTGGGTGAAAATGTGCTTGGCCGCAGGCAGGGGCGTGAAATGTGCCCCTGTGCAGTCCAGCCCCAGGGCAGCAAGGCAGGCGGCGGTCTCTGCGGCGGTGAGGGTGGTATCCTCCCACAGCACCGGCTGCCACAGCCCGGCCAGCAGGCCCTTGGCGGGCCGCTGCTGGAGCAGCACCCGGCCCTTGTTCAGCACCAGCGCCACCGTGACCGGTGTGATGCGCCGGGCCTTGGGGGGCGTTTTCTGGGGCAGGGAGAGGGCGGTGCCTGCGGCCCGGGCCCGGCAGAGCGTGCCCAGCGGGCACTGCTCACACAGAGGTGCGCCGTTGGGCAGGCAGACCAGCGCGCCCAGCTCCATCAGGGCCTGATTGTAGTCTCCGGCTTTTGCGGGCGGCTGGTGCTCCATGACCCATGCCGTGAACTCCCGCTTCACCTGCGGGTCGGTGACCAGCCGGGGATCGTTGTAGAGCCGGGCAAACACCCGCAGAACGTTGCCGTCCACGGCGGGAACAGGGAGACCGAAGCTGATGGAGGCAATGGCCCCCGCCGTGTACTCCCCGATGCCGGGCAGGGCCAGCAGGGCGTTGTAATCAGCAGGCAGCTGCCCGCCGTACTGGGCGCAGACGATCTTCGCTGCCTTCTGCAGGTTGCGCACCCGGCTGTAATAACCCAGCCCCTCCCACAGCTTGTGCAGCTTTTCCTCCTCACATCCGGCCAGCGCGGGGATATCCGGCAGGGCGGCAAGGAAGCGCTCGTAGTAGGGCAGCGCCGCCGAGACCCGGGTCTGCTGCAGCATGATCTCGCTCAGCCAGACATGGTAGGGCGTGGGGTCCTCCCGGAAGGGGAGGATGCGGCGGTTGGCGTAGAACCAGTCCAACAGGGCAGGAGCGATATTTTCCACTTTTATTTATCTCCTTGTTGAAAACAACCCTCTCCGTCATTGCTCCGCAATGCCACCTCTCCCGAGGGGAGAGGCTATGCTGCCTTTATCCAAGAGCCGCAATAGGCTCCCCCTTCGGGGGAGCTGGCAAAGCCGACAGGCTTTGACTGAGAGGGTTGAATTTAATCCTTAGAAACCGTAAGCGGTGCGGGGGAAGGGCAGCACGTCACGGATGTTCTGGATGCCCGTGAGGTACATGATCATCCGCTCGAAGCCCAGGCCGTAACCGGCGTGCTCCACGCCGCCGAACTTGCGCAGGTTCAGGTACCACTCGTAGTTGGTCTTGTCCATGCCCAGCTCGTCCATGCGGGCCACCAGCTTGTCGTAGTTCTCTTCGCGCTGGCTGCCGCCGATCAGCTCGCCGATGCCGGGCACCAGCATATCAGCTGCGGCCACGGTCTTGCCGTCCGCGTTCATCTTCATGTAGAAGCTCTTGATCTCCTTGGGGTAATCGGTGACAAAGACAGGCTTCTTGAACACGACCTCGGTCAGGTAGCGCTCGTGCTCGGTCTGGATATCCACGCCCCACTCCACGGGGAACTGGAACTTCTTGTTGTTCTTCTTCAGGATCTCAATGGCCTCAGTGTAGGTAATGCGGCCGAACTCGCTACTTGCCACCAGCTCCAGGCGCTCGATCAGGCCCTTGTCGATGAACTGGTTGAAGAAGGCCATCTCATCGGGGCAGTTGTCCAGCACGTAGCGGATGACGAACTTGGTCATGGCCTCGGCGGTGTCCATGTAGCCCTTCAGGTCGCAGAAGGCCATCTCCGGCTCGATCATCCAGAACTCGGCGGCGTGGCGGGTGGTAAAGCTCTTCTCCGCACGGAAGGTGGGGCCGAAGGTGTACACCTTGCCAAAGGCCATGGCCATGGCCTCGGCCTCCAGCTGGCCGGAAACGGTCAGGTTGACGGGCTTCTCAAAGAAGTCCTGGCTGTAATCCACGGTGCCGTCCTCGTTCTTGGGCACGTTCTGCAGGTCCAGCGTGGTGACCTGGAACATCTCACCGGCACCCTCGCAGTCGGAAGCGGTCAGCAGGGGAGAGTGGGAGTAGACGAAGCCGTTCTCCTGGAAGAACTTGTGGATGGCGTAGGCAGCCACGCTGCGCACGCGGAATGCGGCGTTGAAGGTGTTGGTGCGGGGGCGCAGGGTGGGCATGGTGCGCAGATACTCCATGCTCATCTTCTTTTTCTGCAGGGGATACTCGTCTGCGGGGCAGTCGCCCAGGATCTCCACGCTGTCGGCATTCAGCTCAAAGGGCTGCTTTGCCTGCGGGGTCAGGACGATGCGGCCCACGATGCGCAGGCTGCTGTACAGGCCGGTGTGGATGACCTCCTCATAGTTTGCCAGCTTGCCTGCCTCCAGCACGACCTGCAGGGTCTTGAAGCAGCCGCCGTCCGACAGGGCGATGAAGCCGATGTTCTTGGAATCACGGATGTTCTTGGCCCAGCCGCACACGGTGACCACCGTGCCGTCGGCGGGAGTGTTCTTGTACAGCGAGACGATCTCAGTACGTTCCATCTTTCTTTCCTCCGATGTAAAATAAAAAGACAGCTTTGCCCTGAATTTTCAGGGCGAACAAGCTGTCTTGTAATGTCCGCGGTGCCACCTGAATTACCGGAAGTGTCCGGTCGCTCGCGCGCTCCAATAAGCGCTGCCCTGGTAACGCTGGGCTTTGCGGCGCACCTACTGGCGGCGGAATGCCGTGTTCAGCTTGCAGCTCCCGGGTGTTCGTTCACGCACTGGCCCGCACACGGCTCTCAGCTTCTGCCGCGCTCTCTGTAGCGTCCGGGATGCGTTACTTTTCCCGATCCTTGCTTTTCAGTAATTCTAAAAATAGCACAGCAGCACCGGTTTGTCAATCGGCTTTTTGTGGAAAAACGGTTGAATTCTGCCGGAAAGGATGCTATTATTTATCATGTTATAATATGTGCATTGCACAAAACGGAACAAACATGAAGATTGGCTTTGTCCTGAGGAGTAGAGCATGAACGAAAATCAAACCACTTACCCCACCGGCGCACAGGATGAGGAAGAGATCGACCTCGTCGCGCTCATGGTGACCCTTCTGCACAAGCTCAAACCCATCCTGCTGACCGCGGTTGTCTGTGCTGTGATCGCTGGCGGCCTTGCCGGGGTAAAGATCCTGCGCGGCGGTGCTGTTTCGGCAGAAGATCAGGTTGCTTATGAAGAGGCTCTGGCTGAGTATCAGCAGAAAGAGAAGGATTATGAGTTTGCTGTGCAGCAGTACGAGCTGACGGCGAAGAGCAACGAGGATGCGCAGTCTAGTGTGCAGGAAGCACTGAAACAGGCACAGGACTATGCAGAAAAGTCGCTGCTAAAAAATCTGGACGTTTATAATGTCTGGACGGCGCAGGCTGACCTTTATATTGACAGCGGCTACAAAATCCAGCCGGGTTCTGCGTATCAGAATGTTGACCCGACCGGTGCGTTGCTGGCTGCATATCAGAAACAGCTGGTCAGCGGTGACTCCATGAATGCTGCCGCTGATGCCGTAGGGATAGATGTGCGCTACCTGAAGGGCGTGGTCACGGTAGAACTTTCCCAGAACGACAGTGGCGAGTATAACGGCGTGATGACCTTGCAGGCGTATGCTGCAGATCAGCAGACCGCAGAGAAAATTCTGAACGCGCTGCTGGGTCGTCTGGATCTGATCCATGATAAAGCGGCAGCTGCTGTGTGCAGCCACAGCGTACGCATGATTGATCAGAGCGTGACACAGGGGGTCTCCACGGAACTGCGTGCGTTGCAGCAGACGAGCGATGAAGATGTTCAGAATCTGCAGAGCCAGCTGGTGGAACTGCAGAGTGCCCGTCAGGCGCTGGATGACAATCTGGCTTCTGCTAAGAGTACTTGGGAGAGTGCGGAGGAGCCCGCACTGGGCGGCGGCGCTGCCTCCTCGGTGGCAAAGTACCTGCTCATTGGCTTCCTGCTGGGCGGTGTGCTTGCCTGCGGCGTGGTTGTGGTCAGGTTCCTGCTGGACGGCATGGTCTACTCGGCCAGCGAGCTGAACCGCTCCACCGGCCTGCCCGTGCTGGGCGCGCTGGCCAGCGACCGCACCAAGAAGGCCGGAAAGCTGGATGCAAAGCTCTATCAGATGGAGGGCCGCCCCGATGGCAGCGCGGACGCTGAGATGCTCTGCCTGATGGCTCAGACCATCCGCAGCCGCGCCCCGGAGGCGAAGAATATTCTGGTCACCGGCGATCTGCCTGCGGACCAGCTGGAAGCACTGGCCGCTGCCCTGCAGGCCACGGAACCCCTGCGCGGCCAGAGCGTGACCGCCGCCGAGAGCATCCTCAAGGCCGCTGCCACCGTGCCCCATGTGGTGGCCGCCGATGCCATTGTGCTGGCTGCCGACTGCACGGTCACCCGCACCGATGCCGTGCGGGAGCAGAACGAGAAGATCGTTCGGCTGGGCAAGCAGATCCTGGGCTGCATCGTATACGAATAAGCAATCAAAAATGCCGCTGGTCAGCCAGCGGCATTTTTGATTGCCTGGATCAGCCCATTGGCCGCCAGCTGCCCGGCATAGAGGGCCTCGTTCAGGTTGTTGCCGTGCCCGCCGATCTCTATGAGCAGGCTGCCGGGGGTCAGATCCTGATTGTAGAACCGGTAGCTGAACAGGACCGGGCGGGTGAAGCCGGGGTACAGGCCCTCCATGGCGTTTTCCCAGGCGGCGGCAAAGCGGAGGTTGAGCCGGTAGTTGGGCAGGCTGACCGTGGTGCCGTTGTCGCACCCGCAGATGATCATCACCTGCGCCGCCTGCCGCCCGTTGACGGTGCACACCGGGGCCATGCGAGAGCCGTTCTCAGTCTCGATGGCATCCCGGTGGACATCCAGCACGATCTTGATGCTGGGATACTGCGATAAGTATTGCTGTACCACCGCGCGGCTGTTGGCATAGCTGCCGGTGTAGCTGGGGTAGTCGTTCAGGGTCTCATCGTGCAGGGTATTGAGCCCGGCGGCGTTGAAGGTGTCCGCCATCACCCGGCCCACAGCGCACATGTTGAGGTCCCGGTCGGTGGTGCGGGAGCCGTCCCCCGGGCGGTACCACAGCCCTGCCGAAAGCCGGTAGTCCTCAGTGGCATGGGTGTGCATGATGAGGATCTGCGGGTCGGGGCTGTTCCACTCCACCGCAAAGGGGAGCGGGTTGGTGATCTCGGCGGCAATGTCGGCGCTGGAGACGCTGGTGTTGTTCTTGATGCTGCCGCTGCCGCAGGGAATGTATTTCTCCCCGCTGCCCTGCGGATAGTTCTTTTCCAGGATGGCACCGGCTCCCTCCGGGCGGGCCTCATCGCCTTCCAATGGGACAAGGTAGGCTTCGATGTCACCGGCAGGCAGGGCGGGAGCCTCCTGTGCGGGCTCTGCCTGTGTTTCCTGCGCGGGTTTGCTCACGGCCTGTGCGGCATTCTCGGAGAGGTCTTTCCGGCTCAGATAGAGGGCGGTCTGCACGGCTGGCAGCGGCCCGATGACCACCGCTGCCAGCGTGAGGAACAGCTGGTGTGCAAACAGCGCCAGCCCCAGCGCAAGGCCTGCCGCCGCCGCAAAAGGCAGGGGATGCCCGCACCCCGCCATTTCCCGCCTGCGCATGGAACCTCACCCCCTTCTGCAAAATAGATATGAGAGAACCGCTCCGTCAATGCGAACGGATTGCTGCCTCTCTCGGCAGGAGCAGCAGGCCGGCAGCAGCATAAACCTGCCCCCTATCAGGGGAGCTGGCGAGCGAATGTGGGGCTGAGCGGGTTACCCCACCAGCCAGCACAGCTGCGCCACACTCAGCTTTGGCTGCAGGGCCCGGTTGATGGCAGCCCCCAGCAGGGCCGCGCCGTGGGCGATGACCCCGTCCAGATCCCGGGGTGTGACGACCAGATCCCGGCCCTCCTCGGCCTGCATCAGGGTGGGGATGCCCGCCGCAAGGACAGGCACACCCAGCCGGGCGGCATCCAGATGCCGGGAGTGGTCAGGCTGGGCCGGGTGGAGCCCGGTGTCTGAAAACTGGAGCGTCCGGCCCAGCCGTTCCGGCTCGGCAGAGCAAAGACTGTCCACACAGAGCAGGGCGGCGGGGCGCAGCTCCCGCACCAGTGCCCCGGCCAGCTGCTGTAAGCTCAGGCCCGTGGCCGCCGATACCCCCGGGGCCACAGCCGCCACCGGCCGGATGCCCTGCACCGGTACGGTGCGCGGCCCCATGGTCACGAACACCTTCTGCACCGTGCGGGGGCCCAGAGCATCCGCCGTGACCCGGCGGTTGCCCACCCCCAGCACCAGTACCGGGCCTTCGGGCGGCAGCAGGGGCCGCAGCTCTGCGGCGGCGGCTTCGATCACGGCGCTGTCCCGCTCGTCCAGCAGGCTCACGCTGGGGACCTCCAGTGTCACATACCGGCCCCGCGGCCGCGCCAGCCCCTCCCGAGAAATCTCTACCCGGGTGATCGTCACGCCGCCCTGACGGGCCGTTGCCACGCGCACCCCGGCGGGCAGGGCGGTTTTGCCCGGCTGGCCGAACAGCTCATCGGCAAGGTCAGTCTCCCGCATTTTGCATCCCCCATCCGGCTGAATTTCCGTATTTGGGCGCTTTTCCCGCCCAAACGGTACCAGAAGTATGGGAAAATGAAAAAATTCTAAACAAAAATTCAAAAAAGGCTTGCGCTGGTACGGCAAATATGGTATCATAAGGTGCGCTGTTATAGGTAGCCAAGGAGGTGGAACGAATGCCTAACATCAAATCTCAGAAGGACCGCGTCGTGCAGGCTGCTGCAGAGCAGGCTCACAACAAGGCCATTAAGACCAACCTGAAAACAGTCGTCAAGAAGGCAGACGCTGCCATCGATGCGAATGCCGCTGACAAGGACGCAACCGTCCTGGCTGCTGTTTCCGCGATCGACAAGGCTCGCGCTAAGGGTGTCATCAAGAAGAACACCGCTTCTCGCAAGATCAGCCGTATGGCCAAGCGTGCAAACAAGAACGCCTGATTTACGACAGATCAAGTGATCGACTGACGAACAAAACCTCTGTATCGGGAACCCGATACGGGGGTTTTTGTTTTTCCAGCAGCTGTTCCGGGGGCAGGGGCGCAGGCCGCTCTGCCAGTGCCCAGAACGCCCAGCCTGCAGGCACAGCAGCTGCCAGCACCAGCCCGGGCCAGAGCACGGCGGGATATGTAAGGGCCTCGCTGCCGGGCAGGAACACCGCCGCCGTGCAGAGCACGAGGGCTGTCCAGCCCTCCCATAGGATCGTTGCAAGGGTCTCACGCATGACTATCATCTCCTTTTCTGGAAAAGTATACCATGCAGAGGACGCGAATCGGCGCAGAAAAGGACGATACACGAAAAACGTGTATCGTCCCAGGAAGAGTTCTGCTTCAGTTCTGGTCGTGGCTGCGGCCCACCAGCGAACAGACTACGCCGCAGACAAGGCTGGTGGTGATGCCTGCAGCAGCGGCGGTCAGCCCGCCGGTCAGGATGCCGATGGCTCCCTCTTCGGCAAGGGCGGTGCGCACGCCTTTGGCAAGCAGATGCCCGAAGCCCAGCAGGGGAACGGTGGCACCGCAGCCTGCAAACTCAGCCAGCGGCGCGTACCACCCAAGGGCCGAGAGCACCACGCCCGCCACCACATAGCCTGTCAGGATGCGGGCGGGGGTCAGGGCGGTCAGGTCGAGAAGGAGCTGGCCCACCACGCAGATGGCCCCGCCTGCAACGAATGCCCAGAAATAGTTCATGTGTTCCCTCCGTTCTGTTCCTCCGGAGCCGCCAGCTCCACCAGGTGTGAGATGGCCGGGATGCTCTCCTTCTGCAAAAAGGTGGTTTGGCTCATCAGCGCGCCCGTGGCCAGAAAGAGAACCCGGCGCTGCCCCCGCCGCTCCAGCCGGGGCAGGAGATGCCCGCAGAGCACTGCTGCACAGCACCCCGGCCCAGAAGCGCCGCTGTGCACCGACTGGCCCTCGGCATCATAGAGGAGGGAACCGCAGTCCACATGGTTCTTGAGGAGCAGGCCCTCGGCGGCCAGAAGCTCCCGGAACAGCTGACTGCCCACATGGCCCAGGTCGCCGGTGCAGATGGCATCGAACTCCTGCGGCTGGGTGTTGGTGTCGGCGAGGTAGCGCAGGAGCGTTGCCGCCGCAGCCGGAGCCATGGCGGCCCCCATGTTGTTGATGTCTCGGATGCCCAGATCCTGCACCCGGCCAAAGGTCACGGCCCGGATGCCGACCCCCTGCCCGGCGGGGCGGAGCAGGCAGGCCCCTGCTGCCGTGGCAGTCCACTGGGCGGTGGGGGTGCGCACGGCTCCGTAGGAAAGCGGGGTGCGGAACTGCCGCTCGGCGGTGCAGAAGTGGCTGGAGGTCATGGCCAGCAGGCCGTCTGCCATTCCGGCGCTGCACAGGCAGGCCCCAACGCCCAGCGCCTCGGCCATGGTGCTGCAGGCCCCGAACAGCCCCGCAAAGGGCAGGCCCAGCGCCCGGGCCGCATAGCCCGAGGCTGTGCACTGGGCCTGCAGGTCTCCGGCCAGCAGGAGGCTCACATCCTTTTCGGTGGCGTGGGCTTTTTTCAGGCAGAGCCGTGCCGTCTGTAATTGCAGCTGCGTTTCAGCGGCCTCCCAGCTGGCCTGCCCGAGGCGGTTGTCACTGTGCAGTTCATCGAACTCTGCCGCCAGCGGGCTTTCGCCCTCCTTTTTGCCGCCGATGCAGGCGTGTGCGGCGATGACAGGTGGTTTTGGGAAGATCAGGGTGTCACCCCGGCGGGTCGCCATGAAAAAATCCCCCTTTCAGGGCTGTTTTTCTTTGGAATTTGTGCTATAATAGCGCTCGTGCGATATTCTGCTCCATCCGCTTTGCCGGGAAACTGCAATTTTTGCATCCCGGCAGGCGTATTGTAGACAGAGCGGTCAGCCGCCCAGCAGCCAGAGCACCCCACCGTAGACCACGGCGGCCAGCGTGCCGTACACGATGACCGGCCCTGCAATGGTGAACATCTTGGCTCCGGTGCCGCAGACCCTGCCCTCGGGCTTGAACTCAATGGCGGCGCTGACCACGGCGTTGGCAAAGCCCGTGATGGGCACCAGCGAGCCTGCCCCGGCTTTGGCGGCAAGCTTCTGGTAGAGGCCCAGCGTGGTCAGCAGGGCCGACAGCACGATGAGGGTGCAGCTGGTCAGGGTACCGGCAAGCTCGGCATCCAGCCCCATACCAAGATACCACCCGCGCAGCACCTCGCCCAGCAGGCAGATGCCGCCGCCCACGCAGAAGGCCCACAGGCAGTCGGAGCCCAAGGGGGAGCGGGGGCCGACCTGTTTCACCCGCCGCGCGTATTCTTCCGCTGTCATCTTCATGGCTGTCACCTCGGGTTTAGGATGCCCCCGGAGAAACATAATATACAGAAAACGAACCGAGAAAGAAGGTCTCTTATGAATCAGCAGCAACCCATCCACCGCCGCCGCCTGACCCGGGCAGAGATCCGGCGGCGGCGGCGCAACCGCGCCATCCGCCGCATCGCCGGGCTGACCCTTGTGGTCTGCGTGGCCGTGGGCGGTGTGTCCTTCCTGCTTTCCCGCCGCAAGGCCCCGGTACCCACGGCAGATGCCGCCGGGAGCGCCGCCAATAGTGCGGCCAGCAGCCTGCCGTCGGCTGCGCCGGGCAGCAAGGCGGAGAGCAGTGCCGTGAGCGGAGCCGCCGCCGAGAGCGTGGAGAGCCGGGACAACCTGCTGGGCCTGACCGCCGCCGAGGCGAAGGCCATGCTGGCCGACCCGCTGATGATCCTTGTGAACCACACCAATAAGATGCCGGAAAACTACACCTTTGAGACCGCCGAGTGCGGCTCCAAGACCGCAGTGAACAAGACCCTGCAGACCGTGGCCTGCAATGCCTTTCTGGAGCTGCAGAAGGCCGCTGCTGCGGAAAATGTGACCGTCTGGATGCAGAGCGGCTACCGCAGCGTGTCCTACCAGACCAGCCTCTACGAGAAAAAGACCAACTATTATAAGCAGCAGGGCTATGACGATGCCAAGGCGAAGGAAATGGCCGCCGCCGTTGTCAACCCGCCGGGCTACTCCGAGCACAACTGCGGTCTGGCTGCAGACCTGAACAGTCCCGAGCACACCGGCCTGGACGAGGGCTTTGAGAACACGGCTGCTTTCCGCTGGCTCTGTCAGCACGCCGGGGAATACGGGTTCATCCTGCGCTACCCCAAGGGGGCCGAGGAGAAGACCGAGATCACCTACGAGCCCTGGCACTGGCGCTATGTGGGCGTGGAAAACGCCGCGAAGATCAACGCCAGCGGCCTGTGCTTTGAGGACTATATCGCCGCCCTGCAGCAGATCGCGGGCTGAGCGGCAAAGCGCTGGTGAAGAAACCGTAAAATCTTCTGCCTGCCGTTTGCAATTCGGGCTTTGATATGGTAAGATAACAATGGTTCGTTGTCGGAAACTCTTCCGCGTGGGCGAACCGGTGTAAAATAGATAAAAGAGGGAATAATCCATGAAACTTCGTGCTAAAATCATTCTGACCGCTGCTTCTCTGGCCCTGAGCTGTGCTCTGCTGGCCGGCTGCGGTTCTTCTTCCGGTTCTACCGCTTCTTCTGCCGCGTCCTCTGAGCCTGCCTCCACTGTGCTGAGCCAGGCCTCCAGCATCCCGCTGGGCGAGGACAACAGCACCGATGCCCTGAACGCACCGTTCGAGACCCTGCTGGATGCCAACCCCATCTCCAACCAGTTTGAGATCGCTGCCATGAACATTGAGTACGATTTCAACCTGCCCGCTGAGGATGTGGTGAGCTACAAGGGCGTGAAGAGCAACGACAACGGCGATGCCGGTATGGTGCTGGTCGTGGAAGCTGCTGACGGCAAGGCTGAGGAGGTTGCAAACCAGCTGACTGCTTACCAGCAGGATCAGGTGGCGTTCTACGGCAACTACGCTGAGTTCGCACAGGCCCAGGAAAATGTGGAGAACGCCGTGATCGCCTTCAAGGACAACACCGTGGTCATGGTCATCGCTTCCAACGAGTGCACTGCCGATCTGGACAGCGCGGTGGACAGCGCACTGGGAGAGTAAAATAAAACTGAATGGGGCTGCTGCAGGCCCTCTCCGTCAATGCTCCGCACTGCCGCCTCTCCCAAAGGGAGAGCTGACGAGCGCAGCGAGTGTGAGAGGGCATTTGCAGCAGCTCTTTTTTTAAAAGGAGGTCGAAGCCTTGGTTTTCAGCACCATCATCTTTTTGTTCCGGTTTCTTCCCATCACGCTGGCGCTGTATTACCTTGCGCCCGCAAAGCTCAAGAATACGGTGCTCTTTGTGTGCAGCCTGGTGTTCTACTGCTGGGGTGAGGTCCGGTTCTTCCCGGTCATGCTGGCCCTGATCCTCATCAACTATCTCTGCGGCCTGGGGCTGGAAGCGTTTGACGCAAAGCCCGGCGTGCGCAAGGTGCTGCTGCTGGTCGCCCTTGCAGCCAGCCTTGGGATGCTGTTCTACTTCAAGTACGCAAACTTTGTCCTGCGCAGCATCAACAGCCTGCTGGGCACCGGATTTGCGGCCATTCAGGGCATCAGCGTCCTGCCGCTGGGCATCAGCTTTTATACCTTCCAGACCCTTTCCTACACCATTGATGTCTACCGTCGGGAGGTAAAGACTGAGCACAACATCATCGACTTCGGCGCTTATGTTGTCATGTTCCCCCAGCTCATCGCGGGCCCCATCGTCAAGTATCGGGATGTCTCGGCCCAGCTGCACGTTTACAAGCATCGTTACAGCTTGCAGCAGATCGAGGAAGGCATGACCCTGTTCACCTTCGGTCTGGCAAAAAAGGTCCTGCTGGCGGATGCCGTCGGCGCGCTCTGGACAGACATCATCGGCATTGCCGACAGCCCTTCCACCACCTTTGTGGGCCTTGCCAATGCATCCACGCCGCTGGTCTGGCTGGGTGTCATCGCCTATTCGCTCCAGCTCTACTTTGATTTTTCCGGTTACTCCCTGATGGCCATCGGTATGGGCAAGATGCTGGGCTTTGATTTTCCCCAGAACTTCAACTTCCCCTATATCTCCCGTTCCATCACCGAGTTCTGGCGGCGCTGGCACATGACCCTTTCCGGCTGGTTCCGCGAGTATGTCTATATCCCGCTGGGCGGCAACCGCAAGGGCCTGAAGCGGCAGATCTTCAACCTGTTCGTGGTGGAGCTGCTCACCGGCATCTGGCACGGTGCAGACTGGAACTTTATCTGCTGGGGCCTGTACTACTTTGTCCTGCTGGCCCTTGAAAAGCTGTTCCTGCTCAAGTATCTGGAAAAAGGCAGAATCTGGCCCCACATCTACACCATGTTCCTTGTGGTGGTGGGCTGGGCCATGTTCGTGGGCAATGAGGCCGGAGTGGGCTTCGGGCTGCTGTTCCGCAAGCTCTTCCTCCCCTCGGGCGGTGCGTCTCCGGTCTACTTCCTGCGCAACTACGGCGTGCTGCTGGCGGTCAGCATCCTGTGCTGCACCCCGCTCATTGAGAAGCTCTGGAACGCCCTGCGCAAACACACCGTGACCCGTGTGGCTGCGGTGCTGGTGCTGCTGGTGCTCTCTACGGCGTATGTGGTGGGCAGCACCAACAGCCCGTTCCTGTATTTCAACTTCTGAGGAGGGGACCTGAATGGAAAAGCATACAAAGAAAACTCCCTCTCTGTTCCAGTATCCGGTGTTGGTGGCCTTCGGGCTGTTCTTTATCGGGCTGTTCGTGCTGGATATGGTCACGCCCGACCGCGCATACAGTGAACTGGAAAACACCACCCTGACCCAGCGGCCCAGGCTGACCGCCGTTTCCGCCGACGGGCTGAACAACTACTTCACCAGCTACACCCGATACGTCAAGGATCAGGTGTTTGGCCGCGACCAGTGGATCAGCCTGCAGAGCGCGGCGGAGACCACCCTCTTCCAAAAGACCCAGAGCGGCGGCATCCTGCTGGGCCGGGAGCACATGATGTTCGCCCGGCATTACAGCATCCTGAAAAATGAGGAAAAGGGGATGGCCAAGAACCTTGCCGCCGTCCAGAGCCTTGCCCAGCGCTACCCGGGCAGGGTGAACCTCATGCTGGTGCCGTCGGCCTCGGTGGTCTACCCTGAGAACGTCCCGGCGGGGGCACCTCAGATCGATGAGAAGGGCATTCTGGAAGGCGTTGCCGCACAGGGGGAGGCCTACGGGCGGTTCATTGATGTCCTGCCCGCCCTGACGGAGCACAAAGGGGGGGAATATCTCTACTACCGCACCGACCACCACTGGACGACGCTGGGGGCCTACTACGCCTACCAGCAGTTCTGTGAGACGCTGGGCCTGACCCCCTTTGACCGGGATGCCCACACGGCCGAGACCTGTGAGGATTTCTACGGCACCCACTACTCCAAGGCCCGCACCTGGAATGCCGAACCCGACACCATTACCTGGTACGACCTGCAGAACAGCCTGACGGTCTGGAACGTCACCGGCCCGGGCCAGCCCACCGAGGGCACCACCACCGGCCTGTACGATCTGGATAAGCTGAGGGTGTATGATAAGTATGCCATGTTCCTGCACGGCAACAACGGCCTGAGCCGGGTGGAGGGCAGCGGTACCGGTAAGATCCTGGTCATCAAGGACAGCTATGCCAACAGTTTTGTGCCCTACCTGACAGCCAACTATGCGGCCATCGACGTGGTGGATTTCCGCAACTATAACTATGGGCTGGACCAGCTCATTGCGGCCAACGACTACGACCAGATCCTTGTGCTGTACAGCTATGCCAGCTTCACTACCGATCCGTATCTCTACCGCGCGGGCGTGGCAGGCTGAGTGGAAAATTATTGCAGTGTTTTTTACCAAACTTTCGTTTGCTTTTTCATGCGACTTTCCGATTTTTGATGGTTTTTCACAAAATCCATTGCATGAAACTGTGTCATGTAGTAATATAAGGCTGGAAACCGGATGGTAAATTGGGAAAGAAGACCATCGGTTCAAGCTGCTCAAAAAAGGAGTATGAGACCTATGAACAAGAACATGAATCTGCCTGCTGAATACGCAGTGCTTTCCGAAGAAGAGATGACCTATACCCAGGGCGGTTCCGATATTGGCGGCTTTGCATCCACTGCCGCTACGGTCGTGGGTGCTGTGGTGCTGGGTGCCAGCTATATCTGGGGCATTTCCGCTTCCAAGGACTGGCTGAACAAGAAGAGCAACCGTGAGGGCAACCTCTTCACCGTTCTGGGCCGTGCCGCAGATGCTATCGGCGAGGATATGTCCAAGTCCGCAGCCAACTTTGTCCGGGATGCCGTTTCCAGCACCATGGTGGTGGCTCTGGCTCCCCTGAGCGCTGTTCTGCTGATCCTGTAAGCCGGGAAAGTGGGATACCGGGTCTGTTTTCTGTAACCTGCGGTGTACGATGCACCGTGCAATAAATGCTTTTGTAAAGGAGTATTATTATGGAAAAGAAGCTCATGCTGCCCGCGAACTACAACGTGATGAACGAAGAAGAAATGACCTATACCAGCGGCGGCGACGGTTTTACCGCTCCGTTTGCTGTGGGTTGGACGATTGGTGCAGTCATTTCTGTTGCAAACCTGATCTGGGGTCTGGATCAGACCCGTACCTGGATCAAGAACAACAAGAAGAACGGCGAGAATATCACCGATCTGGCAGCAAAGGGCATCAATGCCGCTGCTGATTACATGGGTAAGTCCATCGGCAATGCGATCGTTGGCGTTTACACCGCTCTGAACCTGACCGGCTGGTGGCCCGTTACCGCGATCGCCTGGGTCACGGCCTGATCGTTCTGACCAGACAGCCCGGAGAACTCCAAAGAACAACACAGGGCGGCGGCTCTCCCCAAGTGGGCGGGCCGCCGCCTTTTTTGTTCACAGATTGTTTCTGGAAAAATCCTGTCGTTTGGGGTATACTAGAGCCATAAGTAAGAATCACTCCTTCTTTTGAGGGAACTGACCGCCCCCGCAGAGGGTGCGGATAAAAAATGGAGGAAACCAATATGGCTGTTGTTACCATTACCAAAGAGAATTTTGAAGCCGAGGTGCTGCACAGCACAAAGCCTGTTCTGCTGGACTTCTGGGCCACCTGGTGCGGCCCCTGCCGGATGCTGAGCCCCATCGTGGACGAGGTAGCCGAGGAGCGCACCGATGTCAAGGTGGGCAAGGTCAATGTGGATGAACAGCCCGAGCTGGCCTCCCAGTTCGGCGTGATGAGCATCCCCACCCTGCTGGTGTTCCGCGACGGCAAGCTGGCCAATCAGGCTGTGGGTGCCCGCCCCAAGGCCGGTGTGCTGGCGCTGCTGGGCTAAAAGAAAAAAATCAAGCTGTATGGCCGCTGCCTGTTTTCGAATGGGCGGCGGCCTTTTTGCACTTGACAATATGGCATATTTACCATATACTGAAAGGGGAAAAGTGTAGGGAGGATTTTGAAATGGGACCGTTCGTGGTGGAATTTTATGAAACAAGAGATGGCCAGCGCCCTGCGGAAGATTTTTTGGAAAGAGAGGGTGAATCAGATGAAAACACTGGATCTGTATTTGAATGAACAGCTGAAAAATGAGGAGTTCCGCAAGGAGTGGGAAGAGAACCAGCCGGAAATGGATATCATCCGGGCGATGGCAGATGCACGCATTTCTCAGAACCTGACCCAGAAGGAGCTGGCCGAACGCACCGGCATCAATCAGGCGGATATCAGCAAGCTGGAAAATGGAACACGCAACCCATCTTTGAAGCTGCTGAAGCGTCTGGCAGACGGAATGGGAATGGACCTGAAGCTTGTGTTTACGCCAAAAGAACCGCAGAATCTGAAGCTTGCAAAATAAGAAAGATGCCGGGTCGGTTTCCAATGCAGGAGACTGGCCCGGCCTTTTTGCATCCCCGGTTTTTGCTCTCCATCATCTGTTTTGGCGCTGGGGTGAAATGATTTCGCCTTTCTGTACAAACGCACAGAAAAACGGTAAGATAGGGCTGAAAAGCTGTTACTTTCGCGCTTTACAACTTTATCTCGATAAAGTAAAATAAACAAAAGAAGTGGGAAATACGCAGAGAGGGAACGAGGAGATCGAGATGGAATTCAGTCTGGACAGTTTGCAGCCCAAGGAGCGGGCCTCCTTTGCGCTGCGGGCGTTGTATGAGGCGGCGGGCTGCCGCAAATATCACATGGGCCGTTTTGAGGAGTACGGGCTTTATCAGGAGAACCGGAGCTTTTTGTCCTCGGAGCAGGTCATCACCTTCACCGACCTGGATGGCCGTCTGCTGGCGCTCAAGCCGGACGTGACCCTGTCTATCGCCAAGACGGCCCAGCCCGCCCCCGGCGAGACCCTGCGGTATTACTACCATGAGAACGTCTACCGCCCCTCGGCAGAGAGCCACACCTTCCAGGAGATCTCCCAGATGGGCCTTGAGATGCTGGGCGCGGTGGGGGAAGCACAGGTGCAGCAGGCGGTCCGGCTGGCAGCGCAGAGCCTGGCCCAGCTGGGGGCCGCGTGGGTGCTGGAAGTCAGCCACATGGGCTATCTGTTCGGCCTGTTCGATGCATTGGGCGTGCCGGAGAATGCCCGCCCCGGCCTGCTGGAAAAGCTGCGGGAAAAGAATGCGCACGAGCTGCGCCGCGCCGCGCAGGCCGCCGGGCTGGATGCCGCCGGGGCCGCTGCCCTGACCGGCCTGCTGGAGCTTTCCGGCAGCTGTGAGGAGACGCTGGCAAAGGCAGAGCGTGCCTGCCGCAACGACCGGATGCGCGCCGCCGCCGCCGAGCTGCGGGCACTGGCCAAAACGCTGGAGGCCTCCGGCGGGGCGGTCCGCCTTGACCTGAGCCTTGCCGGTGAGATGGAATACTACAACGGGCTGGTCTTTCAGGGCTATCTGCAGGGCCTGCCGCGGCCCCTGCTCAAGGGCGGCCGCTACGACCTGCTGATGCAGAAGTTCACCCCCGGGGCCGGGGCCATCGGCTTTGCGGTCTATCTGGACGAGCTTGACCGCCTGAGCGCCCCCACCCCGCCGGTGCAGAGGAACAGCACGGGCCGGGTCATGCTGAATGTGGCCCTGCCCAAGGGCCGTCTGGGCGACAGGATGTATGACCTGCTGGCCCGCATCGGCTACGGCTGCACCGAGGACTACAACGCCACCCGAAAGCTGGTGGTGGAGAACCCTGCAGCTGGCATCCGGTACTTCCTTGTCAAGCCCAGCGATGTGGCCATCTACGTTGAGCACGGCGCGGCCGATGTGGGCATCGTGGGCAAGGATATCCTCACCGAAGCCTCTGCAGATGTCTACGAGCTGCTGGATACCGGCCTTGGCAGGTGCCGGATGTGCGTGGCTGCCCCGGCGGATTACAAGGATGACCCCAGCCGCCCGGTGCGGGTGGCGACCAAATTCGTCAACATTGCAAAGAGCTACTATGCGTCCATCGGGCGGGATATCGATATCATCAAGCTGAATGGCTCCATTGAGCTGGCCCCTATTCTGGGTCTTTCCGATGTCATTGTGGATATCGTGGAGACCGGCACCACCCTGCGGGAGAACGGCCTGCGGGTGGTCACCGAGTTCATGCCCATCTCGGCCCGGTTCATTGCCAATAAGGCCAGCTACCAGTTCAAGTACAACGAGATGGATGCCATGCTGGAAGCGCTGCGCAAGACCTTGCAGGAGGAAACAAAATGATCAAGCTGTATAATTTTGATGAGCTCAGGCCAGAGGAGATCCTGAACCGGGACATCCGCGCGGAGAAAAACGTGGAGGATGTGGTGGACGGCATCATTGCCGAGGTCCGCGCCCGGGGGGATGAGGCGCTGAAGGAGTACGCGCTGAAATTTGACGGGGCAAAGATCGATGACCTGCAGGTGACGCAGGCGGAGATCGACGAGGCCTTTGCCAATATGGACCCCTATTTCCTTGAGACCCTGCGGGAGGCCACCGCCAACATTGAGAGCTTCCACCGCCAGCAGGTGCACAAGAACTTTGTGATCAACGAGAAGCCCGGCATCGTGCTGGGCCAGAAATATACCCCCATTGAGAAGGCGGGCGTGTATGTGCCCGGCGGCACGGCGGCCTATCCCTCCACCGTGCTGATGGATGTCATCCCGGCCAAGGTCGCGGGCGTGTCGGAGATCGTGATGACCACTCCCGCCGGAAAGGACGGCAGGGTGAATCCGGTCATCCTTGCCGCCGCCGCCACCGCCGGTGTGACCAAGATTTTCAAGACCGGCGGTGCACAGGCCGTGGCCGCGCTGGCCTACGGCACCCAGAGCATCCCGGCGGTGGACAAGATCGTCGGCCCCGGCAACATCTACGTTGCCACCGCCAAGCGGAAGGTGTTCGGCAAGGTGGGCATTGATATGATCGCCGGCCCCAGCGAAATTCTGGTGCTGGCCGACGGCGGCTGCAACCCCGCCTGGGTGGCGGCAGATTTGCTGAGCCAGGCCGAGCACGACAAGCTGGCCAGCCCTGTTCTTGTCACCGACAGCCCGGCGCTGGCCAGGGCCGTGCAGGCAGAGCTGGAGGTGCAGATCCCCCAGCTGCCCCGTGCCGCCATTGCCCGCGCCAGCGTGGACGACAACGGGAAGATCATCGTCTGCACCGACCTGCACAAGGCCATTGAGGCCTGCAACATCATTGCGCCGGAGCATCTGGAGGTCTGCGTGGAGGACCCCTTCGGGGTGCTGAACGAGATCAAAAACGCGGGCAGCATCTTCCTGGGCCGCAATGTGCCCGAGGCCCTGGGCGATTACTTTGCAGGCCCCAACCACACCCTGCCCACCAGCGGCACGGCCCGCTTCTCCAGCCCGCTGGGTGTGGACGACTTTGTGAAGAAGTCCAGCTTTCTCTACTACACCCGCGAGGCGCTGGGCGAGGTGGCACCCCGCATTGCCGATTTTGCCGAGCGCGAGGGCCTGCACGCCCATGCGAAGAGTGTGACGATAAGATATGAAGAGGACTAAAGGCGGCTCGCCCTCTCCGTCATTGCTTTGCAATGCCACCTCTCCCAAAGGGAGAGGCTTTGGCAATTTCCCGCAAGGTTACGGAAAACCGCCAGAGGCTCCCCCTTTGGGGGAGCTGGCGCGAAGCGCCTGAGAGGGCGAGGACGCTGACAGTGAGGAAATTGCTATGAGTAAATATCTCTCTCCGAAACTTGAAACAGCCACCCCCTACACCCCGGGGGAGCAGCCGCAGGACCAGCAATACATCAAGCTGAACACCAATGAAAGCCCCTATCTGCCCAGCCCGGCGGTGGTGGCGGCGGTGAGCGAGCATGAGGTGGAAAAGCTCCGTCTCTACTCCGACCCCGCCTGCACCGACCTGCTGAAAACGGCGGCGGCGCACTTTGGCCTGCAGCCGGATCAGATCATGCCCGGCAACGGCAGTGACGAGAACCTCTTCTTCGCCCTGCGGGCCTTCTGTGACGAGACCCACCCGCTGGCCTATGCCGACATCACCTACGGCTGTTACAGCGTCTGGTGCGGGCTGATGCATATCCCCAGCCATATCATTCCGCTGAAGGAGGATTTCGCCCTTGACCCCGCCGATTACTACGGCCTGAACGAGACCATCATCATCGCGAACCCCAACGCCCCCACCGGCTTGGCCCTGCCCCGCAGTGCCATCGAGGGCATCCTGAAAGCGAACCCTGACAATGTGGTCATTGTGGATGAGGCCTATGTGGACTTTGGCGGTGAGAGCTGCGTGCCGCTCATTGACCGGTACGACAACCTGCTGGTGGTGCAGACCTTCTCGAAATCCCGCCAGCTGGCCGGTGCGCGGCTGGGCCTTGCCATGGGCAGCGCCAGCCTCATTGCGGATCTGAACCGGGTCAAGTTCAGCCTGAACCCCTATAACATCAACCGCCTGACCTTGAAAGCAGGGCAGGCCGCGCTGGAAGATACCGTTTATTTTGAAAAGACCCGTGCCGCCATCGTGGACACCCGCACATGGACAAAACAGCAGCTGGAAGCCCGGGGCTTTGCGGTGCTGTACAGCCGCTCCAACTTCCTGTTCGCCTCTACACAAAAGAAAAACGGCGGCGAATTGTACCGGAAGTTGAAGGAAAAGGGCGTTCTGGTGCGCCACTTTGATGCCCCACGCATTGAAAACTGGCTGCGCATCACGATCGGCACGCCGGAGCAGATGCAGATCTTCCTGAACACTCTTGACAAAATAATGGAGGAATGACCCATGCGGGAAGTGACACTGGAACGCAACACCAACGAGACCCAGATCGAGCTGACCCTGAATCTGGACGGTGCGGGACGCTATGAGGTGGACACCGGCTGTGGGTTCCTGAACCACATGCTGGAGCTGTTTGCCCGCCATGGCCGGTTTGACCTGGTGCTCACCTGCCACGGGGATGTGGAGGTGGATTACCACCACACGGCTGAGGATATCGGCATTGCACTGGGGCAGGCCTTTGCCCGGGCGCTGGGCGAGATGCGGGGCATCCAGCGGTATGGCAGCTTCTACCTGCCCATGGATGAGGCGCTGGTGCTCTGCGCGGTAGACCTTTCGGGCCGGTGCACCCTGAACTGGGATGTCCACTGCAAGACCGAAAAGGTGGGCGATTTCGATGTGGAATGCGCTGCGGAGTTCTGGCTGGGCTTTGCCCGCAATGTGCCCGCTACGCTCCACTTTGTACAATTTGCAGGGGAAAATACCCACCACATTCTCGAAGCCTGCTTCAAGGGGGCGGGCCACGCGCTGGCTGCGGCAGTCGCCATTGATGCCGCCCACCGGGACGAGATCCCCTCCACGAAAGGACTGTTGGTATGATCGCGATCATCGATTACGGCGTGGGCAACCTGTTCAGCCTGCGCTCCAGCCTGACGCATCTGGGGCTGGAGGCCGTTGTGACCGCCGATGCACAGACCATCCGCAAGGCTGACCGGCTCATCCTGCCGGGGGTGGGTGCCTTTGGCGATGCCATGGACAAGCTCTCGGCTACCGGCCTGGTGCCGGTCATCCGGGAGCAGGCGGCGCAAAAGCCCCTGCTGGGCATCTGCCTGGGAATGCAGCTGCTCTTTGAAAAAAGCTATGAGTACGGCGAGCATGAGGGCCTGGGCTTTGTCAAAGGCGAGGTCTGCCCGCTGGAGCCTGACCTGAAAGACAAAACCCTCAAGGTACCGCAGATCGGCTGGAACGCCCTGCACATCGTACGGGATGACCCGCTTTTCCGATACATCCGTGAGGGTGAGTATGTCTATTACGTCCACAGCTACTACGGCAAAAATTGTACCGAGAGTACACTTGCTGTCAGCGATTACTCCATCCCCGTGACCGGTGTGGTCAGGGCGGGCAGGGTGTACGGCACCCAGTTCCACCCCGAAAAGAGCGGGGAGACGGGGCTGCGGATCTTGAAGGCGTTCAGCGAGCTGTAGTGGAAAGGCCCTGCTCCGTACAACCTCTCCGTCAATGCTAACGCATTGCCACCTCTCCTAGTAGGAGAGGCCTTGGCAGTCAGGGAAAGTTATTTGGTTTTGCCAAGGGCTCCCCTACTAGGGGAGCTGTCGAACGAAGTGAGACTGAGAGGTTGTACGAAG
>OOBI01000707.1_pt1 | contig 25241 bp, 32 predicted proteins | sample 1671081 | NCBI WGS metagenome assembly OOBI01 (sample SAMN06348120, study PRJEB24527) | human gut metagenome | biome: human gut; feature: ankylosing spondylitis patient; material: feces | host: Homo sapiens | place: China | collected 2015-10 | reverse complement strand
CTTTCCCTACACGACGCTCTTCCGATCTCTAAATTATTATTTATTTTATTGTACCAATCATTAGCAATTCTATTATTAGGATTATTTAAACCTTCTAACAACATTGCTCCACTAGTTTTTTTATCATTATTAGATACATTTAATAAATATTGTATTGCAGTAATAGCATCTCTTTGTCTATTTATATCACTACTATCTAATGAAGCTTTTATCTTATCATAATTTACTATAGGATTAGTATTTTGTAATTCATTATTACTTTTTTCTAATTGTTTTAATAAATTATTTCCTAAAATTTTTAGTTTGTTTGTATCAAATTTGGGTTTATTATCTTTATTTTTATTAGCTTTAAAAGCATTATCCGCCATAAAGCCTTTTTTCATATACTCTATTTCTTCAGCTTTTTTTGCAGCTTCTAATGTTTTATTTTCACTATATAATTTCTTTTGTTCTTGAATAGCACTATCTATCTTCTTTTGTTGTTCTGAAGTAAAATTACTAGCTCTTTTTGCCTGCAATTTTGTTAGAAATTTTTTATCTGTTTTCTTTATATTATCAATTAAATTATCTAAAGCGTTTATGTTATTATTACGCTTTATTTTAGTTAATTTATCTAAATATAAAATATTTCCATCTGTTTGAGCTTTTTCTATTTCCTCATCAACAATATCCCATTTTTCATCTTCAGATAAAGTATCTAAATCACTATTATCATTTTTTTCTGTTTTATGCTCTGCTTGTGCAGGTTCATAAAGTGATATATCATCTGCTTTCATATTAGAATAATCATTATTTAATACATAACTATCGTTATTGTAAAAGTCGTTAGCAGTTGAATTATCAATGCTTGGTGCACTATCTACTTGAGTTGATACACCAGGTATAGGCTCTCCATGGTCTGAAAAATGTATATGTCCACCAGTAGCATTTGCTGATGGATTAGTATATTCATCAAGTGATGTTAATCCATATTTTTCACCTTGTTTTATAAGCCATGCTCTAGCTTCAGGATCACTTGCTAATAAGTCATTAGCCACATCAATTGCTTGCCCACTATCATGCCAAGAAGAACCATCTCCATTTCTTTTCATACTAGTTACATCTAAATTATAACCAAATTTATTATAGAAATCTCTTGCCAATAAATTTAATTTTTGTTCTGTTAATGTAGTAAGCCCTGTATCACTAACTTCTCCTAAGATATTGTAATATTTCTTATCAGGCAAAGAAATATTATTTAGTTCTTCAATTTTATTTAATACGTTATTGGCATAATTTATGGATTCAGAAAATCTTTCACCATTATCAAAGTTTCCTTCTCCTTCGTTATAAGCAATTAATGTATCTCGCCAATTGCCATATTTATCATATAAATATTTTAAATATTTAGCTCCACCCATTATATTTTGTTCTGGATCTTTTATATTTTTTACACCCATTGCTTTTGCTGTTTCAGGCATAAGTTGCATATAGCCTATAGCCCCTTGTTCTGATACTGCATTAGGATTATATGAAGATTCTATATTACTTACAGCTTGAATAATACTTGCAGGAATACCAGTTTCATTAGAAGCATTATTTATATATTTATCAAAATCTGGATTTCCTGTTGTAGCCCTAATTGTTGATGGTACAGCGGATAATCCACCACCAACTATCATACCTGTTTGCATAGCATCGATCTGATCTTGAGGTGCATTAAAAGGGTTAAATGAATATGGTTTATCTGTCCATTTGTTTTGAATACCTTGTTGTGTAAATTCTTCTGTGCCATTTTGTATAGCATTAATGCCAGTTGCTACAATTGCTTTTTTAAGTCGTTTAGGCAATGTTTTACCTAATGATGGATTTATTCCTTTTCCACCAAGTAACGTATATTCAATTGCATTAGAACCCATTAACATTGGCAAATTAGACATAGTAGTAGCCCAACCTCTCAGATATGGATTATCTAAGTTATTTTCTTTAGCATCTCTTACTACAGCTCCACCTTCAGACATAGATTCAGGAAAGGCTGTCATTGCCCCCTTCAACGCTAATTCAGCTGACTTTCTGATCATAGGATTTGTTGTACTTTGAATTAACTTCATTAAGTAAGTTGGTGCTAAATAAGCTGAGGGAGCTAAAGCAAGCATTGAACCTGCTGCATTAGGTAATGTGTAAGTTAATCCTTCTGGATCTGTAAAAAATTCTTTAGAAAAAATATTTCCGCTAAAATTTTTATTTGGACTAGTTTTTTTACTTATAAAATTTAGTTCATGTCCTGTATTTAATCCAAATAAGTCAACTATACCGCCATACGTATTACTTATTCCATTAATAAGACTTTTAGGTGCATTATAGTTATATTCTTGTGTTCTTTCTAAGGCATTTAAATTTCTTTTTTGGAAATTTTTCAACCAATTTGGTTCTAAAGTTGATTCATTTGCATATTTTTTACCAGCTTCTGTAATTTTATCAGTAGAATTTTTATCAAATTCTGTCGCTTGATAAGCTAATCCACTCAATAATCCAATAGGAGATACATCATAAAGAGTCTGAAAGCTTTCGGGAAGATTTATACTCTGTTTTATTCTTTTAGGAATATCTATTGATAGATGGTTAGATAGTTTATCATGATTTACGTCTCCATTACCAGGATAAGTATTTGCCGTTTTATTACTAGAATCATATTTGCCTGTTCCTTTTAAATAATCTTTGCCCGTTGTAGAATAATCAACATTGTTTTTATGGAATTTATTTGATACCCATTTAAGATTATTATCTATACCATTAGCAATATCATTTGTTATATCTGATACAGTATCTATAGCATTATCAAAAAAACCTTTTTCTTCAGGCTCATTCTTTATAACACCAGAATTATTACTATTTAACCATGTTCGCGAATTTATTTTTCTAAAATAATCTAATCTATTTGACATTATAACACCTCTTAATCACTATATTCTGGTAAGTATTCTTTTCTTATTTCATCAGGTATAGCATTCCAATATTTGCGAGCATTATCTTCATTTCCAGCTTTTTTCTCACGTAAAAAATTAAATACATATATTATAGAATTGGAGAAAAACTGATATTCATCTTCTGTTAAATATGGTCCATATTTTGCCAATTCTTGCTGATATTTATTCAATGTATCTTCACTTGATAAAGCATCATCGTTTTTAGCTGAAGACAATAAATTAAATACTAAACTATTTATTTCACCAAACATTTTTTGCTCTTCTTTGCTTAAGTTATTATTATTGGAATTATTTTGTTTTTCTATATTAGCTTTATAACTGATAAGATCTTTTTGATTATTTGTATCAATACCTGCTCGATAAGCATATGAAGCATCTTGTCTTTTATTTTTTTCTATATCATTTCTATCTTCTAAGTCATATCTTTTTTGTTGAAGTTCTTCATTATACTTAGCTTGTTTATCCATTGCTGTTAATTGATTTTGTGCAGATACTGCATCACGTGCTAGTTGTAAACCAAAAGCATATTGGTCTTTTGGCATACCATATGCTGATAATAGCTGTGTAAATGCATCTGGATCCTCAAGACGTAATTGAGCAAGCATAGACATACCAAGATTATTAACACTACCATCAGGATTAGTACCATATGATATAAATTGGTCGGATAAATCACTCATTTTTCTTGACTGATATGCAGCTGATTTTTGTTTTGCATATCGTTCTGCTGCTGTTCTGCCTACACCTCTAGCACGAGCTTCTTCATATAATTGTTGCCAATATTCTTGAGTTGTTAAATAATTTGGTGTAGATGTATTAGTATTATTAAATTGTGGTGTTTCATTTAAATATGCTAATTTAGCTCTATCTAAGGATATATCAGAATCAAATGACGATACATCTAATCCATATTGTCTTGCTAGATCTCTGGCATTTTTAGCTTGTACTTGTGCAAGGAAGCGTTCATCATCTGTACTTGCATTATCATACATATATTTAGCTTGAATTAACTGTCTTTCAATGCTATTAGCTAAATTCTGTTGATATGAAGATATTTTTTGTGGTATAGGTTCTTTATAATAATTTAAATCCGCCATAGATTTTTGAGATTGTTCCTGTGTTTTGTCTGCACCAAAATAACTACTATCTACACCTAATTTATTTAATTCTTCTCTAGCAGCATTTGCCTGTGCATTAGCAGACTGCATTCCTTCAGTATCATTATTAGCTTGAGCTTTCATATAATCTGCCTTTGCACTATTGATAATATTTACATAATAATCGATTCGTGGTTTTAAATATTCAGGTAAAGAATTAGCCGCCACTTCATTACTAGAAGCGACGGCATTATTAAAAGACATTGGTAAAAATTTCATTATTAAATTCATTTCATTTTGCTGTTTTTGATTTTCTTCATTTATAGCATTTTGTACCATTTGTTGCTGTTGATTTTGTCTAGATGATAAATCTCCATAATTTGGTAAATTTGATGAAGATATGATTTCTCCTTTGGGTTTTAAATTACTTACTGCTCCTAATAAGCTTACAGTTTGAGCTACAGGAGACGTATTATTTGAAATATTATTTTCTGTTGTTTTATCAGCTATGTTATCTGATGTTATCGCATTACCCTTATACTCTAAATTATTATTTAAATTTAAATCACCACCAGAAGTTATTGCATTTGTAGAGTCTATACTATAATTCGATAAGTTTTCAGGTGTTAAACCTTTTAAAAAATCTGTTTGAGGTTCTTTTGATGCATTTGTTATTTTATTTTCATTCCCTCTATCAATATAATCTTTTATATATGAACCTAAAGCAAAACCTAAGGCAGATTCCCATGGCATACTAGCCACAGCTAATCCTCTTTTTAAGTTATACATTTTATCCCACTGGTCTTGATTTTGATATGCATTTATTCCTTGTTCCATAAAAATCATTCTCCTTTATCTTTTAAAATAATCCGCCAAATAATCCACCAAGTAATCCACCACTACCACTGGTAGTTTGTGTAGATGTGGTTGTACCTTTACCAGCAATTGCATTTAATGTTGAATTTCCAGAACCTGCTAATCCTGTTGAAGCATTCCATAAATTAAGTGCAGGTTGTTGAGCTGCTTCTTGTGCTCCTGCTGCTGTAGTTATACCAGCTGTAGCATTATTGATATTATTATTATTAATATTATTTAATGTATTCATATAGCTTTGTTGTTGTTGAGAAATAGTATTTGAAACATTTTTAGAAATATCATTCATTCCTGTGGTTGTTACCGAACTATTTAATACCCCATTATTAGCAAGTCCATTTAATAAATTTCCCATACTATTTTGTGCCATATTTTGAGCATTTTGTGTTATATTATTCATTACTTCTTCAGGTAATTGACCATTAGCCAAAGCTTGATTGGATTGATTAGCTTGATTTATTTGAGCTTGAGCTTGATCGTTCAATTTTCCAAAATCAACCTGAACAGCTCCTAATGAATTCTGTAATAAATTTTTAGCAGTATCATTTAACCATGATGCATTAGGTGCATATTGTTTAGCTAAATCTGCTTGAACTTTTTGTAACTGTAGCTCATATTCAGTTGGTGTATAAGTCTGATTGTTAACTACAGTTGAGCCACCCTTAAATAATTGCAAATCTATATAATAAATTTTAGGTTTGTATGCATGCATAGCCTCACCTACTTTCTATATCTAAATATCCCATGTTACATAATAAGAAATCCTTGTTATATCATCATGCATATGTACAGGTGATATACGAGCCTTCTTACCTTCTTTGTTTTCTGCATAATAGATAAAAGAGCCGTCATTGAACGGCTCTTTTTTAGTTATCTTATATCCCCAAAAACGAATATAAGCTTTTATGTTTTCTCGTATGCATATTGTACCTAGTTTTTTTATCTCTAACATTTGAGCAAATACTGTAGCGAAATCTCGCCAAAATTTGCCATCACCACACATTTGATAAATCATTAGCATACTATTATCTTTAGTAGTGCCAATTTCACAAAAGCCACGAGAAGGCAAATAAAAAAGCTTAAACCCTTCTTTTGGTTTAAACTTATCTTTTGTTTTTTGCTCATATTTTTTTATATATTCATCTAATGTATTATTCATATAAAAAATCCCATAAATAAACCATTTTCCCTTATGGGAAAAATGTAACTAAAAAGCTTATAAATAAACTTATTTTAAAATTCCCAAATAAATATAATTATCTCAATGTGGGAAAAATGGCATTAAAACTTGAATTTATAACCTAGAATAACTGTCTTTTCATCAGCAACTATCCATGTATTTTTTATATCCCCAGCTATGGCGATACCATTATTTCCAATACCTAGACCAATAGCATAATTCTTTTCTTTGTTAATCTGTTGATTGTTTTCGTACTGCGTCAATAATTGATTGGCATTCGCTAAGGATTGATTCAAAGTTTGAACTTGCGTCTGTAGCTGTATTGATTGCGTTTTCAAGTTTTGTACTTGTTCCTTTGATATCTGAAGCTGTTCCTGCAATGTCTTGTTTTGCTCCTTCAGCTTGGTCAAGTTCGTTTCTAATGTTGTTAACTGACTCTCCGTTATCGTATAAGTCTTTTCTGTCGCTCCACAGACTGCACACATACAAGACCACAATAATAATACCGCCAATAATAATATATTTATATTTTTTAATCTTACTAAGCACATCATTCAAGTGTGTTCACTTCCATTTCTTCAATACAAGGATTTAATGCTCTAAGTCCTGTAAAATAAAGTACATCGCCCTGCATAAAGCAAAATTCAGGTACATTATCCAATAATACCTGGTTAGGATTTTTAGATGTTTCAAAAATATCTTTAATCTTTGCTTTTGTAATACCTTCAATTGGTTCTTTACTTACAAGTTTAATAGTTTTAATCATGATAAACACTCCTTCATTTTGTAACTTCCGCATTATTTAATAATTGAATTATCTCATTGATTTTATTTTTTAATACATCTAGCGTGAGCGTATTTCCGCTTTCTGTAATTTGATTTATTTGAGGTTGTTGTATTATACCTACATGGTTTGTAGTTAAGAGTAAATTTGTTACCTCTTTAGACAAATTACTCAATATAATAGTGTTTTCAGCTATCTTTTCCGAATTTATAGCATTATTAACCAACTTTTCTGTAGTTATTGATAAATCTTTTATCATGCTTGTTTCAATTTTGTCATCAGCTAATAGTTTATCAACTACTTCTTTAGATAACTTAGAAAGCGTAACATTCTTATCTACTAACATAGCTTCTGTAATTTTGTTGTCATCAAGTAACCTTTGCTCTATATCTTCATTAATTTTTTTTAGTGTTATAGATTTATCTACTATTTTTTCTGTAGTTATTGATAAATTCTTTATCATGCTTGTTTCAATTTTGTCATCAGCTAATAGTTTATCAATTACTTCTTTTGCAAGCTTAATTAAGGTAACAGCACCATCAATTATTTTTTCTGTACTTACAGAATTATCATTTGGAATATTTCCTTCTGCTACTTGCAATTTAGTTATTTCCCACCATGCTTTTAAATATTGTTCTTTCCGCCAAAAAGGATTAGTAAATGGTTTATAGTCTTTTCCAGCAAGTGCTACTACTATTGAATATAAATATTGTTCTTCTAAATCTGTCGTTGGTTTTGGCAAGTTATCTATTATATCCTGGTAATCATTCATAATAGACATTACAGTCAACCCTCATATCCCTAATTCGTTCACAATCGGTGTATTGCCACATTCGACATATACGATTAGGATTTTCTATGGCAAAACTATTTTCTGGATAATATTGAGCTGACCAAATAGGTACATAATCAGGCAATGCTTTTAAGTCTATAATATTTGTGAGCCAATTATAAGAACTATATAAGCCTACATAGTTATACCCTTTTTCTAACAATGTACTGATAAAATTAGCAATAGGATAAACTACGTTTAAGTATCCTTCTAACATATCTTTATCTTCAGCATCATACCAAATACCAAGTTCAGGATTTTTCCCATTAAGATATGTCTTAATCTGTTTATCAACCCAATTAGCTTCTGCTACAGCTTCATGAATAAATGTCGCATGGCTATAATAATAAACGCCATAGCGTAATCCATACGCTACAGCGTTATTTACATGTTCTATAAACTTTTCATCAAGTTTATAATGTTCTCCTATTTTTAGAATAACTCCTTCAATTCCAGCGTCTTTTACTGCTTGCCAATCGATCCATTCTTGCCAAGCAGAAATATCAATTACTTTCATCATTAATCACCGCCAAATCAATACCTAGAATATTTGCTTCTTCTTTTAAAGTTCCTAAATATTCTTTAAGATGAATAAGTCTTTTATTTAATAGCTCATAGCTACAATTAGGCTTAAAATCTAAAGAACATTGCTTATATTTTTCTAAAACCTTATGCAGTTTATTAGCTCTAATATCCGCTTGAAAATATTCCGCTAATAATCTTTCTTTATAGTTTTTACTTGTCATTAAGTTTATTGTATCTTTTAATTCCATTATTAATCACACCCAGTAAAAAAACCAACAATAAATCCAAATAAGCCACCTAATATAATCATTAAAAAAAATTCCATAATTATTTATTACCTTTAAATCCACTTTTAGCACATTGAAGTAAAAATCCTAAATATCCCCAGATTTTATCTTTGATATGTTCCATACAACATTGTTTACCGATTTCCATATCAAAATTTTTTGCATCTACACATGCGGATCCATCAGTAATAGTAAATCCATTTTTACATGTAGCTTGTACCACAGTTGTTTTATCACTCATTTTTATTGCTTCTGTTTTAGTAATAAAATTATCAACATCTTTTTGAGTAATTTTATTATCTTCCTCTAATTGTAAATATTGTTTTTCAAATTCTTCTTTAGGGCACCAAGATATATATTTGTCTTTACTTTGATAATAAATTTTATATCCGTCTGCTCCTACATCATGTTCGCCATATTTTTTCCATGCCTTACATGGTTCAGCTTTAACAAATTTTACACTAATATAATTTCTAATCATTATTAATCCTTCTTTCTTTTTATTTTCTAATTTTTTCTTTTTGCATAGCATATTGAGCTAAGTTATTCTTTAATTTAGTTGGAACTGGTACACCACAGTTTGTAGCATTTTCTAATATGCTCAAGCCTTCATTTGCGATATAAAATAAAATCGCAATATCTCGCGTGATAGTTCCTTGATTAAAAACAATATCTGCCGTATGTGCCACCATAATAATAATTACAATGACAGCTTTTTTTGCTAATCCTCGCCAACCTTTTCTGCTATCAAGTTTTTTGTTTGGATTTATCCAAGCTGATAAAAGACCTGTTATATAATCTAATACCATTAGTAGCAAAATAGCTTCCCACAAGTTTGACCAACTGCCGAATAAATGACTACATATAGTCCCCACTGTAGCGAAACACGCTCCCCATTCAATCTCTAATCGGACTGGTATAATCGTTTTACAAAACGAAACCATATCCGCCAAAAACTCCTGCATTTTAATCACCTTCTTAAAATTTAATTTGATAAAACAAACCGCCAGCCATTGTAGCGTATGCGTCGTTATTATCTATATGGTCATCGACAAACTTTTCTTTTGCCCAAGCAATACCGCTTGTAATTAAAAAAGCTTCAAACGCACTACAATGAGCATTACGCTGAAGCTGATCCTGTATTATATAACCTGATGCAAAATGCAATGCTTTATCTGTAGGTATACTATCTTGTATATCATGCAAGGCATTTGCATTAACATTAGGCATATATACAAAGAAGGCACAACACAACGCTAATAATAATTTACGCATTGTCTGCACCTTCTTTATTTTTATTTACATTTTCTGTTGTATTTTGATATGCAATGCAATTAGGATTAGTACATTTACCATCTGCTAATTCTCCTGCACAATATTTACAACGTTCTTTTCTAGTAAAAAATGCCATTTTATTTATCCTCCTGAGTTAATTTTTTTATTAATGTTTCATATACAAGTTTATTCGATTCTTCTTTTGTTTTGCATTTTTTCATTTTAGACGTGAAATCTTTATCTCGTACAAATAAATTAAGCAATTTGCGTTTGAAATAATATAGATATATTACCGCTCCAATTATTAATAATATAATAATCGGTGTAAGTATTTTAATAGTATCCGTGTCCAGAAGTGTAAGCCATATAAAGTAATCCATATTTATTCTCCTTTTAATATTTCTTGTTTAGCTACCTCATACGCCTGATTAAATTCCATAAATTCTTGTTGTATAGATTGTATAGCCTCTGTATTTCCAGCAAGCGTAGCAGTATCTAAATCTTGTTTAAATCCTTCTTTTTGTGCATTATATTCTACTTCTAAAGCAACTAAAGCTCCTGCCTGTAATTCTTCTTGTGTTGGTTCAGGTGGTATATAAATAACTGGTTTTCCTGTTTGGTTATCTCTCTTAAATTTAGCATAATTATTATCTTCATTACTCATATTACCTATATAGTAATTGTATTCTTCTAATGGAATTTCAATATATCCATCAGACGTGAGTTTATTTTTTCCGCCATAATTATTAACATGAAACGATGGAATGAATCCTTCTGGCAATCCTTCGTCATTGAATTTTGCAAAATATGTTGTAGTCATTATAATATCTCCTTGTTATTTTATTAAAAAAGGGGTAATTTAAATGCGCAAACCAAATGGATATGGTAGCATTAAAAAATTAAGTGGTAAAAGGCGGAGACCTTACGTTTTTCTCATCTCCGCCGAAGGTAAACAAAAACCGCTGGCATATTTTGCTACGCAAACGGAAGCTGAAATCTATGCAGCGGATTATAACAAAAAACATAATAACAAAATCCTTTCTGGACATCAGATTACTTTTGCCGAGCTGTATTATCGTTGGCTGTCGTTTCATACGGATAAATATCAGCCAGCTAAAACAACTCTTTGCAGTTATAAAGTGGCGTTTCAACATTGTCTGCCATTACATGAAATGCCTTTAAAGAACATTAAATATCATCATCTGCAACAAATAATAGACGATACTAAAAGAAAAGGACTTTCCTACAGTAGTTGTAAGAAAATCCGTTCTTTAATTAGCCTTATGTTTAAATATGGAATTATGATGGAGTATTGCAATAAGAACTATGCCAATCTATTAAATTTAGGTAAAAATAAAGCAATTCGTCCACACAAACCTTTTACAAGGCAAAAAATAAATAAATTATGGGCTAATTTAGAAATTAATGGTATAGACACTGTATTAATCCTAATTTATACAGGCATGAGAGTTGGAGAGCTATTAAGTTTAACTAAAGATAATATTTATCTTAGACAAAAGTATCTAAAAATAACTAAATCAAAAACGAAGGCTGGTCTTCGCTCTATTCCTATCCATGAAAAAATACTTCCTCTAATAATAAATAGAATGAATAAATATGATAAGTTTCTGATATGTGATGAAACTGGAAATCCATATAATTATAGTAAGTATAGGACTTTATGGAATAAAATAATGCAACAAATAAATGCCAAACACAGCACTCATGATTGTAGGCATACATGTGCAACTCTTATGGATAATGCAGAAGTAAACTTTAATGCTAAACGCCGTATTTTAGGTCATTCCGATGGTGATGTAACTGATACGGTATATACTCATAAAAATTTAAAGCAGCTACGAAAAGCAATAAACAAAATAAAATAATTGTTACTAATAAGATACTTATATTTTAGTAATACTTGTAAAAATAAGGATTTATCTGTATTTATTAGTGTTACTAATGTTACTTGTAAAAACAATTAAAATAATATATTTTTAAACTTAAAAACCGTTGCAAAAGCTATCCAGCCTTTAATTGCAACGGTTTATTGTTTATGTTTATTTCATAAAATTTATAGGTATTACCCACATTGTATACTCAGGTATTTTGCTTTTGAACTCAATCTCTTTTTTTGTTTTAGGTTCTACAACCACTTTCGTGTTAAATAGTTTTTTTATTTTGGTATATATATTATTAAACATATGCATCAACCTTTCATTAGACAGTGGAGAATGTTCGGATTAGATGAAAATTATACTGGCGATTTGAGAACAGTTAAAATTAATACAGCAATAACTTTTAAAGAAAAACTATCATTTGCTATAGCTACACCAGCATCAGATTCAGAAGCAAATTTAATATCTGTTGTAAAATCAACATCAACAGAATTAAATAATATTATTGTAAATATTAAAGGTGTCGTTACTGGAGGAAGTAATGGTCAAATTAGAGTGTTTTTTGTAGGAAAATAATTATTTACTTAATATAAACCATCTAAAAGTTTGAGGATTTTCTTTGAACCTAAAAATAATGTTAGTTGGTGTTACATCTGCTACACCTAAAAAATAACCAATGCCATCATCTTCTGATATAGATACACCATCACATACATTACAATACAGTATTTGTTTTATTGTAATACTTGTTGTTATATTTACTAATCTATCGCTACCTACAATTAATCCCCACTGTTGATGTATCAACCTACAGTGGGGATATTTTAAACTTGAAGATAATCAGAAAGATGTAGAAAATATAATTTCTTTACCATTAACTGTTAAAAATAATTATTTAACATGGGTTAATAAACATGGAACTTTAATTTATACTAATATGTTTTATACAGTAGCTCCAGATAAAACTAATTTTAGATTTTATACAAACACTGTAGGAGGATATATGTGGGGTAGCATAGGTTTCATATAAACAGTGGGGATGTGCATTTACAGCATTTAGCAAAGATAACATAATAAGTGTTAATCTTCCTATAAGTTCCAAAACACTTGCTATAACAACAAATATATTAAAAAAATCACCATCTACACCTCAAGCGATATCAAATGCTTTTATGGATAATAGCCAAACTGTTAATACATTTTCTATTTGCCATAATTTGGGAAATGAAAAATATGCTGTTTTATATGCTACTATTTCATATCTTTAAACAGTGGGGATTATTAATATTAAAAAAAGACCATACGCAAGAGCCAGATAGTAATTATGTGCAAGAATCGTTAAATTTGCCAATTAGTTTAAAAATAGTAGTATGCGGAATATCTACATGTAATGTCTTAATAAATACTTATTGTTATATTCATGCTACATTGCCCACTTTAACAATAGGAAGAAATCCATATAATGCAGATACAAAACACTACTATCTAATTGTCGGAAAATAATTAACTTCCTATAAACACCGATATTCCACTAACACCTGTAGGTGCTAGCTCCCCTGTTTGTTCTGTTCCATTAGGATATGCTCCATAAATATAACAAGAATTAATATCTTTGTTTTTTATAATTAAATTATAAAAATATCCTGTATAATCAACACGACGCTCTTCCGATCTCAAAAGCCCAATAAAAATATAAATTATTTTTAAATGCTATTGGAAATGTAAAAGTATTATTTTTCCCTTGTTCTACATTTGTAACAAACATTCCCCACTGTAGAATTAGTCCGCCAAATAATTTTCCTAAGCAAATATAACCATTTTTAGCTATCAACCAATTAACACCTAAAAAACTTCCACTACTACTTACACCTGTTTCTTCTGTGCCTGCTAATTTAGATATCAATTTAAATACCATAGTTGTTACAAATTTTTGTACCCATCTTGTACTTGCTATTTTATTTGAATTATCATCATCAGGCGGATCTTCACCTATTACATCAGTTTTAACAACTTCGTTTAGATTAATTTCATTTGTTGTTCCATCACCTTTAGTAATGGTTATTTTGTTGTCTGCACCAGTTATATTAGATACAAACTTACTAAAAATCTTTTTTGTAAATAATGCTAATCCGTTAGCATCTAAAAACTTCATGTACTACACCTCCATTAATAAATATGTTTTCTATTTCACTAGAATTAATACATTCATCTCCAGATGGTTCAGGATATAAACCACTATTTAAATACAAGTCATCAATAGTATCTGTATCAATGGCAGAATTTAAACTATATACTGTTATATATCCATCTCCTTTATTGAGAAAAATATCTATTATTGTTTCATCAATAATAGCCTCTTTTTCTTCTAGAGTTGTATCTTCATTTAATTTTAAAATATCATCAATAATGTTATTAGTAATAGAAGTAAAACATAATACTTCACTTTGTTTGTTTCCTTTGGTTACAGTTACTATACCATTACTTTCTAATACATCTTTTACATAAGTAACATCTATTTGTTGTCCTAAGTTATCTTTTGCAGCTTTAACAGCACTTTGAGCAAGTTCAACATTATTTATTTTTACAATAGAAGTACCGCCATCACCTTTATACATTGTTATGTTACCACCATAAGTTGATAACTTTTTTATATAAGTTTGATGTATTTGTTGACCTAAATTATCTTGCAATGTTTTTGTAGCATAATTAGCATTATCTGAATTAATCGCATGAGTTACATTGTTAATAGTAACTTTTGAAGTTGTACCATTTCCTTTGGTGATAGTAAGTCCAGCATTAGAGCCTGTTACACCTTTTACATAAGTAGTATCAATTTGCTGATTTTTGTTATCTTTTAAGGTTGTATCCGCATGAGCTACATTGTTTATCATTAAACTACCTGTGGAATTATCTCCCTTAGTAAATACGATTGTTGCATCATCTGCTTTTAACGATTTAATGAAGGTTTCATCAGCATATTCTTTAGCTCCAAAATATAACTTAGTTATATCACCCATCAATGTCCATTTTGTGTTGGTTTTATCTCTTACATATAAATTATTCTCTTCAAATTTAAACTCGTACGGTAAAGGATTGTCTGCATCAATAGTTTGGTGAGTTACTATTTTATATAAAAGCTCATAAATATGCTCTATTTCTCCCATATATTTTTTTGAAAAAATTATTACATTATCTCCTCTATATTGAAAATACAAAGGGAATACTGGTGCCAATTTCCCATTTTGAATTGTTGGTAATGCCTTTGGTAATCCATATTTTATCTCAATAGCATCTGTATCCATTTTTTCACCACCTTATACTTCTACTACATCAGCTTGAATATAATTTAAAATAAAAGGCTCTCCAATACCTGCTCCGCTTATTCGTACTTCTGGAGTTCTATATACTACTCTTCTTGTACGTCTTAAAGTTTCTAACGTTTGAATATCTTTTTTATCGTATTCAAGTTCATATAAACTTTCATAGCTATCTTCTAGTTTATCTGATGTATCTACATAGATATCTCTTAAATGTTCTATTGGTTCGTAATTATCTACAATCGGACGTGTATTATCAAATAAATAGCTACTATACATTCTAGGCAACGGCATGCATATATTACCTACCAAAAAGTGGCTATTATAGCTATGTTCATATTTAAACAAAGTTACACATAGTGTTATTCGTTTTACTAAATACTCATAATTTGCCATATGTGTTTTCATTTGCACTTTAAAACGTAGTGGTTCATTATCATCATAAAAACTGTCTGCATTTAATTTACAAACAGTTTTTTCTTTTATCACATATACATCATTATTTATAGATAATACATCAACTATTACACTATTGAATTTCCTCTGAAAAAAAGCACTTGTATTACAATCTAATACAAGTACATAACCATTTTCGCCTATACACCATACCTGGTTTAATGGTGGTACATAGCGAAGCTTTGTATTACTAGGTAGGTTTGCAATCTTACTAGCAACTTTAGAACCTATATTTGTAGGTTTCATATCGCCATATTCCTGCGTTGTTTGAATACTTTGCAGGGATATATCGCTCATAATTAAAACGTTATTAATTATGTTGCAATAACTGGCAGTACCTTTACAGAATATATTTCTTCCTAATTCACTAATTCGCCAATCAGGATATTCGTTTTCAAGTCTAAATACCATACCGTTGGATTTTATGAATAAAATGTCTTTACTCATATTAACCATACCAATAATATGTCCGCCAACCTTATAACCAATTTGAGCAAATAAGCTTGCTGATGGATCATTAGTATTTTGTGTCCAGTTTGTTTCATCGCCAACACTAGAAAATAATACCTGGTCTGTATTATCAAAAACAAGAACACGACCAGAACGAATATACACGCCGTTACAATGTTCTGGACTTGTGTCTATCGTTTCTACGGGTTCCGTCCCCTTAGCATATTGAAGCTTACCGCCACTAGCAATCAAAAGACCATCTTCCCACATAGCAGTTATTACTTCGCCTGTTCCCGTTAAAGTTCCAACTTCTTTTACTTCATAAAAATCTTTTGTAGCCAGAATTTTATTATCTTCTGTAAATAAAATAAGTGCAGAATTTAAAATATCAAACGCTGCACTTTTAAATGTATATTCATTTGTAGTATATAAGGTATCTGTGCCCTGCACTGTGCGAAGTAATTTAGAATTACTGTCTATTTCCATATTAACTACTTCAGATAACTCATTGTCTGCTATTAGATTTTCTGTACAGGATACATTAAGACCGCCAGTAAAGTCTTGCAACATCACAGATTGTTGATTAGCATGTTTTGTAGATAATCTCATTACCATACCGCCCTTATTACATCACAATCATCAGGCAACGAATCATAATATCCAGAAATAACATATACTGTATCTCTTTCTCTTAATATATTTTCTAATTGTGCTACTATTTGACTCATAACCGACATTTCTTGAGACATATCAAACTCATTTCCCATGGATAATCGAATTAATGCATATTCAATTAGCATATCATCAAATTCATTCGGAAAAGGACTTTTTCCATTATCATCATCAGACAAAGTCATTTCTTTTATATCTTCTACAGCTAAAATTTCATAATTAATAGGCTTATCAGGCATAGGATACAAATTTATAGTCTTTAAACCTGTTATGAAATAAGCATAAGGAAAGCCGTGCTTATCCATATTTAGTATATCTGCACGGCTTTTATAAATTATACGTTTGCCATTTATTCTAATATCTACTATTTTTACAGGTATAAAATCCAACTCAATTATATTTTCATTAGTATTTAAATTACCTTTAGTCACATTAGACAACAATTCTGGCTTTAACTGTAAAATCATACGTCTTAAAAATCTAGAACCAGCATTTAAACAATTTAGTATAGCTATATCGTCATAACCTGTTTCTTGCTCATCATGTACTAAAATTCTAACTCGCTTTATTAATTCTTCTACAGCTAACATCTTGATACCTCATCAATCTGGTACAGATGAAGTTAAAATATTTACTGTAGCAAAATCTGTAGGTGTACTTCCATCAATTTTAAATACAGACTTGGCTACACCATAAGTACGAGAGATAGCCACACCATATTGGTTATCATAGTCAAATAATTTTTCTTTCCATGATAAATCAATACCATTTGCCATTACACCTGCTTGAGCACCCAACAATAATCCATGTCCTACCCATGTAGAACTATCACCAGTTTGACCAATTGGAACATTTTCATTTTCATGTACGACTACACCATTATATAAACCAGTAGCACCTGTAAAAATAGGATTTTTCATGCCACGAATATTAGCATATTGCTGTGCATTAATCCATTTTTCATCTTTTTTTAAATCACGAATTTGATATGGATGCAATACCATTACATAATATTCTCCACCATTAACACGAACAGGTCTGATTTTAGGATTAGACATCTGTGCCAAACGTTTTGCTTTACCTAAAACAGTAGTATTCATTTTAGCAGTACTTGTAATATTAGCTTCAGCTGAAATACCAGTACCGCCATAAATAACTTTATCTGCTGTTGGATTATTCGTAAGTACTTTAAATAAATCATCATTAATTCTTTCTCTAAGCCAAATAGATAATCCATCTTTTGCATTTTTACGCATATTTTCTTTACTTTTCTTTTCTTCAAATTTACCTTTTAGGCGTACAGCATTTCTGAGCTGATTAATAGTGAAATCAAAGCTTCTGTATTCCATTTTTTCTTCATTGCCTTCTAAAATATCATCTCCTGTAACACCATCACCTTTCAATTTAAGTACCAATGATTGTGTTATTCTATCTCCAGCTTCTTTCTCTAAATCATTCAGAACTTGAATAATATTATTAACACCTTCACCCATGAATTTGCCAAAGAATAAATCTTTCATAGCTGTAGTCCATGTTTGTTTTGCCCATGCTTTTTTTACAAGTTCTTCAGGAACAGTTGTTTCTGCAAATAGTCTTAAATCCATATTTGCTGGTAAAGATATCTGCATTCCTCGTCCTTCAAAACCCATATTTTTAAAGTATTTTGGAAATGCTCTTTTCAATTCGTCTTCATTAAATTTAAAATTACTTAAACACATATATAATACCTTCTTTCTTTATTTATTCACCTAATAAAATTTTTTGATACTTTTCTGGTATTTTTTCCCATGGTCGGTTATTCATCATTTCAATAGCAATATCTACATCACTTTTGCCTGAAGTATCTCCGCCACCTGATAATTTATCTGCTCGTGGCATTTTTTTAGCTTGTTTATATTTATTTACGACTTTATCTTGTTTTTCTTTCTGTTTTGCATTTATATCTTTATAATATTCACGTTTAGCATTTTCAAAATAAGCTTCAATAGTATATCGGTCTGATGGTGAAGCTACTCCTCGTTCTAATCTTGCATAAGCATCACGAATTATATTTTGATTAACCACAGATTGCTTTTCAAAATATCCATTTATAGCAAAATCTTGTATCTCTTTAAAATGTGTATCTTTCTTTTGTTCATTTTCAAATGCTTTAAATGCCGCCATATTTTCTCTATGTGCCTGCATAAATGCTTCTTTTCTTTGATTTCTCAATGCTAATTCACTATTAACATTGCTCATAATATTATCTTTAGCAATTTCAAAAGCTGCTTCATAATCCGCTTTCTTTTGAGCACCATTATCTTCAAACTCTAAATCATTTAATTGTTCTTCTGTCAAATTGACTGATTTTAAAGCTATTTTTTTTGCTTCACTTATTACAGTACGTGCAAATTCAATCGGAACTTGCTCTAATTTAATAGGTTTAAAAGATGCAGGTCTAAATTCCTGTTGTTTAGGAATTTGCTCTTGTTGTTTTCTTAATTGCTCATTTTCTTTGCGTAATTTAGCAAGCTGCTCTTCAATGCCTTCGGTAGGTTTATCTTCTATTTTTTCTTCATCATCTTGTTTAGATTGCTGTTCTTCTTGCTCATCTTTTTTACTTTCAAGTTTTTCATCTTCAGCTTTTTGTTGTTCTCTAAATTTATTAGTAAATTCTCTAGCAATCTCTGGATCTAATCCTTCAAACTCTTCAGGAATACTTATTTCATCATTCTCATTATTATCTACATCATCTACTGTTTCATCAGCTACAACATCAGAATCAATTTGATTATCTTCCAAATCATCTTCAGCAAATAATTGCAAATTAAAAATTCTTAATACGTCCATAATATATCTCCTAACTCAAATTTTATTAAGTAATTTATCTGCAAAGTTCAGGCCAGTCTTCTTATTTAATAGATTATCCATACGTTCGGCTACATTCATAAAAGTATTTATAGTTTCTCTTTCCTCTTCGGTTAATTGATAACCTGGATTATTATTGAATTTATCCATACGTTCAATACTAAAATCTAAAATTTTACCACATAAATCTTCTACTGATTTTTGCAGTTCTTCTATTTTACTTACTGGTTCGTTTTTTTCATCTGCTTGCTCTTTTGCTTGACTGATAGATTGTTGTTCTTGAGTATTTTTATCTTCCACTTCTTTACTAATTGCTTTTGTTATTTTTCTTACCGCCATTACAAATTACTCCTTATCTTCATCATTTTGATAATCAATCTGATAAATAGGCTCAAAGACTTTTTCAAACACTTCATTTGGTACAGGATATACTTTTCCATCAATGCTTTTTACAAGATAATCTTTATTAAATCTAGCTGTAAATTTTCTATTTTTATAAACATCTTCGACCAGAAGTTTTGGATTTTTAACATCAGAAAAATCCACGTTTAAAAATGGTTCGCCTAATACATCTTGAATATTTTTTAAATCTTCTACATTGTTAAAACTTAATTTTATAGCTTCTACTTCATTTACTCTTCTACGATATTTCATCAATATTTTCTCCTTTTACATATTACATAGCTGGAATATTTCCTGACCTCAACGAATTTAAAGCTGCTAGAGTCATATTGCTATTATTTTGTTGTGGTGCTTGATTTTGATTTATTGGTTGACTATTAATTTCTGCCTGATTTTTTACTTGCTGTAATAATATTTGAGCTGTCTGTGCTGGTATACCTAAATTAATTAATTGCGATAAAATCTGATTAGTCGGTATACCTTGATTTATAGCTTGCATTATTTGATTTGTAATTTGCTGATTATTCACTTGTTGTTTATTTGCTTGCTGTTGTAATAATTGTGGATAATTATAAGCAACAAACTGCTTAATAGCTTCATCAGCAATTTTTTGGTCAATAAGTCCTGCTTTTGCCGCCATAGCGAGCTGAATAGCAGGTGGTGCGTCTTTAAAAGCAATAGAATTACTCATACGAATTTGTTTTGCTTGTTCAGCAGCAGCTTGAGCTTCTTGTGCCTTTTGTTGAGCTTGCTGTCTTTGCTGTAATCTCTGTTTTATATCTTCTTTATTAGGGATATCTGATAAATCTAAGATTAAATCAAATACAGCATCACCTGGAACACCCAATGTTTTAACAGCGTCAATAAGTGAATACATCTGTGCTTGTCTTTGTGAAGCACTAGCCTGTGTATCCGCCACAATGATATCAAAATCACCTTGAGTTATATCATTTAAAGTCGTTGTTACAGCTTGCCCAAAAGGCCCTATTTGTGTAACTTGTTGATTTATTGTGATAAAATCTGGTTTTCCACCAACACCTTCAATACGAAAAACCTTTTTTTCTGTATAAAATTGTTGTACTAAACCTTTACGACCATGTTTTCCCCATAACAACGATGCTAAACGTTTTTTACATTTACGAAGATTATCAAACATTGGTGCAATATGAGTTATAGCTTGCTTTTGCTTTAATTCTATTGCTCTACCACTTGCATTAGCAGGCATATCTACACCCATTAAAGCTTCGTTTATACCAGAAATAGAAGGCAAATCAGCAGCAGCTTCTTGTCCTGCTTGAAATAATGATAATGGTGGCTGTGGTGCTTCTAATCTTTGCATAGCTCCACGAGATAATGTTCCTGGCTGAACTTCTATTACACCACCTGGAAGACTAGCCAATTTCTTCATATGGGCTTTTTGTTCATCAGATTGTGCATCTGCTTCACGAATCCAGTTATTATATGAAGAAGTATTTAATATGTGAAGTGATTGACTTCTGCGTTTATTAACTTCTCGCTGTGGATCTTTTAAGTCTCTGACAATACCAGCAGGCTCATCTTCATCAAAAAATTTAAATACTACAAAGGGAATAAATGGTATTTGTCCATGTTCATAAGGACTTTCGATATCTTCTAGCAAAACACCGCCAAAAAAAGAACAAACCCTTACCTTGTCTACAGTAATTGTTTGTTCTATCGGTATTTGCCCTGACAAATACATTTGCATTAATTGTTCTTCAGATATATTTTGCATATCTTGTTCATTAATTATTTGTCCACCAGGCATTATATAAATTTTTTCTTTAACTTTTACCTTATACCAGCATTCAACTAAACGTAATTTTTGTAAATCTCTTTTGTAATATAGATGGTCATATTGTTCATCTACTGGTTCCATAGAGTCATATTCTTGCTGTTGATTTTTTATTTCTTCTGCTTTTTCTGGATATACATTTATTAAGTCAGCTTTATTAACCCATTTAGCACGAATAATATAATTGGCATCAGAATAATCTATTTCTTTTGCTTCTGGATCTATATACATATTAAAAGGGCTTTCACGAGCAATTTTTATTTCTCCATCGCCCATTTCTTCATCAAATTTGTAATAAACCCAAAACCAACCAATACCGCCAATAGCACCATCCATAAAAACTTGAGACTCTTGATATTCATAATCACAATCATCAAAGATATACTTTGTAACACCTTCACGGACTTTACAAAGCTCCATATCATCATTTGTCCTAGGCAAAAAGGAAATATCATAACGATTAAGCCTTTGATATCCTGATAATACATTCATAAGTGGTTTTATTTTATTAATAGTAATTGCAGGTCTACCAAATTTTTCAAGCTGTTCTTTATCTGCATTTTTCCATTGCTTACCAGATACAAATCTATAATCTTCTTTAGCTTCTTTCCGCCAATCTCTTGATTTATCTACAGCATCTTGAAACCATTCTCTTATCTTTCCTAGCCCAATTTTATTTTCTTCTGGTGCAGCTCTTACATCATTATTTACTTCATCAAACATTTATTATTCCTCTTTAAAACATTTTGGATATGTTTCTTTTATTGCTTTTAAGCCCAATATAGCAGATTTTATTATTGCTTCTGTCTGTATTGTTTTATCACAAGTAAAAGATACATATCCTTTTTGTATTTTATTTACATTACATTTACTATATTCATTGCAACCATATAATGCTGTTTGTGCGATAGCAGAAACAGCACTGCAAACAATATCCTCTTTGTCTTTTTTGGCATAATTTGCATGTCCACGAACTAAAAGACCAATGATATTTTCATTTGCAGGTGAACTTATTTTTGTAAAATAAACCATACATTCTCCTTTTAATAAGCCCATGCACTAGGTTCATGGCTTATATTTTCATAATCATTTTTCTTAAACTTCCAACCATCTTTTTCAGATCTTGTTGGCTTATATGGTCTAGATAAACATGCATATCCTGTTTCATCAACACAATGGTCTTCACCATTCGTATCGATTTTTTCAGGCTGACGTTTATCATGAGTAACTAAAGGAAATGTTCTCAAATTATGAAAACATGTACTAAAAAAGCGTAAAGCTGGTATTTGTACTCCATCTTTACGCTTATATCCTTCTAATCTTAATTTTATCTCTTCCGCCATAGCCATTCTTCCTTTACCACATTCTCTAAATGTAGTATGACCATTTTTTATTAATACTTTATTTATTTCTTCAGCTACAGTAGGAACACCTGTATTTATATTGGCCCAACATGCACTATCTAATACTCCATAAGCTATTTTTTCATCACATTCTCTATCGACTATTTTTTGAGCCACTTGTGCAGCTGTTTCTTTTGTCCCTACATTTGCTTTACCACCATAGCCATATAATTCGCGATATTTCCAAAGATTACCATCATAATCTACTGCATACCAACCTACAGCATAAGGCTTTGCACTTCCCCAGTCCATACTCCGAAATCTCACCCAATTATCTGGTATTTTAAAAGGTTTTACGACATGTCGTTTTTCAGAGAAATTAGAAAAAAACTGTCCGCCAAGTAAGCCCCATTCGCCAAGACCATATACACGATACCCTTCAGGATCTTGCTCTTTTCTCATCATCATACGTTCGCTATACGCTGGATCAATAAATAAGTTATCTTGATAAGTAGATTTATGTGTAAATATCGATGCTCGTGGTGTATCAAAATATTTTGCTTTTATCCAATGAGTTGCAGATACAGGATTAAAAGATAATGTTATTTGATAATATAGATTTTCATTAATCAGTTTTCCACGCAAGCGGTCATCTAGTATATCTATATCATTTTCTTCTAATTCTGTTGCTTCTTCAGCCCAAATCCAAGTTAATTTACCACGTGTAAAAGTAACAGACTTAACACCTTCACGTTGTTTATCATCTTTCATACCACGGAATAATACTTCATTTCCTGTTGTTTTACATCGCAGTGCTAATGGTGATTTACCTATATCCCAATAAAAATCCGCCATACTACCACATATACGATTAATTGCAGACACTAATTCGCTATATGTACTTTGACGGTTCCAATCCCCTATTTTACGAATAACTAATAAGTTAGCACCTTTGTATTTAGGGTTCATTAATTTTAAGATATAGTCTTGTGCTATATTTACACTTTTACCACTACCAGCACTACCTCTCATACAACGATATCGACATCTTGTTTCATTTGCTTGTTTAAATATTGGATTGAAATAAACTCTAGTTTCCGCCATCTTCTTGCACCTCACTACCTTCTTCATCAGGTGGTTTGCCATAAAATGGTTGTAAAATCAGCGGTTCTGCTGGCGGTTGCGGTGGAGTAGATTTTATCTTAGTGATATTTAATTTTTCTTGTTCAATTACCAGACGTTGTTTATCCATTTCACGCTGATATAAATTAGGTACCAAATCAAAATACCTCATCACGATTTCCCATGCCCATTTTTTATCCATCATTTTTATTGAAGGCCCATCTTTACCCATTTTCACTTCATTTATTACTGATGTATCTACTAAATCACTATCAATTAAATCAACATAATTTATCAACTTCTTTAATGGTTTTCCATCTACTTTCACAGGCCCAAATTGTCCTATTACTTGTTCTTCACGCTGTCCCCATTTTACATAATCGCCGATATCTGCACCGATAATTTTCAGACAATATTTTAGCAAATCATTTATGTCTACTTTTATTCCCTCGCAAATTACATTTTTAAGATGTTTTATTTCAGCACGAATATCATCACGTTTTAGCAGTATATTTGCTTTCTTAGCTGCACTCTTTTTATTAGTGGCTAAGCCTGATTTTAATATAGCTTGAGTGCCATTCCACTTTTCCACATAATAAGCACAAAACACTTGTTCAGCTTCTGTTAAATTAGGAGAAATATCTATTGTTTTAGAAGTTGCAACCTTTTTATTTTTTTGCAACTTTTTTGTAGTTGCTTTTACCATGGTTGCATTATCAGACCAGTATCGTTTTTTCCATGACTTTACAGTAGATAAACTAACCTCGTATTTAGTGGCTATTTCTGCATATTTCATGCCTTTCTTATAATCTTTTTCCGCCAACTCATATTTTTTTACTTCATTTGGCATTTCACCACCTTCCTTGATTAAAAATGAGCATTAAAAAAGGCACATGACCTCTATCTTAGTCATATGCCTTAATAACTTTCAAATGGATATAAAAAACCTTGATATCATTATATCATAAAAATCGATAAATTTTTCCCAGAAAAAAATTTTTTTATTTTTTTTGTAAGTGTTATTATTTTTTGTAAGTGTTATTATTGCAAAAAAACTCTTTTCTTAAATGATATATATACCGTTTAAACGCTTTACAAAAAA
>OOBI01000693.1_pt1 | contig 25726 bp, 17 predicted proteins | sample 1671081 | NCBI WGS metagenome assembly OOBI01 (sample SAMN06348120, study PRJEB24527) | human gut metagenome | biome: human gut; feature: ankylosing spondylitis patient; material: feces | host: Homo sapiens | place: China | collected 2015-10 | reverse complement strand
TTCTTTTGGGAAGCACTGCTGACTCGACAATAAACGACGGTTCTCCTGTCGACAGATTCCAAAGAAAAGGGAATGTCCCTGACAATCTGAACGTCCGATTCAAGGAAGTAGCGGTACCCCGAAGGTAGTCGTTTGGCCACCAACTTTCCCTCTTTCTCCATCGTCGGATGGTTTGGGGAGTGCGTCCAACTAATTTGGCGAACTCTTGAATACGCAATATCTTGCTCATAATTGTACGTTATAAGCAATTCTAAAAAAGAATGTGGATGCAGTTAAATGCTCCTGCCAAATGGGATGAAACATTCGACGTGATCGTCATCGGCGCGGGCGGTGCCGGTCTGACCGCCGCCATCGTCGCGAAGGAAGCGGGCGCGAAGACGCTGCTTCTCGAAAAAATGGGCTTCCCCGGCGGCAACACGATCATCGCGGGCGGAGGCTTCAACGCTGCGATCAAGGAAGATTACGAAAAGGCGGGCATCAAGGATTCGCCCGAACTCCATGCCGAACAAACGTTGGCGGCGGGCGACTTCCGGGCCGATCCCGAACTCGTCCGGATTCTGACGGAGGGCGCACCCGAGTCGGTGGCCTGGCTCAAGAAGCGCGGCGTCAAGTTCCAGGACTACATCTACCAGATTTACGGCGGCATCTATCCGCGGTGCCGCAATCCGATCGGTCCGCGCGGCCAGGCCTACATCCAGGTGCTCGTTCCGGAAGCCAAGCGCGTGGGCGTGGATCTGCGCACGAACGCCAAGGTTCTCGGCATTCATCGCGAACACGCGCTCGAGGGACGAGTGACGGGCGTGGAAGTCGAAATCGGCGGCAAGAAACTACACATCCGCGCAACGAAGGGCGTCATTGCCTGCGCGGGCGGTTTCTCCGCCAATGCCGAAATGTGCGGCATTCACGATCCGCGTCTCGAAAAGCTCGGCACGACGAATCAGCCCGGCGCCACGGGCGAAGTGCTCGTGAACATGGTCGACATCGGCGCGGAAACGCGCGGTATGGACTACATCCAGTGCATTCCCGAAAAGCCTTTGGACGTGAAGCACAATCCGGCGCTCTCGACGCAGGTGAACCGCTTCGTCTTCGTGAACCATGAAGGGAAGCGCTTCGTCGCCGAAGACGCCCGCCGCGACGTGCTGCGCGACGCCGTGCTTGCGCAGACGAAGATGGAAGCCTTCCCTGTGATCGACGACGTCGGCTTCGAACTTCAGAAGAATTCGAAGGGTCCGGAAAACGAAGCCGCCCGCAAGGCGGGGACGCTCTTCATCGGGAACACGATCGAAGAGCTCGCGGGCAAGATGGGCGTTCCCGCCGACGCTCTTAAGAAGACGATCGACGAATACAACAAGGCGGTGGACACCAAGGTCGACCCCTTCGGGCGCAACCCGAACATGCTCGTCAACAAGATCGAAAAGGCTCCGTTCTACTCGGGCCGCATCGTCATGGCCCGTCACCATACGATGGGCGGCGTCTGCATCAACGCCAAGACCCAGGTGCTCGACCGTCACGGCAAGGTGATTCCGGGGCTCTACGCCGCGGGTGAAATCACGGGCGGCATCCACGGGACGAACCGCGTGGGCGGAAACGCCATTGCGGACGTATTCACCTTCGGCCGCATCGCCGGAGCGGAGGTGATGAAGAACTGACGGATTTGCCCGTCTTTTGAGACGGAACGGCCGGATAGGAGCGCTTCCTTTTCGGCCGCTCTTTTTTTCAGCGAAGGTCGGGGAAGCGGATGCGCTCGGACGCGAGCCGCCGGCCGGCAACGCACACGGTCTCTTCGTTACGGAAGCCTTGTTCTCAGGTCGTTGTGCGGAGATGTTTTCGACGCATGGCCGGCAACCCTGTCGGAAGTTCCCGTCATCGTCTTTTCCGGAATCCGACGACACCATGTGTCGTTAGAAGATGAAGTTTTAAAAAATGCACTCCCGCAGGAGATTCTGTTTTCCATAAGCGGAAGTGTTCCGCTAGAATCGATGAATCTTCGTTCGAAATTGGCTATGCCCGCGGTTTCCGCAAGGCCGCTATGGGCGGAGGCCCCGAAGTCTTCAGCTCGGAGGCGTAGGGTGGAAAAAGTTCGGCCTCAAGGAAGTGGCATTCCATTGAGGCCGATACAACTAGGAGCGAGGAGATGCCAACTAACAACCATCTCTTGACGCTCTTCGTGCTCGGCACATTGTCCGTCACTCTTGATCTGGATGTCAAGCTCTGCGGTCAAGTTTCGCTAGGCACTGAAGAGCTTTGCTTCGCGGCAGTTCTCGTCTATACGATTCTGACGCGTAAATAAAGCGCCGCCGGTGGACATTTCGTTCGCCGGCGTTTTTCTTGGTGCGCTCGGCAGCGCAGGTGTGTTCCTTATGTCCTCGGGTGTCGGAGGCGGACGTCGTCAAATCGGTCGCGAACGATGACAACGAAGGGACCGTCGCTTGGGACATACCCGTCGTGAAAGCGTTGCGGAGCTCAGGCTTCTTAGAGTTGTTGCACAGGAGGGTGACGGTGCATGCCGGCGGCCTGACGGGATCGTGACGGCACCACATGTCGTCAGAAGGAGGAAGTTTTGAAAAGATACTCCCGCAGGAGATTTTGTTTTCCAAAAGCGGAAGTGTTCCGCTAGAATCGGTGAATCTTCGTTCGAAATTGGCTATGCCCGCGGTTCCCGTAAGGCCGCTTTGGGCAGAGGTCCCGAAGTCTTCAGCTCGGAGGCGCAGGGTGGAAAAAGTTCGGCCTCAAGGGAGGGCAATCCGTTGAGGCCGATACAACTAGGAGCGAGGAGATGCCCATTAACAATCATCTCTTGACGCTCTTCGTGCTCGGCACATTGTCCGTCAATCTTGACCTGGATGTCAAGCTCTGCGGTCAGGTTTCGCTAGGCACTGAAGAGCTTTGCTTCGCGGCGGTTCTCGTCTATACGATTCTGACGCGTAAATAAGGCACCGCCGGTGGACATTTCGTTCGCCGGCGTTTTTCTTGGTGCGCTCGGCAGCGCAGGTGTGTTCCTTATGTCCTCGGGTGTCGGAGGCGGACGTCGTCAAATCGGTCGCGAACGATGACAACGAAGGGACCGTCGCTTGGGACATACCCGTCGTGAAAGCGTTGCGGAGCTCAGGCTTCTTAGAGTTGTTGCACAGGAGGGTGACGGTGCATGCCGGCGGCCTGACGGGATCGTGACGGCACCACATGTCGTCAGAAGGAGGAAGTTTTGAAAAGATACTCCCGCAGGAGATTTTGTTTTCCAAAAGCGGAAGTGTTCCGCTAGAATCGGTGAATCTTCGTTCGAAATTGGCTATGCCCGCGGTTCCCGTAAGGCCGCTTTGGGCAGAGGTCCCGAAGTCTTCAGCTCGGAGGCGCAGGGTGGAAAAAGTTCGGCCTCAAGGGAGGGCAATCCTTTGAGGCCGATACAACTAGGAGCGAGGAGATGCACACTTACAACCATCTCTTGACGCTCTTCGTGCTCGGCACATTTTCCGTCACTCTTCACCTGAATGTCAAGCTCTGCGGTCATGTTTCGCTAGGCACTGAAGAGCTTTGCTTCGCGGCAGTTCTCGTCTATACGTTTCTGACGCGCAAATAAAGCGCTGCCGGCGAACACTTCGTTTGCCGGCGTTTTTCTTTGCAAGTTCGTTGCCGGAACAGGTAGGCGACCGTTTTTCTTCTCCGCGAGAATCGCTTCAGCGGCGGCCCCGTCCCGGTCTTGTCTGTTCCGCCGTCTCGCGGATCGGCTTCATGACGTAATCGACGTGATATTCCGGGAGAAGTTCCGAAAAGCGCTCTTCAATCGTTTTCACAACTGCCTCCCTTTCTTCCTTGGGAGCGATTTCGACGGTTTTGATGCCGATGGCCCAAAGCAAAGTCCAAAGGCTTTCCGTCGGATCGGGATGCCGGTCGAAGACGGTCCGCTTCCCTACGGCTTCGTCGGTCTCCACGGCCGGTTGGCCGGGCGCTTCGAACGGCATCTTTCGGACGGCTTGCCGTCAGACCGCCCGTCAGGCCAAAGAACGGTCCGACCTCTTCTTTTCTCGAGCGAACGCGTCGCTTTGCCGCATCGTCCTCGAGACACTCTCGTTTTTACTTAAGTGCCGCAGAAAAAGAAGGAACGGTCTCCCCTCGGAAAACAGCCCCCGGGAGAGTGTTTACCCTAAGGGGCTATTCGTTCAAAGCCCCCTTCCGAAAAAGAGTTTCGGATACTTTGTAACGCTTTGCAAAGCTCACCATCACTCATCCACGAAACTCTCATAGAGGCCATTCATGCAAAAGAATCACCTCGCGGCGGCGGTGGCGGGCGCCATCCTGACCTTGTCTGCGGCGGCGAACGCCGCGGTCGTTGACGTCGGTTCCGACAAAACGCTTACTTACGATGTTTCTTCCACGGTTGCGGACAGCCACAACGTCACGTCCGGCACGCTCACGCTGGACGCCGGCGGCAACAACCTGACCTTCACGTCCGCTTCCAAGGAAAACTATGCCGCCCTCACTTCCCGCAGCAGCTTTGTCGTTCAGAACGGCAACGTCGACATCCATGCCGGGACGCTGACCTTCGAGAGCGCCAACGCCACGACCAACAATCCGGGCAATCCGGCGGGCGACTCTCATTTTTCCGCATGGCTCAACGGAAACGCCGCGCTTACGATCGCGGTCGACAAACTGCACGTCGGCACTGCGGAACAGGGCGGCGACCGCGTCTTCCAGATGAAGAACAGCGGCAACAGCCTCACGATCCTCGCCGATGAAATCGTTTCCTATCAGGGCGACGGTTTCGTCAACGCTCAGGGCAAGGTCGGCGAGACCGCCAACGTCGTCTCCATCGGATCGGCGCAACACCGGGTCGGACGGTTTGAAAGTCACACCTCGTGGGGCGATCAGGATTACGGCGTTGCGATTCTGCAAGCGAACGAAGGAAGCAGAGTCAGCCTCTTTGCCAAAGACGTCGTGCTCGACGGTTCCCATCATGCGCAGGGCGGCGTAATCGGTTCGGGAAGCTTCGGCAGCGTCCTCATCGATGCCGACACGGTCACGATCGACGGCAACATCTGCGGAACGTACGGAACGACCCGGTACGCCGGGAACGCCCTCAAACTCGCCGTCAAAGCCGACGAGCTCCACATGACGGGCGACGTGAACGTCGGATCGCAAGGCTCCAACTATTCGAAATTCGCGCGGGACACCGTCGTGGACATCGAGGTCGCCAAGAATGCGGTGATCGACGGCGACATCAACGTTGTGAACGACGCAACCGCTTCGGCGGAAAGCAATGCGAACAACAACGTCGTAAACCTGGCCTTCAACGGCACGGGCAAAATTACGGGAACGATCAACGTCAACCGGAAGGCGGCGGTCACCCGCGACGCGGCCGGCACGAACACGGTCAATCTCGGCGGCAGTGCCGACATGAGCGCTTCTTCGGGCAAGTTTGCCGTTTCCGGCGGCTCGACCGTGAACTTCGGCGGCACGGGCCTTTGGACCGTGAACGAATGGAGCGGCACGGACGGCAATCTCGGCGTCGATCAATCCGTCACGGTGGAATTGAACACCGCGGTGACCGCGGCTTCGACCGAACTCAAGAGCGGGACCGCGAACTTTGTGCTCAACGAGGGAGGCGCGCTCACGACTGAAAACCTTGCGAGCAGCAACGCAGTCGTTCGTCTCAACGCCGTCGGCGACACGCCGGCCGTGACCGCCGCGAAACTCACCGGTTCGCTCGGCGTCGTCGCTTCGGGCGACGTCAACGACGGCTTCGCCGATGCGAACGCCGCTCTCAAGGCGATGCAGGCCGCCGTCAACGTGACCGCCTCCGAGGATGGGGCCGAGCTTCAGTTGTCCGCCGAAGAAGGCGCGGCAAGCAACGGTTGGACCGCAGAGCAAAATGAAGACGGAAGTTGGACCGTAAAGGACAAGGGAAACCGCAAGCTTGACGCTTTCGCGTCCGTTTCGACGCTCTCCGCCCTTCAGTGGCGCCACGAGATGAACGACCTCGCGAAGCGTATGGGCGAGCTGCGCGACAACCCCGGCGCGATCGGTGCCTGGGTGCGTCTCTACGGTTCGGAAATGGAATACGGCCGTCAAAACGTGACGGCGAAGAACACGTCCGTTCAGGTCGGTGCCGACCGTCAAGTCGGCGACTGGAAGATCGGCGGCGCCTTTTCCTACACGGACGGCCAGGCTTCGTACGACTTCGGCGAAGCGGACAACAAGTCCTACGCCGTCGCCCTCTACGGGACGTGGATGGCGGAGAAGGGCCTCTTCCTCGACTTGATCGGGAAGTACGGCCGCATCTCGAACGACTTCCGGCTCAACGGAATGGACGGCGATTTCGACAACAACGCCTACAGCGCGTCGGCCGAATTGGGTTGGCGCTTCGATCCGTGCGGCTACGGCTTCATTGAGCCGCAGGTGGAACTCACCTACGGCCGCATTGAAGGCGACACCTTCACGACGAAGAATGCCGCGCGCGTCTCGCAGGACGACTTCGATTCGCTCGTCGGACGCGTCGGCGTCCGCGTCGGCGTGAAGTTCCCGAAGGATCGGGGCAACCTCTATCTGAGGGTTTCGGGAGCGCACGACTTCCGGGGTGAAAACAAAGCCGACGTCCGCGCCGTCGACGGAGCGGCCCGCCAAAAACTCTCCGAAGACCTCGGCGGCAGTTGGGTAGAGACCGGGCTCGGCGGCAATTTCCGCCTGACCGACGCCACGAACGTCTACGTCGATCTTGAACGCACGACGGGCGCGGAAGCGGAAGAAAACTGGCGTTGGAACCTCGGCGTTCGCAGCGAGTTCTGACGAAATGGTCGACCCCGTCCCGACCGCCGGAAAAGAACCTCGCCGGTTCTCCCTGAACGGGCGCAGTGCCGGTCGGAACGGGCCTGAGAAGAAAGAGCGAAGGAAGGCCGTCCGTCGGGCGGCGCGTTCCTTCGCTTTCATCGGATGAGGTTTACGCCTTCACGACCGAGTCGGCCGCGACCCAGCCGAGCACCACCGCCGAAATGAAGGCCGTGGCGGAGAGGTAGGTGCGCCCGTGGAAGCCGCCGGCCACTTCGCCCGAGGCCCAGAGCCCCTGAATGACGTTCCCGAAGACGTCGATCACCTGCATCTTGCCGTCGATCTTGACGCCGCAGTAGGTGGCGAGGAGCACGGCCGTGGAGGGGAGGATGTAGAAGGGAGGCGTGGAGATTTCTCGAAGCGCACCGAGGTTGCCCGCGAGGAATTTCCGCCCGAATTCGGTATCGAAGCCCTTCTCGCGCACGTCGCGGTTGTAGCGTTCGACCGTGTTCTTCACGACGTTTGGATCAAGTCCCGCCTTCCGTGCGACTTCTTCGATCGTGTTTCCCTTGAAAACCAGTCCCCGTTCTTCGGATTCGAGCACCGATCCGTTGTTGCGGGCGGTTTTGAGGGAAATCCTGCGGGTGGGCTCGTCGTAGAGGCAGTAGCCGATGCCGCCCTCCTGCTCCAGCACGTGGTCTCCGACGTCCTTCTTCGGAATGGATTCGTCGACGAAACGCTTTCCCGCCTTGTTGACGACGATTCCTCCCTCCCAGTAGGTGTAGTGTGAGTCGTTGATCGAGTGCGGATCCGTGTTGAAGGCGAACGTCGCCTTGATGTAAGGCATGTCGACCACGTCCGCTCCGTAGGCGAGCGCCATCTTGAGACCGTCCCCGTCGCAGCCCTTGCCGCAGATCGTGAGGGTCTTCGCCATGCGCGGGACGTACTTCGCCAAGAGGTCCTTGTTGCGCGCGAACCCGCCCGAAGCGAGAATCACGCCCTTTTTCGCCCCGAAGGAGACGGTCTTGCCGTCCTTTTCGGCAAAGACGCCGACGATCCGCTTTGTCTTTTGGTCGTAGGCGAGGCGCCTGGCTTGAGTCGAAACGAGAAGCTTCGCACCGTGCTTTTTGGCGTGGTCGAGACAGGCCTTGAGAACGCTGTTGGGTTCGATTTCAACGCCGCGGTTCGCGCTCACGCTCGCAAAGAGAAGGTCGGACTGAAGCTTTCCGCCGAGTCCCATGAACCAGTCGTAGACCGACAGATGATTGTCGACGAAGGCGTGCACGACGTCTTGGTTGTTGAGGCCCCCGCCCGTTTCAATGATGTCCTTGAAGAGGAGTTCGTTCGAGTCCTTTTCGCCCGCCTTCTTCTGAAGGTCCGTGCCGACCACGAGCGAGCCGCCCCCGCAGATCGCGGACGATCCGCCCGGGAAGGCCATCTTTTCGAGAATCAACACCTTGAGGCCCTTTTCGGCCGCATGCGCGGCCGCGGCGAGACCCGAGCCGCCCGCTCCCACGACGATCACGTCGTAGGTTTCGTCGAATTTGACGGGACGGTCCGTGGGGAGCGCCATCGCGGACGAGGCGGCGAGCGCGGCGGAACCCGCAAGCGCACTCTTCAGAAAGTTGCGGCGATTGGTCATATGTTTCTCCTTTGGAGGTTGGAACGCGCTCCGGCGGTCTCGCAGACGCCCTGCGGGCCCGCCGAAAAAGGGCGGGCCCGCAGGAGAGTCACCCGTCGGAGAAAAGCGTCCGAGAAATGGTGTGGGTGGTCTTGCTAGGTTGTCAGGCCTTGAGAATCGTGCCCGCGGCGATGTAGCCGAAGATCAGGGCCTTTCCGAAGGCGGTGGAGCCGAGGTAGCTTCTGCCGTGGAAGGAGCCCGTCACTTCGCCCGCGGCGTAGAGGCCGGGAATCACGTCGCCGAAGACGTCGGTGACTTCGGCCTTCCCGTTGATCTTCACGCCGCAGTAGGTCGAAATCAGCACGGCCGTGGCGGGGAAGATGTAGAACGGGGGCTTTTCGATCGGGCGGATCTTGCCCGAAATATCGACCAGGTGTTTGCGCCCGAAGTCGCGGTCGACGCCCGTCGTCTTCGCGTCCTCGTTGTAGCGGTCCACGGTTTCGCGCACGACCTTCGGGTCGAGCCCGGCCTTCTTCGCGACCTCTTCGATCGTGTCGCCCTTCAGAACGAGTCCTTTCTTTTCGGAATAGGTGACGCTGCCGCCCGCTTCGTCCATGCCGACCGCATCCGAGCGGATCGCGTCGTCGTAGAGATTGAAGGCGACGGCGTCGGGCTGATCGAGTACGTAGTCGCCGATGTCCTTCTTCGAAATTTCTTCGTTGCAGAAGCGCTTTCCTTCCTTGTTGAGAACGATCGCGCCGTCGCGGAAGACCCAGCAGGCGTCCTTGATGCTCGTGGCCTTCAGGTTGAAGGCGAAGGTGGCCTTGATGTAGGGCATGTCGGCAACGTCGGCTCCGTAGGCGAGGGCCATCTTGAGACCGTCGCCGTCGCAGCCCATGGCGCAGATCGTGCTTGCGTTCTTCATGCGGGGCACGTACTTTTCAAGAAGCGCCTTGTTGCGCGCAAAGCCGCCCGTCGCGATCACGACGCCGTCTTTGGCTTCGACGTTCTTGACGCCCGCCTTCGACGAAAGCCGCACGCCGCAGATGCGCTTCGCCTTGCCGTCGTAGAGGAGCCTTTCGCCCTTCGTGCCCGTGCGAAGATCGACGCCGATCTTCTTTGCGAGCTGCGTCCATGCGTCGATGCTCTTTTGCGTGTTGACGCTCAGGTTTCTCGGGACCGACCCCGACTGCGAGAGGCGTTCGGTGTTGAGAACCATGCCGTGCTTCATCGCCCAGACGTAGTAGTCGGGCGAAGCTTCGGCGTAGGCGCGGACGACCTCCTTGTCGCAGAGCTGTCCGCCCGTGCGCATGATGTCCTCGTAAAGCGTTTCGACGGAATCCTTGATTCCCGCCTTTTTCTGGAGGTCGGTTTCGGTGACGGCGACCCCGCCCCCGCAGATCAGGGAACTTCCGCCGCAGAAGGCGAGCTTTTCGGCAAGAAGGACTTTCTTTCCGCCTTCGGCCAAGCGGATGGCGGCCGTGAGGCCCGCGCCGCCGGCACCCAACACGACGACGTCGAAGCTCTCGTCAAATTTCTCCGGTTTTTCCGTCGGCATAGCCGAAGCCGCGCTTGCAAAACCCGCTCCCGCCAGAAGGGCTCCGGCGGATTGCAAAAAGGTACGGCGATTCGTGGTCATAACATTCTCTCCTTTTCGGAAATTTCCCTCGGGACTAGAAATTTTCCCGCATCGGGTTCCTTCCGATGGTCTTCATTTTGCCTTCCCCTCTAGACTGGAATCCATCGGAGAGTTTCACAACGTACTTTCGGAATTTCCGAAAGTGAGTACCATGCTTCACTTTGATGTAAAGGATCTGCGCGTCTTTTCCGCCGTCGCTTTGACGGGGACCGTCACGAAGGCGGCCGAATACATACACCTTTCCCCGAGCGCCACGAGCGATCGACTGTCGGACTTGGAGGAGCGTGTCGGAACCAGGCTTTTTCGGCGAAGTTCCCGAGGGCTTCGCATGACCGAGGCGGGAGAGGTCTTCGCGGAGTCCGCCAAAAGAATCCTCCTTGAGGCGGAGGCCCTGGAGACGCGGCTCGCTCCTTTCGCGCACGCCCAGGAAAAACGAGTGACCGTATGCTGCAACTACAACGCGGGCGTCACCTTTCTGCCGCGGCGGCTCGGGCGCTTTTTGTCGCACTTTCAGGACGTGCAGGTGGATGTCGTGCAGCGCTCGAGTCCGGAAATCGTGCGCCACGTCGCCGCGGGCGAAGCCGACGTCGGGATCACGGCGTTTGACGGCATGCATCCGCTTCTCACCTTCGAACCCTTCGCAGAGGACCGGCTCGTCGCGGTGTTGCCGCCCGGGCATCCGCTCGCGGCGAAAAGGGAAATTTCCTTTTCGGAGCTTTTTCCCTACAACTACATCGCCGTGGGACCGTATTCGTCGATGCAGGAATTTCTCTATGACCGGGCCCGCGAGGAGGGAAAGCGCATTCGCCCCAAGCTTACGGCCTCGAGCCACGACGCCGTGATTTCGCTTGTCGAGGAAGGGGCGGGCGTGAGCGTACTGCCGAGCGGAGTCGTGACGAAGCAGCGAAACGTCGTGGAGTTGAATCTGAAGGAATCCTGGTCGCTTCGTCGACTTAGGCTTTGCCGGTTGAAAGACCGGAGCGCGCACGCCGAGGAGCGCAATCACCTTGTCGATCAGTTCGTGGAGGCTCTGTTGAACGACGAGGACAAGATATTGCACAGGAACGAGTAGAACCTGCTCAAAAGAAACCGTTTGGAGCGGAGGGACTCAGGTTTGGCGGCGGACCGGCGTTCGAGCGGGCTTTGGGATCACGGCTGCAGCCATTCCGGTCGGATCATATGTCGCAAAACTTCCGGGGAGTTGATGCCGAGTTTTTGGTAGACGCGCCACCGATGTCCCTGAACGGTTCGCTCGCTGATTCCGAGTCTCTCGCAGATGCCCTGCGTCTCGACGTTTTGCAGGAGCAGCTTGAGAACGGAACGTTCGCGTTGTGAAAGGAGGGCGATTTTTTCGCGGAGATCCGTGTCCTTGGAGGAAGCTTCGCTGCGCAGCAGTTCTTCCGCCCGGGCCAACGCCGCAAAAAGCTTCTCTTTTTTGACGGGCTTCACGAGAAAGTCGACCGCGCCCCGCTTCATGCTCTCGACGGCCATTTCGATGTCTCCGTGTCCGGTGAAGAAAACGAGAGGCAAAGGCGATCGGTCGGCAATCATGGCTTCCTGCAGTTCGAGACCGCTCATGCCCGGCATGCGGATGTCGGAGAAGACGCAGCCGGGAATCGAGGGGTCGTCGTTCGCAAGGAAATCGCCGGCGCTCGAATAGGCGCGGACCTTTCGGTCGGCGCACTCGAAGAGGAGTTTCAGGGCGCCCAACAGTTCCTCGTCATCGTCGATGATGCGGATGAGAAAAGGGACCTGACGACGGTCACTCATGCTTAGACTCCTCGACGGCAACGGGAAGACGGATCGTCACCGTCAGGCCGCCCGCGTCACGGGGTTGAAAATCGATGTGGCCCCGATGGGCCTCCACGATCGTGTTTACGATGGCGAGTCCGAGTCCGAGACCGTTTCGGCTGCCCGAGACGAAGGGTTCGGACAGGACTTTGATCCGTTCGGCGGAGAGCCGCTCGCCGTTGTTCGTTACGGAAAATACGGCTTGCGTTCCTTCCCGTTGGAGTTTCAGAAGGATTCGGCCGTTTTCTGCGGGAGAGTGTTCCACGGCGTTTCGGACCAAATTGTTGACGGCAAGCTCGATTTCCAGCGAGTCGCCGAGGACGAAAACGTTCGGAGCGACGTCGGCTTCGAGCCGGACGTTGCGTTTCCGGCGCGCCCGAATCCGTTCGTTTTCGGCAATTTGCGCGCAAAGAGAGGAAAGCGGCACCGCCGTATGTCGATTCGGCGGTTTTTGCGCGTACGACCGCACGCGCTCGACGATCGCGTTCATCTTTTCAATTTGCAGGAGGATCCCGTCCTTGCACGTCTTCAGAACCTGAGGATCCGGGCGAGTCTTCTGCAAAACCAGGTCGATCGTGTCGGCGAAATGCTGCATCGTTGCGAGCGGCTGTCGAAGTTCATGCGCGAAGATGCTCGAAAGCATGCCGACCACGCTCGATCTCTGCAGCACGTTGAAGCGGTTTTCGGCCCGCTCCGCGGCGAGTTCCGCCTTGCGCCGCCGATTCATTTCCGCTTCCAGAGCCTCGGTGCGCCGCTTGACCAGAATCTCGACTCGCCAGAGATGCGCGGCGCCCGACAGAAGCAGCACCGCAAAGGCGAGAAAGAGCGGCCAATAGGTGTGTAAAAAACGTTCGAGCGTCCACTCCCGCAAATAGCGGTAGGGACCGAGCCGCAACGTGCGGTAGAGTTCGTCGACCTTGTTGTAGTCCGTCGTGAGGCTCCAGTGGTACCGGTCCTCTCCGACCGGGGCGGCCGTGAGGAGCGCCCCCGCGATGCGGCGGGAGAGTTCGCTCGACAGCGACGGCATGGCGACCAACGTGGCGTTCGGATACTGGTCCGTGCTTCGCACGCAGCGCATGTCGTCTCGGGGCTGAAGATGAATGATTCGAAACTCCCGCTCCCAATTCGGGTATCGCGATTCGAGCACGCAGGCGCGCAGAAAGCCGACGTCCGCGCGACCGTCGCGGACTTGTTCTACGGCGTCCTGGAGCGGCAGATCGTTGCGGATGATCCGCTTGAAGAAGCGGTCCGCGTCGTACCCGGCGTGAGCGATTTCGGCAAGCGACAAAAGATGCGCCTGCCACATCGTGTCGTAGCCGCCTGCGAGCACCGTTCCCCGGAGGTCGTCGATCGTCTGAAGATCCGTTCGGTCCTTTCTCACGAAAATGACGCCCGCATTGCCGTGATTGGGATTCGGCGTCACGGACGACACGACCGTCGCGAGATCCCGGGCGCCGAACCTGCGCATTTCCCAGTAAAAACCGCTGCTTCCGAGAAAAACGTCGATGTTCCCTGCGGCGACGGCTTTGGCCAGGTCGTTTTGACGATACCATCTGGTTTCGAAACGAATGTCCGGAAGCGCCGCCGCGAGGAGTTTCGGCAGCTGCGCCTGCATCGCATCCTCGTGATCGATGTACGTGGTGAACCGACCGTTGTGGGTATAGGCGACGATGCCCATGCGCACGACGGTCCTGTCGGTCTCGTCCGCCGTTGCGGCGTACGCGGAAGACCGGACAAAGCCGATCAGGAGCAGGAGCGGCAAGAGGCGGAAGGCCCGGTAAAGAGCGGGACGGCGCAGCGGCGGAAGGCAAAACATGGGGGATAGAAAGGGCGGAAGGGAAAGGCCGCACGAAGGCCCGAAAGGCATTCTACGGCTCTTCCCTTCCTGCGTATCCGAACCGATCCGTTTCAAGCTTGCGCCAGTTCCTTGCCGAGGAGCCGGCCGAACGTGAAGATTTCGGCGATGGCGTTTCCGCCCAGTCGGTTCGTCCCGTGAACGCCCGCGGAGGTTTCGCCGACGGCGTAGAGGCCCTCAATCGGCCTGAAGTGACGGTCGATCACTTGGAACCGGGTATTGATCACGGCGCCGCCGCAGGTGAAGTGACGCGACATGCTCGTGTAGCCCGCCCAGAAGGGAGCCTTTTCGATCTTGTTGAGCGTCGACGCGGCGCGGCCCATTTCGTCCTTCTTTTCGTCGCAGCCCTTGTTGTAGGCCTTGACCGTGGCGACGAACGTTTCGACGGGCACGCCCATCTTCTTGGCCAGCCCCTCAAGCGTATCGTCGGTCCAGGCGTCGCCCGTCGTGAGCGCGTGCCTGTTGTCGCGCTGCGCGCCGATCGCGTCGTGGGCGAAGCCGTTGCTGTCCTGCACCGCAAAGGCCGTTTGATCCCGGATGTTGAGAATGGCGTCGCGAATCTCGTCGCGTCGTGCGTCTTCCGCGACAAAGCGCTTGCCGGACTTGTCGACCATGATCATCCAGGCCGGAACCGAGTGGAAGTTCGTGCGAAAGGTTCGGCCCGGAGGACAGCCGGGATTGCATTGGATGAAGTCGAGTCCGGTCGTCATGGCGCCCAGGTCCTCCATCATCGTGAGGATTTCGCCCGTCGACGCGGTGGCGATGTTCGTCGTCGTGAGTTTTTCAAGACGAGGATCATGGATGCCGCACATTTTCCCGTTTGCGCAGCAGCCGCCGGCCGCCGCGACCACGCCCTGTTTGGCGCAAAGGTAGTGGAGCTTTCCGTCCTTGTCGGCGTATTCGACGCCGAGAACGCGTCCCTCCAGGAACTTTTCCCGAACGATTCCGGTCACGCGGGCGTTCGTGCGGATGTCGATCCCGCCCAATTCCTTCGCGCGCTTTTCGAGAACCTTGATGTATTCGATCCCCTTGCCTTTGGCCGGATAGTGGCCGCGCGGCCAGAGACCGCCGTAGATTTGGGCGATCTTCGGGTCGAACTCCATTCCCATGCCGACCAGCCATTCGAAGGTCGGATAAGTGTTGTGAACGAGCAGCTCGACGAGCGCGCGGTTGTTGCGGTAGTCGCCTCCCTGCATGGTCTGGGCGGCGTGGTGCTCGGGACTGTCCCGGATGCCCTGCTTTTCCTGGTCCGGCGACCAGGTATTGAAAGACCCCGTCGCCACGCCCGTGTTGCCTCCGAGGAAGGCAAGCTTTTCCAGGACGACGACGTCCTTGAGGCCCGACTCCCGGGCGGACACGGCCGTCGCCATGCCGGCGCCGCCCGAACCGATGACGACGACTTCGCAGTCTTCTTCCCAAGGCACGGAATCGACCTTGGCTTGTGCGGGTAAGGCGGCCCAGGCTGCGGCGGCCGCAAGAGAGCCCGTGAGCAGATGACGTCGATGAATGAGCATGGTCTTCTCCTTTTGAAGAACCGGGGTTGCGGCAAAGAACTTTTCGAACCCCTTGCGGAAAGTTCTACAACGTTGCCTACTTGAGTAGGGCGGAGGGAAAAAGAACGGGCTCGTCGCGCGGATCTTTGCCGCCAAAAAGAGCTCCTTTTCTTCCGTTCTTCCGCCGTCACGACGATCCGAGCTGTCGGGACGGGGAGGGCAAGGTAAGGTAAGAGAAGAGAAGCCCTTCCCCCTTATGGATGTCCGCGAAGAAGACGGCATGCGGACTCGCGACTTGCCAAGTCCCCGGCCTGCGTCGTAGGATCGTAAAGTCTGAACAAATTCTCGTTTCGCGTTACCGTACGCCGATCCCGGGCATGATCATCTACAAGAGCAGCAAGGCCGAATTCATCGAAGACACGCGCAGCTGCGCGATCGTCGAGAAGTTGACGGCGAATTTCGAGAGGAGCGAAGGCCGGCGGGCGTCGCCGGGCGAAGAGCGCGCCTGGCAGTCGTCGCTGCAGTACGTGGCGAACGCCTTGGACGACGGCGCCATTCCGGATGATGCCGGCGTGGCGGTGGAATATCAGATTCCTTCCTGTGCCAAACGGGTCGACGTGCTGTTGTCGGGGTACGACGCCGCATCCCGTCCGAATCTTGTCGTGATCGAGCTCAAGCAGTGGTCCGACACCGCCGCCACGGACGAAGACGGCATTCTCGCCGCGCCGCGCTACGGGTCGGTTCTCGTACGGGGCCCCCACCCGAGTTATCAGGCATGGTCGTACGCGGAACTTCTTCGGAGTTTCAACGCCGCCTGCGCCGCTTCGTCGAAAGAGGCGGGAAATGCGGCCGTTCACGTCGAGCCGTGCGCCTACCTGCACAACCACGCGCCGCAGGGTGCGGAGAAAACCGTGCTGGATCCCCGTTATGCTTCCTATCTGAAAGCCGCGCCCGTCTTTTTGGCGGGTGCCCGGGAACAAAAGAGGCTCAAGTCGTTCTTGAAGCGGTTCATCGTCGAGGGAGACCGCGGTCAAACGATTGAGCGCGTGGAAAACGGCGAAATCCGTCCCTCCAAGGCGCTGGCGGATTCGGTGGCGGGGATGATTCGCGGAAACCGCGAATTCGTGCTGATCGACGAACAAAAGACGATCTACGAGCACGTGCTTTCTCTCGTGTGCCGGAAGGAGACGCCCGGTTTGGGCGGGAGAAGGCGCGTCGTCATCGTTCGCGGCGGCCCCGGAACGGGAAAGTCCGTCGTGGCGGTGAACCTTCTCGCCGCGCTGACGTCCCGGCAGAAACTCTGCTGCTACGTCTCGAAGAACGCCGCGCCGAGGGCCGTATATGCGGCAAAGCTTTCGGGAACGCTCAAGAAGACCGTCCTCTCCAATCTCTTCAAAGGGCCGGACTGGGCGTGCGAACTTACGCCCGATACGTACGACGCTTTTTCATGCATCCTCGTGGACGAGGCGCACCGACTCCGCGAAAAGAGCGGCGTGTACGGCAACAAAGGCGAAAATCAGATTCGGGAGCTTATGCGGGCCGCCCCGGTCACGGTCTTTTTCATCGACGACGAGCAGCGCATCCACGTAAAGGACATCGGATCGGTCGCCGCCGTTCGTGAAGAGGCGGAGAAGCTCGGGGCGCAGGTTGAAGAATTCGAACTCCCCAGTCAATTCCGGTGCGGGGGCTCCGACGGATATCTCGCCTGGATCGACCGCATGCTCGGGATCCGCGATACGGCGAACCGGACGCTCGACGGCACGGACTACGACTTCCGCGTCTACGATTCGGCGACGGCGCTGCGGGAGGCGCTTCTGCAGGAAAACGCCAAGGGACCGGCGCACGAGGCGCGCCTTCTCGCGGGGTACTGCTGGGAGTGGATTTCCAAAAATGAGAAGGATCCTTCGTCCAAACCCGACATCGTGCTCGACGACGGGCGCTTCGCTCTTCCCTGGAACCTGAATAAGGACGGCAGTCTCTGGCTTCTGAAGGACACGAAGATCGAAGCCGTCGGCTGCATCCATACTTCTCAAGGGCTCGAGGTGCCCTATGTCGGCGTCATCATCGGGCCGGATTTCTGTGTCCGCGACGGCGAACCCCGCACCGACCTTTTTGCCCGGGCCAAGGGCGACAGAAGCGTATTCGGCCTCAAGGGACTGAGCCGGAAGGAACCCGAGAAGGCGGGCGAAATCGCCGGACGCATCATTCGCGACACCTATCGCGTGCTGATGACGCGCGGTCTCAAGGGCTGCTTCATCTACTCTCCGGATGAAGAAACGCGAAACTGGTTTCGCAGTCGGATCGGTCGGCCCGCGGCAGGTTCCGACGACAAGAACGGTCATCGGTAACCGGCGCCGCAGAAGGACGGGGGCGTTTCCGGCGACGGTCGTCCGGGAACGTTTCGTCCCGGCGCAGGCCGGTCGCGACCATCCGACTTGAAGGCCGTCCGTCGATGCGAAGTGGAGAACTTGCGCGCCGCCCGTGCCGACGGACGTCGACGCGGAGACGGCCGCCGTCGAGGGATCCGGAAGAAGTCCGCCGTCATTTCATGATCGAGACGGCGCCTGAGGACAACGGCCTTCCTCTTTCGGCAAGACGGGGACATGCGGAAAAAGTCGGAATGCTTGACTCAGGATAATCGTACCTAGGTACGGGCATCGGGAAAATAGGTAGTGGAGAAGACCTGTTCCGCCTTTCGAGGCGGGAGCGGTCTTTGCCGTCAAGCTGAAGTTCCGGTCTGTATGCAGACGGGAAAGGAGAGGAACTATGAAACGCAGAGAATTGTTCACGCTTGGTGCGGCTGCGGGCGCCGCCGCCCTTGTTTCGCCGGTTGCGACCGCCGTTCCGGTGAAGGCTCCCCAAAAGTGGGACGAATCGTACGACGTCGTGATCATCGGCGCGGGCGGCGCGGGTCTTGCCGCAGCGTGCGAAGCCGTCATGAACAAGCTCTCCGCCGCGGTCTTCGAAAAGGAACCGACGGTGGGGGGCTCCTCGGTCATCTGCGGCGGTCAGTGGGCCGTGGGCGGCACGGAAGAACAGGCAAAGCGCGGCATCAAGGACAGTGAAGAGCTCTTCGTCAAGGACATGATGACGACCGGCCAGAATCAGAACGATTTGGAAGTCGTCAAGGCCTACGTCAAGGAAACGAAGGCCCACTACGAGTGGATGACGAAGGAACTCGGCGTCAAGCCCATTTCCGTGACGCTTTCGGGCGGCATGAGCGTTCCGCGCGCCCACACCTTCAAACCCGGCGAGGTCATTGAAGCCATGCGCAAGTACGCCGTCGAGGGCGGCGCGAAGGTGGTGCTGCGCACGAAGGCGGAGCGTCTTTTGTGGGACCACGAAAAGAACCGCATCGCCGGCGTGCGCGTGTCGCGCCGCGGCAAGGTTATGAACATCGAGGCCAGGAAGGGCGTGGTGCTCGCCGCGGGCGGTTTCTCCCGCAACCCGCAGATGCTCAAGAAGTATGCGCCGCTCCTTGAAAACGCGGCGGTCATTGCGGGGCTCGGCACGCAGGGCGACGGCATTCTGATGGCCCAGGCCTACGGCGCCGACATGATCGACACCAACTACATCAAGGCCTCCTACGGCTTTACGCTCAAGCCTTCGACCATCAAGGACATGGCCTTGACGCAGTTCAAGGGCGCCATCGTGGTGAACAAGAACGGCAAGCGCTTCATGGACGAATCGATTTCGTACAAGACGCAGGCCGACATCGCCTTCGCGCAGCCCGAAGGGAAGTCCTGGATCGTTTTCGACGACAACATCCGCAAAATCGCCATGAAGATGGACCCGATGCAGGACGGCATCCTCTGGAAGCCGATTGACGAAGGCAAGTGTCCGGACTACGTCTTCATGGGCGACACGATCGAGGAAGCCGCGGAGAAGGCGGGGCTCGACCCCAAGACCGTGGCGGAAACCGTGAAGAACTACAACGGCTACGTGGACGCCGGCAAGGATCCCGAGTTCGGCCGATCCGGACTTGCCTCGGGCGAAGGAAAGCTCGTGCGCATCGAAAAGGCGCCGTTCTTCATCTTCCCGTCGGTCGGCGCCATGATCGGCACCTACTGCGGCGTCAAGATCACGCCGAAGGCCGAAGTGGTCGACGTCTTCGGCGAAGTGATCCCGAACCTCTATGCCGCGGGCGAGATGACGGGCGGCGTGCACGGCGCGTCCTACATGACCGGCACGGCCTTCTCCAAGGCCATGTCCTTCGGCCGACTCGCCGTACGGGCCATCGCTCAGAAGAAGTGATGTCCCTCCTCGGGTGAATTTACGAGGACACGGGCGCCCGGCTTCGGCCGGGCGCGGGAGCGGATCGCGGTATCGTATGCCCTGGTCCGCTTTTTTTCGAGTTCCGCCTTATGTCGCTGCACCGCCGAAATCTGCTTTTGGGAGCCATCGCCGCTTCGTGGGCCCCGCCGCCCGTCTTCGGACAAACGGACGGGGAGGTCTTCGACCTCGTCGTCGTGGGGGCCGGTGCGGCCGGGCTCACAGCCGCCTGTCTCGCTTCCGAGTGCGGATTGAAGCGCGTTCTCGTGCTCGAGAGCGAACCCTTGATCGGGGGCTCGAGCATTATTTCCGGCGGGTTCTGGGCCGTGAGCGGCACGGAGCTGCAGAAAAAGCTGGGCGTAGCCGACAGCGACGAGGCGTTTTTCGAAGACATCCTGACGGTCGGCGCCCATCGGAATGACGAGGCGCTCGTTCGCGCCTTCATTCGGGAAAACCGCAGGCAATACGAATGGATGCTCGCCCTGGGCGTTGCGCCGCAAACGCTGGCGCCCGGATCCGGAACACTGAGAGCGCACGTCTTTGATGCGCGCAGACTCGTCGAACGTCTCTATCGCAGGGCCGTTTCTTCGGGCGTCGATATTCGGGTCGGAACGCGCGTGCGCGATCTCGAATACGATCCGCGGCGAGGGCGTGTCGCCGGCGTTCGGACGGACGGCGCGTCCCATGCCGCGCGCGCCGTATTGCTCGCGAGCGGCGGCTTTTCCCGCAACACGAAGCTTCTCGAACAATACTCGCCCCGGATGCGGTTTGTTTCCACCATAGCGGCGCAGGGTTCCCGCGGCGACGGCATCGTGATGGCCCGGAAACTCGGGGCGGGATTGGCCGACATGGAGTGGCTGGAAGCGTCCTACGCATTCATCCGAAATCCGACGACCATCCGCGACATGACGTTCGTCAACTACCACGGGGGAATCATCGTCAACAAATTCGGTCGGCGATTCGTCGACGAGTCCCTGCCGTACAAGCTGATTGCCAAAGAAGTTCTCAAGCAGAACGACGCCCGGAGCTTCATCGTTTTTGACGAACGCATCCGACGCATCTCCGAACAGCAGCCGATGGACAGGCGTCGTTGGGATCGTGTGCCGCTTGCGAGCGGACGCACGCTTGCCGAGGCGGCGAATCAATGTTCGATCGATCCTTCCGCTCTGGAGCGGACGGTCGACGCGTACAACGCGGCCGTTGCCGGAGGAGAAGACGCGGGACGCGGACCGGTGGCCGTCAACAACGGGCGACTGCTTGTGATCGACAGGCCTCCCTTTTACGTGCTTCCCGTGTCGCCCTGTCTTCTCGGAACCTATTGCGGCGTCAAAATCAACGAACAGGCGCAGGTCGTGACCGAAGAGGGCGAAGCGATTCCCGGGCTTTGGGCGGCCGGCGAGGTCACGGGCGGATTTCACGGCGCCTCCTTCATCATGGGAACGGCGTTGGGAAAGGCCCAGACCTTCGCCCGCATCGCCGTGCGAAACATTGCGGCCGCCCTCGCGGAGGCGTGAATGAACCGGGGCCGCATCTTTACCGTTTGGGCGACCGCACTCCTTCTTGCGCCGTTCGCTCAGGCTCAGGTTCCGACGTCGACCGTGGAGCTCGGCATTGTCGACGAGGTGTCGCAAGGCCGGGAGGGGCCCTTCATCGAAGAGACCGTCGACGCTCTGAGAAAGAGTTTCGCCCGTGAGGAGATGGCGTTGAACGTTACGCGGGGCTCCGGCGAAGAAATTGCGCGGCGGGTCAGACAGAATCGTCTGGACCTCTTCATCGCGCCGAGCGACTTGTATCGCCAGCTTCTTTTGTCCGGCTGCAGCGACATCGCGGTGACGCACGACACCCGTACGTCCAACCCCAATCGGTCTCAGGGAGCCCTTTTTCTTTCGCGCCTCGGCGAGGAACCCGTTTTTGACCGGGCGGTCAAAGAGGGAAAAGTATTGCGGCTCGGGGGCGAGACGAGCTCCGCGAGCATTCGCGGGGAGCTTTTCAACCAAGGCTTGAGCGGAAGGCGGTCGGCGGACTTGTTGGCGAAGATCCCCGTCCGTCCCGCCGGCGACAAGGAGATGGAGGATGCCCTTCGCAGGCTTCGGCAGAGTCGGCTCGATCTGCTGATTCTTCCCGTCTGTCGTCTCGAACGATACTGCGGCGACCATTCGTGTGCGACGGCGGACTTGGGCGTGCTTTGGCCCAAGCAGGACACGGACATGACCTGCTTTCATTCCACGCAGCTCTATCCCGGGACGACGCTCGTGGCCACGCCGGGACTGTCGCCTTTTGCGCACCGCGAAATCCTGAGCACGATCTTTGCGCTCCAATCGAAAGAGAACGGTCAAAGATGGCATGTCGCCACGAATTTTCAGACGACGGATCAAACTCTGAGGCTTCTCGACGACGACGCCTGGACGCGGATGCGGCAGTCCTCCATCCGCAGCTTTCTGGAGCGCCGGAAGGGATGGATCATCTTCGGGCTGTGCGCCTTGGGGTTCTTCGTCGTACATACGATCGTCCTGCAGATCCTGGTGCGCCGCAAGACGCGGGAGCTTCGTCGGGCGCTCTCGGAGCAGAAAAGGGCCAGAAGGGAGACGGAACTCATTTCCAGACGGTTGGAAAAGCAGCGCCGCCTGCAGACGATCGGACAGATGGCGAGTCTTTTCGCGCACGAACTCGGACAGCCGCTCAATGCGATCGGCTGCTATGCGCACGGCATAGGCAAGGCGACGGAAAACGTCGAGAAGCGCAGGGCCGTGGAGAAGGGGATCCAGGGAATCGAAGAGGAGGTCGGCCGCGCGAGCGCGATCGTGAACCGCGTGCGCGACTACGTGCGGTCCCAGACGATGCGCGACGGGGTGATCGACCTGGAGGCGCTGATTCGCGGGGCCGTCCGGAACTTCGGGCTCACGAGCCTCGGCAACGTTCCCGTGATACTGGAACGAAAGGAACCGGAGCGCGTTCTCCGGGTTCGGGGAGATTCGCTGGAACTTGAACTCATCGTCACGAACCTCTTGAGAAACGCCTCGCAGGCTCTGCAGGCCGTCATGCGCCCGGAGATCCGGGTGACGGTTTTCGGAGGGCCGAATCCCGGGTTTTCCGTCGCGGACAACGGCATCGGCTTGACGGAAGAAAAGCTCGCCGACATCGTAAGGATCGGAGAAAGTACGCGCCCGGAAGGTCTGGGTCTGGGTTTGTCGATCGTGCGGGACCTCGTCGCGCTGCACGGGGGCCGGATCGAATTTTCCCTGACGGGAGAGGGCGGCCTGAAGGTGACGGTGACGTTTCCGCCGGCGCGGGAGTCGGAAAAAGGAGAAGAATCGTGAAGGAAAACGAGGCGCTGATCCGCATTGTCGACGACGATGCTTCCGTTCGGGATGCCTTGCAGTACATGCTCGAACAGGAGGGCTTCAACGTCGTCGCCTATGCGGGCGCAGAAGAATACCTCGTCAACGACATGCCGTCGCGCCCCGGGGTCGTAGTATTGGACATCCGCATGCCGGGCATGAGCGGCATGCGTCTGCAGGACGAAATGATCGCGAGGAACATCGTCACGCCGATCATTTTCCTGACGGGGCACGGCGACGTGGACATGGCCGTCAGGGCGCTGCGCAAAGGCGCCTACCATTTTCTTCAGAAGCCCGTCGACACGGGCGAACTGATTCAAAGCCTCCGTGAATGTCTGGAGAAAACGCGAAACGGACTTTCTTCCGAAGAGGTCCGGGCTCTGCTCGAGCTTCTGACTCCGCGGGAGCGGCAGATCACGAGACTTCTGCTCGAGGGCGTTCCGAATCACGGGATCGCCGTCCGACTGAATCTCTCAGTGCGGACGGTGGAAAATCATCGGACGAGCGTCTATCGAAAACTGCGCGTCAATTCGTACGAAGAGCTGAAGAATCTTTTGCGCGGCTGCGAAGTGTGAGGGGACGACGGAAAAAAAAACAAGGCACCTCCGAAGAGATGCCTTGTCGAACGTGCGGTGCGGGCAAGCGCCCGCTCGGAACTTACGCCTTTTCAGCCGCGGCGGCCGTCAAAAAGCCTTTGGCAAGTGTTCTACTTTGCATGAAGTTTCCTCCTCGTAGGGAAAAATCTCGATGAGGAAAGCCTATCGCCGGAATCGTGCGAAAAAAAAAAGAGCCTGAATTCGCCTACTTGGAGGTATCTTGCAGGGAAAAACGGTGGAGGGTTACACTTTTGCAATCTCGTTGGAGCCGAGGGAGAAGTAGAACGGTTGGGCGTTACGCTCTGCAAACTAGAGACAAGTTTCCACCGAAACCATCCCCGTTTCGTCGATTCCTGCGGATTTCCCCTGAGGGTGTGGCATTGGCTTTGAGCATAGACAGAGCGCTTGGCTACAATGCGCCCATTCCAACCCGTTTTCGTCCCCGCATGCCGATGCCGTCCCACACTCCTTCGCTTCGCCGTTTTGCCCTCCGGTTGGTGTTTCTCGCCATGGCCGGCGTCACGGCGGTGTGCGCGCAGGAGACGCTGTCGACGTCACCGACTGAGGAGGCGGCAACGCCGTCCGCCCGGACCTTTTCGTCCGGACCCCCGATCGCAATTGGCTTGGTCGACACGTTTTCGCCCGATTTTTATCTCAACACGTTCGTGCCGACGTTCGAACACCTGATGCGGGTCTTCGGCGAAGACCGCATTCGCATCGTTGAGCTTCCGTTGGACGTGGCGGCCGACGACTTGAAGAGAGCGAATCTCGCCTTTGTCGTGACGTCGGCTTCGGCCTACGCGTCCTTCATCGATTCGGCCGGCACGCATCAGATCGCCACGCGGGTTCCCAAGAGTTCGGAAGACGTCTCGAAGACGGTTGCGTCGCTCTTTGTCACGGGACCGGAGAGCGGGATTCGAGACCTGTCCGATGCCGAGGGCAAAACCGTCGCCATCTCGAGCCGCAGAAGCTTTGACGGCTGGCTGATCGCACAGGGGGAACTCGCCAAACTCGGGTTCGATCCCGACGAGCATTTTTCCGACGTCATCGAAACGAAGTTCAGCATTCCCGACGTCGCGACTTTGGTGCGCTCCGGCATCGCGGCGGTGGGCGTGCTCGGGAGCTGCGAGTATGAAGCGATGCTTCGCGACGGTCTTCTCAAAGAAGGGGATCTGCGGATTTTGAATGAGAGGGCGGTCGATCCGAAACGTCCGGGGAGCTGTCGCCGCAGCACCGACCGATATCCCGACGTCGTGTTCGCATCGCTGCCGGGGGCCTCGTCCGAAACGGCGAACCGCGTTGCAGTGGCGCTTCTATCGATGCCCAGCGACGGCCTTCCCTTCCGGTGGACCATCGCCAACGACTTCGTGCCGACGCTGGAACGCTCGTAAGTCGGAATTCCGAGGCGGGCACGAAGCGCACGGGATCCTTGCGGATCGTGCGGCGTATGGCGAATCGTGCGGTCATGGGGAACTCCGTCGGGGGAAGAAAGCCGGATGCCGTCCGGCTCGGGCGCCTCTCTTTGAAGTGCGTAGAAAAGACTTTATTGCAAAAACACGGGGCCTGCAATAGGTTCGATTGCCTAGGCGGGACGGTCGGGAAGGAGCCGGTACGCGGAAGAGAGTTTCGCATGGATGGGGTGTCATCGGGATTTCGTGCGTCAAGGCTCGACTCCATATCCGGATATCGTGCAAAAACGGCGGTTTCATATCTGGATTTCGTGCAAAAACTAGTCTTTTCATACTCGGATTTCGTGCTGAAAGTGGTCTTTTCCTATCCGGACTTCGTGCTAAAACGGGCCGATCCCCATCGGGATCACCGTGCGTAAAATGGGGAGGCGTGCAGAGGAAGCCGTAAGCATTTATGCCGTTTCAGCACGAGATCTATTTTTGAAAACGATTGTGGTGCAGGTGGAAGAGGGAAGAAATGCTTGAGCGGAAATCAATGCGGCATCTTTTGGAATGGAAACAGACTCGGCAGGGAGCCACCGCTCTTCTGATAGAGGGGGCGCGCCGAGTGGGAAAAAGCACTCTGGTTGAGGAGTTTGCAAAAAGGCACTACCGCTCCTACCTTCTCATTGACTTTGCCCGCATCCCGGACGAGGTTGCGGACCTCTTCAGAAATCTGCGCACCGACCTCGACAGGTTTTTTCTCTATCTGAGCGCTTACTACCGCGTGACGCTGCATCCGCGCGAGAGTTTGATCATTTTTGACGAAGTACAGACTTTTCCGCTCGCCCGCGCCTTTGTGAAGTACTTGGTCGCCGACGGACGCTACGATTACATCGAGACGGGGGTTAAACTAGCAGAGAGAAAGTCTTCCAAATTTGCCATGGGGGACTTTTATGCTTTGCTCAATCGGTTTC
>OOBI01000668.1_pt1 | contig 26796 bp, 20 predicted proteins | sample 1671081 | NCBI WGS metagenome assembly OOBI01 (sample SAMN06348120, study PRJEB24527) | human gut metagenome | biome: human gut; feature: ankylosing spondylitis patient; material: feces | host: Homo sapiens | place: China | collected 2015-10 | reverse complement strand
ATCGCACATTTTATCAAATTTGCAGACGCTTTAATGTCACATGGTCAACAGCAACGCCGGAAGTCCGAGCTTTTATTGAGGAAGTTACCCGTGTGACTTATGAACAGGAAAAAGCAAAGCGTAACGGAGTTTCTCTTAGTACAGTGAAGCCGTTCTTTGGAGATACAGCGTGTTAAAGAAACGGCAGAACACTGTTCCGAACGCCCTGTAATTTTAGCACCCGCTCAGGTTGCGATTAAGTCTCCCCGGAAATAAAATCTGGTAGGGTAAAGAAGATAAAAGCTCTTGGCTTCTGTAATGGAGGCCAAGAGCTTTTTGCATCTTGTTTTGTAAGCGGAAAGAGGTTACAATAATAGAAAAGAAAGCGTATATCAGTCGAATAAGGTGGTAGGCCTATGAAGTTTTTCGAAGTGGTTCCCAGTGAACTTTTCTCGCCGCTGGCTTCGCCCAACCGTATTTTATATGCGGATGCACTGGACGTACTGTACGCAGCATACCAAGAAAACTTGAAAATACGGGAAGATGTCTTGTATTCAATGCTGCGCGGCAGGCTGGAGCAGGAACTGGCGGATGCTACGTTTGAAGATGAAGACATTGACGAAGAGGAACTGAGGGATATCTCTGGCCGCGCCCGTTTTTTGATCCGCAAGCTGTGTAGTAAGGGGTGGTTTGAGAAGGAACGTGGGGATGATTTTGAAGAGTATATCACGATTCCTAATTACAGCAGCCGCTTGCTGGAATTATTCCACCAACTCCGCGATGATAGCCCGGCTCGTGGATATTCCTATGTGTTCGGAACGTTCTCTGCATTAAAGGTCGCTGACGATAGCGACAATGCTTACGAAAAAATGACGGCGCTTTACAGTGCCTACGATAACACAACGGCACTGATTAGTTTGTTGCAAATGGTCTATCATAACGTAAAGCATTACTTTCAGATGCAGATCGATATGCAGGATGTCAACCAGGTGCTGGCTGCACACTTCAATGACTTCGGACAAAAAGTTGTGGAGGCATACATCCGTCCGCTGAAAATCAAAGACTCAGTGCCGAAGTATCGTGTCCCAATTCAATCTATACTGAGACGGTGGGAAGAAGATGACGCGCTGCTGATGACGATGGCAAATGAAGCATTGCGTGATAAGCGGGGCAAGACATTGGAAGACTGCCGTGCCGATCTGCTGAGGAAAATTTTCTGGATCGAAGAACGCTATGACAATTTAGAGAAGGACTATCTTGAAGAAATTGATACGCAGGTCCGGCGCTATACCAGGGCAGCAACACAGAAAATCGAGAACCTGACGAACCGAGATCAAAGCGTGCGCGGCAATTTGAATGTTTTGCTGACGGCACTGTCCAGAAACCGCAGGGCATCTGAGCTGGTGGACCAGATACGACCGGCATTTCAATTGTATGAGCAGTCTTTTTTGTCAGAAAAAAGTCTGTGGTACCGTAAGCGTCCCGAAAAACGGACAAAAACCGCGTCGGTGCTGATACAAGATGATCAGGCACCGAATACGGAAGAACAGGTCAGAGCGGCACAGTTACTGCAATCGAAATATGGCCGGGCAGCAGTAAATGCTTACGTGCAGGGATGGCTGGGAGACGCTGACATTCGTTGCTCGGAGGAGCTCTCGCTTGAAGAGGACAAGGATTATATCATGAGTTTGCTGGCAATCCTTGGAAGCAAGGATACATCTGCCGGTTATGTGGTCCAGGAACTCGATGGCATTTTTTGCAAAAATGGCTATTCGATCCCGAAAATGCAGATCCGGAGGAAGGAGAAGAAGCCGTGAATTTTGATTTTGTTACCAATGCAACGGCAAAAGAACTGGAACAATTCAAATCTGTCTGCAATCAGCTGCTCAGCCGCACATACATTGTGCGAACCATCTACCAGCCGGGAAAAGGCAGGGTGGATAACCCAGACTATCTTTTTCTATCACGGCACTATGAGGCTGTACAGGAGTACCTGAGTCTGCTGGACTGGGATTTGCGCAGGGATGAACTGAACGGATACTTTTATGTGTTGAACACAGACGAGGCTAACCGTTGCAACCTCAATAAAAAAGAAACGGCGATTTTGCTGGCATTACGGCTGATCTACGAAGAAAATATGGAGCGTTTGGGTTTGGAGCAGGATGCCGTATGTACTGTGCGGGATGTGCTGGAAAAAGTGGTGACCGACTATCCAGTTTTTCCGGCTAAGCCGAATATGGAAGAGGTCAAACGCGCGTTTACGGTACTGGAAAACCATTCTGTGATTCAAAGACTGGAAGGAAAATTCAACCAGGGCAGCTGCAGGATCGCAATATTGCCAACCATTCTTTCTGCGGTCTCCAGCGAAAAGCTGAACTTGGTGGTGTCTGTTTTGAAAAAGGAGGAAACAGATGAAGAAGCTGAAGAAGATCCTGCTGATCAACTGGCTCTATTTCAGTAAGGAACTGATTGAAGTGGGCGACATCAATTTCCTGACCGGCAAGAACGGCGCCGGAAAGTCAACGGTCATCGATGCACTGCAGATCGTGCTGCTGGGCGAGACAAATTCCCGCAATTTCAATCAGGCAGCCAACGAAAAATCGCAGCGCACATTGGAAGGCTATCTGCGCGCCGACATGGATGATAACAGCCCGTATTCCCGCCGTGGTAAGGACTTTTCTACCTATATTGTCTGCGAATTTCAGGATGAGATGGAGGGCAGCAGCTTTGTGACGGGCGTTACCTTTGACTGCCGCAGCGATGGAAGTTACCGTGATACATTCTTTATTTACACGGGGACACTGCCGGAAAATTGCTTTATTGAGCAGGGCGAGGCAATGGAGATTTCTGCACTTCGCCGTTTTTTGAAGCAGAACTATGCACGGGCAGAATTTTACGATACCCAAAAAGAGTATCGCCGCAACATGCTTGCAAAGTGGAACGTCCACAACGAGCAGGTCTTACGGATGATGAAGAAGGCTGTTTCGTTCCGGCCAATTGTGGATATCCAAAAATTCATCACGGAAAACATCTGCGATATTCCGGATAAACCCAATATTGAGCTGATGCAGCAAAACATCCGGGATTATAAACGGCACGAATTGCTGGCGCAGCGTCAGCAGGAAAAGCTGGATGCGCTGCAGCAAATCAGCAGGCTGTATCAGGAGATGAACCAAGCCATAGACCGCTGCCAGATCCAGAAGTTTCTGGTACGGTGGGCCGAAAAAGAAGCTGCGCAGACAGAGATCGACCAGAGGGAATTGGAACGAACTGAATGCAAGGAGAACCTTGCAAATGTGAATGAGCAACGGGAGGAGCTTGAGCGGCAGATCGAACAGAAAGAAACGCGCCGCAGTGAGCTGGAGCTGGCCTACAGGCAGAGCAACGTTTTCCAGGAGGAAGAGCGTCTGCTCAACACGGAAAAGGCTCTGAGAGATGAGCAGAAAAAGCTGGAACAGGGTCTGCAAAATCTTGAAGTGGAGATCAAGCGGGAAGCACGGCATTTGCAGAGATTCTGTGGGGAGATACAAGAACTGGAACCGGAAGAACTTCTCATACCGGTGCAGGAAGCGGCGAACACGGCGCAGAAAGCATATGCTGTATTTACTGGTGACGAGAAGGGATTGTTTGCCCGGCCTGTGGAATTGTTTGAAACGGGGCAGCAGGCAGTGGCCGAATTGTCGGATGCTGTCCGCAGTGCGGCTCATAAAACAGAGGATCGTATTGCAGAGCTGAAGAAGCAAGCCGACCAGAAAAGTGCGGTGCTTGCAAATCTGCGCAGGAACATAAAAGATTATCCCCATGGACTTCTGCTGTTCAAAGACCGGCTGGAAAAGGATCTGGCGGATAAAACGGGGCATGCGGTTCCCGTTTATATTCTGGCTGATGTGCTGGAAATGGCAGATGAGCGCTGGCGTGGAGCGGTAGAAGGCTACCTAAATAACCAGAAATATTATCTGCTGGTGGAGCCGGGATGTTATCAGGATGCACTTAACATTTACGACCGGCTGAAGCAGGAAGCAGAGTACCGTGCGTTTGGTCTGGTAGATATCGGAAAACTGCGGGAAAAAGAAACACTTCGACCGCTGCCCGGCAGTCTGGCAGAAAAAGTGGAGACAGAAAACAAGCTGGCACGCAGCTATGTGGACTATCTTCTGGGTCGGGTGATATGCTGCGACACGGCAGAACAGTTGCGCTGCTATAAGACGGCAATTACGGCAGAGGGAATGCTGTATCAGGGCTATGTGGCCCGCGCACTTCGGAAGGGCTGGATGGAAGACGCCTTCATCGGGCGACGTGCGGTGCAGCTCCGCATCGACCATCTGGAAAAGGAACTGGCCTGTCTGCAGAAAGAGCTGCGGCATTGGCAGCCGCTCCAGAAGCAGCTGACCGGCCTGCAGGAGCCGCTTTTTACCCAAAGATTCGTCCGAATCGATGTGGCGCAAAAGCAGGAGGACTACCAGCGCGTCCAGACGATCATCAAGGAAATCGCAGAAGTCAAAAATCAGCTTTCCCAGTTGAATCTGTTCTGGTTGGATGAGCAGCGACGCATCATTGAACAGTTGAAAGAAGAGATCCTTGCATTCAATAAGGAAAAAGATGCGAAAAATGTGCAAAAAGGGAAGTTGGAAGACCGCATCCATCAGCTGGAATATGAGATCTTGCCGGAAAAATACCAACGGTATGAGGCTATCGAAGATGTTTTGAACGAGGAGTTCACGAAGGAATACCGAGAAACCATCGGCGTTCCCCGCTATCGGCAGGAGCTTGTCCGCTTGAAAAAGGCAGATGTCATCCGCAAGAACTTTGGCGACAGTTTGGCGCAGAGCACAAAGGCGATGGACGGGGCTCAGAAGAAACTGTTTGCAGCACGCAGAGAATATGCAGAACGGTTCAAACCCTGTGCATTCCAGATCGAGGTGATGGATAACACCGAATACGAGGAAGAACGGCGTACTCTGCAGGAAAGCGAGCTGCCCCGATACAAAGAAAAAATTCGGGCGGCACGGGAAAGCGCAATGGAGCAATTCCAGAACGATTTCCTTGCCAAACTGAAATCCAGCATCGACCAGGTGCAAGAACAGGTGCACAATTTGAACAAGGCCCTGCGCCAGGCACAATTTGGCACAGACAAGTACCAATTCCGTGTAGGGCCAAACCCGGATTATCTGGATTACTATAACATGATCATGGCAGATGAACTGATGGAAGGCGAATCCGGTCTATTCGCACTGCCCTTTCAGCAAAAATACGGCCCATTGATCGAAAAACTGTTCAGCCAGATCACAATGGCAGACGATACGCAGCTCAATGCCCGCAAACAGAGCGAACTGCAGGAGAATATCGTCCGCTATACAGACTTCCGGACGTATCTGAAGTTTGATTTGGAAACGATCGATCAGAACGGTTCCAAGCAGCTGCTTTCTCAAACACTGAATATGAAGTCTGGTGGTGAAACACAAACGCCATTCTATATTGCGGTGCTGGCCTCGTTTGCCCAGCTGTACCGCGTCAACGATGCTACCCGTTTTGGTAATACGGTGCGTCTGGTGGTGTTCGATGAAGCTTTCAATAAAATGGATAGTGACCGGATCACGGAGAGTGTACTCCTTCTCCGAAAGATGGGGCTGCAGGCGATCATCTGTACGCCGCCGGATAAGGTCTCGGACATTATGCCCATTGCAGACCGTACATTATTAGTGGACAAATCCGGATACCGGATGCACATCATTCCATTTGGAAAGGAGATGCAGAATGAAGGAAGCACAGGTGATCCTGAATCGTCTGCTGGATAAGTTTGAAAACAGTAAGCATCTTTCTGAACCCAACACATCCAGACGTCGGGTAATGCTGCGCATTGATAAAAGGGAGTTGCCGGAGTATCAATACGAAGATGCGGTGGTTCGGGATGCTTACAATATTGCAGCGCGGGAGCTGGAGCAGCAGGCTTTGGTGCGTCTGGAATGGGCGAGAAAGCAGAGCGTTCTCTCCTGCATTGTGCTGGATCTGGAACGGGTCGCACAGTGCTATGAATGCGCCGACAGAGTGCATCCGCGAAAAAAGGCAGAAGAGGTTGCAAACATCATCATGCAGAAGCTGGCAGACAATCCCGTTCCATGGATCGCGGCATGGAGGAATGCTGTATGTGCTCAGGTGCGGAACAGCATGAAAGTGCCAACGTATTGCAGGGAAAACGACGGTCTGCTGCAGGAGCTTTTGCTCACGTTTCAACGGTATGCGGAGCTGTCCGGCAGTGTGACGATGCGTGCATTCAGCAGCCAGTGTTTTCACGATACCAAGTATTTTGAGCGAAATGTACGGGAGCTGTTTCTTACCATTGCACGAAAGTACAATACCCAACTGGCGGCGGCCTGTACAGAAGCGGAACTTGGTGAGCGGGATCAGCTTGCATTTCTGGGAATCTATGCCCGCCCGGAGCTTTACGAACTCTCGGGCGATTGCGCAATCTGCTTGAAGAAGGGAGAACTACAGCTCAGCGCAGCAGAACCTTATGGATTGGCTTTGCCCAGTACACTTGTGTCAGAGATTGTGGACATTGAACTGAAAAACATCTGCTGCATTACCTTTATCGAAAATAAAACGAACTATGATGAATATTTGCTGGCGGAAAAACAGCCGGAAGAACTTGTTGTTTATCACGGCGGCTTTCTGAGCCCGCGGAAGAAAAAACTTTTTGAAAAACTGGCTGCTGCGGCAGGGGAAACCATGCAAATTCGATTCTGGGCAGATATTGATCTGGGCGGTTTTTGCATGTTTGAAAACCTGCAAACGGTGTTCCCACAGCTTGAACCCATGCGTATGGAAGGGCGCTTTGTGGAACAGTACCACAAAAATGGCCTGAAGCGGCCGGAGCAGTATCTGAAGAAGCTGAAGGAAGAGCGGAATGCGGGAAGACATACGCTGTTTGTTGATGCAATTGATAAGATTTTGCAATATGGGGTCACAATCGAACAAGAAACATTTCTGGAGTAGAATTCATGCGAAGATAAAAACGCTTGTTGACCTATAGAAACGTACTATTATTCTTTTCAACGCCCTGCAATTTTGGAACCCGCCAAGGCTGCAATTAAGTCTCCCCGGAAATAAAATCTGGTAGGACAAAGAAGATAAAAGCTCTTGGCTTCTGTAATGGAGGCCAAGAGCTTTTTGCATCTTGTTTTGTAAGCTGAAAGAGGGTACAATGATAGCAGAAGTATGCACATCAATGAGGTGATACTATGCTGAATGTCTTTTACGGTGATATGAAGGAAGCGGTGTACAATACGGCTTCTTATTTCAAATACGACTACGAGGAAAGCTGGATCATCGACCCGATGGTCAAGGAAATGATTCAGGATGTAGATAGCTCCACTGTGATTGACAGTGGTATCATCGACAGCCCGGTCTTAGGCAAAATTCCACCGACTGCTTTGTCTGGTGGTGTAAAGACACTGATTTTGGTAAAGTTTGAGCCAGAGAAAGTGTTCAATGCATCGACTTGTGGTGACAACTGTGCAAAGTGGCTGCTCAAAATTGCAGAGCAGGAGGATCGCACGGTGAATTTGCGTCACCTGATGGATTTTGGCAAAAAGCCATTTACAATAAAAGTGCTGAATACGAATCAAATCGTTCACAGTATGGAAGAGCTGATTTTGGCCGCAGGTGAGTTTGTGTAAAGGGGCTGACAGAAATGAAAGGCATTCATAAAGTGGTCGTTGGCACAAAGTACTTGAAATATGAATTTGAACTGCGCCGCAACTTAACCATCATTCGCGGGGATAGCGCAACGGGTAAAACGACTCTCGTAGATATGATCCGTACCCATATGAACGATGGAGAGAGTGGACCGGTTACTCTAAATTGTGATAAAAGTTGCTACGTGGTAGAAGGAAATCTTTGGAAGGGACAACTTGACAATATTCAGGACAGCATTGTTTTTATCGACGAAGGAAACGAGTTTGTCAGGACCAAAGATTTTGCGCGTGCGATTCAGCAGACGGACAACTATTACGTCATCGTGACCAGAGAGGGTTTGTCTGCCTTGCCATACAGTGTGGAAGAAGTGTATGGTATCCGAACCTCTGGTAAGTATGGCTCACTGAAACAGAGCTATCATTCGTTCTATCGAATTTACCCGGATAGTACGACTGAGAATATTAAGCCGGAGAAGATCTTGACTGAGGACAGCAATTCGGGTTATCAGTTTTTTGACGCGGTCTGTGCAGAGCATCAAATGCAGTGTGATACTGCAAACGGAAAGTCCAATGTGTTTTCCTATTTGAAGGCTCATAGGGATGAAAAAATTATGGTGATTGCAGATGGTGCAGCATTTGGTCCTGAAATGGACAGGGTATTGCAGCTGGTGCATACAAGAGAAAATCTAGTGCTATATTTGCCGGAATCCTTTGAATGGCTGATACTTTCTTCTGGAATCCTGAAAGATACGGAGGTTGCACAGATATTGCAGACACCGTCTGACTACATCGATGGCAAAGACTATTTCAGCTGGGAACGTTACTTTACTGCACTTCTGACAGAGAAAACGGCTGGAACTTATCTGAATTATACCAAGAAAGCGCTGAATGAGGCCTATCTGAGGGATGGTGTGAAAAACGCGATTTTGGGACAGATGCAGAAAGTCGAATTGAAATAAAATCAAAAGAAAGTGGAATCGTAATGAGGATACAGTATACATTAAAGGTTTATCCGGCAGGACTTGGGCGCAGCGTATACAGAACGATAACCATCTGTGGTACGGATACACTGGATCAGCTCTGCATGGCGATTTTGAGTGCATTTGATTTTACGGCAGAGCATCTGTATGAATTTTGCATGGACAACAAGATGTACAGCGAAGACTGCTACCGATTCAATCCGATGGAAGATGACCTGTTTGATGAGGATGATGCAGAGGGAACCGATATTGCATTGGATGAACTGGGGCTGATCGAAGGACAAAAATTCTCACTCCATTATGACTTTGGTGATGATTGGATGTTTGCCATCCGTGTGATGAAAATAGAAGAAGTAAAAAGTCATCACAAGCCGAAGCTGCTCAGCTCAAAAGGAAGTGTTGAACAGTACCCGGCGGGAGAAGAGTGATTCCCGGACGCTCTGTAATTTTGGCACCCGCTCAGGCTGCTATTAAGAACCCCCGCAAGTAATCGCGTGAGGGCTTGAGAAAGCACGAATAAAGCATAATGAACCGCCCCGGTTTCTGTAACAGGAAGCCGGGGCGGTTTTTTGCGCTCACGGAGGGGCAGATGAAAAACGCAGTATGAATATATACCATATAAAAATGAGTATATGCTAAAATTTCGGGAAAATACTTGCATTTTCATTAAAATGGGTGTATTATAACACCTGCCGACGAAATGCCGACAATCAACAAGAGAGGGATCGATACTATTATGTCTTGGAAGAAGAAAATTGCTGCGGCTTTCATCGCCTGTGCGATGACGCTTGCCGTGGTTCCTTCCGCCTTCGCCTGCACGGCACTCTATGTCGGCAGCGACCTCACCGAGGATGGCACCACCATGTTTGGCCGGATCGAGGATCTGGGCACCAACGATTACAACAAGCTGTTCAACGTCAGCCCTGCCGGGAAGCACACCACAGGCGAGGTGTACGAGGGCTGCTACGGCTTTACCTACACCTTCACCCACGACAGCTACCGCTACACCGCCCGCCGGGACGACAACGGTCTGGGTGTCTGCCCGGACTGCGACAGCACCCACGAGCACACCCCCTATGAGGAGGCTGGCACCAACGAGAAGGGCGTCATGGTCTCTGCCACCGAGTCTCTCTACGGCACCGACGCCGTGCTGAGCGTAGACCCCTATGTGGACAACGGCATTGAGGAAGCAGAGATCACCACGGTGCTGCTGAGCGAAGCTTCCACGGCCCGCGAGGGTGTTGCCCTGCTGACCTCCATCTACGACAACGCCGGTGCAGCCGGCGGCTCCGGCGTGTTCATTGCCGACCAGAATGAGACCTGGTTCGTGGAGAACCTGACGGGCCACACCTACCTTGCCCTGAAGCTCTCCTCCAGCGTGGTCTTCATGCAGCCCAACGTCGCCGCTATGGGCAAGATCGATCTGGATGACACCGACCATGTGGTGGCCTCTGCCAACCTGATCTCCGTGGCCCAGAAAGCCGGTACCTTTGTGGGCGATGCCGCTGCCAACGTCATCGACCTGGATGCCTCCTACAACGGCGACATCGCATCGGACCGCATGGCAGCCGGCCTGAACTACCTGTACGGCACCGACACCTTTACGAAGGACAACTACAGTGAGACCGACTTTGCCATCAGCAACGTCGGCGAGAACGGTGCCATCGTCCCGGTCTACTCCAATATCCAGCTGACCAAGAAGTTCTCGGTGGAGGATTCCATCCACTTCTTTCAGACCGAGCCCATCGGCAAGACGGGCAATGTGGAGACTCATCTGTTCCAGGTGAGCGCCACCGGCGATCTGAACACCGCCATTACCGAGTGGACCGCTTTTGACGACGACGTGTACAACGCCTTCGTCCCTTACTATCCGATGCTGACCACCGACACCGCAGATGTCTACAAGGTCTCGGTCCATAAGGTCACCCGTTCCGACGAGCAGCCCACCGAGGGCGTCTGGTATCAGGATGCCAAGGGCCGCTACTACACCTACCCGGACGACTGGACCGACTCCTTCTACGGCGTGCGTGACGCCCTCTCCAACCTGCTGACCTACGGCAGCAATGGCAATCAGGTCACCGCAAAGGATCAGGTTGCAGCCAAGGCCAGTTATGCCGCGCTCCAGCAGGAGATCATGGCCGACTACGCCGATATGAAGGCCGCCGTTGCCGCCGCCGACACGCTGGAGGCCAAGCAGACTGCCGCCACCAACGCCAGCAATGCCATGAGCCAGAAGGTGTACAACACCACCCTGAAGATGTACAACAAGCTCCAGGCCAAGACGGCCGCCCGGGCATGGGTCAGCTCCCTGCTGCACTGAGGCTTTGCAGCGCCTGAGGCGTTTCCCATAAAACCGCAGCGCCCCCGGTTTCCATGATAGGAAGCCGGGGGCGTTTTGTGTATGACTGCTCCTTGCAAACGCCGCCCATTCGTTCTATATGACAAGGCAAAACTGCCGGAATTCTATTTGCAGGAAGAAAATTTGGAGAAGATCATTGCGGAGATGGAGTAAGGCAAACTGAAAAATCACAAATAACATATCATCGTTACTCCAAACGCTCTGTAATTTTGGCACCCGCCCAGGCTGCGATCAAGAACCCCCGCAAGTGATTGCGTGAGGGCTTGAGAAAGCACAAATAATGCAAGTGAACCGCCCCGGTTTCCGTAACAGGAGATCGGGGCGATTTTTGTGTCATTTGCTGAATCTGAAGGATCCGCTTGTAAAGTTGGGAAAAAAGGTGTAATATTGGTGTACAGAGATTTAGAACAATGCATGATATGTAATGTCTCTGTGATCTGCATCAGCGGATGTGCTCCGAATGCTTGATAGGGAGCAACACTTTCCCCGCCTTGCGGGGGTAATAGCCGGAAAACGGCAGACATAAAAAAACTGAAAAAACCATGAGAAAAGCAGCAAACATCCGCTTTATAGGACTTTTTGTGTGCTATTCTATCCTCAGAGGAACCCCGATGATGCGGAAAAAGCGATTTTCCTGACGGCAGTGGAGGTGGAACAGGATGAGACGACGAACGCTTTCTTACGAGGTACGGCTGTTTGCAGGCAAAACAGACCCGGTGAACAGCGGTTTCTGGTTGCCGCTCTGGATGCACCTGAGGGATACGGCGGGTATTATGGTATATCTGGTGCAGAGGTGGCTGCCGGAAAGCGTCCGTCAGCATATCGAGCTGGGTGAGGATCTGCTGACACAGACCGCCTGCTTTCTGGGGTGGGTGCATGATATTGGTAAATTGAGCGGCTGTTTTGCCGGGCCTATTATGGAACTTCTGCCGGAGCGCAGACAGCGCCTGGAGAAATACACAACGCTCCGGTACCGGGAACAGAACCGCAAGTATTCACGTCACGCGCTGGCGAGTGAGGCCATCTTGCGGTGGCTGAAATGCCCCAATGGGCTTGCATCGGTAGCAGGAGCACACCACGGCAAGCCACAAACCGGGAAGGACGTACTTGACCAGCTGGGCGATGAGGAAGAAGAAGGCAGCTGGGAATCCAACTATTGGCCCGAGGGCGAGCAGAAATTCTGGGAGAACTGCTGGCGGGAACTGTTTGACTACGCCTTGCAGGAAAGCGGCTTTTCCAGCGTGGACGAGCTGCCGCAGTTGACCATCCCGGCTGAGATCCTGCTGACCGGCCTGCTCATCATGGCGGACTGGGTCGCCAGCAATACCCGGTATTTTCCGCTCATCCCTGTGGAAGAGGTGGGCAGCGATACCCTGTATCCCGCCCGTGTCGATCGGGCGTGGAAAGCGCTGGACCTGACCTCTCCGTGGGAGGTGCAGTCGGATGTGTCTGACCCGGGAGCATTTGAACAACGGTTTGGCTTCCCGCCCAATGAAGTCCAGCGGGCCATGCTGGAAGCTGTCAGCCGCACGCAGGAGCCGGGGATGTTCATTCTGGAAGCACAGATGGGCGTGGGCAAGACGGAGGCCGCGCTGGGTGCGGCAGAGATTTTAGCCAAGCACGGTGGTGAGGGCGGCATCTTCTTTGGTCTGCCCACCCAGGCCACCGCCAACGGCATCTTTGGGCGGCTGCTGGCATGGGCTGAAAAGCAGCCGGATGGGTTGGAGCACTCCATCAAGCTGGCCCACGGCATGGCCGAACTGAACGAGGCCTACCTCCGATTGCAGCAGGACACGGTGCGGGTGGAGGAAGATCTGGAAGCGGACCCCGATGCTGACCCGGAGAGCCGGGTGATGGTACATCAGTGGTTCCGGGGCAATAAGCAGGGGCTGTTGGCTGATTTTGTCATCGGCACGGTGGATCAGCTGCTGATGGCGGCGTTACAGCAAAAACATGTGATGCTGCGCCACCTTGGCCTTGCGGGCAAAGTAGCGGTCATTGACGAGTGCCACGCCTATGACGCTTACATGAACTGCTATCTTGACCGGGCGCTGACCTGGCTGGGCCGGTACAAAGTACCGGTGATCCTGCTTTCCGCTACCCTGCCCGCCAAGCGCCGGGTCGAGCTGGTCAGGGCCTACCTGAATGGAAGAACCGCCCCGGACGGCTTATGGCAGACCTGCCGGGGCTATCCGCTGCTGACCTGGACGGACGGCAAACGGGTGGAGCAGACGACTATCCCACTGGAAACCGAACCACGCAGAGTGGAGACATTCCCGCTGACCGAGGAACAGCTGACTGACACCCTGCGGGATGCCTTGCGGGAGGGCGGCTGCGCGGGCGTGATCGTCAATACCGTGAAAAAGGCGCAGGCCATTGCGGCCCGTCTGCGGGCAGAACTGCCGGAGTTTGAGGTGGTGGTATTCCACGCTCAGTTCCTTATGCCCGACCGTGCCGCCAAAGAAGAGGCGCTGATGAAGCGCATCGGCAAGCACTCCACCCCGGAACAGCGGGATAAGCTCATTGTGGTGGGCACGCAGGTGCTCGAGCAATCCCTTGATATCGATCTGGATTTTCTGGTCACAGAGCTCTGCCCCATGGATCTGCTTTTACAGCGCATCGGACGGCTGCACCGCCACGAGGGGCGGGCTCGTCCCCGGCCGGTGGCGCAGGCCCGCTGTGCCGTGCTGGACACTGGGACGGAGGAGTTCGACGAGGGCAGCAAGGCGGTTTACGGGGAATGGCTGCTCTGGCGCACCCGCAAGTTCCTGCCCACCGCCATCACCCTGCCCCATGACATTGCCCCGCTGGTGCAGGATGTCTATGGCTGGGAGCCCGACCCTCTGCCCGCCAGCCCGCAGAGCACTGCGGCCCGGGCGGAGTACGAAAAGGCCCAACAAATCAAAATGGGCAAGGCGAAGACTTTTACTATTCTGCCGCCGGAAGAGCACAGAAAGCGCCCTTCCCGGAATACGCTGGACAATTGGATGGATGATGTGGGTGCTGTCAGTGACAACGGTGCCTGCGCGGCGGTGCGTGACGGTGACCCTTCCATTGACGTGCTGGTGCTGATGCGGGATGCGGCGGGAAATGTCCGCTTCCTGCCCGATGAAACGGGGCAGCCCGGTGCCTGCGTGCCCACGGACGAGCCGCCTCAGCCGGAGCTGGCGCTTCAAATTGCACGGCAGAAGCTGCGCCTGCCCGGATATTTCAGCAAACGGTGGTCGGTGGAACAGACCATCGACGCACTGGAAGCCCGGAACCGGGAAGTGTTCGGGCTGTGGCAGCAGTCGCCGTTGCTGCGGGGAGAACTGATCTTACTGCTGGATGACCACCTGACCGCACAGCTTGCCGGGCAGGTGCTGCAATACGACCGTGAAAACGGTCTGACCTACCGGAAGGAGGAAGAGAATGAAGCAAATTGAGTATAATTTGCTGGAGGAACGCTGGGTGCGGGTGCGCGGGCAGGACTATACCGTGCAGGAAGTCTCTCTGCCGGATGCCCTGCTGCACGCCCACGAATACCGCGACCTGGCCGGAGAACTGCCCACGCAGGATGCCGCCATGCTGCGGCTGCTGTTGGCGGTTCTGCACACGGTGTTTTCCCGGGTGGATGAAAACGGTATTCCGGCCCCCTTTGAGGAAACGGACGATGCCCTGACCCGCTGGGAGGAGCTGTACCGGCTGGGGCATTTTCCGGAAGCGCCCATCCGGGCCTATCTGGAGCAGTGGCGGGACCGCTTCTGGCTTTTCCACCCGGAACGCCCCTTCTGGCAGGTGCCGGAAGCGAAGATCGGCACGGAGTACACCGCTTCCAAGCTGAACGGGGAGCTTTCTGAGAGCAGCAACAAGCTGCGGTTATTCTCGTCCTATGCGGGTGAGGGCAAGGAGGGCCTGACTTATGCCCAGGCGGCCCGCTGGCTGCTGAGTGTGAATGGCTACGATGACACCTCGGCGAAGCCAAAGGGCAAGGGTCTGCCCTCGGTGGGCGCTGGCTGGCTGGGAAAGCTGGGGTACATTCAGGCGCAGGGCAACAATCTCTTTGAGACCCTGATGCTGAACCTGACCCTGCTGCAGGATGGCGTGAAGCTGTGGGGGGAGAATCATCCCTGCTGGGAACTGGAACAGCCCCACAGTGCAGAGCGCACAGAAATCGCCCTGCCGGACAATCCTGCGCAGCTGCTGACCCTGCAATCCCGGCGGCTTCTGCTCAACCGGGAAGGGGAGACCGTGACCGGCTTTACCCTGCTGGGCGGCGATTTCTTCCCCCGGGAGAACGCATTTGCAGAACAGATGACCGTCTGGCGTGACCCGGATGCCAAAAAGAGCAAAAAGACCGGGCAGGTCACCTTTGTGCCCAGCCGTCACGACCCGGCAAAGCAGTTCTGGCGGGAGTTTCCGGCAGTGTTCTGCGAGGAAGGGGAAAGCGTCCGCAGGCCCGGCGTTGTACGCTGGGTGGAAATGCTTCAAAATGACCCGGACTGTCCGCTGGAACGCAAGCGGCTGATCCGCTTTGCCATCAGCGGCATGAAGTACGGAGATAAGGATTTCTTTGTGAACGATTCCTTCAGCGACAGCCTGACCTTTCAGGCCGCGTTGCTGGGAGAACTGGGACGGCGCTGGACAGTGCCCATCCGGGATGAGATCGGGCGCTGCGAGCAGGCCGCGCAATGCGTCGGCCGCCTTGCGTGGGAGCTCTCCCTTGCGGCGGGAGATAAGAACGATACGACCGCGGAATCCGCCCGCACTCAGTTTTATTTTACCATCGACCAGCCGTTCCGGCTTTGGCTGCAGAGCATTGACCCCGAAACGGACAAGCTGGACGAAAAAGCCGATGAATGGCAGGAGAAAGCCCGCAAACTGGCCGCAGAGCTGGGCCGCCAGATGGTGGAGCGGGCCGGAAATGCCGCCTTTGTGGGCCATAGGGTCGAGGTGAAAACAGGCGGTAAAAAGGACGAAAAGAAAACCGTTCTGTATACGGCCCCCAAGGCCTACAATAGCTTCCTGTACAATCTGCGGAAGCTCTATCCGAAGAAAGAAGGAGGAACAGCATGATAACGGATGCGATCCATGGTTATGTGGCCGGACAGCTGAGCGGGCTGTGGAGCCTGCCCAAACCCCAGCGGCGTGCCCGGCTGGCAGAGCTGCGCCGGGGCGTTGGGCATCAGCCCGGCGACCTGCCGGCGCTGTGGGGCAGCTTCCTGCAGGAACTGCCCAAAGAGCTCTGGGGCAGGGAAACGGCGGCAGGAGAGTGCCGGGAACCATCGGAAGCCGAGTGGGCGGTCTACCTTGCCCTGACTCTCTACGCCCTGCACCAGCAGGGAGAAGAGAACGTTTCCATGAATGAAAAGGGCTGCACGCTGGGCAGGGCGGTGCGCCTGCTGGCCCAGAATTCCGCAGCTGCCGCGCAGGACTGGACCGAGAGCAGCGTCCTGCGCCGGTTCAACGCACTGGCCACAGCGGATTCCATGCCCGAGGTGTCCCACTACCTCCGGGGGATGGTGCAGCTGTTCCGGGGAAATGAACCGAAGCTGAAACTGGATTACCCCCGGCTGGCTGTGGAGCTGTACCGGTTCCAGCTCCCGGATCAGGCAGCCAATGTCCGCCTGCAGTGGGGCCGGGACCTCTACCAGATGAATGCCGACACACCTGAAACCGAAGAAAAGGAGAATTGAAATGGATACCAAGCGTCTGTATGTTGATTTTCATGTGCTGCAAACGGTGCCGCCCAGCTGTGTGAACCGCGACGATACCGGCAGCCCCAAGACGGCTGTCTATGGCGGTGCCACCCGCGCCCGGGTATCCTCTCAGGCGTGGAAGCACGCGATCCGAGAGATGTTCAAAGATGAGTACATGCTGAATGCCGAAGATATCGGCAGCCGAACCAAAAAGATTGCAGATGTGGTGGAAAAGCAGATCAAACTGCTTGCACCGGATGCGGACGCAGCTAAACTGGCAAAGAAAGTAGTCAAAAACACAGGGTTTAAGGTGGACGAGAAGAGCGGAGAGGACAAACTTAAAACATTGTTCTTTTTGAGCGAGGCCCAGGCCAAAGCATTGGCTGAATTGGCGATTGCAGATTGCAATGACCCGAAGCAGTATAAAGATGCACTGGGGACGGCTCCTTCGGTAGATATGGCGTTGTTCGGAAGAATGGTGGCAGATGCGCCTTCCCTGAATTATGATGCTGCCGCTCAGGTGGCCCACAGCATCTCCACCCATGCCGTGCAGAACGAGTTTGATTACTTCACCGCTGTGGATGACTGTGCCCCGGAGGATTCGGCAGGTGCGGGCCATCTGGGCACGGTGGAGTACAACTCTTCCACCCTGTATCGCTATGCCACCGTCAACATGGTGGAACTGGTACACCTGCTGGGGGCTGAAAAGGCAGCCCAGGCTGTCCGGGTGTTCGGCGAAGCCTTCATCCGCTCCATGCCCACCGGAAAGCAGAACAGCTTTGCCAACCGCACCCTGCCGGATGCTGTCTATGTCACCCTGCGGGAAGATCAGCCTGTGAACCTCTGCGGTGCCTTTGAAAAGCCGGTGCGCAAGAGCCCCGAGGGCTATGCGGAACCCTCCAAGACGGCGCTGAAGCAGTATGCGCAGCAGGTGTATGCCTGCTATGCGGATGCTCCGGCCCAGAGCTTTGCTGTGGGCATCGGGCTGGACGAGTTGGCCCCGGCCATGCCCCTGAACCAGATGCTCACCGCGCTGGAACGTGCCGTAAAGGAGAAGCTGCCCGGAAATGAGGTGTGACCATGGCAACGCTGTTGCTTCGGCTGGCCGCGCCCCTGCAATCGTGGGGTGCGGATTCCAAATTTGAGACCCGCAAAACGAACCGGGAACCCACAAAAAGCGGTGTCATTGGCCTGTTGGCAGCGGCTCTGGGCCTGCGCCGGGACGATGCCGCAGGTCTTGCCCGGCTGAACGGCCTGCACTTTGCCGTCCGTGCTGACCGGGAGGGCAGCCTGCTGGTGGATTTCCACACAGCCAACCGGGAAGAGGATCGGAAAAAAGGCAAGGCTCCCTATGTGACCTACCGCCATTACCTGCAGGATGCGGTCTTTCTGGTGGGGCTGGAAAGCGAGGACACCGCCCTGTTACAGGAGTTGGAAACGGCCCTGAAACATCCGGTCTACCCGCTGTATCTGGGGCGGCGATCCTGCCCGCCCACCCTTCCGCTCTGCCTTGGCCTCCGGGCCGGGGAACTACAGGATACCCTGCGGGCCGAACCGCTGCTGGTGAAACAGAGGAATGGGGCCCCCTTGCGCATCGTGGCAGACGCGGACCCGGCGGATGCTGCTGCCGTGCCCCGGCGTGATCTGGCGGTGTCGTTCAGTCCCATCCACCGGCAGTACGGCTTCCGCCCAGTGCGGGAGTGGAACACAAACCCGCCGGAAATGCCCGGCGCGACCGAACATGACGCAATGGCAGAATTGAGGTGAGGAATCATGTATCTATCCCGCGCAGAACTTGACCCGACCCGCCGTGAGACCATGGTGGCGCTGATCTCGCCCCAGAAATTCCATGGTGCGGTGGAAAACGCTTTTCCCGGTGCGCGCCGCCGCAGGCTGTGGCGGCTGGATCAGCTGGGAGAAAAACTGTACCTGCTCCTGCTCAGTGAGGAACGGCCGGATCTGACCGCCCTGTGTGCGCAGTTTGGCACCGGTGCGCCCCCGGAGACCCGGCCCTATGACCCGCTGCTGGAACGGGTGACAGCGGGCAGCTGCTGGCAGTTCCGCCTGACCGCCAACCCCACCCGCAGCAAAAAAGACGCTGCCGACCATACGGCCCGGGGAACCCTGAAACCCTGCTATCTCGAGGTGGAGCAGGAGGAATGGCTGTGGGCGCAGACGGCAAAGCACGGCTTTGCCGTCTCGGAGGGGTCCTTCGCAGTGACCCGGAAGCAGACCTATCACTTCAAGAAAAACGGCACCCGGCCCGTTACCCTGCTGGCTGTGACCTACGAGGGCATTCTGCAGGTGACGGACCCGGAGGCCTTCAAGGCCCTGCTGTGCGAGGGCGTTGGCCGGGGCAAGGCCTATGGCCTTGGCCTGATGACCATCATCCACAGGGGAGGAGACCATGGCTGAGATGCCGGGCATTGCGCGGCCCGAACGGCAGGCGCTGCCGCAGCTCCGGGACCGGATGACCTTTCTGTATCTGGAACACTGCACCCTTGGCCGGGACAATGGAGCCATTACCGTAACGGATGAAAAGGGAATCGTTCAGGTTCCGGCAGCGGGCATCTCTGTCCTGCTGCTGGGGCCCGGCACCCGTGTGACCCACCGTGCCATGGAGCTGATGGGGGATACCGGTGTGGCAGCGGTCTGGGTGGGGGAGCATGGCGTGCGGTTCTACGCCCATGGCCGTGCCCTGAGTGAGCACTCCCGCCTGCTGGAACGGCAGGCTGAGCGCTTTTCCAACCAGCGGGAACATCTGGAAGTGGTGCGCAAAATGTACCAGCTCCGTTTCCCGGATGAGGATGTTTCCCACCTGACCACCCAGCAGCTCCGGGGCCGGGAGGGCAGCCGGGTGCGCACGGCATACCGCAAGGCCGCAAAGGCCACCGGTGTCAAATGGAATGGCCGGGTGTATGACCCCAATGATTTTTCTGCAGGAGACCTCGTCAATCAGGCACTTTCGGCGGGCACGGCCTGCCTGTACGGCCTGGCCTTTGCGGTCATCACTGCGCTGGGCTGCGCGCCGGGACTGGGATTTGTCCACGTCAAGCACGAGGGCTCTTTTGTGTACGATATCGCCGACCTGTACAAAGCCGAGGTGGTCATCCCGCTGGCCTTCGAGGTGGCGGCGCAGGCTCCGCAGGATCTGCCCTCCGTTATGCGCCGCCGTGTGCGGGATGCCATGGTGGAACATCATATTCTGGAGCGGATGGTGCACGATGTCCGCTGGCTGCTCCTGAACGAAGAGGAGCAGGCGGCGGAACCGGAAGCGGTCTATCTCTGGGACAGCAAGATCGGCACCGTTGCCAACGGCGTAAACTACTTCGATGCGGAAGAAGGTGAGGAGCCATCGTTGTCCTGACTATGACAAACTGTCCGCCCAGCCTGCGGGGTGACCTATCCAAGTGGCTGTGCGAGATCAACACCGGCGTGTATGTGGGCAATGTGAGCAGCCGTGTGCGGGATGCCATCTGGGATCGCGTCTGCGAAAACCTGAAAAATGGGCAGGCAACGCTGGTGTTCAACACCAACAACGAACAGCGGATGGATTTCCGCACCCACAACACCAGCTGGGAGGCCGTTGATTTCGAGGGCATCAAGCTGATGCGCCGCCCGCTGCCCCGGACGCAGGCCCCGGCGGCTGATCTCAAACCGGGATTCAGCAACGCGGCCAAACGCCAGATGGCTCAGAAGATGGCCCGGAAGAAAGCCGCCGCCCCTGTCAAGGAAGAAAGCTACACCGTGATCGACCTTGAAACCACCGGTCTGAACGCCGCCTCAGATGCCATTGTGGAATACGGCGCTCTCCGTGTGCGGGATGGTCAGCCTGCCGAAGAATTTTCGGCCCTTGTCCGGGGCACGGAACCTCTGCCGGATGTGGTGGCAAAGCTCACCGGCATCACGCCGGAGGAGCGGAGCGGCGGTATGGAGCCGCTGGCCGCGCTGGAGGCGTTCCTCGCATTCGTGGGCAAAGACACGCTGGTGGGCTATCACCTGAGATTTGACCTCGATTTCTTGCGTGCGGCCTGCATTCGGAATGACAGACCCCTGCTTACCAACCGCAGCATCGATGTTTTGCCCCTTGCCCGCCGTAAGGTGTCGGGGGTGATGAACTATAAGCTGCTCACGCTGGCCCGGTATTTTGAGGTTGCCCAGCAGGAGACCCATCGCGCCCTGCCCGACTGCCGCCTGATCCAGCAGGTCTATGCAAAACTGAATGAAACGGGATCGGCCCGCTGATAAAAATGCCGCTTCTATGGAATCTTTTTAGTCTTTTCCCCGCCCACGCGGGGGTGATCCCTATACCGTGCTCAACGCCAACTGCTCCCACGCCTTTTCCCCGCCCACGCGGGGGTGATCCTCTGGCAGACCGGAGCGAGCGTTGAGCCGTGATCTTTTCCCCGCCCACGCGGGGGTGATCCTAAGACCCCGAAGGTGACGGGTATCGGTCAGGTCTTTTCCCCGCCCACGCGGGGGTGATCCCCTTTGCCATAAATATTTCTCCTTTATAGTCAGCTTTTCCCCGCCCACGCGGGGGTGATCCCCGTTTGCAGCCTCGCGCAAGTCTGGCAGTGTCCTTTTCCCCGCCCACGCGGGGGTGATCCCACAGCAGCAATCATCCGAATGACCACGCCGAACTTTTCCCCGCCCACGCGGGGGTGATCCTGATGGCCCTTGGCAGTGTGCGGAGCTCGTGGGCTTTTCCCCGCCCACGCGGGGGTGATCCCCTTGCAAAGTCCAGCAGATGGCGGGCCGCTGTCTTTTCCCCGCCCACGCGGGGGTGATCCAGACCCGGGGTAAAGGGGGCGCTGCCCCCTTTACTTTTCCCCGCCCACGCGGGGGTGATCCTACCATGTTGTCCCACACGAAGGGCTGATAAAACTTTTCCTCGCCCTGCGGGGATACTCCATGGAATAATGGGCACAATGCGGGAGTGTTCAAGCTTAACCTGAGGATGCAGAAGCGAATTACAAGAAAGAAGGTGAAACAGTGGAACATGAATATGAAGCACTATTCAGAGCGATTTTGGAGCTTATCGACAAATGCGACACGATTGAAGAATTGCGTGAGAGCGTGAAGCGTATCATAGGCGAGGGTTAAGCTGAGATGCATTTTTCCCCGCCCACGCGGGGGTGATCCTATCACCTGTGACCCGAACGATTTCTGGGCGGTCTTTTCCCCGCCCATGCAGGGGTGATCCCAGCAAGTGGCTAGCAAATCTGTGGGGAATGGGCTTTTCCCCGCCTGCGCGGGGGTGATCCCATCGGAGAACCGAAATGGGCACTCATCAATGACTTTTCCCCGCCCACGCGGGGGTGATCCTCAAGGCCATCGACGCATACCTCGCCAAAGCAGCTTTTCCCCGCCCACGCGGGGGTGATCCTCTCGGTGCGATTCAGGATGCAATCGGTATCAACTTTTCCCCGCCCACGCGGGGGTGATCCGTCCGGAATGATACCACCGGGAACTGGCGTATTCTTTTCCCCGCCCACGCGGGGGTGATCCCTGAAGTTCCATCACGGAGGATTCTTCCTTGTGCTTTTCCCCGCCCACGCGGGGGTGATCCCCGCAGCGGACACTGCCCTCACTGGTATGTGGACTTTTCCCCGCCCACGCGGGGGTGATCCCAACTTGACTTTGTGCTTGCGCAGAGGTAACATCTTTTCCCCGCCTGTGCGGGGGTGATCCCTATGTGGTCCTGTACCAGATGCTCTGCCTTATCTTTTCCCCGCCTGCGCGGGGGTGATCCTAACTTCCATGATTTCATTCCTTTCATTCCTGACCTTTCCCCGCCTGTGCGGGGGTGATCCTGTGCCCTTTGGTCAGTATAAGGTTAACGATAACTTTTCCCCGCCTGTGCGGGGGTGATCCCATTTTTTCATCGATCTCGGCTGCGCTGTGGAACTTTTCCCCGCCTACGCGGGGGTGATCCCTGTTCATAGATGCTCGGCGTTATGTTCTCGGTCTTTTCCCCGCCCACGCGGGGGTGATCCCTCTGCCGCATACAGCACCTACCTGACGAACATCTTTTCCCCGCCCATGCGGGGGTGATCCCTCTACAACACCTGTGCACGCCTGATCGAACGACTTTTCCCCGCCCATGCGGGGGTGATCCGAAGTTGCCCACACCCATGGACGGTTCCAGAATCTTTTCCCCGCCCACGCGGGGGTGATCCTGGAACTGCCATACCATGAGAACGCCTGGTTCCCTTTTCCCCGCCCACGCGGGGATGATCCCATATCCAGGTTCATGCCGGTGTCGCCGGAAGCCTTTTCCCCGCCCACGCGGGGGTGATCCTGTCAACAGCAACGGCAATGCGAACTGCAACAACTTTTCCCCGCCCACGCGGGGGTGATCCCATAGATATCCGGGAGTAGGAAGGACGACTGTACTTTTCCCCGCCCACGCGGGGGTGATCCCATAGCGCAGATCGTTTTTGACGCGGTGCAACGCTTTTCCCCGCCTGCGCGGGGGTGATCCTGCCCCGACCGACCTGCGCGGGCGGCCCATCAACTTTTCCCCGCCCATGCGGGGGTGATCCTTTCCACCCCCCAGAAAGTGGAAAAAATGTAGGCTTTTCCCCGCCCACGCGGGGGTGATCCTTATAATCCCTTTTGCCGTACAAAAAGTACGGACTTCTCCCCGCCTACGCGGGGGTTCCACATTGACAACCCTGCGCAAAAAGCAGATAATAGGTTTATCTTGAATGCAAATGCAGAGCGAGGGAAAGTATATGCTGTATTTTGAAAACGATTACTGCGAGGGTGCACATCCGGCGATCTTACAGAAGCTGGTGGAGACCAACTTTGAAAAGGTCTCCGGCTACGGCACCGATCCCTATTGCGCCAGCGCGCGGGAGAAGATCCGCGCGGCGTGCGGCGCACCGGATGCCGATGTCTGGTTCATTTCGGGCGGCACCCAGAGCAACGCCATCGTCATTGCATCGATGCTGCGCCGCTGGGAGGGTGTGCTGGCCGCATCCACCGGCCATGTGGCCGCTCACGAGGCCGGTGCCATCGAGTTCACGGGCCACAAGGTCATCGGCCTGCCGCACACCAACGGCAAGCTGGATGCCGGGACGGTTGAGGACTGGTGCAGGACCTTCTATGCCGATGGCAATGTGGACCACCTCGTGTTTCCGGGCATGGTGTACATCTCCCACCCGTCGGAGTACGGTACCCTGTACACCAAGGCAGAGTTGGAAGCGCTGTCCGCTGTCTGCCATAAGTACCACATGCCGCTGTTTATGGACGGTGCCCGTCTGGGCTATGGTCTGGCCGCCGAGGGCACCGATGTGACGTTGGCCGATGTGGCCCGCCTGACCGATGTGTTCTACATCGGCGGCACCAAAGTGGGTGCGCTCTGCGGCGAGGCAGTTGTGTTCCCCCACGGCGCACCGGCTCACTTTATGACCATGGTCAAGCAGCAGGGCGCTCTGCTGGCAAAGGGCCGTTTGCTGGGCATCCAGTTCGATGTGCTGTTCACCGATGACCTGTACCAGACCATCAGCAAAAATGCCATTGAGACCGCCGCCGTGCTCAAGAAGGGACTGGCCGAAAAGGGCTATTCGTTCTTCATGGATTCGCCCACGAATCAGGTGTTCATCGTGCTGTCCAACGAGCAGCTGGCCGCGCTGGAAGGCAAGGCCAAGTTCGGCTTCTGGGAGAAGTACGATGATACCCACACCGTTGTCCGCATTGCCACCAGCTGGGCCACCCGGATGGAAGAGGTGGAGCAGCTGCTGGAGCTGATGTAAGGGCACACCTGCCAAATGGCGGCGCGGCTCTTTGTGCAGGATGCAGATTGTATTTTCTGCGCGGATATGCTATTCTTAACTGGATAAAGGCTGCACTTTGTGCACCGTGGAAGGATGGTTTGTATTATGGGCTTTTTTGACAAGCTTTTTGGCGGCAAGGCCGCATCCGAGACGAAATTTTCCGGCCAGAAGATGACGGTCATGCTTCCCATTGACGGCAAGGTGATCCCGCTGGAGCAGCTGCCTGACGAGACTTTTGCCTCTGCGATCCTGGGCCCCGGCTGCGGCGTGGAGCCCACCGGCGACACCGTTTATGCTCCCTTTGACGGCACCGTTACGCAGGTGCCCGAAAGCCTGCACGCCGTTGGTATGATGAGCGATGACGGCATTGAGCTGCTGATCCATGTCGGCATGGACACGGTGGAGATGAAAGGACAGGGCTTTACCTCCCTGACCAAAGAAGGGGCCAAGGTCAAGGCCGGCACCCCGCTGCTGAAGGTGGATCTGGAAGCCATCCGTGCCGCAGGCCACCCCACTGCAACGGCCCTCATCGTGACCAACAGTGATGACCTGCCGGAGATCAGTGTTGCTGCAAACGGCGATGCTGCCGCTGGCACGCCGGTGTTCAAGTTCAAGAAATAAGTGAGCAGATCCCCCGGAGGCAGAGTGCTTCTGGGGGATTTTTGCGGAGAAAAGTCGTACTTATTTGCAAAAAATGCTGTATTTTGCGCGATTTTCTCTTGCATTGCAGGGGGAGTTGTGCTAGAGTAGACAAAGTGTGAGCCAAAAACCGGTACTGTGAGAGGAAAAGTATATGGAAACAAAAAAGAAACACGAATTATCCCTTGCAAAACGCATGGCGATCTCTCTGGTCTGCGGCCTGGTGGCCGGTCTGGCCTTTATGTTCCTGCGGGAGCATCTGAACGCCAGCGGTCAGGCACAGACCTGGACCACCATCAACAACCTGCTGTTCCAGGATATCACCGCCGAGGGCGCTGAGCGAGCCTTTGGCATCTTCTATATCATCGGCCAGCTCTTCATCAAGGCGCTTCAGCTGGTGATCATCCCCATGGTCTTTACCTCCATTTCGCTGGCCATCGGCAGCATTGCAGACACCCGCACCATGGGCCGCATTTCCGCAAAGACCCTGTTCTGGTTCCTGCTGTGCTCCTTCCTGGCGCTTCTGCTGGCAGGCTGTGTGGGCTACGGTGCCTACTCCATGGGCCTGTTCAACACCCGCATCGAGGGTCTGGCAGAAGCCAGCGGTTCCACCGGTTCCAACCCCCTGAACGTGGTGCTGAACATCATCCCCTCCAACATCGTCACTGCCTTTGGCAGCAATGGCGCTGTGCTTTCCAGCGTGTTCCTGGCAGTGGCCATCGGCCTGAGCATGAACACCCTGGGCGAGAGCCGCACCGCGACCCTGCGCCGCCTGCTGGGCGAGGTCAACGATGTGGTGGTCGTGTTCCTGAACTTCATCGTCAGCAACTTTGCCCCCTTTGCAGTCTTTGTGCTGCTGACGCGCACCTTCGCCATCTACGGCATTGATTACCTCAAGCCTGCGCTGGTCTATGTGGTGGTCACGGTGGTCCTGCTGCTGGTCTTCCTGGTCATTGCCTACCCGCTGGTCATTGCACTGGGTGCCAAGCTGAACCCCTTTACCTTCATCCGAAAGATCGCCAACGTGGCAGTGTTCGGTTTCTCCACCTCCTCCAGCGCCGCCACCCTGCCCCTGAACATCAAGGTGTGCGAGGAAGAGTTCGGCGTGGATGAGAGCATTGCTTCCTTCGTCCTGCCGCTGGGCATGACCATCAACATGGACGGCACCGCCATCATGCAGGTCATTGCCACCGTGTTCATTGCAGGCTGTGCCGGTTACACCGTCACCCCCGGCCAGCTGGTCGTGGTCGCCCTGCTGGCCCTGCTGGCATCTGTGGGCACCCCCGCCGCTCCCGGTGCCGGTGCTGTCATCCTGTTCACCATCCTGTCCGGCATGGGCTTCGTCAACGACGGCGCTCTGCTGGCCTACTCCCTGATCCTGGCCATCAACCGCCCCATCGAGATGCTGGTCACCTCCCTGAACGTGGTGGGTGATGCAGTTGCCAGCATCTGCGTTGCCAGGAGCGAGGGCCTGCTGAACGAGGAGACCTTCAATAAGTAACAATACGCCGTAACAGGCGCAGCAAAAACTCCCATGCACAGCATCTTCCGATGTGAGCATGGGAGTTTTTTGTGTGGTAGTATTTGTGGGAAGAGTGTGGTATACTCGGCTTAGTTCAACAAATCGGAATTTGATAAAGGAGTGTGATTCTATGAAAAAGAAATTACCCATAATCCTCTTGG
>OOBI01000653.1_pt1 | contig 27206 bp, 18 predicted proteins | sample 1671081 | NCBI WGS metagenome assembly OOBI01 (sample SAMN06348120, study PRJEB24527) | human gut metagenome | biome: human gut; feature: ankylosing spondylitis patient; material: feces | host: Homo sapiens | place: China | collected 2015-10 | reverse complement strand
TTCACAAAAAGTAATCCGGGCGCTTCTGCTCCCGGATGAATTGCTGCACATCTTCAATTTTCTCGGTGGTTGGGCAAGTCGGCAGCGCTGCCAGCGCGGCGTCATGGTACTTGCCGCCGATGCCCGCGCGTTCATCCAGAATGGCTACCACACAGGAATCCTGTTCCGTGCGAATGGCACGACCAAAACCCTGCCGCAGCTTCTTCTGCATTTCGGGAATGACTTTGGCGTTTATGTAGTCGCGCAGATTCGGGTACTGTTGGCGTTCGTAGTCGCTGACCGGGTCGGGAATCGGGAACGGCAGCTTTGCGATAATCAGCAGTGACACCATATTGCCGGGAAAGTCGATACCCTCCCAGCAGGAGCCAGCCGCAAACAGTACGCCGTTGCCGGATTGCTTGAATTGTTGGATACTGCGATTCTGCCCGCGCCCGACTTGGAACACAGGGAATGTCAGCCGCCCGCCCAACGCGTCGTAAACATTGCGCATCTGGCGGTAGGATGTGAACAACACCAATGCGTGACCGTGGTGAGCCGCACAATTTGGTCTGCGAGGTACTGGTTTTCGGGAACAGCCGCCGCCCGCCGTGCAGGGATATACAGCAGACATTTTTTCCTATAATTGAACGGAGATTCTGCGCGGAAATGGCGCAGCGGAGCGTATGCTGCCAGCCCCAAAAGCTGTTCTGTGTGGGCAAAGTCTCCGGCTGCTGTCAGCGTGCCGGAGGTCAGAATGGTTGGCTCACGGGTATTCCACAGGGCGCTGCGGAGTAACTGCGGTACGCGGTTGCTGGCCGCGCAGAATGTAAGTTGGCCGTCTGCGGAAAACTCAAGGTACAGGATGCGCGTCGGCACATCCAAGAGAAAAAGGCGCAACAGACTTTCTGTTTCTGCCAGCCGATATTGCAGGTAGTGCGGCATATCCGGCTGACTGCCGATATACTGCAAAAGGTTGATGCAGTCGGCTATCGCCGCTTGGCGGAATGGCGTAAGGTCGAACGGTATGCTAATTTTTCTTTTCGGCATGGCAAAGCTCGGTGCGCAGGAAATAGAAAGCGTGAGAAATACCGTCCGTAGCCGCTTGGACAAGCTCTTGAAATGTGTCTGTTGTAATAAAAAGCACAATTCATCCTTGTCCTGCGCGGACAAAGTTTCTGTGTACATCTGCCGCGCGGCATCTGGGAGCTTGTGTGCCTCGTCTACCACCAATGCTTGGTATTGCCGAAGCAGCAGCGGGCGTTCTTCCAGCCGATGGGATGCGTTGGCCAGCAGATAATTATGGTTGCAGATTTGAATGTCCGGCTTCATGGAATCCCGCAGGTACTGCTGATAGCGGCAGTCCAAGTGCAAAAAACAATCGCGTGGGCAGGACTGCGGCACACAGATCCGGCAGCGGTCATATCGTGATAGGCCGGGAATGTGGTCTAAGTCGAGAACATTTTCGGCCATGCGCAGGTTGCCTTTCTGCCGCGAACCTTTGGAAATGGCTTTTGCTTGACGCTCTGCAAGGCGGGCATCGCAGACAAAGCGTTCCTTACCCTTGCGGATAACGGCGGTAATCGGTGCCGTGATGATGCCCTCGGACAGCAAAACAGCGGACAGGTCGGGCAGATACTCGTTGAGGATGGCATCCTGCAACGCAACGCTGGAGGTTGAAATTGCCACAGGCATTTTCAGCTGGCTGGGTCTGTGCATCTGCCAAAGGATACAGGCAACAAGATAGGCCAGCGTCTTGCCGATGCCTACGCCTGCTTCACACAGGGAAATTTCTTTATTATATAGGGTGTCCAAGACTTCATGACAGAGCGCGATTTGCTCCTCGCGTACCGCCATGCCGCGCCTGGGTAAAATCTCCCAGAAAATCTGTTCGACCATGCGGTGGGATTCCGCGTAGCCTGTCGGATAGGTTTGCATAGGTTTTACACCTCTGTTTTTCATCCCGTTTAAGGCAAAATAATGCGCAGCAACGGTGGGCTGCTGCGCACGATTTGCCGTAAACGGCAAACTTATTGATTTTAGGTTTGCTGTGCCATATTTGCCGCCCGCACCCCTGACACCGGGAACATAACAGGCAGGGCGTTGGCACACCCGTTCACTGACTCTGCCACGATCTTACTGATTCCAACCGCAGCGCGGTCACCCCCTCTGACGCTGGAGGCCGCTGGCGTATAATTATGGTCTTTCCCACCGCAATTCTGGTTTGCCGGACCGCCCACGGGGGCTTGCTGGGAAAGTAACGTACCTGTTATGCTGGGTATTCGGTTGTCAAGGTGCAGGCAAGAGGAATTTCATTTATCCCTCTATTAACAGTGACAAAATTCTGTAAAAACAGGCGCTCTTAACTGAACTTTTGTTAGAGTTTTTTTCGAGTTTCTTTAACCCCCGCCGGATACTATCACGAACGCGGCTTGGGTCTACACCCTCTACTGCGGCAATTTCATTTACAGTCATGCAAAGGTAGTAGCGGGCATAAATCCTCTTTGCCTGCTTCTCAGGCAGTTTCATCACAGTAGCATAGACCTGCTTTTGAAGTTGCTTTTCTTCCAGAACAATCTCCGGCGTTTGCGGTTTCGTCAGCACGGTGTTTTCAATGCCATTCTCACAATCCAGAGAATATTGCGCCTTATAGCGATACATCTTCCTCTCATATGCGGCTTCCGCGCGTTCAGATGCTCGGATCGTTTCTAGCACATCCTCTGTTACATTTACAAAAAGTCCGTTGTATAAGCATCAGGATAAAGCTCCCGCAGGTTGATCTTCTTCATTATGTATCTCCATTTGATTCACAGGTGATTGACGGGCAAATCGAATGGAGGTGGAGAGCGGCACCGGTAGACAACCGAATTATTTCCGAAAGAACGGCAACAAAAAGCGCCAGATTTCCGTAATGGAAAACTGGCGCACCAAGGATGGCTATTATTATGCTGAATTACATGGAACGGCAATGCCGATTTCGGGTCGTGCTTACCTGTGAAAGAAACAAGACTTTTTTTGGCAGATATAGATTATGTAAGCATTGGAAATGCAAACAGAGCACGGACAATTACTCCTTCAACGGTTGCCGTGTTCCTGCAAATCAACCTATGGATTGTACAAGCAAAAAGCGACGGCTCCGAAAAGCCGCCGCTTAAAATAGGCGTGTCAAATTGTCTGCTGTACGACGGCTTTTTTCTTTTGCCGTCGTGCGGCAGATTAAATTATATTTGAATGTTGTAAGGGCAATACCGCATAATTCTAAGTGCCGATACGGCGAGCGAGGTGCGGCAGCAGCTAAGCCAAAAGCGCAGGCAATACTTTGTGTATTGACGAGCATTTTGGCAACGCAGATGCTGTGCCGCACACCGAGCCGCAGCGAGGCGCTTCGGAGCGCAACCGCCGCTTGAGGCGGCTCTTGGCGCGGAGATCCACCGGAGCGGCGCTTAAGCCGTCAGGCGGGAATTGTGCGGCTTCCGCAGGCAGTCAGGAAAACAGCAATCCCCAAAACATAGCACAAGAGGGTTGCGGCTCTTATAATTTTTTGTTTCATTTGTTTTCTTTCTCATTTCTCTGAACTTTGCAAATGCCATAGCATTTACACCTGCATGACTTCGTTAAGCCTTGTGACAGAACAGCCCTTGCTTTCATAATACGCAAGCATCTCCGGCAGCTTCCCTTTATCGTAGCTGGTGATGCAGTCCGACAGCACATGAACGGTGTAGCCGCTTTTCGCCATGTTGTAGCAGGTGGATTTGATGCAGGCTGCGGCATCCGCTCCAACAACATAAAAATCTGTAATGCTATGCTCCTAAATAAAAGCGGCAAATGCCTCGCTGGTCAGGGCGTTGCTCCAACGGTGTACCGGCAATTTGCGCAATATCCGCAAAACTCAAAACCAGCGTTTCTTCATTACGCCCTTGTATGTATGCCCAAAGCGCATCATATTTGCTCATGTGTCCGTTTCCCTTATCGGTTTCTGAAATTCAATGCTGCCACGAAACAGCCGAATACGCCCTTTACGCTTCAGCATATTCGCTTGGCGTTTTCCCATAAAAATCTTTGAACTTCCGCGAGAAGAAGTAGGGGTCATCAAAGCCTACGGCGGCAGCTACTTCCTTGACATAGACCTGCTTATTACTGCGGATCATCTCACCGGCGCGTTTCATGCGCACCTCGTTGATGTACTGGAACAGGCCGGTGCCAGTCTCTTTGGAGAACAGGCGGCTCAGATATTCCCGGTTCAGCCCTACATAGTCGGCAATGCCGTCCAGCGTCAGCTTGTCCATATAATGCGCGTTTACATAGATGATGACGGCCTGCACCTCTTTTTTGAATTTGCTCAAGGCAATTTTGCTAAGTCCCATGCGCTCCTGCAAAATCAAGCAGAGCAGTTGTTCAAGAGCCTCCGCGGTGGGGGCTTTTTCTATTTCTTTAAAGGTTTGCTCCAGTGTCTCCTGCGGAATCATATTCTCGCCGGGACGCTCCAGCAACAGATGGCAGGCTTCACGGACGCGCTGCGGCGGCATACAGAGTGCCGCACAATTCTGGAAGAAAGTATGAACAGCAATCTGCATCTGTAATTCATCGGCATTTTGCACTGCTGCTGCGGTGGCCTTGGACAGTTCTGCCTGAGAGACATGGAAGGGTTGGGCGGTAACTGTGTGTGCCGTTGCTTTTATGGGAGCACTGCACCCCACATAAAAGGCGAGCGCCTTAGAATCCTCACACAGCTGGTAGCCCTGGCGGAGTTCAGCCAGTGAAATGGGCTTGTCGTGGTAGATGATGACCGGGGCATCCAGAAAATATGTTGTGACCTGCCGTTGCAAGCGGGCAAGTTTCTTATCCAGAGTACGCCCGGAGGCTACAAGGCTTTCATTGCTGATCAGCCCACAGATTTCATCCTCATGGGTGTGCAGAAATACTTTGCCGCTGATTTCATCGAAAACCTCGGTAATTAAGTCGGTCACAGCATCCAGCGCGGGCATAGGATGAGTTTTTGCGGGAATTAAAGTGACGGTAAACAGCCAGACAGGAAAGACCAGCGGTTCCGGCAGCATGGAAAACGGATTAGAAGCAGGGGAGGGCTCAGCAGTGGACGTTACCCATTGGGCGCAGTGAATCAGGGCATTCTCCTTTTTCTGTGCTTCAATGGCAAAGGATCGGTGGTCTTCTTCCGTCTGGCGCTGCTGCTGGACACGAAGCAAATCGGCCATTTTTTCCAGATGCTCACCGATGCTTTCCCCGTTCATATTGATTTTCAGGAAGTAGTCATAAGCACCGTCCGTCAGAGCCGTGCGCACGGAATCGAAATCGGAATAGTTGCTCAATACCAGAATCGGACCGGTAAAGCTGCGCTTTTTCAGTTCATGAATGAGCGCAAGCCCATCCATGCCTGGCATTTTCAAGTCCGTGATAACCGCATCAATGTGCTGTGTCTCTACAATGTGCAACGCTTCCTGCCCATTACTGGCTGTTGCCGCCAGCAGGAATCCGTTCTTGCCCCACTCCACGGCGGACTGGAAAGCAACCTTAATCAGTGGCTCATCATCTACAAGCAATAAATTATACATTGTGTTACCTCAACGAATGGCTTCATTTGGAATACAGAGAATACATTGTGTGCCGGTGCCGGGGGCACTTTCAATCGTAAGACCGTATTCATTTCCGTAGTGCAGACGCATACGCTCATCTACGTTGCTTAATCCGATGCCGGAGAAACGCTCAGAATTTTTCTCCTTGATGGCACTGGGGTCAAAACCGCAGCCGGTATCGGAGATATGAATGGTAAGCAGATTCTCGCTCACGGTGGCACGGACGGTGATGGTGACAAAATCATCTTCATCCGCCGTGCCGTGCAGGATGGAGTTCTCTACAAGCGGCTGCAAAATAAAGCGTGGTACTGTCCAGTATCCGGCAGCATCTTCAATTTGATATTCCATCTCAAAGCGCCCTGCGTAACGCAGCTGCTGGATGTCGCAGTAGTTTTTCAGGTTGCGCAGCTCATCATCAAACGGAATCAGTTCATCCTTTTTAATAAGGGTGCTTTGCAGCAGGGAAGAGAGAGCATCAATGCCGTGGCTGACCGGGGTGACATGATTAAGTGTGGCGATCCACTTTAAGGTGTTCAGGGTATTGAACAGGAAGTGCGGGTTGATTTGATATTGCAGGGTCTGCAATTCCAACTCGCGCATTTTGCGCTGATCATCGCTCCAACGCTGCGCCAGCAGACCAATTTCGTTGACCATGTTGTCGATGGTGCGCGCCAGAAATCCGAGCTCGTCGGGGCTGGTATCATTGATTTTCAGCCCGATTTCCTCATCGCTTTTCGCATTGCAGGCGGCAACCATGTTGTCAATAGGGTGCATAACGCTGCGATAGACAAGCAATGTCAGGAACAAACTGACAACGACCAGCACTGCGGCCAGCGCAATAAGCATCATATTGATGGTTCTTGTGCCGTTGGTAATATATGCCTGCGGAATCGTGGCCGCAAGATATACATTATAGGTCGTGTTGTATTTGAAAATCGTCAATGTATCTACGCCGTTCAGCTCGCATAAAAAGTTGTTTTCACCCGCCTGCCGATGCGCCGTGATCTGCTGGAAAATCGGGTCATCGGCCAAATCTTCTCCCAGCAGTTCCGCGTTCTGAGAAGATACCACATTGCCGGCAGCATCAATCAGCAGGAAGTTGGACCCCTCGCCAAAGGAAACATCAGTAAATATGTAGCGACTCAGCTGGGATTCGTCAATGTACAGCATGATATACCCCAGCGGCGTGCTGGTGTGGTGCATATCATAGATTTTACGGCCAATGACAATTTTATCGTTGGCGCGGTAAGTGTGGATGTATTGCAGACTATCCTGTGGAGAGGCGGCTTCAATATTATCCAGCAATTCATTAAAACGCTGAGGTGTAATATCGTCATAGCCCAAATCGTAGATGACGGTGCGGTCATTGGAAACGACGCGGATGTTTTTAAGGTGTGTGCTCTGAAAAGGAATTGTGACGATCATTTCACCAATACCGTTCACAATATCACCCGTAAGGGGGTGCCCATTATTGACAGATGCGACACCATTCTGTACAGTATTAGATACGGAGATGGAACCTATGTAGTCGCTATAAATGCCAAGCTGGGTAGACATATTATTATTGAGTAGTTCGATAGATTGTAAGGCAGCCTGTTTGACCTTTTCGTTCATGGATTGGGTGTATGCATGGTAAGAAAAAATACCAATCGTGATGACGGGAACAAGAGAAATAATCAAAAATGTCACAAACAGGCGGGTGCGAAGTTTGATTCGTCGCAACACATTGGGGAAAAACTCGTGCGTTTTTTGTGCATTTGGTGACATATATAGACCTCCGTTTGTGCAAAGTGACTACAATCTATCCATACATTACCTGAATTATAAGGGCAACGACAAAAAAAGTCAATAAAATCCATCTTTAAGTAAAGGAAATACATTTATCAAATCCGGCTTGCCCGATATAATAAGAGTGCAATCAGGGAACGACAGATGAGCCGCATCCCAAACAAAGAAGGAATAATTTTTAGGAGGAAAACCATGAAAAAAGCAATCAGCATGATGCTTGCCACTGCAATGGCAGCTACCTGTCTGGCAGGCTGCGGCAGCGCAGCATCTTCCAGCGCAGCAGCATCCAGTGAGGCCGCTTCTTCCGAAGCAACGTCCGCCGCTACCAGCGAAGCCTCTACCGGGGAAAAGACTTTTGAAAACACAGAACTGAACATCGCAGTGTTCGAAGGCGGTTACGGTTCTGACTACTGGGATGAAATCACCAAGCGCTTTGAGGCCGCTTATCCCGGCGTCACTGTCAATATGCAGATCAGCCCGAAGATCGGCGACATCATCCGCCCGCAGATTGTGGCAGGCAATGTTCCCGACTTCATCTCGATGAACGACAACGACTCCACCGGCCTGATTTCCTCCATGGTCAAGGAGCATGCACTGATGGATTTGTCCGATGTCTTTGAGGAGGGCGGCATTGATGATGACACCCCGCTGAAGGATCAGGTTATCGATGGCCTGCTGGATTCCGCCAAGTGCTCTCCTTACGGCGACGGCAAGATCTACATTGCCCCGTTTGATGCCAGCCCGATGGGTCTGGTTTACAACAAGACCCTGTTCGAAGAGAACGGCTGGGAAACGCCTGTGACCTGGGATGACTTCTTTGAGCTGGGCGACAAGGCCAAGGAAAAGGGTATCGCGCTGTTTACCTATCAGGGCATCTACCCCGGCTACCTTGAGAGCATGCTGTGGCCCGCACTGGCTTCTGCCACCGGCATCGACAACATGAAGGCAATCGCCTCCTACACGCCCGGCTCCCTCAGCTCTGATGAGGCCCTCAAGGTCTTCCAGAACATGGCAAAGATCGGCAGCGATGGCTACCTGATGGATGGCACTGTTGCTCTGAACCATACCCAGAGCCAGACTGACATGATGATGAACAAGGCTCTGTTCATCCCCAACGGCAACTGGATGGAAGGCGAAATGGCCGATGCTCCCCGTGCTGACGGCTTTGAGTTTGGTCTGACCTGCGCACCCGTTCTGGATGACGGCGAGACCCGCTATGTTATGAGTTCCGTTGAGCAGTTTGAGATTCCTGCCAACGCCAAGAACCCCGAACTGGCAAAAGAGTTCCTGCGTTTCCTGTACACTGAGGAGTCCGTTAAGCTGTTCGCTGAAAAGGCCAACGGCATCTACGCTCTGAAGAAGGCTAACGAGATGGTCAAGGGCATCGTTACCGATGGTGTCTACAACATGAACGACATCTATCAGGAAGGCACTTTCATGGTCTTCGGTTGGGATGCAATGCCCGACACCAGCAAGGTTGTTATCGCTGATTCCGTCTTCAATGTTGCCAGTGACGTTATGAATGGTGACATGACTGCCGAGCAGTGGCGTGACGGCATCGAGGCTGCTTTCGAGGAGATTGCTGCTTCCAAGTAAGCTGAATTGCTGAATTTCCACGGACCAAAATAGAATCGACCCTGCCGAGTAAACGCCATGCGAACTTGGCAGGGTTCTTTTTAAGGGGGAAACTTGTTTGAAAAACCGCCAAAATCGCCAAAAAAAGGCGCAGCCGCTTCCCGTACTGTTTATCTGCATCAGCGTTCTGCCTGCCGTGATCCTAACTCTTATGTTCACGATCTGGCCTACGGTGCAGGCATTATATCTTTCTTTTACCAATGCGACCTCTCTGGGGCTTAACAACAAATTTGTGGGACTGGATAACTATATCTATATGTTCCACGACAAATCTTTCATTCAAGCACTTATAAACACAGCAAAGCTGATGGCGGTTGTTCCCGTTATCACAATTTTCTGTAGTCTGGTGCTGGCATTCGTTTTGAACCAGTGCAAGCTGAAAGAAATGGTCTTGTATCGCACGATTTTCTATTTCCCGAACATCGTTTCTCTGACCGTTGTAGGTATTATATGGAGTTTTGTGTTCCACCCGAATGTGGGCATCGTCAATAAGATTCTCGGTGCTGTCGGGCTGGAGAGCTTGCAGCGTTCCTGGCTGGGCGACAGCAAGACTGCGCTTTGGTGCATCGCGTTCACGCTGCTGTGGCAGGCTGCCGGTTACTACATGGTCATGCACATCGCGGCTATGGACGGCATTTCGCCGGAAATCTACGAGTCCGCAACGCTGGACGGTGCCAGCGCATGGCGCAAGCTCATCAGTATTACGATGCCTCTGATGAAAGATATTATCGGCATCACCTTTGTTCTGGCACTTTCCGGCACCATCAACCTGAGTTTTGTGCTTTCGCAGGTCATGACTGGCGGCGGTCCTAACGGTGCATCCAGCGTTCTGCTGCAATATATGTACACGCAGGGCTTTGTCAACGGCAACTTTGGCTATGCCATGGCCATCACGGTCTTTACGCTCGCCATCTCCGTAGCGCTGTCCATGCTGTCCCGCAAATTGACCGATGCTTCCGAAGGAGGTCAGTAATATGACACAAAATGAAAAAAGCAAAATCAGAGCAAAGGTCATCAAGTGGGTGACGCGCCTGTTCCTGATTTTGGTTGCCATTATCATGCTGTACCCTCTGGCGTGGAACGTCGTTTCTTCGTTCAAAACCAGTACAGAGTTTCTGACGGACCCCTTTGCATGGCCGCAGGGACTTGCATGGGATAACTACGCCCGCGCTTATGAAAAGTCTGACCTTGCTGCCAACATCGGCAACTCGATTTATGTCGTGCTGGAAACACTGGTCATTATTGTGATCTGCGTTGTGCCGTGTTCTTACTGCCTTGTGCGGTATAAGTTCCCCGGCGCGAAGCTGATTTTGAACATCTACATGGCGGCCATCTTCATTCAGGCCACTTATATTATGATTCCGCTGTTCTTGCAGATGAACAAGCTGAACCTGCTCAACAGCCTGACGGCGCTGGGCGTGCTGTATGCAACCATGCAGTTCCCGTTTGCTATCTTCCTGCTGACCGGCTTCCTGCGCAGCATCCCGCGTGATTATGAGGAGGCAGCCATGATCGACGGCTGCGGCCCGTTCCGTATTCTGACGAGCATTATCATTCCCATGTGCAAGCCCGGTATCGTGACGGTCTGCATGATCTCCGCTATGGCAGCATGGAACGAGTACCCGGTGGCTCTCGTTATGGTTACCGATCCGACCAAGGCTACGCTGCCTGTCGGCCTTGCCAACCTGTATGAGATCCAGCGCTACGCTACCGACTGGGGCGCGCTGTTCGCAGCCCTCGTGCTGGCACTGATTCCCACTGTCATCCTCTTCATCGTCGGCCAGAAGCAGCTCGTGCAGGGCTTGAGCGTCGGCGGCGTTAAGGGCTAAACAAAATCGAATAGGTTAGGAGAACCGATATGCTGCCCCCGAAACATTGCAACATCAATTTGACCGGCCCAATACCCCGCTGGGATGAAGCAATTCCACTGGGAAACGGCATACTCGGTTCTCTTTTTTGGGGACCGATGGAACACCTGCGCATTTCCGTGGACATTGCCGGACTGTGGCTGCGTCGCCGCCCGGAGGAAAAACTCGATAAAGAATTTACCTATGCAAAACTGGTAGAACTTGCACGGAAAGGCGATGTGGCAGAAACACGCCGTATCTTTGATACGCCCTATGCCCGTCCGACGCCTACAAAAATCCCCGCAGGACACTTGTTTTTGGATGGACTGCCGCGGGGCAGCTATCAGGCAAGCCTTGATTTGGGCACGGCGGTGGCATGCTTTTCGCAAAAGGGTACAACCATTCTGCGTGCCTTCCTCTGTATGGGGCGGCCTGTTGGGGTACTGATGCTGCCGGAGGCGTACCGGGATGCAGAGTTCACGGTGGAGCGCCCCTCTTTCGGGAATGGCACGCAGGCAGCCGAAGCGGGCAACAGCGTGTCCCCCGGCAGCTTGCAGCAGCTCGCCCTGCCGGATGCTATCCCCGAAATAGAAGATGGCATGATTGGCTTTTCCCAAAAGGTCGATGATAGAACTGCCTATACGCTGCTCTGTAAAAAATGTGGTGCAACGCTGTATTATACCGCTGTGCAGGCAGAAAACGTAGAAAAAGCAAGCCGACTGGCGAAGCTGGAACTATGTGCAGCAGAAGATATGGGCGCCGAGAAGTTGCTGCAACAGCATAAACGCTGGTGGCAGCAATACTGGGGCAAAAGCAGTTTGCAGCTGCCGGATGAAACACTCGAACAGCTTTGGTACCGCGCCAATTACTTTTTGGCAGCGGGTTCCGAGCCGGGCAATGCCCCGATGCCGCTGCAAGGGGTATGGTGCGCGGATGACGACCGGCTCCCACCGTGGAAAGGCGATTACCACAACGACCTCAACACCCAATTCACCTACTGCCACTATCTGACTGCCAACCACCCGGAGCAGGGAAAGGTGTTTCTTGATTATCTCTGGTCGCTGCGCCCGCAGGCGGCAAAGTTTGCCCGTGCATTTTACGGCACAGCAGGGGAGTGCCTGCCCAGTGTCATGGACATTGACGGCGGAGCGCTCGGCGGCTGGCCAATGTATTCTCTGTCACCGACCAATCAGATCTGGCTCTGCCAGATGTTTTATGAATACTACCGCCTGACGGGGGACAAAGAGTTTTTGCGCACCCGTGTGGAGCCTTACTTTACCGCCACGGCAGCCTGCCTGGAAGAACTTCTCCAAGAAGGCCCGGACGGAAAGCTGGTTTTACCGGTCTCGTCCTCACCGGAAATTCACGATGATGAGGCAGCCTCATGGCTGACTCCTAACAGCAACTATGATTTGGCGCTGCTGCACTATCTATTCCACACTCTGGTACAGATCGAGTACCAGCTTGGCAACCCCCGCGGCTATTGGCATGCAATAGAGTCCAAACTTGCTCCGTTGAGCGTAGATACAGAAACCGGGCTGATGCTTTCACCTGATGAAACCTTGCAGGAAACGCACCGCCATTTTTCCCACGCTATGGCAATCGAGCCGCTGTGTATGCTGCGTTATGAAAATCCGCAGGACCGCAGCGTAATAGATGCAACAGTAGACCACCTTGTACACCTCGGTAGTGGGCAGTGGGTAGGGTTTTCCTTCGGTTGGATGGCACTTTTGCAGATTGCCCGCAGCAATGGAAATGGTGCTTTGTATGAGCTGCACCGCTTCGCAGAGCATTTCCTGAGCCGGAACGGATTCCATTTGAACGGCGACTACAAAAACAGCGGCGTTTGTGATTTCCACTATCGCCCCTTTACGCTGGAAGCGGATTTTCTGGCGGCACACGCAGTACAGAAAATGCTGTTGCGTTCCGAAAAGAATCATATCGAGGTTTTACCGGCCTGCCCGCAGGGCTGGAAAAATGAACCTGTTGCATTTCAGAATTTGCGGGCAGAAAATGGTCTGCTGATTTCTTATCAGCGGACAGCAGACGGCAAGCACAGCCTTACCGTAAAAGCAACACAGGACGGAAGCTGGTATCTTTGCAACACGCATTGCTGGGTCACCTTGCAGGCCGGACAAACTCAATCTTACCAATGGACGGAGGAAAACAAGAAATGAATACCAAAGGTCGTGTAACGATTCCCACCGATATGGACGCAGTACCCGAAACCCTTGACCTGCTCAAGCGCTGGGGCGCGGATGCCATCCGCGACTGCGACGGCACCGAATTCCCGCAGGAACTGAAGGATACCGGCGCTAAAATCTACGCCACCTACTACACCACCCGCAAGGACAACGCTTGGGCTAAGGCAAACCCCGATGAAACGCAGCAGTGCTACATTATGACCCCGTTCTATACCGCTGCGGACGGTGCGCTGACCATCCCCCTGATGACGGGCATCAGCCGCGAGCTGATGAAGGTCAACGACCACGACGACATTGCCCGCTGGTGGGAAGTCATCGACCGCACGACGGGCGAGCCGTTGGATGCCGCTGCGTGGCATTATGACGCAGCAACCGAGAGCGTTGTCATCGACGCACCCGCCGCTTACCACGAGTACACGGTCAGCTTTTTGGCGTACCTGATCTGGGACCCCGTGCACATGTACAACTCGGTCATCAATGACTGGAAGGATGTCGAGCACCAGATCCCGTTCGATGTGCGCCAGCCCAAGACCCACGCCTACACAATGCGCCGTCTGCGCGAGTATCTCGAAAGCCACCCCTATGTCAACGTTGTGCGCTTTACGACCTTCTTCCACCTGTTCACGCTGGTGTTTGACGAGCTGCGCCGCGAGAAGTACGTGGACTGGTACGGCTACTCGGCGTCCGTTTCTCCCTATATTTTGGAGCAGTTTGAGAAGGAAGTCGGCTACAAATTCCGCCCGGAGTTCATCATCGATCAGGGCTACTACAACAACCAGTACCGCGTGCCGAGCAAGGAGTACAAGGATTTTCAGGCATTCCAGCGCCGCGAGGTCGCCGGTCTGATGAAGGAAATGACCGACATCGTCCACGCCTACGGCAAAGAGGCCATGATGTTCCTGGGCGACCACTGGATCGGCTGCGAACCGTTCATGCCGGAATTCCGGAAGTCCGGCGTGGATGCCATTGTCGGCAGTGTCGGCAACGGCAGCACCCTGCGCCTGATTTCCGACATCCCCGGTGTCAAGTACACCGAGGGACGCTTCCTGCCCTACTTCTTCCCCGATACCTTCCACGAGGGCGGCGATCCTGTGCGCGAGGCCAAGGAGAACTGGGTCACCGCTCGCCGCGCCATCCTGCGCAAGCCCATTGACCGCATCGGCTACGGCGGCTACCTGAAATTAGCCTGCGAGTTCCCGGAGTTCCTCGACTATGTCGAGAGTGTCTGCAACGAGTTCCGCGAACTGTACGAGAACATCAAGGGTACCACGCCCTACTGCGTCAAGACCGTGGCTGTGCTGAACAGCTGGGGGCAGCAGCGCGCGTGGGGCTGCCACATGGTTCACCATGCGCTGTACCAGAAGCAGAATTACAGCTATGCGGGCGTTATCGAAGCGTTGTCCGGTGCGCCGTTTGATGTGAAGTTTATCAGCTTTGACGACATCAAGGCTGACCCGAAGGTGCTGGACAGCATTGACGTCCTTATCAACGTCGGTGACGGCGACACCGCCCACACCGGCGGCAAGGTCTGGGAGGATCCTGATATTTCCGCTGCCGTCAAGGGCTTTGTCCACCGCGGCGGCGGTCTAATCGGTGTCGGCGAACCGGGCGGTCACCAGTATCAGGGGCGCTATTTGCAGCTGTCCGCGCCGCTCGGCGTGGAGAAGGAAACAGGCTTCACCCTGAATTACGACAAGTACAACTGGGATGAACACCGCGACCACTTTATTCTGGCCGACTGCCCCGACCATGATGTGGACTTTGGCGAGGGCAAAAAGAGCATCTTTGCATGGGAAGGCACAGAAATTCTCATTCAGCGTGACAAGGAAGTCCAGATGGCTGCGCATGAGTACGGCAAGGGGCGCGGTGTGTATATCAGCGGTCTGCCGTACAGCTTTGTGAACAACCGCGTGCTGTACCGCGCCATCCTGTGGGCTGCCCACGATGAAGCCGACCTGCACAAATGGTTCAGCACGAACTACAATGTGGAAGTCCATGCCTACGTTAAGAACGGCAAGTACTGCGTGGTCAACAACACCTACGAACCGCAGGACACGACCGTTTACACCGGCGACGGCAGCTGCTTCGATCTGCATCTGGATACCAATGAGATCAAGTGGTACAGCATTGAGGGGTAATAGAATGAGAACACCCGAAGAACAGATCCGCTATGCGGCCTCTATCACGCCCAGCCCGCGCCAGCTGGCATGGCAGCAGCTTGAATTTTACGCCTTTACCCATTTCGGCATGAATACCTTCACGAACCGCGAGTGGGGCGACGGCACCGAAGACCCTGCGCTGTTCAACCCCGATGCGCTGGATGCCGACCAATGGGTCGCCGCAGTCAAAAGTGCCGGCATGAAGGCGCTGATTCTGACCTGCAAGCACCATGACGGCTTCTGCCTGTGGCCGAGCGCCTACACCGAGCACAGCGTAAAAAACAGCCCATGGAAGAACGGACAGGGCGATGTTGTGCGCGAGGTATCGGATGCCTGCCGGCGCGGCGGTATCAAGTTTGGTGTCTATCTCTCCCCGTGGGATCGCCACGATGCACGCTATGGGCAGGGGAAACTGTATGATGATTATTTCGTTTCCCAGCTGACCGAGCTTGCAACAAACTACGGAGATATTTTCTGCTTCTGGTTTGACGGTGCCTGCGGTGAGGGCAAAAACGGCAAAAAGCAGATTTACGACTGGGAACGCTACTATGCGGTTCTGCGTAAATTGCAGCCGAATGCGGTGCTGAATGTCTGTGGCCCCGATGTGCGCTGGTGCGGCAACGAGGCCGGGCATTGCCGGAAAGCAGAGTGGAGCGTGGTTCCCGCAGAGCTGCGGGATGCAGAGCGCACGGCATCGAAATCGCAGCAGGCAGATGACGGGGAATTTTCCCGCAAAATCGACTCTCAGGACGAGGACATCGGCAGCAGAGCGGTTATCCGCAATGCAAGAGAACTTGTCTGGTATCCGTCCGAGGTGGATACCTCCATCCGAACAGGTTGGTTTTACCACCCGGAGGAGGACACTGACGTGCGCACGGCAGGCGAATTGCTGGACATCTATCTGGATGCCGTCGGTGCGAATGCCAGCCTGCTGCTGAACATTCCGCCCGATACGCATGGCCGTATTGCCGCACCGGACTGCGCCAGCCTTGCGGAGCTGGGTGCTAAAATTCAGCAGATTTTTGCCAGTAACGTAACAGAAAAAGCGGAAATTACGGCAGATTCTGCGATTGCGCAGCATCCCATCACACAGGCTGTGGACGGTATGGCAAATACCTATTGGCAGGCTGCCTACGGACAAGAATCCGATACGATTACTTTGAAGTTCCCGAAGCCGCAGAAGGTTTCCTGTGTTGTTCTGGGGGAGCATCTGCCGACAGGGCAGCGCATAGAAAGCGGCGAGATTTGGGCAGACGGAAGCAAGGCTTCCGAATTTACGGTAGTTGGACATAAGCGTATCTGCCGTTTTACCCCTGTGGATGTGCAGACGCTTACCATAAAGATTACAGCTTCACGCACGGAGCCAACTCTGCGGCTGCTGGAAGTCTATCAGTGAGGATGTAGGCGAAAGAGGCGTGCCGTGCTGTGCGGCACGCCTTTGGCTGCAAAAACATTGATACGAGGTTTGTTATGGATAAACGTCCTAATATTATCCTGCTTATGGCAGACCAGATGCGCGGCGACTGCCTTGGTATTGCCGGTCACCCGGATGTAAAAACGCCGTTCCTCGATGCACTGGCCGCCGAGGGCGTGCGGTATGAAAATGCCTATTCTGCCTGTCCGACCTGTGTTCCCGCGCGGGCTACGCTGTATACCGGCATGTCTCAGGAGCACACCGGCCGCGTCGGGTACGAGGATCTTGTGCCGTGGGATTATCCCCACACACTGGCCGGGGAGTTGAGCAAGGCCGGGTACTATACCCAGTGTGTCGGCAAAATGCATGTTCATCCGCTGCGCAGCAACCTGGGTTTCCATGATGTACGGCTGCATGATGGCTATCTCCATGCCTACCGCCGCCCCACCACGCCCAGTTATGAGGATCAGCGTGTGGCCGATGACTATTATTGGTGGCTCAAACAGCAGCTTGGCGTGGATGCAGACCCGGTGGACACTGGCCTTGACTGCAATAGTTGGGTTGTGCGCCCCTGGATCTACGAGGAAAAGTATCACCCCACAAACTGGGTCGCCAGCGAGTGCCGAGACTTTCTGCGCCGCCGTGACCGCTCGAAACCATTCTTCCTGATGGCCAGCTTTGTGCGGCCACACCCTCCGCTGGATGCCCCGGAATATTATTTGAATTTGTACAAAGATAAGCCGCTGGCCGAGCCTTGGCGCGGTGATTGGAATGACTGCGTCCGCTGGGAACGTGACGGCCACAGCTACCATGCCCAGACGGCACCCTCGGATGAAAGCTACATCCAGCAGCTGCGGGCGGGTTACTATGCGGCCATCACGCACATGGATCATCAAATCGGACGTTTAGTCTCCGCACTGGTGGAGGAGCAAATCATGGATAATACCATAATTCTGTTCGTGTCCGACCACGGTGAAATGCTGGGCGACCATTTGATGTTCCAGAAAGCAAAGCCATTCCAAGGCAGTATCCATGTACCACTGTTTATCTCCGGGCCGGAGCGTTACATCGGAAAGTGCGGCACGGTTTGCACCGATTTGGCAGAGCTGCGCGACGTCATGCCCACGCTACTGGAGCTGGCGGGCGCACCGATTCCCGAAACCGTGGACGGCACGAGCCTATTGCACCCCGTCGAACGCGAATATCTGCACGGTGAGCATACACTGGGCGAGGATTCCATGCACTTTATCCTGACGAAAGAGGATAAATATATCTGGTACTCTCAGACCGGGCGAGAACTGTACTTCAATCTGCGCGACGACCCGCACGAAACAAAAAATGCACTGGATGAAAACCCGGAGCGTGTGGCCGAACTGCGTGCCCTGCTGATTGATGCCTTAAAGAACCGCGAAGAACAGTACACAGACGGTCATACCTTGTTTGTGGGCAAAACGCCCCTGACCGTATTGCAGCATACCGAGGTGCTATGAAGCAGCTTCAATTCCTGATTAAGCCCGCAGCGGGCTACTGCAACATGCGCTGCCAATATTGCTTTTATCGAGATGAGCAGCAGAATCGCGTGAACCCTGATGACTGCATCATGTCGTTCACTACTGCGGAAACGCTGATTCAACGCTGTTTTGCGGAAATCGAACAAGGCGGTTATATCTCGTTTGCCTTTCAGGGTGGGGAACCGACCTTGGCCGGGCTGGACTTCTTCCACTTCTTTACGCAGACGGTGCGAAAGTACAACCAGAAGCGCGTCACCGTGCAATACGCTATCCAGACAAATGGTCTTGCCATTACCGAGGAGTGGGCTGAATTTTTCAGCAAAGAACTCTTTCTCGTAGGTATCAGCTTGGACGGCACCCCGGATGTGCATGATGCCCTGCGCCCGGATACACAGGGAAGCGGAACATGGAATAAAATTACGCAGACGATTGAACTGCTGCACCGATACGGCGTGGAGTGCAATCTTTTGTGTGTCGTCACCAAACGGCTGGCCAAAAAAGCGGGGCGCGTATATAAGTCCATGAAGGCAACGGGCGTGCGCTATTTACAGTTCATTCCTTGTTTGGATCCGCTGGACACGCCGCAGGGGCAGCAGCCCTACTCCCTCACGCCAGAACTGTATGCGCAGTTTTTGTGCGCCCTGTTTGATGCCTGGTATCGGGACTGGAAAACCAGCACCTATGTCAGCATCCGTTTGTTTGAGGATTATATTTATCTGCTTATGGGCGGCTCGGCTGGGACTTGCTCCACAACAGGCACCTGCGGCGCGTACATGGTCGTGGAGGGTAGCGGCACCGTCTACCCGTGCGACTTTTTCTGCTTGGACGCTTACAAACTCGGAACCGTGCAAAACGACACCCTGCAATCGCTGCTTACCGGCGAAAAAATGCGGGCGTTTATCACGGACGGCTGGCAGATCCCCGCAGAATGTCAGCCATGCAGATGGGTACACCTGTGCCGTGGCGGCTGCAAACGTGACCGCAACGTTGCCGACAAAGTACGGCGCAGTTATTATTGCAAAGCGCTGCAAAAGTTTTTTGCCTACGCAGAACCGCGCCTGTACGAAATGGTTCGCGCTGTTCAAATGTACCGCTGAAAAGGAGACAAATATCTATTGGACAAGAAAGATAAATGCTGGCAGCTGTTTCTCTCTACCTTTAAGTTGAGCGCCTGCACCTTCGGCGGCGGCTTCGTCATTATCCCGTTGATGCGGGAACGCTTCGTGAAAGAACTGCACTGGATCGAGGAAGAGGAAACGCTGGACCTGACGGCGATTGCCCAATCAAGCCCCGGATCTATTGCCATCAACGCCTCGATTCTGGTGGGCTACCATGTAGCAGGCATCCCCGGCGCACTGATTACTGTGGTGGGCGCGGCGCTGCCACCGCTGATTATCATCTCCATCATCTCCGCGTTCTATCAGGCGTTCCGCTCCAACAAGTATGTGAGCATGGCAATGGCCGGTATGCTGGCCGGTGTGGCAGCGGTCATCTTTGATGTGGTCATCAACATGGCGTGGCCCATCCTGAAAAAGAAGCGCTGGCTGCCCATCGCGGTTATGCTGGCAGCTTTTGCGGCGACCCGTTTCTTCTCGGTGAACATCATTTTGATTATCCTCGTCTGCGGCGTCATCGGCGCGCTGGATACCCTGTATCTACAAAAGCGGGAGGGTAGCAAATGATCTACCTTGAATTATTCTGGAGCTTTTTCCAAGTTGGCCTGTTCAGCATCGGCGGCGGCTATGCGGCTATGCCTTTGATTCAAAACCAAGTAGTGGACATTCACCCCTGGCTGACGATGACAGGCTTTGCGGACATTATTACGATTGCCGAAATGACCCCCGGCCCCATCGCCGTAAACGCCGCGACGTTCGTTGGTATTCAGGTTGCGGGGCTGCCTGGGGCACTGATTGCCACGATTGGCTGTATTTTCCCGTCCTGCGTCATCGTCATGGCGCTGGCCTACATGTATTACCGTTTCCGCGGCCTTAGCGTTATGCAGGGTATCTTGGCCGGGCTGCGCCCCGCTGTTATTGCCATGATTGCTTCTGCTGGCATTTCCCTGTTGTGCATGGCCCTGTACAGGCAGCGCACTTTCCCGGCGGATCTGGGCAGCATGGATCTGATTGCACTGGCAATTTTCCTCATGGGCTTTTTTGTTCTACGTAAATGGAAGCCCAGCCCTATCAAGGTCATGGCGGGGGCTGCCGTGGCCGGTGTCGCGCTGTACAGCATCGCGGCATAAACAAAACCAGAGAGGATGTATATACAAATGAAGGATATTTTAACTGCATGGAAATGGAATGGCTCAGTATCAGAGCCGATTCCCTATGGCGAAGGGCATATCAACCAGACGTATGCCATCACGGTAACGTCAGAGCAGGGGGCAAAACGCTATATCCTGCAAAAAATCAATACCAATACATTCAAAGACCCGGCCGGTTTGATGGAAAACGTCTGCGGTGTTACAGATTTTTTGCGCGAAAAGGCTAAGCAGCGCGGGGCTGACCCGGCGCGTGCTACGCTCCATGTGGTGCCTACCAAAGAGGAAAAGCCCTATTATCAGGCTGCTGATGGTAGCTGCTGGCGTGTCTATGAATTTGTAGAGAACACTGTCTGTTTGCAGCAGGTGCAGTCGGCTGAGGATTTTTACCAGAGCGCCGTTGCATTTGGCAATTTCCAGCATCAGCTGGCTGAATATCCGGCTCATACCCTGCATGAGACGATCCCGCACTTCCACGACACGCCTAAGCGCTTCGCTGACTTCCAGCGCGCCGTGGCTGAGGATCGCATGGGTCGTGCCGCACAGGTGCAGCGCGAAATTGAGTTTGTCCGCGCCCGCGAAGCAGAGTATCATGTTATGGTGGATCTGCTGGCAGCGGGCAAGCTGCCGCTGCGTGTCACCCACAACGACACCAAGCTGAACAACATCCTGTTCGACAAAACGACCGGCGAGGGTCTTTGCGTCATCGACCTTGACACGGTCATGCCGGGGCTTGCTGCCAATGATTTTGGGGATTCAATCCGCTTCGGTGCCAACCACTGCGCCGAGGACGAAGCTGACCTCTCGAAAGTCAATTTCAGCATGGAACTGTTTGAAATTTACACCAAGGGCTTCTTGCAGGCAGCAGGAGAAGCGTTCACCCCGCTGGAAAAGCAGACCCTGCCTTGGGGTGCCAAGTTGATGACGATGGAGTGCGGTATGCGTTTCCTCGCGGATTATCTCGAGGGGGATCACTACTTCCACATCAACTACGAAACCCAAAACCTCAACCGCGCCCGCACCCAGTTCAAGTTGACTGCCGATATGGAACGGAACTGGGATGCCATGCAAAAAGTAATTGAAAAATACTGCTGATACCACTAATCTGCTTTTTCATTTTGCGGCTTGCATAGTGCAGTAGAATGCATCATGCAAACTCGTGGTTTCTCCTTCTTTGACTCCCGCGCCTGACAAGCGCGGGAGTTTTCTGTGATACAGCAAGTTGTATGTCCGCAGTGAGGCTAATAAGGTCATGTATTGCAATTGATTTTTATGATATTGGAAACTCAGAACGCCTGATACTAAATGCGAATTATTGACTAAAAAATCGCGCCGACAATGCACTGTCGGCGCGATTTTATATGCTATGCAGTTTTCGATATTTGCCCGGAGCTTCAGCCTTATAGCGGCGGAACATCCGGTTAAAGTAGCTGGAATCACTAAAGCCGCAGCTATATGCGATCTCCGTGATGGGATCTTCGGTGGAGCATAATAGCTCCGCGGCACATTCTACCCGGTAGTAATTCAAATAGTCAATAGGGGAGCGCCCGGTTATGCTGTGAAAGACCCTGCAAAAGTGTTCAGGGGTCATTTTTGCTGTGGAGGCGAGATCTTCCAAGGTGATGCGGCTGGCGTAATTCTTTCGGATGCGCTCTAAGGCCGCTTTCATTTGGGCTGTGCTGCGATCATTTCGTTTATTTCCGGGAGAGGATACTGTGTACGAATGCTGCAAAAGGATTTGACCGAACAACTGCCACATCAGACCAATCGTCACAAATTCATATCCCTCCGGCTCTTTTTCCATTGCCTCAAAGAGTCTGTCAATCAGTTGGCAGGTTACGGAGCCAGCCGGTTGATACGGCTCGATTTGTGCGCCGCGTTCAAAAAGCGCATTGTATTTTGCCTGACATACGGAGCCGCTGCCGAGGAAGCGGTTCATATCAAAGACAACACACTCGTAAACGCAGTCGCTGGGGGTTCCGCCGTGAACGGCCCCGGCTGAAATGATGGCGGCATCCCCCTTGTGTAAAAGGTAAGAGCGTCCATCAATCAGCAGAGAAAACTCCCCGCTTAGAACCAGCATAAGTTCAAATTCCATGTGCCAGTGAAACGGCATTTCATAGCGCGGGTGCATTTTATCTACATAATAAAGTTCAATGGGAAAGTCAAAAGTGCCGCGCGTACTGCTTTCATGGGAAGCCAGAAACTTCATGGCAGGCATCTCCTAAAATATCAATATCGTCCAATATAATATCATTATACGCAAAGACGAGGGCAAATTGCAACAGTATAATACAAATAAAGGACAAAGTCCACTTTAGGAGGTACAAACTGTGCAAATCGAAGAAATCAAAGACCAAATCTGCGATGTCTGCCATAAAATGTGGCAGCTTGGCTGGGTCGCCGCTAACGACGGCAATGTCTCGGTGCGGTTGGAGGACGGAACTTTCCTTGCAACGCCTACGGGCATGAGCAAGAGCTTCATCACACCGGACAAGCTGCTGCGTATTGATGCAAAGGGCAATGTGCTGGAAGGTGCAGAGGACCTGCGCCCGTCCAGCGAAATCAAGATGCACCTGCGCTGCTACGAAAAGCGCGCCGATGTAAATGCTGTTGTCCATGCCCATCCGCCGGCAGCCACCGGCTTTGCCGTGGCACATCGCCCGATGGATATGTACAACATGATTGAGGATGTGGCAGCCATCGGCGCTGTGCCGCTGACTCCGTATGGAACTCCCAGCACGACGGAGGTGCCGGACGCAATCGAGCCGTATCTCAACGACCACGATGTTATGCTGCTGGAAAACCACGGCGCGCTGACGGTGGGCAGCGATGTCATCACCGCCTATTACCGCATGGAGAGTCTGGAACTGTGGGCAAAGATCACGATCAACGCAATCATTCTCGGCGGCAGCTATGATATTGACCGCAAGAACATTGATAAGCTCATCAATCTCCGCTCCTACTACAAAATTACCGGCAAACATCCCGGCTATCGCAAATTTGAGCGACGCGAAAAAGGTGAGCCGACGGACAAATAAGGAGACCCCGTATGCTGAAGAACATTCCGCCTATCCTTAGCCCGGAACTTCTGAAAGTCCTCTGCGAGATGGGACATGGCGACGAAATCATTCTCGCAGACGGAAATTTTCCGGCTGAAAGCATCGGCAAAGATGCCATTGTGATTCGTGCAGACGGGCACGGAACCGTAGAACTGCTGGAGGCCATCCTGCAATTTCTGCCGTTGGATCAGTATGTGGAAAAGCCTGTCGCGCTGATGAAAGTGGTAGATGGCGATCCGTGCAAGCCGACTATCTGGGATAGCTATAAACAGAAGTTGAACGAAAGCGGCAATGACCCGGCTAAAATTGAAATGGTGGAGCGCTTTGCATTTTATGAGCGCGCACGCCATGCCTATGCGATTATCGCCACCGGGGAAAGCGCAATCTATGCCAACGTACTTTTGAAGAAGGGCGTGGTGCAATGAGTAACACAGCAACTGTGCTGGCCTTCGACTTTGGCGCTTCCAGTGGACGTGCAATTCGAGCCGTGTACGATGGCCAAAACCTCACCTACGAGGAAATCCACCGTTTTGAAAATATTCCCATCGAAAAGGACGGTCACCTCTGCTGGGATGTGGAAACACTGCTGAAAGAAATTCACACGGCCATTCAAAAGGCGGGTACATTTGACAGCTTAGGATTTGATACATGGGGCGTGGATTTCGGCTTACTGGATGCGGACGGCCATCTGCTGGCAAATCCTGTTCATTACCGCGATGCCCGAACGAATGGCAAACCGGAACAGGCCGCTGCCTGTATGCCCGCAGAAGAATTGTATGCCCATACCGGCAACCAAATCATGGCAATCAATACCTTGTTCCAGTTGCTGGCACTGCAGGAGCAGGACCCGGAACTGCTGCAAAAGGCTGAGCAGGTCCTTTTTATGCCGGATCTGTTCGCAGCTCTGTTGGGGGCCGAGCCGGTCTGTGAGCGCAGCATTGCGTCCACCAGTCAGATGCTGGACCCCCGTACAGGGCAGTGGAGCAGGGAAGTGCTGGCCGCCTACGACTTGCCGGAAAACCGCTTCGCCCCCATTGTTGCCAGCGGCACGGTGACAGGAACGCTTGCAAACGGTGCAAAAATTATTGCGGTGGCAGGGCATGATACACAATGCGCCTCGGCTGCTATGCCGTGTGTCGAGGAAGATGCCGAACATACGGCATTTCTCTCCTGCGGCACGTGGAGCCTGCTGGGAACGGAATTGGACACCCCGATTCTGACGGCAGACAGCTGTCAAAGCGGGCTGTCCAACGAACTCGGAGCAAACGGGAAAATCAACTACCTGAAAAATATCATCGGTCTTTGGCTGATTCAGGAAAGCCGCCGTGAGTACAAGCGCCGCGGGCAGGCATATTCTTTCGCGGAGCTGGAGCAACAGGCACTTGCCGCCGAACCGCTGCGCAGCTTTATTGACCCGGATGCCCCGGGATTTGTTGCCCCCGGCGACCTGCCGGGCAGAATACAGGAATTTTGCCGCAAAATCGGTCAGCCCGTCCCGGAAACGGTGGGCGCCGTAATGCGCTGCATTTATGAGAGCCTTGCTCTGAAATATCACTATGCGATAGAGCAGCTCTCTGCTGTAACAGGTCGAGCATTTACGACCCTGCACGTTTTGGGCGGCGGCACAAAAGACCGTCTGCTTTGCCAGATGACGGCAGACTGCTGCGGCCTTACAGTAAAGGCAGGCCCGGTGGAAGCTACGGCGCTCGGCAACATTATGATTCAGTTGAAAGCCTTGGGGTTGCTGGACTCCATCACACAAGGACGCCGGCTGATTGCGGAGACAGAGGTCATTAAAACATATACACCAAGCACACAGAACTATGCGGAATGGAACGCCGCTTATGATCGTTTCAAAACCCTATTATAATAAGGAAGGTGCAACTATGCTGTATCCTAAAATTGGTATCCGCCCTGTCATCGATGGACGCTGGGGCGGTGTCCGTGAAAGCCTTGAAAATCAGACGATGCGCATGGCAGAAAATGCCGCCAAGCTGATTTCGGAGAACCTCAAATACCCCGATGGTACGCCGGTGCAGTGCGTGATCGGCTGTACGACGATTGGCGGTGGTGCCGAGGCGGCCCGCGTGTCAGAGCAGTTTTCTACCCAGAATGTTACGGCAACGCTGTCTGTGACCCCCTGCTGGTGCTACGGTACCGAGACGTTCGATATGGATCCCAACACCATCAAGGCAGTCTGGGGCTTCAATGGCACCGAGCGCCCCGGCGCGGTGTATCTGGCTGCGGTTCTGGCAGCACACGCCCAGCGCGGTCTACCTGCTTTCTCCATTTACGGCCATGACGTGCAGGAGGCCAACGATGATACGATTCCCGATGACGTGGCCGAGAAAATCCTTCGCTTTGCCCGCGGCGCTGTTGCCGCAGGCTGGATGAAGAACAAAGCTTACGTCAATATTGGTGCTGTGACGATGGGCATTGCCGGCAGCTTCTGCGATGCAGGAATTCTGCAAAAGTATTTCGGCATCCGTGCTGAGTGGGTGGACGAGGTCGAGATCCTGCGCCGCATTTCCATCGGCATCTATGACCATGACGAATATGAAAAGGCGCTGGCATGGGTGCGCGAAAACTGCAAAGAGGGCTTTGATAAGAACCTCGGCAAAAATCTGCCGCCTGTCATCACGAAGTCGAAGATCGTTCCGGCAGACAAGGATTGGGAGTTTATCGTCAAGATGACCCTGATCATCCGTGACATTCTATACGGCAATCCGCGTCTGGACGAGATGGGCTGGCATGAAGAAGCGCTCGGTCGCAACGCTGTGGTCGGCGGCTTCCAGGGCCAGCGCCAGTGGACAGACTGGCTGCCGAACGCTGACTTCACCGAAGCCATCATGGCTTCCACCTTTGACTGGAACGGCCCGAAGGCCCCGACCCCGTTCGCTACCGAGAACGATACCTGCAACGGCATTGCCATGATGCTGGGCAGCCTTGTTTCCGGCTCTGCGCCGTGCTTCCATGACGTGCGCACCTACTGGAGCCCGGAAGCCTGCGAGCGTGTAACCGGGCAAAAGCCTGACGGCGTTGCCGCCAACGGCTTTATTCACCTCATCAATTCCGGCGCAACGGCCCTGGACGGTTCCGGTGCCTGTGTGGATGCCGAGGGCAACCACGTGATGAAGCCGTTCTGGGAGATGACCGATGCGGACATCAAGGCATGCCTGAACGCCACCGATTGGTGCCGTGCGGACTATGAGTACTTCCGCGGCGGCGGATATTCCAGCCATTTCCGTTGCAAGGCAGAGATGCCTGTTACGATGCTGCGCTTCAACATTGTGGAGGGGATTGGTCCCGTCCTGCAAATCGCCGAGGGTTGGACAGCTGATCTGCCCGATGAGATCCACAACACCATCGACAAGCGCACCGACCCGACCTGGCCGACCACATGGTTCTGCCCGCGCCTGACCGGACAGGGAGCGTTCACCGATGTGTACAGCGTTATGGCAAACTGGGGTGCCAACCATGGTGTGACCGTTTACGGCCATGTGGGTGCTGACCTCATTACGCTGGCCAGCATGCTGCGCATCCCGGTCACGATGCACAATGTCCCTGCCGAGAAGGTTTATCGCCCCCACGCATGGGCCAGCTTCGGCACACAGGATCAGCAGGCTGCGGATTATGCTGCGTGCAAGCAATACGGGCCGCTGTATCGGTAAGTTACCTGTCGTAAATATTCTGCCGGAAAGATTCTGACATAGCCCTTAATACCAGTTAAGGAGAGGTTTCCTTGGAAGCCTCTCC
>OOBI01000618.1_pt1 | contig 28624 bp, 20 predicted proteins | sample 1671081 | NCBI WGS metagenome assembly OOBI01 (sample SAMN06348120, study PRJEB24527) | human gut metagenome | biome: human gut; feature: ankylosing spondylitis patient; material: feces | host: Homo sapiens | place: China | collected 2015-10 | reverse complement strand
TGAAGTAGAAGGTACAAAATACCTTATCATGCGTCAGAGCGATGTTCTCGCTGTTTTGGGTTAATAAACGTAGTGTTTAATCAATTAATTAAATAGTAAAATCATTATGGCAAAAGAAATATTATTCAATATCGAAGCTCGCGATCAATTGAAAAAAGGTGTTGATGCTTTGGCAAATGCGGTAAAAGTAACACTGGGCCCGAAAGGACGTAATGTAATTATTGAGAAAAAATTCGGTGCTCCTCACATCACTAAAGATGGTGTGACAGTGGCAAAAGAAATTGAACTGACAGATGCTTACCAGAATACCGGTGCACAGTTGGTAAAGGAAGTTGCTTCTAAAACAGGTGACGATGCCGGTGACGGTACAACTACTGCAACTGTTTTGGCTCAGGCTATCGTAGCAGAAGGTTTGAAGAATGTAACTGCCGGTGCAAGCCCTATGGATATCAAACGTGGTATTGACAAGGCTGTTGTCAAAGTGGTTGATTCTATTAAAAATCAGGCAGAGAAAGTTGGTGATAACTATGACAAAATCGAGCAGGTTGCTACTGTTTCCGCTAATAATGATCCGGTTATCGGTAAACTGATTGCTGATGCCATGCGTAAAGTTTCTAAAGATGGCGTAATTACTATTGAAGAGGCTAAAGGTACTGATACTACTATCGGTGTGGTAGAAGGTATGCAGTTCGACCGCGGTTATCTGTCGGCTTACTTCGTGACTAATACGGAGAAGATGGAATGTGAGATGGAGAAACCTTACATCCTGATTTACGACAAGAAGATTTCTAACCTGAAAGATTTCTTGCCTATCCTCGAACCGGCTGTACAATCAGGTCGTCCTTTGTTGGTTATCGCGGAAGATGTAGATAGTGAGGCATTGACTACATTGGTAGTGAACCGTCTGCGTTCTCAGTTGAAGATTTGTGCAGTAAAAGCTCCAGGCTTCGGTGACCGCAGAAAAGAAATGCTGGAAGATATTGCCGTATTGACCGGTGGTGTGGTGATCAGCGAAGAAAAGGGTCTGAAACTGGAACAGGCTACTATCGAAATGTTAGGTACTGCTGACAAAGTGACTGTTTCTAAAGACAACACTACAATTGTAAACGGTGCCGGTGCTAAAGAAAACATCAAAGAACGTTGCGACCAGATCAAGGCTCAGATTGCTGCTACTAAATCAGATTATGACCGTGAGAAATTGCAGGAACGTCTGGCTAAGCTGTCAGGTGGTGTAGCTGTTCTTTACGTAGGTGCTGCTTCTGAGGTAGAGATGAAAGAGAAAAAAGACCGTGTGGACGATGCTCTTCGCGCTACTCGTGCTGCTATTGAAGAAGGTATCGTACCGGGTGGTGGCGTAACTTACATCCGTGCAATCGATGCTTTGGAAGGTATGAAAGGTGACAATGCCGACGAAACAACCGGTATCGAAATCATTAAACGTGCTATCGAAGAACCGTTGCGTCAGATTGTAGCCAATGCCGGTAAAGAAGGTGCTGTAGTAGTTCAGAAAGTTCGTGAAGGTAAAGGTGACTATGGCTATAATGCCCGTTTGGATGTTTACGAAAATCTTCATGCAGCCGGTGTGGTAGATCCTGCTAAAGTGACTCGTGTGGCTTTGGAAAATGCAGCTTCTATTGCTGGTATGTTCCTGACTACCGAATGTGTGATTGTAGAAAAGAAAGAAGATAAACCCGAAATGCCGATGGGCGCTCCCGGAATGGGAGGAATGGGTGGAATGATGTAATTTATTCCCAGGATTGAAAAAAGGAAGCTGCTTTCGGAAACGGAAGCAGCTTTTTTTGTTGACCTTTGCGGATATTTTGCAGAACGTTTGGACGTGGTTGTAGGATTGTGTATATTCGTAGATATAAACCAAAGCTAATTAAAATGGAGACACATAGTATTTCTCTATGGATTATTGCTTTTGTGGTGGCTTTCGTTTCCCCGGTTCAGGAATAATTGATGTGGATTATAATATAAAATGTGTATGCGTATAGTTTTATTCCTATGTATCCTTTTTTTAGAAATATCAGTCAGCAGGGCTCAGATCAGGGGGATTGTTGTAGATGGAAAAAAAGGACAGCCTTTGTCCGGTGTGAATATCTATATGCAGAAAGATTCCATAGGAATTGGAGTGACGGACATTAAAGGAGAATTTCGATTTGCACATAATAAGATGGGGCTCAGCGATACCATTGTTTTCTCGTATGTCGGCTACTCGTCTTTTAAATGTACATTATCCGAGTTACGGCATCTTGAGTATAAAGTGTCCATGTATGAACTTCCCCAATTATTGCATGAAGTGGTAGTTAGTGGAGAGCGTCCACCCTTCTTTCTGGAATGGACTTCGTTGGCTTCTTTACCTAAACCTTTATATTCTTTTGGTGGGTTTCTGCACGATGGCAAAATCTATGTGGTTGCGGGGGATGAGACTCTTGTCCGAATGGTTTCCAATAAATACAGGCAAGGTACTGAAGCTTGGGAATATCGTTCCAATAATATGTATGTATATGACATTGCATCGGATGTGTGGAAAAAATATGCGAAAGGTTTTGTGCCTCGTGCGGGACATACCGCTCAATTTTATAAGAATAAAATATTTGTTTTGGGTGGAAAAAGATTATCCACCAATCGACAGTTGGAATATACAGATGCTACGATGGAGGTTTATGATCTGAATAAAGATACTTTGTATGTTGATCCTGTGAATCCTCATCAGGCAGTTGACTTCGCTTCATTCATTTATGATGAATGCCTCTACATGATGGGTGGGGCGGTAAAGGAGAAGATGTTTTCTAATCAGATACATATGCTTGACCTGAAAGGGGGCGTTTGGTATGAACTGGAAAACACAATTCCTGCCGAATGGTGTGGTAGGATGAATGGCATTCTGGTGGGAGATAAAGTTTACTTTTTTGGTGGTTACCGTACAGCACCGATGTGGTTTACAGTTAGTTATGGCCTGCGGACAGGAAAATGGCAACGGTTATGTGATCTGAAAGACGGAGTTTCTTATCCCGGCCTGGCTTCTGATGGCGATTGTATCTATATTTTTGAGAACCGTAATTTACAAGTTTACGATATAAAAACAAATACCATGCGTATTTACGAACTGGCTGCTTTGGATTTAGAGAGCGCAGGACTTTTTTATTGGAAAAATACGCTTTACATAGTAGGCGGATGTACTTGCCGAGGAATATATGTAGCTCCTCATAAAGGTGTTATCGCTGTGGATGTGAGTCAGATAAATCCGCGATGAGGCGGGTACATTGCATCGTTTTCGTTTACCTTTATCTGGTTTGTAAATTTAGAGATCATCACGGTAATTTGTGTTAAATTATGCCTGTGTATCAATAATAAAACAAAATAGGAGGGCCGGAACCAAGGGCACTTTTACTCTAACATATTTTACTAATTTATATTTGCATTTTAAACCTATAAAAGAACAGACAAAATGAAAATTGTGGCGTTTAACGGAAGTCCCCGTAAAGGTGGCAATACAGAGATGCTAATTAATGAAGTGTTTAAACCTATACAGGAAGCCGGTATAGAAACCGAATTGGTACAGTTGGGTGGGAAGTTGCTGCGTGGCTGTGCTTCATGTTATACTTGTTTCAAGACAAAGGACGGACAATGTGTCATCAAGACCGACCCAATGAATGAGTTTATCCGAAAAGCCCAGGAGGCAGACGGAATAATTCTGGCATCACCTACTTACTATGGTAGTGTGAGCGCGGAGATGAAAGCTTTTATGGACCGATTGGGGTTGACCACTATCGGACAAGGGCGTACACTGACACGTAAAGTTGGAGCTGCCGTGATTAGTGTCCGCAGAGGTGGTGCCGTAACGGTTTATGATGAACTTAACCGTTTTATGCTCGGAAGCGGAATGATTGTTCCCGGATCTACTTACTGGAACTTCGGTATTGGTGAAATGCCGGGAGAAGTTTATGATGATGCAGAAGGGTTGAGAAATATGAAAGACCTGGGAGTACAATTGGCGTGGTTGTTAAAGGCTGTATATGATAAATGATGAACGCTGAATGGTGTACGATGAACGCAAGGTATGGATCATAATTATCCATTATTTACCGTTCATCGTTTACCATTCATCATTCAACCAACCCTGTTCATCATTAAAATACCTCTCTGATATGTTTAAAGTTCGAATTGATCGTATCGATAACTTCCTGTGAGCGTCCGTTGATCAGTAGTTTATACATGGATTGGGCGAAGCCTACCATTTGGCCTAATTCTATTTTCGGAGGCATGGCCAAAGCATTCGGGTCGGTCATGATATTTACCAATACGGGACCTTCCAGTTCGAATGCATTACATAATGTATTTAACACCTCTTCCGGATCGGAAACATTGAAGCCTGTCATACCCATTGCTTCGGCTACTTGTGCGAAGTTAGGATTCAGCATATTCGTCTGCCAATCCGGCAGTCCGTCCACTTCCATTTCCAGTTTTACCATTCCCAAGGACCGGTTGTTGAACACAATCACTTTTATAGGGAGTTTATATTGTACCACAGTCTCCAGATCTCCCAATGTCATGGATAATCCTCCGTCACCACAAAGGGCGATTACCTGTCTGTCCGGGCAAGCCAACGCTGCTCCTATAGCTTGGGGCAGGGCATTTGCCATCGAACCATGATTGAAAGAGCCCAGCATGTGCCGTTTTCCGGTCGCTTGCAGATAGCGGGCTCCCCATACACATGTCATACCTGTATCTACTGTATAGATGGCGTCATCGGACGAAATCTTATTGATTTCGGACATCACGTATTCCGGATGAATCTGATCCATTTTGCCTTTATCTTCCGTATAGGTAGCCAGATCTTTCTTTACTCCTTCGTAACGTTTCAGCTGTTTACGTAAAAAAGAGTCATCCTTTTTCTGTTGTAGCATGGGCAATAAGGCACGAAGAGTAGAGCGTATATCTCCACAAAGCCCCAGATCCACTTTGGCACGTCGTCCCAGTCTTTCGGGTTTAATATCCACCTGGACGATTTTTATATCATCGGGTAAAAAGGCGGAATAGGGGAAATCGGTTCCGAGCATGACAAGCACTTCTGCTTCGTGCATGCTGTAATAGCCGGAAGGCATACCCAGCAGTCCGGTCATACCTACTTCATAGGGATTGTCATATTGTACTTCCATTTTTCCTTTAAAAGTATACGCGACAGGAGCATTTAGAATCTCGGACATCCGGATGATTTCCTCATGTGCTCCTTTACAGCCTATACCACAAAACAGGGTGATGCGTCCGTAGTGATTCAGCATGCCGGCCAGCCGGATCAGGTCTTCTTCGGCCGGACATACGGACGAAGCTAACGGATAAATTTGTTCAGAGGACTCTACTTGGGCTGCCGGTTTCTTTGCCAAGTCACCGGGAAGCCCGATTACGGCTACTCCTTTTCGGGTAGTGGCTGTTTGCAAGGCCGATTGCAGCATGCGGGGAAACTGTTGGGGAGTAGTAGCTACTTCGTTATAGAAACTACAGTCATTGAATAGCTTGATTGTATTGGTTTCCTGAAAATATTCAGTTCCGAATTCTCCGGTTGGAATAGTTGAGGCAATGGCTATCACAGGAGCTCCCGAACGGTGAGCATCGTAAAGCCCATTGATTAAATGGACATGTCCCGGTCCGCTGCTTCCTGCACAACATCCCGGCAGTCCGGTCAGTTGTGCTTCCGCACCTGCGGCATACGCACCGGTCTCTTCATGACGTACATGTATCCACTTCATTGCTTCGTTTTGCCTGACGGCTTCATTCACTTCGTTCAGACTGTCGCCTGTTACTGCATAAATTCTTCTGACGCCTGCCTCAATCAGAGTGTCGACAAGCTGTTCTGCTACCTTCTTTCCCATATCTATCATTCAGTTTAGGTTATTCAATGATGCAATAACAGGTGATTATATCAAAAAGTTGTATATTTAACGTATGCTAATAACCTTGGTATATTGGTATATAAGATAGATTTTATGTTAAAAATATCGTATGTAGTATGTTTTTAGTGTTTTTGTAGTAACAATGCTTACATAATTTTGTTAACTTACACCGCGTAAATAGTAACTTTATGTGTTTTAACCTTTAAACTTTTGTATCAAATGGATAAGAATGAAATCGGCTTGAATGCCGGAAAAGTTTGGCAATTGTTGAGCAACAATGACAAATGGAGTTATGGCAACCTGAAAAGGAAATCCGGGTTGAAGGATAAGGAATTGGGGGCAGCTCTGGGCTGGTTAGCCAGAGAAGATAAGATTGAGTTTGAACAAGAAGAGGAGGAACTTTATGTTTACCTCTGTGTAAATGTTTATATTGGGTAGATGATGCTGCTTATTGTGAAAAAAATCCCCGGAACAGTCCATTGGTATTGTATTCCGGGGATTATTTTTTATTCCTCTTTCTTTTTATTGCAGAAATTCCGTTCTATCAAAAAAGAAGTCACTAATCCAGCTCCTCCGAAGAGAAGTGTGCATGATCCGTAGATAACTCCTATCATTTCGCGGGTATATCCCCTGTCGAATCTACCAAAGTCATATGGAGAGATGCTTACATAACTGATAATGAAACCGGTTAATAGCCCCAGTCCTACTCCCAACAGCAGGCAGCCACCTTTCAAGGTTCCGAATGACAATTGAGAACGGTTATAGTCAGGCAAACAAATCTTCCCATTCAGTTCGAGATTGCCTTCTGACATTTTCTCTCCTAACTTTTCAATAAGAGTGATGCGTTCGCGTCTGCACGCAAAAAGTTCAAACAATTTGTAAATACCTAAGGTAATGATACCCACAACTAAGGGGACTGTAATGAAATCCATCATGATCGTATGTTTTTAAGTGAATAATTCCGTTCTTTGCACTGTTTGACGCAATAGACTACGGAAAGGTTACAAAGAAAAAAATATTTTTTTGCCTGTAACCTTTCTGATTCGCTTGCGTCTAACCGAATATCATGGTACAGAACGAAGAAACACAATACATAGCACGGATACTGAACGGGGACACAGAAGCTTTTTCTGTATTTCTCGACCGTTACAGCCGTCCGCTTTATGTGCTGATTGTGCAGATTGTCGGTTGTCCCGAAGATGCGGAAGAGTTGGTACAGGATGTTTTTCTGAAGGCCTTCCGCTGTCTTGACAGTTATAAGGGAGAGTGCCGCTTCTCTACCTGGCTTTATCGGATTGCTTATAATGCGGCTGTATCCGCTACCCGTAAAAAGAAACAGGAATTTCTTTATATTGAGGAAGGTACCATAAATAATGTACCCGATGAAGAGGCCGACGAAATACTTTGTCCTACCGATGACGAAGAACGGACTGCGAAACTGATTCAAGCCATCGACTTGCTGACTGTTGAGGAAAAAGCCTTGATTACACTTTTCTATTTTGAAGAGAAGTCGATAGAGGAGATAGGAGAGGTGCTGAAACTTTCATCGGGAAATGTTAAGGTGAAGTTGCACCGTACCCGCAAAAAGATTTATTTATTAATGAACGGAGATGAGTAATTATGGAAGCAAATAAGAAATGTACGGAAAATGCATTGAAGCAGGCCCTTCGGAAAAGGCAACCTGGTAATCTGCCGTCCAATTTTAATTACCGGATGATGGAACTGGTTCGACTGGAGGCCGAAAAACAGCGGAAACGGAAAGAACGGACTATGCTTTGCGGCATGATTCTGGGTATATTGCTATTGATAGGGATGGCGGTCTATACACTCGTTTTCAAATTAGAATTCAACTTAAAGGAGTGTTTGTCCGGAGTCGATTGGTCCGATACCGCTTCTCCGATGATGGTTTTCTATAGCTATATTGCAACTTTGGTTCTGCTCCTGCTCGGATTGGATTATTGGCTGCGTAAGAAGAAGTTTCATTCCTGAGTGAGTTTGATTTCACTACAGATTACACAGATTAATAATTTATTCCGTTGATATTTAAAATTATTCGTTGATATTTAGGACTAAAGATTCGGTGAAAATTCGTGTAATCTGTGGTGGAACTGATTCATTCCTATTTTGGATTGCCCATTCATCAGCTGAGGATATAATATCAGAAAACCTCTGTGCCCTCCGTGTAGTCTGTGGGGAAATCCTTTCTTTTTCTGCGAATAATTTTCTTCCTTTGCAGAAAAATTTATCTTTATAGACTATGAGAAGTTTTGCCTCTGATAATAATTCGGGTGTACACCCTGCCATCATGGAAGCTCTGACACGGGCTAATCAAGATCATGCGCTGGGCTATGGTGATGATTCGTGGACAAAAGAAGCTGTCCGAAAAATTAAAGAAATATTTGTTGCCGACTGCGAGCCGTTGTTTGTTTTCAATGGGACAGGTAGTAATGTCATCGCTTTGCAACTGTTGACTCGTCCTTATAATTCTATTATTTGTGCCGAAACTGCACATGTTTATGTAGACGAATGTGGTTCTCCGGTGAAGATGACCGGTTGCCAGATCCGTCCCGTAGCCACTCCCGACGGAAAGTTGACACCGGAACTGATCGTTCCCTATCTGCATGGCTTTGGTGACCAGCACCATTCGCAGCCGGGTGCTGTTTATCTTTCGGAGTGTACAGAGTTGGGTACTATTTATACGCCGGAAGAGTTGAGAGCAATCACCGCACTTGCCCACCAACACGGGATGCGGGTACATATGGATGGTGCACGTATAGCCAATGCCTGTGCTGCCCTCGGCCTTCCACTGAAAGCATTGACTGTAGATTGCGGTATCGATGTGCTCAGTTTTGGCGGAACCAAAAACGGATTGATGATGGGAGAGTGTGTGATCGTATTTGATGATTCGTTGAAAGTGGAAGCTCGATTCGTACGCAAGCAATCGGCTCAACTGGCATCGAAGATGCGTTATCTTTCCTGCCAGTTCACGGCTTATCTGACAGAGGAACTGTGGTTGAAGAACGCAACGCATGCCAATGCGATGGCCAAACGCCTCTATGATGCTTTGAAGCAGATTCCCGGTGTGCGTTTCACCCAAAAGGTGGAAAGTAACCAACTGTTCCTGACCATGCCTCGTGCCGAAATAGACCGTATGCTGCAATCTTACTTTTTTTATTTTTGGAATGAAGAGGCAGATGAAATTCGTTTGGTTACTTCGTTTGACACAACGGAGGAGGACATCGATACGTTTATCCGGATATTGAAAAAATAGGATTGTATCCAATAGCGCCAGATGCTCACCACGGAGTAGCACAGAGTCTCACAGAGGGAAAATGATAGAAATTAAATTCTTTGGGATTCTGTGTTACTCCGTGGTGAAATCTTCTTATTCTTTTCTTATTTTAGATTCTTTCAGAAATTGTTCGATGTTGTACATCGGAAAATCCCCGTTCAGCAGTTTTCCGTCCCGGTCCAGTAATACGTAACGGGGGATACCGTTAAAGTGGAATAGCTCCCTCAAATAGTTATAGTCGCTTTGCGGAAGGCGGAATATGACTTCTTCTTTCAGATTCTTCTCTACATAATCGTTGTAAGCTTTTTCAGGTGATTCACTGTCACTGGTGATGAAGATGAACTTGATATCCGGACTGTTCCGGTACTCTTTTCGCAAATCTGCATGATGCTCGATACTGGCACGGCAAGGCCCGCAAGTAGTTGCCCAAAAGTCAATGACCACCAATTTTCCATGATAAGGTGCTACGATTTTGCGGATGATATCCGTTCCTTTCCCTGCCGGAAGTTCTTGTGGCTGGTTCCCTTGTGGCGGATAAATCTGACGGTACATACGTTCGGACTCTGCCACAAGGAATGGCTCGTGCAAATAGCTTTTCAGGATATTGAGTAGTGTGAAAGCTTTTTTCCCATCCTTGAGAGTTCCGGACAGGAAGGGGTAAGAACGGGTGAGAATAAGTTCTCCGGCCATCGGGAATGGGATTCCTGTCGTGTCCTCCAATATCTCCTTTTTCTTTTGCCAGCTTTCCGCATATTTTTTCACCTGGTCGTCTGTGCCGATCTTGATTTGCCAACTTGCCCGGTTTAAAGGGTTCATATACTCAAGTCGGTTGATGAAGGTCGAAAAAGAACTGCAACCGATGGCACGGACGTCATCGAGCGGCATTTCTTTCAGGAAATCATAATAGTCCGGAGTCTCTTTTATTTTTAATATCGCGTTGGTGGTATCCTTGCGGGCATTCATGTCTCTTTGCAGGATGAAATCGAGAAGCCAGCTGCCGTACATCATTTTCACATTATTCTTCAGCATTTGCATCCCTTCGGGTTGCAGCGTTTTTGATTGTTCCAACGAGTCGAGCCGGTGCATCCACAGGTCGTACATCGGCTTTTGCTGTGCTTTAAATTCATCGGGAGTCAGCGTGCCGCATGCTTTCAACAGGACGTTGAAGTCTCTTGGGAAGAGCGGTTCACAAGGCATCAATTCTTGGTTGAAAGTGCTTGAAGCCCCCATATATTGAGTTTCTGTCAGCATGGGTTTTAACCTTCTTTGCCGGTTGTAGTCCAGCAGGTCTTCCCAACTGAGGTAAAGGATCAGTGTTTCGCCCGGTTCGACATAAAACCCTATCCAACTGCTGCCCAAACTAAGGTGATGTACCCCAGGATAATTGACAATGAAGTCCGACTCAAAACGTCCGTCCGGATGGATGGTCACCAGGGCGGGACTACTCTCGCGGGTGATATGGTTGTCTGTATAGATCAGAGCGGTGGTAAATCCTAACTGCGGGCTGTATCCATCCAGAAAACCACGTATGTGAGCTGTATCTTTCCGGAAAAAATCACTCCGGGGAGTAGTGGAAGCAGTTGTTACCGATGCGTAATTTCGATGGGGCAGTCCGGCGCGGATATACTTTTTCTCTTTTTCACCGTTTTTGCCGATGCGTATGTTGCCGTCTTTTTCTTGTGTTATTTCAAGTTGGCACTGTCCGTCAGTTTCATTCTTTAAATTCAGTTTGAGCTTTTTCCCCTGTTTCCGGCAAAGTTCATATTTCCAGAACCGGTTAGCCATGATGGCAAGTGAATCGTAAATTCCGATGTCCCATCCGTTTCCTACATCTGTCTGCTGCCAGTTTCCACGGATTTCGCGAAGGAAGGCCTGCTCTTTGGTCTCCTGCGGTTTCACCAGCAGAATGCCATAAGTGTTGGTTTCCGATTTAAGATCGTCCTCCATCCAATCTATCCGGGTTGTGCCTTCGGGCAGGGGAGGATAGGTGATGACACAGTCGTTTTCTATTATTCCTGAAGCGGGAGTCGTTACGCGTTCGCCAAATTTGCGCCCTTCTATGCGGAGAGGATAAAGTTGCTTTCTGCTTTCGGGGGCATAAATATAAGTCAGGCTGTCGATGCTGGTCCACCATTGGGGGCGGAATACCGTCCGTATCGTGAGCCGGGTTTCTGTCGGAGATAGTTCTATCTTCGAGATGGTGTGTGCACTTCCCTGGCGTGTTTCGAAAGAAGGGTTTTCAATTACGGTTTGTGCTGCGGCATACGTACTTCCCAGAAGTAGCAGTAGCGGGAGTATCTTGTTTTTCATATCCGTATGATTAAAGTTGTGACGGTAAAGATAAATATTTCATGGGAGAAGTCTTACTGTATAGTATTTTATTTTTGTCCAGGAGGCAAATTCCGTCTCTTTTAGGAGATATGGCATACCAGTTGTGTGATGAGTTGTATAACTGGCTGTGTTGGAGTTGTGCAACTTGTACATCCCCGGTTGTGCAACTCGGCAAACAGATGTCTCGGAGAAACGGAGCCGGCCTTGGAGGGAGGGCATAATAAAGGTCCGGACCTTCGCAGGCACGGACCTTCGCTTATTCAAACCACGCTCCTTGGGGGTGGAGGGGTTTGTTTACTGAAAACAATCCGGTCGATTGTCTACCTTAAATACCTATTATGATAACCTTCTTAACTAACCTTTATCTTATAACTGAATTATATGCCAACGGCTTCTCGCAGTGGGACAAACTTATATCCTTTATTCTTCAGGACTTTAATCAACCGTTCAAAGTGACCTTTATAGAATTTATCCGTGCGGCGGGCGTCCGTCCCGAAATGGATCAGCATCAGGTGACCATTCAATCCTTCGGCAGCTTCTACCGAAAGGATTTTATCGTAGATTGCCTGGCTGCTCCGGTAGTTCTTCATGTCCGGTGTGGTATAGTCGGCATTGCTGGCTGTGCCGGCGGTGAAGTTAACCACCTGGATGCCCATATTCTTTGCCCACGCTGCAATCTGCCGGTTGTAATATTCGTAAGGCGGTATGTAGAGCGGAGCGTCTTTAAATTCAATGCCGGCCTTTCGCATCACTTCGTAGCTTTTCAACAGATCTTTTTCAAACTCTTCGCGCGTCACCAGCAGCGAATCGCGGTTTCCCCACGGGCTGTACAGCAAATGTCCGTAACTGTGACTGCCGACGTAGTGCCCCTCTTTCAGCAGGCGTTGCACTACGTCCGGATAGAGTTCGTAAAATTCTCCGGTAAAGAAGAATGCTCCTTTGATACCTTGCTTTTTCAGGGTACTGATGATGGCGTCCGCCCCGTCCGCTCTATCGGCGGCGGTGAATACGAGCGTGATTTGTTTTTTTGACGGGTCGGTACGTACAATGCCGCCATTGCTGTAGATGTTCTTATCTGCTGCTGCGTTTGCCTGCTTCATTCCGTCTTTCTGTAAAGAAGATAAGTAGTAGGTCAGGCAAGCGGTTCCGTCCATGGTCGGTTCGTTGGTCGAATAATCGTGAAGGGCGTCGTGATAGACCATTAAGTCCGGTTGGAAACGTTCGTAATCCTGTCCGGGCATTCCCGGAATGCCCTCCATGTTTACTCCCCGGAGACTTTCGAAAATAGTGCGGTATACCGGGCCGTCCACCAGTCCGCCGGTAGTGTTGCCTACTCCTGCATTCAGCAATGAAGAGTGAGGCTGTATCGGATAATCTCCGGATAAAGGTAGCTCTACGATCATGCTGGTTCCCCACGGGTTGCACCCCAGGAGCCAGTCGCGCAGAGCGGCTTCCATCTCCTCATAAGTCGTGTCGCCTGTCAGCTCACGGTAAAGCCGGCATTGCGTAAGCATGGCGGTGGTCAGGTTGTTCGAACACCAGATATAAGGTATGCCGTGCAGGAAAGGATTACCGACGGCTTTTTCGTATGTTCGCTGTATTCCGGTTCGCAGGTTCCGGATAAATTCGTCGCGCAGGCGCTCGTTGCCCGAAGCTTTGGCTACCCAGTAGTGTCCCATGTTCATAAACGGATACCATTGGTAGTGGCGGGCACTGTCGGCACCCATCCACGGTGTCACCGGTTCACGCCTTCCGTATTCTACTGCCTGCTCCAGATATTTGGGGTCGCCGGTAGCTTTGAACAGTTCCATGGCTCCGAGTTCCATATCGTCCACCCAATTGTCTTCTTCATAAATATAAGGTGACTTTACCGAGGCTGTCTGACAGGGGCCGGGTTTTTTTATACCCTCCTGATAGGCATTGTCTGCTTTAGAGGCTATTTCTTGGGCGAAGTCCGGATAGAAATCTTTCAGTACCTTTGCCCCCAGTGCAAAGCAAGAGGCGAATTTGCCTGCGGTACTGGCCACTCCGGTGGTTGCATTTCTGAATTTGCCGCGGACCTGAGGCTCACCACTGCAAAAGTAAACCGGGCGCCCTTGTCCTCGTCCGTAGCCGTAGTCCACCGAATCTTTGCCGGGCAGGCGCATCCCTGCATGGTCCCGGTCATCGGCAATCTGGTTGTAAAGTTCTCCTTGGGCAGGGTTCATCCGGTTCAACCAGTCGAGCCCCCATTTTATTTCGTCCACAATGTCCGGGATACCGTTAGCTCCGGGGTGCCCGGCAGCGTCGTAAGCATCGCCGAATGCTTCTGGGTTTTGCAGATAGGCAAACATCATCTGGTAAATGGCATTGGCCGAGGTTGTGGTATATTGCAGATAGTCGGTCGCGTCATGCCATCCTCCCCGGACATCGATGTGCTGTCCGGTCTTTGTAGGATGATACACGATAAAGCCGTCATGTACATGGCAACTGTCTTTCAGGAAGGGGTTGTAACCGCATCGCTGCTGGCGCATGTAATTCAGCAGGAAGTCGGCCGTTCCGTTGTATACCCGGTGGTTGATGGGGAAGTGGGGCGATACTGCTTTTCCGGCTTTCAGATAGTAGGTTCCGGGTGTATCAAAGGTACTGAAGTCCAGCCGGTAGATTGATTTCATTTGTCCGATCGGGCCTGTCTTCCGGGGAAATGTGAAAGTGCGTACCGTTTTTCCGGTGAATACATCGACCAGTGAATAGTTGTTCACTTCAACCGGTACTTCACTCATAAATACGGCTACCTTTTTAGATTGGGGGAGGTAGCCCAGTTGGTTGATCCGTATCCATTCACCTGCCTGAGCGTGCAGGGTGGAAAGCAAGAAAACAATGGCCAAAAGCCAGTAATTCCGTTTCATAATGGAAGCATTGTTTAAGGTTGGGGAATGTGTTAAGTTGTATAATGCAAATAAAGCGGATTTAATTTAATTAAAGAATAATAGGGTAGCTTTATTAGCTGATATTATGTGTCGTTTACAAGTTTTTAGAATTTGATGTTGCTTTATATGGCATATTCTGAACTTTTTTCGTTTATTAAGTGTTAAATGGAGGCAATAAATGATAAAAGAGAATGTAATATGATTGTAACAAGGAATGATAAAACTACTTTTGTAGATTGAGTTTTCTTAAGAGGGAACAATATATGAAACCTAAACACAAAAACTGGCTATTACTTGGATGCTTTTCCGCACTGTGGACTGTATCTTTGGCACAGGGGGAGAACTGCAACGATAGTCTCTCACCGATTACGTATATTCCTGTTGCGGAGGATTCCGCCTCTACTGTTGTCGCTGCCGACTCTGCTGCGGTGAAGCGTAGTTTTTTAAAGAAATTCCTTGATTACTTCAATGATGCCAATAAGGAGAAGAAGAACAAGAAGTTTGATTTCAGTGTAATCGGCGGTCCGCATTATTCCAGTGATACCAAGCTTGGGCTGGGACTGGTGGCTGCCGGATTATACCGTACCGACCGTGCCGATACACTTCTGCCGCTTTCCACCGTATCATTGTATGGCGATGTGTCCACTGTCGGATTCTATCTGCTGGGCGTTCGGGGCAATCATATCTTTCCGAAAGATAAATACAGGCTGAATTATAACCTTTATTTTTATTCTTTTCCCAGTTTGTATTGGGGAATAGGATACCGGAATGCGGTGAATGACGAAAATGAAAGCAGTTACAAGCGCTTTCAGGCACAGGTGAAAGTCGACTTTATGTTCCGTTTGGCAAAAAACTTCTATCTGGGACCTATGGCAAGTTTCGATTATATCGATGGACGCAACTTTGAGAAGCCCGAACTTTGGCGAGGGATGGACGCCCGTACGACCAACGTCAGTGCAGGGCTTTCCCTTGTGTACGATTCGCGGGACTTCCTCACGAATGCCTATAAGGGGTATTATTTGCGCATAGACCAGCGTTTCAGTCCTGCGTTTCTGGGGAATGACTACGCGTTCAGCAGTACGGAGCTGACCACAAGCTACTATCGTAAGGTGTGGAAAGGCGGAATACTTGCCGGACAATTTCATACGCTGCTGACTTACGGCAATCCGCCTTGGGGATTGATGGCAACATTGGGAAGTTCGTATTCCATGCGCGGATATTACGATGGCAGATTCCGTGACAAGAATGTGGTGGATATGCAGGTTGAACTCCGGCAGCATGTATGGAAACGTAACGGAGTAGCTGTCTGGGTGGGAGCCGGAAATGTTTTTCCCGACTTTTCTTCGTTCGAGGTGAAACATATACTTCCCAATTATGGATTCGGCTACCGGTGGGAGTTCAAGAAGAGAGTGAATGTACGATTGGATTTAGGGTTTGGAAAAGGCCAGACCGGATTTATATTTAATATCAATGAAGCTTTTTAATAAGATAAAGAAATGGTTCGATAATCAGGAGAACTTGTTCTACCTGTTTTTGTTTGTGTTGATTGTGCCCAACATAGTACTGTGTTTCACGGAACCTTTACCGCTTGTGGCCAAGGTTGCCAACGTTCTGTTACCTCTGGGTTGTTATTATCTGATTATGACCCTGTCCAGAAATTGCGGAAAGATGCTCTGGATATTGTTTCTTTTTGTATTCTTCGGGGCCTTTCAGATCGTGTTGCTCTATCTGTTCGGGCAGTCCATCATAGCGGTGGATATGTTCCTCAATCTGGCTACGACCAATTCTTCCGAAGCCATGGAGTTGCTCGATAATCTGCTGCCGGCCCTCGTTACGATTGTGATACTGTATATACCCGCCCTGATACTGGGTATGATTTCCATAGTTCGTAAACGCAGGCTCTCTGTTGACTTTATTCGTAGGCAACGGAAACGTGCGTGGGGAGTACTTGCCATTGGCTTTCTTTCGTTGGGAGCTGCCTACTTGCTGGATAAGAAATATGAGATGACCACCGATTTATATCCGGTCAATGTGTGCTACAACGTGGTGCTCGCTGTAGAGCGCAATGCGCAGACCCTCGACTATGCAGAGACTTCGAAGGATTTTACTTTCCATGCTGTTGCCATCCATCCGGCGGAGGACCGCGAGATATACGTGCTGGTTGTGGGGGAGACATCCCGTGCTCTCAACTGGTCGTTGTATGGCTATGATCGCGAAACGAACCCAAAATTGTCGGAAATACCCAATCTTACGGCTTTCACGAATGTGCTGACCCAGTCGAACACAACCCATAAGAGCGTTCCGATGCTGATGTCCGCCGTTTCGGCAGAGAATTTCGACTCTATCTACCATCAGAAAGGTATTATTACGGCTTTCAGGGAGGCAGGTTTCAAAACGGCTTTTTTCTCCAATCAGCGTTACAATAATTCTTTTATAGACTTCTTCGGAAAAGAGGCCGATCATTGCGATTTCATCAAAGAAGATTCGCTGACCGCCGGTCAGAACCTTTCGGATGACAACCTGCTGGCATTGGTGAAAGAGGAACTTGCCAAAGGAAACCGCAAACAATTCATTGTGTTGCATACCTATGGTTCGCACTTTAACTACCGTGAGCGCTATCCTGCCGGGGCTGCGTTTTTCCGGCCCGACAGTCCGGCGGATGCCGAATTTAAGTATCGGGACAATCTGATTAATGCCTATGACAACTCCATCCGCTATACCGACGATTTCCTGGCAAGGCTGATCGGCTTGTTGCAGCAACAGGATGCCGGTGCGGCCATGCTCTATACTTCGGACCATGGAGAAGATATTTTTGACGACGACCGTCACCTTTTCCTACATGCGTCGCCTGTGCCTTCGTATTATCAATTGCACGTGCCGTTTATTGTCTGGACTTCGGATACATACCGGGAGAAATATCCGGAGCATATCGCTGCTTTACAGCAAAACCGTCAAAAGTCTGTCGCTTCGAACCGGGTTGTGTTCCATTCGCTACTTGATCTGGCCGGGGTGACTACTGCCTATGTGAACGACTCGCTGTCCGTGGCAAGCCCGTCCTATACGGAGTTCCCCCGCTTTTACCTGAATGACCACAACGAGCCGCGGGCTTACGACGATATCGGATTGCGTAAGGAGGACTTTGAGATGTTCAGGAAGATGAATATTCGCTGAAAACGCATTTAAACTATAGACTCGGGGATATAAGTGTAGTATCTCGAAACTTTGTTCCCTACGGGTGCTTTTGTTTCATATTGTGGTGAAAGTCGGAGAATAATTTCTATATTTACCGTCAATTCATCACAATATGCAATTATGGCAACCAAACTACTATTGGTAATGGGGGTAACCGATAATCTATGGCTTTATGTGTTATCCGTATTTTTGTTTCTGACCGTTTGTTTCCTGCTCTTTCAGAACTTCCGGCTTCGTAAATCGGCTTTGGCAGACGATGACTATCGTCGTTTCCTGTTCGAGATATTAGATAATCTTCCGTTTCCTATTATGGTGAAGGATATTCAGGAACAATTCAAGTACACGTACTGGAATAAGGAGGCGGAGTTGCAGTCGGGCATCAGCCGCAAAGATGCCGTCGGCTTTTCCGATGCGGGTATTTTTGGTGAAGAACGAGGTAAACAGTACCGTAAAATAGATGAAGATCTCGTTAAAGCCGGAAAACCCTATAAGGCGGAAGAGAGGTATGTGACTGTCGACGGAAAGGTGCACGATACCCTTGTGGTGAAATCAATCATATCTTCGGGCAAACTGGGCAAATGGCTACTGGTGGCCCGTTGGGAGATCAGTCAGCTTAAAACGTACGAAAGAGAGCTTCTGGCTGCCAAAGAGCAACTGGAGGGAGCCGTCCGTAAGCAGAAGCTGGCTTTGAGAAGCATCGATTTCGGCCTGATTTATATAGACCGGAATTATAAGGTGCAATGGGAAGAGACCAGCAATATAAAGAACCTGGTTGCCGGACGCCATTATACTCCCGGCACTACTTGCTACCGGACTACAGGGCAAGGAGATAGACCATGCAAGAAATGTGCCTTTCAGGAGGCCATCAATACAGGCAAAATCGTGAGACATATTGCTCATGTGGATCATGTAGACTTTGAAATTACCGCTACCCCTGTTTATAGTGATACGGGAAGTGAAATTATCGGTGGATTGCTGCGCTTTGAAGATATCACGGGGAAACTGAAGGTAGACCGTATGCTTCAGGAGGCCAAGGAGAAAGCAGAGGAGTCCAATCGGTTGAAGTCGGCCTTCCTTGCCAATATGAGCCATGAAATACGTACGCCGCTTAATGCCATCATCGGTTTCTCCGACCTGATCTGCCAGACAGATGATGCCGAAGAAAAAGAGGAGTACATCCGGATTGTCACTTCGAATAACGAACTTTTGTTGCAGCTTATCGACGACATTCTTGACCTGTCGAAAATAGAAGCCGGAACGATGGATTTTTCCTATGCCCTGACGGATATCAACGAACTGATGGAGGACATCTGCCTGCAAATGCAGCAGAAGAACCAACACCCAGAGGTACAGATTCTGTTTACAGAAAAGGAGTCCTGCTGTGTGATCAATACGGATCGTTTGCGTTTGTCGCAGGTCATCATCAATCTGATGAATAACGCAATGAAGTTTACCGCCGAAGGTTCCATTACGTTGGGATATCGGCTGAACGGACAGAAGAATGAACTTTATTTCTTCGTAAAAGATACAGGCATCGGCATTCCCGCCGATAAAGCTGAAAAAGTATTTGAACGTTTTGTCAAACTGAACTCCTTCGTTAAGGGTACGGGGCTCGGACTCGCCATCTGCCGGGTGATCATAGAGCGCCTGGGAGGAACGATCGGGGTCGATACGGCAGTAGAAGAGGGTGCCTGCTTCTGGTTCCGCCTTCCTGTTCAAGAGGACATACCGCTCGATATTCCTATTAATTTGTGCTAAAAGTTGAACCTAAAACTCCGGTTGGCGTGTTGTTTGTATACACTTAATATAGAGGTTTAAATATATAAAAAACATGGCTTATATAGATTATTACAAGATTCTCGGAGTTGACAAGAATGCTTCTCAGGATGATGTCAAGAAGGCTTTCCGCAAATTAGCCCGTAAATATCATCCCGACCTGAATCCGAATGACCCAAGCGCCAAGGATAAGTTTCAGGAGATTAATGAAGCCAACGAAGTATTGAGCGATCCGGAGAAAAGGAAAAAGTACGATGAATACGGCGAACATTGGAAACATGCGGACGAATTCGAAGCGCAGAAGAAGGCCCGCCAGCATGCCGGTGCGGGTGGAGGCGGCTTCTCCGGCTTTGGCGGAGACGGTGGTTCCTATTGGTACTCGTCCGATGGAGAAGGATTCTCGGGTGGTGATGCCGGAGGATTCTCGGATTTCTTCGAGTCTATGTTCGGGCATAGGGGCGGAGGCGGACGAGGCGGCTCAGGTTTCCGCGGACAAGATTTTAATGCGGAACTACACCTGTCTCTTCGCGATGCGGCACAGACCCATAAGCAGGTGTTGAATGTGAATGGAAAGCAGGTTCGTATCACAATACCGGCCGGTGTAGCCGACGGACAGGTGATTAAACTGAAAGGATACGGTGGTGAAGGTATTAACGGTGGTCCGGCAGGCGATCTGTATATTACTTTCCGGATAGCCGAAGATCCTGTATTCAAGCGTCTCGGAGACGATCTGTACATGGATGTGGAAGTCGATCTCTATACTGCCGTACTGGGTGGTGAAAAGGTGGTTGATACGCTGGAAGGTAAAGTGAAACTGAAGATAAAGCCCGAAACCCAGAATGGTACGAAAGTACGCCTGAAGGGTAAAGGTTTCCCCATATATAAGAAAGAAGGACAGTTTGGCGATTTGATTGTCACTTATTCTGTCAAGATACCTACGAGCCTGACAGATAGGCAGAAAGAACTGTTCAGAGAGTTACAACAGAGTATGAACTAATAATGAAAGAGCGCTATGCAGACCGAATTAATAATAGTCAGTGAATACTGTCACAAATGTCATATTGAGCCTTCATTTATCGACCTGTTAGAAGAGGGTGGCTTGATTGAGGTACGCATCGAGGGCGGCGAGCACTATCTGCTTGCGTCGCAACTTCCCGATGTGGAACGATACAGCCGTATGTATTATGACCTGTCCATCAATATGGAGGGTATCGATGCCATTCATCATTTGCTGGAAAGGATGGAACTGATGAGACGTGAAATCAGTACTCTCCGGAATCAGCTTATCGTCTTTAAGAGGGAAGGTGTAATGGAGGACTGGTAAAAGGTTTATTTCATGCGTTGGATAAAGAGGCTTTTCCGGTTTCTATCAGAGCCTCTGTATGATATAAACAGAGCCTTTATCAAGGGTGGACAGAGTGTCTGTTCCGCCCTGATAAAGGCTCTGTTTTTTTATGCTTGGCCGTACTTTTATTCAGCCAGAATCGTCAGTTCGGCACCCGAAGCGTAGTCTTGTCCGCGTTGTTCACTCAGAGCGGTGAAGCGGATGTAGCGGGCTTTTACAGGTTTCTCGAACATTACTTTCTTCTCTTTCAGGTCTCTTGCGAAAGTACCTTTCAGGATTGGTTCACCCCATTCTTTGCCATCCTGGCTTACGTGGATGGTGTAATCTTTCACATTACCGTTGCTGCTGTCCTGACGTGGAAGGTAAGTGAAACCTTTAATTGTTTTCACTTCACCGGCATCCAGGTCTACCCAGTGCGGGTGTTTAGCCACGGTTACAGAGAACATGGTGTGCCAGATGGTATTCGGGTCACCGTCGGTCAGGTTCTTGGCTTCGCCTCCATCCGATTCTTCACTACTTGCATAGATCACTTCCGTCTGGATGCTTTCGATCTTGTCGAATGTCATGGTTGCTTTGATGAAAGGTGCATCTTTGAACCAGGCAGTCACTGTACCGCCATTGCGTAATGCGATCGGTTCGGTGTAAGTTTTGGGTTTACTCTTATCTACTGTGTAGAGGATAACCGCATCCTTTTTCTGTGATGATACAGATACTGCACCGGCACGGTTGCGGGTAATGGACAACGGCATCTCTCCGGCAGGGGCTACATTGGCTGTTGCAGTCAGGTCTTTACCCGCAGGGCGGATGATGAAACCTGTGTTGTGATGGCTGGCGAAGACACGGTCTTGTTCCAGTGGGCCACCTTGGCCGCAACTGTTGCCACCCAAACCGGTTACGGCTGCATCCAGATGAAGATAAGTATCACCGGCTTTCGGCAACTGATACGGATGTGAAGCCAGGATCAGGTCGAGTGCGGAGTAGGGCAGAGCCGAAGCCGACAAGCGGTCGGTAGCTACAAATACAGCACCGTTGCCTGCGTTGTTAGTCAATGCACACCAGCGCACATCTTCGTGGTTACCCATATCCTGTGGTTTGGGGAAGTTGACAAATTCTCCGGCAACTGTGTTCTTATGTTGCTCGATGAACTGTCCTACCTTGCGGTCGGCATAGTTGTCAATAGGTCCGCGTCCGTAGTAAGTGAAGTTATCATATTGCTGAGGCACGCGTATCATATATCCCAGACGAGGCAATACGAGGCTCGGCTGATTGGATGTGATACTTGCTTCCAGTTCGATGGAACCGTCTTTATAGACAGTCCATACCTGATTGGTGGTGAACTTGAAGTCATTGCTGCCGAACTTCTTGTCTGTCAGTTCTTCAATCTTGTTCTTGCCGGAACTCGTTCCACCCAAAATCTTAGCTGCGTTTGGAGCTTGGGATTTTACTGTGAATGACAATACGACTGTGCCATCTTCTTTGGTAGTCATATCGAAGCCGGTAGCTGAGTGCTTCAGGTTGTGCAGTCCGTTGTCGAACCACTGAGAGTAGAACCAGTTGTCATTGTTCGTGAACGCGCGGAGCGCATCCAGTTTCGGACCGTTACCGTCAGTAATTACTTTTTCGTTTCCGTATGTCAGGCTGTAGATAGTACCTGTTTTGATGTCGAATTGAGCTGTGTAGCCATTGCCTTTAATGGTAATGATATCGCTCGCTTTAATCCTAATTATTTCCGGTTTGTCGCTTCCGGATGCCACAGTGTTGATGGCAGGACGTGCAGTAGCTTCTTTAACGAGTATCTGTTCTTCTGCCTGCGCAAAGTTCTTGTTAGCCCAAGGCATGTTGTCTTTCAGCAGGAACTGAATCTTCACGAAATATTCCGAATCGGCTTTCAGTTTACTGAACTGATAAGGAACCGTGATCTGCGTACGGGTACGCGGAGCCACCTCACCCATAGACAATATGCCCGATTGTGCTTCCTTACCGTTTTCGTAAAGTGACCATTTAACTTCATAGTCCGAAAGGTTTTTGAAGTAATACTTGTTGAATACTTCGAACTGTCCTTTTTCTACATCGATTGGTTGTACGCCGATGTGTTGGTACACTTTCTTCACTTCATAATATTGTGGTTTCGGTTCCAGGTCACCGAATACGATACCGTTCATAACGAACTGTCCGTCATTCGGAGTATCACCGAAGTCACCACCGTAAGCCAGATAGCGCTCTCCGGTTTTCTTATCGTAATTGTACATCGATTGGTCTACCCAGTCCCAAATAGCTCCACCACAGAAGAAGTTAGTCGACTCGATAGCTTCCCAGTAGTCCACCAGGTTACCGCAGGCGTTACCCATAGAGTGAGCATATTCCGAAACATGGAACGGATATTTGATATCATAATTACCTTTCACGGCACCACGCATCCAGCCGATGGAAGGATACTGGTTGGAACCCATGTCGACGATGTCGTTGTTACGTTCGTACTGAACAGGGCGTGACAAGTCGAATGCTTTCAGTGCATCATAGGCTGCTACGAAGTTCTTTCCCGGTCCGGCTTCGTTACCCAATGACCAGATGACAATCGAAGGATTGTTTACGTTGGCATGAACCATTTCCATCACACGGGCTACGTGGGCGTTTTTCCATTCCACCGGATGAGACAGTGAAGCGGCTCCATAATAGTACTCGTGAGACTCGATGTTAGCTTCATCTTCCAGATAGAGTCCGTATTTGTTGCACAGATGGTACCAGTACGGATCGTCCGGATAGTGAGAGTTACGTACGTGATTGATGTTGGCACGTTTCATCAGCATTACCTCTTTCTCCATCATTTCGCGAGTGATGGCATGACCTACGGCAGGATTTGATTCGTGGCGGTTGACACCTTTCAGTTTCACGGTCTTGCCATTTACATAATAGTAACGGCCTGCCAGTCCGAATTCGTCTGCAGAAGCAGGGGTGTCTTTGATTTCCACTTTACGGAAACCTACAGTAGTTGAAACGGTTTCTATTGTTTTGCCTTTCTTATCTTTCAGTTCGGCAACGAGTGTATAGAGGTAAGGGAACTCAGCCGACCACTTGTTGGGTGACTGCACGTTCAATATCGCTTTTTCAGCCTCTACGGTTTCGTTCGGGTTCACCAGGTTCACAGTAGCATTGGCAACCGCATTGGCAACGGGGGTATTTTCGTCCGAATACAGTTTGTTTGCATAAAGTGTATAAGCCATCTGGTATCCTTTGGCAGCTTTCTTGCCATAGTTACGGATGTCAGCGCTGATAGCCAATGAACCATTGGTGTATGTCTCGTCCAGGTCGGGGATTACAACAAGGTCGCGTACCTGTACTTTCGGAGTAGAATAGAGGGCTACGGTACGGAAGATACCCGGCAGACGGAACATATCCTGTGCTTCAAGGAATGAGCCGTCCGAGCTGCGGTATACTTCGGCAGCAACGGTGTTCTTTCCTTTTTGCAGGTAAGGAGTGATGTTGAAGTTGGCTGTGTTGCGTGAGTTCTTGGAGAAACCTACATACTGTCCATTGATCCAGAGGTAGAAGAAAGAGTCCACGCCGTCGAAGCTGATAAATACTTCACGACCGTCCCAGTCCTGCGGGATGTCGAAGTCGCGACGGAATGATCCCACTTCGTTACGGTCTTTATAAGTAGTCCAATTGGTCGGGGGGGTACGCATCACACCTCCGCGCCAGTCGTCTACTTTCACTTTGTGCATGAAAATTACAGGTTGGTTCACGTAGATGGGTACTCCGTATTTCAGGCTTCCGTCCTTCTGGATACCATAAATATTCCAGCTGGAAGGAACCGGGATATTGTCCCATCCTGAAACATCGAAGGTTGTTTGATAAAAATCTTTAGGGCGGGAGTCCGGATCGGGTGCCCAATTGAATTTCCAGTCACCATTCAGTGACAACCAGTATTTACTGTTCTCAGGCAACACCTTTCGTGCGCTTTCCACATCCTGGAAGGAAAAGAACCAGGCGCGTGGTTGTTCTTTGTTGAGTGCTAAGTTTTCCGGTGATTCCCATTCGTTGCCCACCGGGGCTTTTTCCGAGGCATACTTAAATCCCTCTAAAGGTCTTTGACCGGCAAAGCAAAGCGTAACCATGCTGCATAGTATCAGACCTAACGTGATTTTCCGCATAATTGTTTTTCTTTTAATAGATTATTTACTGAAGTTTTTTCGTGTTATATTGATCCGTAATCCGGTATCTCTCTAATTTTGTTGCAATATTCGTAAAAACCAGTCACATAGCCAAATCATTTGACATTAATTGGGTATTTTCGGGAGATAAAAATAACTCGCCTCTCTCCGGTAGTAGAAAAAGAAAAGGGATCCGGTTGTTCGAATCCCTTTTTTTAGTCTTGAAGTAAACTCTTTACTTTCTGTAGTAAGCCAGATCGTCTTTATCGAATTTGCGAATAAAGTTGATATGTTTTTCTACTTCAGCCTCAGCATAACGTACGTATACCTGAGCCGATTCGGAGAACAGATCGCTCTTCGAAGCATCTTGAACCATCAGGTGCCCCATGATGATGTGGGCAGCCATTTCTACCAGACGGCGTGCGCAGAAGTCGAGCAGTTCCTGGTCTTTTGCTTCTGTGATTTGAGTCACGCAGGCTGCATATTTACTTGTCATACTTTTCAGGCGGTTCTGCAAGCCTTCCAGTTCTGGAGCTACCGGCATGTTCTCGTATTCTTGGATACGTGCCAGATAAGCACCGGTCGTTACGTAACGGATAGCAGCCACAACCTGCAACTGGGTGGTACCTTCGTAGATGGAAGTGATGCGTGAGTCACGATAGATACGTTCGCAGGCGTAATCTTTCATAAAACCCGAACCACCGTGAATCTGAATACAATCGTAAGCGTTCTGGTTGGCAAATTCACTGCCCATGCCCTTGCCCAGCGGAGTAAAGGCGTCAGCCAGTTTGGCGAATGTTTTCTGTTCGGCACGTTCTTCCGGAGTCAGTTTGCGCTCCTTGGCAATGTCGTCCAGTGCTTTGTAAATGTCTACAAAACGAGCTGTCTCGTACAACAGTGAACGGGAAGCATCCAGTTTAGCTTTCATCAAAGAGAGTATCTCGGCTACGGCAGGGAATTCGATGATTGCTTTGCCAAACTGTTTACGGTCTTTAGCATAAGCCAGAGCTTCATTGTAAGCTGCCTGTGACAAACCTACCGATTGTGCGGCAATGCCCAGGCGGGCACCGTTCATCAACGCCATTACGTATTTGATAAGACCCAGTTTACGGTCACCGCAAAGTTCGGCTTTGGCATTTTTATATACCAGCTCGCAAGTAGGGGAGCCTTTGATACCCATTTTGTTCTCGATGCGGCGTACGTTAACTCCGCCATTGCGCTTGTCGTAGATAAACATAGACAGACCGCGTCCGTCGTGTGTTCCTTCTTCCGAACGTGCCAATACGAGATGAATATCGGCATCACCGTTTGTGATAAAGCGTTTCACGCCGTTCAGATACCAGCATTGGTCTTTTTCACTGTAAGTGGCTTTCAGCATGACAGATTGTAGGTCGGAACCTGCATCCGGTTCGGTCAGGTCCATTGACATGGTTTCGCCTTGGCATACACGGGTGATGTAGCGCTGCTTCTGTTCTTCGTTGGCAAACTCGTAGATGGTTTCGGCACAGTCCTGCAGTCCCCAGAGGTTCTCGAAACCTGCATCACTGCGGCTCACGATATCGGCAGCCATGATGTATGGAGTGATTGGGAAGTTCAGACCTCCAAAGCGGCGGGGCATAGCCATACCCATCAGCCCGGCTTTACGGCAGGCATCCAGGTTCTGGGCAGTTCCGCTGGCATAAGTTACGCGGTTGTCGGCACAAACCGGACCTTCGTGATCGACGCCTTCTGCATTGGGAGCGATGATGTCGCCACAGATTTCCCCTACAATTTCCAGTACTTTATCGTAGCTGTCCATTGCATCTTCGAAGTCTACCGGAGCATAGTCGAATTTATCTTTATCAGCATAGTTGCGCTCTTTCAGCTCAACAATTCTCTTCATCAACGGATGGTTCAAGTGATGCTTGAGTTCCGGAGTATCTAAATAAAAGTTAGCCATTTCTTACTTACTGTTTTGTTTATAATACTTAATCATCTTCGGTACAACTTCTTCGATTGTTCCATTGATCACATAGTCTGCAATCGTATTGATCGGAGCTGACGGATCGTTGTTGATGGAGATGATGATACCGCTTTCCTGCATACCGGCAATGTGCTGAATTTGTCCGGAGATACCGCAGGCAATATAGAGTTTCGGACGTACTGTAACACCGGTCTGGCCGATCTGACGGTCGTGGTCAACGAAGCCTGCATCTACAGCGGCACGGCTGGCGCCTACTTCTGCGTTTAACACCTTTGCGAGATCGAACAGCAAGTTGAAGTTTTCTTTCGAACCTACACCGTAACCGCCGGCAATGATGATCGGAGAACCTTTCAGGTTGTTCTTGGCTTTTTCTACGTGGCGTTCGATGACTTTTACCACATAGTCGGAATCAGCTACGTATTTCTTCACATCATGCTTGATGATTTCACCTTTGTAGTCGGCTGACAGAATGGCTTTTTTCATCACACCTTCGCGAACGGTTGCCATTTGGGGGCGGTGTTCGGGATTGACGATGGTAGCAACGATGTTACCTCCGAATGCCGGACGAATCTGGTAAAGCAGGTTTTTGTAAACCTTACCTTCTTTCTTATCTTCGTGGTCACCGATTTCCAGTGAGGTACAGTCCGCTGTCAATCCGCTGGTCAGAGCTGACGATACACGCGGGCCGAGGTCACGACCGATCACGGTTGCACCCATCAGGCAGATTTGCGGCTGTTCTTCTTTGAACAGATTCACGAGGATTGAAGTGTGGGGAAGTGAAGTATAAGGATAGAGTCCTTCACCATCGAATACATGGAGTTTGTCTACTCCGTACGGGAGAATCTGATTTTCAATATCTTTGAGACCGGTTCCGGCAACGACTGCTTCAAGCTGGCAGTTTAACTGATTGGCCAACGAGCGTCCTTTTGTCAGAAGTTCGAGGCTTACGTCTGCGACGATGCCGTCTTCTATTTCGCAATATACAAATAAGTTATTCATATCTTTTCTCTCCTCTTACCCTATAGTGTGGTTCTCCAACAGTTCAACAATCAGTTCTTCCACTTCACGGTCGCTGCCGCTGATGGTTTTACTCTCTTTCGCCTGGAACACGATGTTCTGGATAGCTTTTACCTTTGTCGGTGAACCGCTGAGGCCGCATTGTTTCAGATCACCATTTACGTCTGCTACACTCCATTCCACCAGGTTCAGGTAGTCGCGGGTGTCGTAAAGGTCGGTATAGTCCAGATTGCCCTGTTGCTTCTCGGTAACGGTTTTGGCATGTTTGTACTTCTGAACCAGCTTTGCATTGCGCGGGCGGCAGGGAGCTGCACTTCCGTTGACAGTGATGACGATGGGCAGCGGGCCTTCTACGGTTTCCACACCACCGTCAATGTGACGCTTCACGGTAATGCTTCCGTCACCTACTTTCAGGATTTCTTCCGCATACGTAATCTGGGTCAGTCCTAACTTTTCTGCAACCTGCGGTCCTACCTGTGCTGTATCTCCGTCGATGGCCTGACGACCGCCGATGATGATGTCATACCCACCGATCTTTTTGATGGCTGTTGCCAGAGCGTACGAAGTAGCCAGTGTATCAGCACCGGCAAAAGCACGGTCTGTCAGCAGATAACCATTGTCGGCACCACGGAAAAGTCCTTCACGAATAATGTCGGCTGCACGTCCCGGTCCCATGGTCAGGATGGTAACGGTAGAGCCTGGGTGGGCATCTTTCAGTCGGAGAGCCTGTTCAAGAGCGTTCAGGTCTTCG
>OOBI01000616.1_pt1 | contig 28784 bp, 30 predicted proteins | sample 1671081 | NCBI WGS metagenome assembly OOBI01 (sample SAMN06348120, study PRJEB24527) | human gut metagenome | biome: human gut; feature: ankylosing spondylitis patient; material: feces | host: Homo sapiens | place: China | collected 2015-10 | reverse complement strand
CTGGCCACGAGTACGGTGCAGCCACCGGCCGTCCCCGCCGCGTTGGCCCCATCGACCTGGTGGCAAGCCACTACGGCGTGTTCTGCCAGGGCTGCGATGAGGTTGCCCTGACCCTGCTGGACGTGCTGGACTACATGGAGAAGATCCCCATGGTCACCGGCTACAAGCTGACCGACGGCACCATCACCAAGCGCTTCCCCATGGGCATGGCTCTGGACACCGCACAGCCCGTGGTGGAGTATCTGCCCGGCTGGCACTGCGATATCACTGCCGCCCGCAAGTGGGAGGATCTGCCCCAGGAAGCCCGCGATTACGTTGAGTATCTGGAAAAGGCTATTGGCTGCAAGATCACCTACATCTCCGTTGGTGCCGAGCGTGAGGCCTACATCCATCACAACGTCTGATCCGCGCCACAGAACCCGCCGCATCGAAAAGGAAGCGTGACTATGTTTGATATCATCACGGACAGCGCCTGCGACCTGACCCCTGAGACGGCCGCAACACTGAATATTGAGATCATCCCCTTCTATGTCTCGCTGGACGGTGAGCACTACCGCAAGGAAGGCAAGGAGATCGCCGTGCGCGATTTCTACCAGTTCATGGTAGATAACCCCGCAGCCTACCCCAAGACCAGCCTGCCTTCTCTGGAGGATTTTGAGACCGCCTTCCGGGCCCATGCCGAGGCGGGCCGCCCGGTGCTCTGTATCTGCTTCACCAGCAAGATGAGCGGCTGCGTGGGCAGTGCCCGCAACGCCCGGGAGCTGGTGCTGGAGGATTTCCCCGATGCTAAGATCGAGGTCATTGACAGCACCGCCGCCACCGTGACCGAATCCATCGTGGTGGAAAACGCGGTGGCCATGCGGGATGCAGGCTGTACGCTGGACGAAGCCGTGACTTGGCTGGAAGCGGAAAAGATCACCAACCAGATCTTCTTCACGGTGGGTAATCTGGACTACCTCATCAAGGGCGGGCGCATCGGCAAAGTCACGGGCCGTGCCGCCAACATTCTGGGCATCAAGCCCATGATCCTGTTCAAGGAGGGCGAGATTTTCTCCGCTGGCGTGGCCCGCGGCCGCCAGAAGAGCTTTGAGAAGGCCCTCGACCTGCTGATGACCTATCTGGCCGAACACAACGGCACACCCGATGACTACTGCATCACGGTGGGCTACGGCTACGATGCCGACGAGGGCAAGCGGCTCTGGATGCAGACCCGCGCCGCCCTGCGCGCCAAGTACCCCACCTGCGAGTGCAATGTGGTCCTGCTGCAGATCGGCTGCACCATTGCCGTGCACACCGGCCCCTATGCGCTGGGCATGGGCGTGATGCGGCGGTGGAAAAAACAGTAACTCCCTCAGTCGCCTCCGGCGACAGCTCCCTCTAGGAGGGAGCCTTACGGCAGCGAAAAGCCTCTCTCTGAGAGGGAGGTGGCATTGCGTCAGCAATGACGGAGGGAGTTCCCACATAGTAAAAAAGAAGCCCCGACGAATGTCGGGGCTTCTTTTTGTTTTTCAGCCTTGATTTTTACGATGCACGATCACAGAAGACGGTGACACGGGTCTTGCCGCCGTAGGTGCAGGTGTACAGCACCAGGGCGTAGCCGCTGTGTTCCACTTCCTCCACACTGTGGGGGTCAAGCACTTCGACCTTATTCACGACGTACTCATTCACGATGCCGTCCATATCGGTGAAAGTGACGCTGTCCCCCGCTGTGAGGGAGCTCAGCTTGCCGAAATGGCTCTCGTAGTTGTGCGCCGCAATGACCAGATCATCGGTGCGGGAAGAGCCGAACTGGCGGCAGGGAGCGATCTTCAGGCGGGGGTAGCTCCACTCGCTCATCACCGGCAGGTCAATGCCGATGGCGGGGATGGAGATCTCGCCCACATATTCGTTGCCGTCGATCTCCACCACCGGGAGCTCGGGGTCCAGGGGGCCGCTCTCTGCCTCCGGTTCCGGGGTCTCCACCTTCTGCTGAAGGTCGGCCACCACGGTCTGAGCCTCGGCACCGGCGTGGGCATCCTCGTAGCGGTTGTAGGCGTACAGGCCGCCAGCCGCCAGCAGGAGCACCACACCCAGCACGATGCAGACGAGCCCGGGGGATACTTTACGCATTCTTTTCACGTTTCTTACTGCGCTCCATCAGGTAGACACCCACAGCCACCAGCACCAGACCGCTTACCGTCAGAACAGGTACGGGCCAGTTCAGCTGACCGGTCTGGATCAGTTTGGGGCCTTCGGCCGGGCGGGCATCCGCCACCACGCTGGCCGGGGCGGTGGGCTCCGGTGCACTAGGGGTGGTGGTTTCAGTCACGGTCGGGCGGGCATCTGCCGGGGCCGGGTTCTCCGGCGTGGAAGGGGTGGGCGGGGTGACAGGGTCATACGGGTCCGGGTAGTACGGGGTCTCGATGGCCTTGTAGCTGTTGTTGAAGGTGATGCTGCTCACCTTTTCGTCCATCAGGTCGGCCTGTGTGTGCACGGCCATCCGGGCCACCAGCTTGTCGTTGTCCCACACCACGGAAACGCGCAGATAGTACACGGTTTCATCGTAGGTGCCGCGGGTGTTGACACCGGCGCGCTGGCGCACGGTGTAAACGTAATAGCCGGGCTTGTTGTAACTGATGGGGCCAAAGCTGCCGGTCTCGCCGTCGGTGATCTCCAGAGTGGTCACCTCGGGCAGGGGCGCATTGTCCACAGCCTCAAGTTCCACAGTCAGTGTTTCCTTTGGGAGAGGTGTTTCCCCCGTGGACTGAATGGAAACCGGAAGCTCCTGTAGCTGTGTATGCTGGTCAGCCGCGGTGGCCGCAAATGCCGCCGGCTGACACAGGCAGAACCCCAACGCAAGCGTCAGGAGTGCTGCCGCGATTTTACGGAACCTCATTTCATCCTCTCCTTTATGAATCCGACGCGGACGGGATCATCCACGCCAGAAGAATGGTGCGTGCATCGGTAAACTCCGTTGAACAGGTGGACAGCGCCAGCACCTGAGCGTCATCGCCTGCCGCTTTCATGGCGGCCAGTGTTTCGGTGTTCAGGTTCAGGGCGTTCTCCTGCGCAAAGGTGTACAACCCCTGCAGGTCGCTGTCCCAGCGCTGGGGCTGGAAGATCGCGCTCTCAGACGAAGGGACCAGCAGACATGCAAAGGTTTGAAGATCATAGGTGCGGTCGGGCAGGATCAGCTCACCGGTGGTGTTCTCTGCAAAGAACTCTGCGTCCTTGTAGAGATCCAGATCACCGAACATCTTGCTCTCTTCCATGTGGTGACCATACAGCAGAGAGTAGGGGTCGGTGAAGTTCTTGTCGCAGTTCACATCCAGAAAGATGCTGCCTGCCAGCGAGAAATCACCGTAGACATCGGTGTTCACATAGGTAAAGTTGTCCTCGCCCTGTACCACAGGGTAGTCGATGGCGGTGTTGTCCAGTGTGACCCACGCGCAGACATCCGGGTTGATGCCCAGCAGCTCCTCAAAGCTCGCGCCGTTATCCGCGCCCGCCTTGGGCTTGAACTGCAAAAGCTCTGCCTGAACATTGTCTGCGGCGGCGTACACCTGCGAGTTGTCCCACAGGGCATAGGCTGAATACGCCCCGGCGACCACCAGGAACAGCACGACCACCGTGCTCACCAGAAAGTCGGCTGCCCTCAACGCTTTTCTCTGCCAGTTGATACAGCCCACCTCCGGTTAAGCAAATTCAAATAAGTGGTTATTCGTTAGGTTTATGCTGAGATAACCCCCCAGTCACGCTTCGCGCGCCAGCCCCCGCTAATAGGGGGGGCCTTGGCATGGCGCAAAGCTTCACGGTTTTGCCAAGGCCGCCCCTACTAGGGGCGGTGGCATCCCGCAAGGGATGACGGTGGGGTTTAATCTACCGCGAGCAATTACTCCTCGTCGCGGCGGCGCTTGTTCAGCATCAGGGCCACACCACCAATGGCAACGATGGCCAGCATTGCAATGTAAGGTGCATTGTCCAGCACAACGCCCATGTCAGGGGTGCCCTGGTGGTCGTTGATAAAGGTAACAGTAGCGGTCGTATTCACAGTACCTTCTGTTGTTGCATTGGAAAGAGCAACATCAGGATTGCTGTCCAGAGAAACAGTATACTGCCAATCTGTCTTTGTAGTGTCCTCAGCGATGGTATAAGTCACACCGTTGGGAATATTAGTAAACTGAACATTCTGACCATGCTTCAAAGTAATTTCATAGGTCTCACCATAGGACAGGGACTCGACTGCATCGGTGCTGTTCTGCTTAGTAATAGAGATTTCGGTGTTGCTCTTCTCAAACAGAATATTGGTGTATTCCTTTGTAGAATCACCCTTCTCAAATTTAACATAGAAGGTAAACTTCTCACTCAGGTCACCGAAATTGCCTTTAACCTTCTTGGCCAGAGTCAGAGAGTTGGTCTCATAATTGTTATTGAACTTACCCTCAGCCTTATTAGTGGCAGTCCCCTTGCGCAGGGCCACATAGTAAGCGTAGTGGCTACCATCCGGGTTATTCTCGTCGGCATTCACAACGGAAACAACCATGTTCAGGGCTTCATTATCTTTCGTAATTCCGGGCAGGTTGGGCTCAACCTCAGTGATCGTATAGGCATATTTACCGAGCTTTGTTGCATTCGCGCCCAGAAGCTCTACCAGGTCAAAGCTAAACTCTGCCGTATACGGCGTGTCCGGCTTAGCAGTATAAGTCTGACCAGCTGCCGGTGTCATGGTTACACTCAGATTCGGATAACCAGTAGGCACTGTACCTGCTACCACATGTTCAGCTGCATTAGCTGTACCCGACTCAATCTTAAATTCAAACTCCATTCCACTCGGGGCAACACCGTTCTTAACAGTCAGCTGCTTGGTCAGCGTCACCATGGCTTTATCACCATTAGGGGTAATCTTAGTATTCGGCTGAGTACCAGCGGCGAACGCACTTGTTGCGCCGACGGTGAGCATCATGGCGGCAGCCAGAACGCCCGCGAAGAATTTCTTCAGTTTCATTGTTATTCCTCCCTAGTAAGAAATAGTTCGTACTCCTGTGCCGCGGCCCAAACTCCGCGGTTCACAGGCAGGATGCCGGCAGCTTCTTCCGGCTTCCGTGGTATTACAGACTGCGTCGCCGCAGTAGTGTAATTACTTTTGCTTGCACATCCTCCAGCGGAACCGGGCCAAAGTCCCGGCTGTCCTCGGATTGTGTGCGGTAATCGCCCAGCACAAAAACGCAGCCCTCCGGCACCGTGTAGGGGTACTCCAGCGCGTCTTTTGCGTAGGTGGGGTAGAGGATCTCGCCGCTCTGCACCGCGCCGTTCACCACAAGGGTGCCGCTGTCGTCCAGAGCCACAAGGTCGCCCTCGCGCCCAAGGATGCGGCCCACCCGGAGCTTACCGCCCTGGGTGTAGACCACAACATCGTTTTTTGCGTAGGTTTTTTGCAGGCGGTAGCAGATGAGCAGGTCGCCATCCTTTACCGCGGGGAACATACTGCTGCCCTTGGCCTGCGTGAGCAGAAACACCTGCGTGAACAGCACCCAGGCGCACAGCAGGATCACCACAATGCGGCCCAGCAGGCTGATAAAATCCTGCCGGTTCTCAGCGTCCAGCCTGCGGCGGCGCACCGCCTTTGCCCCCAGCTTCAGAGCTTCATTGTCCAGCGGGTGCATCGGAATGCGCCTCCTTTTGGGGGTCAGAGCTGTCTACTTTGGTGGTATCCAAGGGCAGGCTTCCGGTCTGCTGCTCCAAGAGCACATTATAGCGGGTGCGTTCGGCGCGGATGGCGGCTTCGTACAGGGCGTAAAGCTCTTCCAGCTTCTTCCACATTGCCGCTTCGTCCACGCCGCCCAGCAGGTTCTTGCGGAATTTCACCGTCCGGAACCACCGGATGATCGCTTCCTGCTCCGGGCTGATACAGCTTTCCTCTGCACCGGCCAGCCGCTGCGGCTTCTGCTTTTTTACTTTTGCCATCCTGCGGCCTCCTTAGTCGTCGTTCTTGCGGCGCTTGCGCAGCATCAGCAGGATGCCGCCGCCAACGACCACAGCAAGGATGACGATGTAAGGCAGGGTGTCGAGGAGAACACCGGTGTCGGGGAGAAGGCCACAGTGGTTGGTCACGGTAATTGCCAGCTCATTCTGTTCAGTTGCATTGTTGCCATCTGCATCACAGGCCATCAGCTTCTGCTCGCCATCCTCCAGCACCAACTTGTAGTAGAAGGTACGAGTTGCATCGGTATCATGGCCGGTGGCCTTGGTCTCATACCCACTGTCAGCACCCAGCGTCTCCACCACAGCAAATACGGTATCCATGGGCACATTTTTCAGGGTAACGCTACCGTTGTGCGTCAGGGTGAAGTTGGACAAATTGCCATTCTCAAGCGTCGCGCCCTTGCCTTCCAGTCCGGTAATTCTGAAAGCAAAGTCCTTGTGGGTATCGCTCATCAGGCCGGTGACAATTTTGGAAATAGTAACATCAGCGGTCTTCTTCTCGTAGAAGTTCGAGAAGGTTATAGACCGGTTGCTGTTTTCCTTGCTCATAGTCACACTACCATTTTTGCCTTCGATACCATCTACAAGGGTTCTTGTCAATTTGTAACCACTAACATCAGCCTTCTTGACATCTTCTTTGAAATAATATGTGTAATCCGTATTTGCTTCAACAACTTCATCGAACACATGGCTTACAGAAACATAAGGTCCATTCTCATCATCATAGCCGTTCGTCCAAATATCACCACTAAAATCAACCGCTGTCAGCGCCTGGTCAGCAATACCACGATGAGCCACACTTCGGTTATAAGAAATGAAACCGCTATTCCCTAATGTCTTAGCTTCTGCCTCTGTCAAACCATAGAACTTCTTGGTAACAGTAACACGGCCTGTGCCGGAAGTTGGCGGTGCAACGTTCTGGCTAAACCAGACATCATCCAGCAAGTTACCCATAGTCTTAGTCTGGTTAGTCTGGTCGTCGTCAGAAGCAGTAGAAATTGCTGCAAAGAAGAATCGGGTCAAATATTGGCCGTCCGGAATCTTATAGGTATCGCTACTCTCCGTCCAGCTAGAAGTGGAATATTTAGCATAACAATTGACCTGATCCCATTTCCTAGTACCAGATAAATCCTCGATAGCAGCCGTTGCCTCGTATACATAAACTGTGTATCTTTTATTATTCTTTGTAATGTGATTTTCGCCATTATGCCACTCACCAAGCAGGCTTTCCAACTGAGCCTGTGTAGTAACATCTTTCACAAGTTCAAGTGGTGCAATCACCATGGCCATTGTGTCACTTCCACTCTGAATAACACTCTTGGACTGGTCTTCATAACCTCTGCGCGTACGCGCTCTATGGTAGAAACGCCAATTCATTGGTTGGCCCGGCTTTGTCAAAACATCCTGATATAGAGCACCTGCGCCTTCAGCATTTAGCTCTGCAAACTGGTCACCAGTATTTGCACTTGCACAACCATACGCTTTTGCCGTGTTAGACAACTGTACATTATCCCATTTATCGCCATTTGCTTGTAGCTCATAGACCGATGTCATCCCCTTCGTATTGCCAATTTCGATTTTGTGCTGACCACCAGTTATTGCAGTTGTCTTCCACACCAGATTAGGAGCATCATCAGCGTTGATCTGATCCGTACCATTACTGAGCACATCTTCAAAGCCACCATTTTTCAGCTCATCGTTATAATTAACCGTCAAACTATCATTTAGGCTTTGAGTGTCTTTAGCAATGGTCACAGTATAAGTCAAATTAGCGCCATCCGTGTAGACGACATCAACCCAGCCGCCATTTTCTTCACGGCTATAAACACCATTTGTTATCTCAAGGCGGTCAACAACAGTACCACCCTTCTTCCAGGTCACAGTAAAGCCATTCTTTTTTAGCAACGTTCCTGCTTCTGCGCCTTCATAATCCTTGCCGTCCGCAGTGATTTTCAGAACGTAGTGGCCACTATTTGCAATATCGTCCTTGATAGAAACTTTTGTGATGCTATTGATATCCATTGTATCAACTGCATACCCATCCGTCCGTACAACCACAAAGGGGCTGAAGCTGGAGGTCTCAAAGGTCAGGGTGCCGTTGGTATAAGTAAGGACATCCAGAATCTCCACATTGCCGTCAGAGGTCTCGTGGAACACCTTCAGCGTGTCGGCAGTTGCGCCTTCCATTTCCGGCAGTTTTTCCAGACCGGAGACGGTGACGGTGGCCTTCTGGCCCTTGACAGGCTGCACCTTTTCACCCTTGGCGTTCTTGGGGGAGATCTTCAGGCCCAGAATGGGCATCATTTCCCCAAAGCTGTCCTCGTGGCTCTCGTAGAAGGTCTGCATATCGTCATCACCCATGTGGATGACGCTGAGGCTATGGGCGGCAGAGGGCAGGTTTTTCACTTCCACCGGCAGATTGACGCTCTTCGTGTTGCCGTCCTCGTCCACGTAGGAGGCAGAGGCCTTGGTTTCCAGATCCACAGGCACGGGGTTCTTGTCCACCAGATCCTCGTGATCCACGTCCTCTTCCTCATCGGAGCCCACGGTGCCGTCCTTCCATGCGGCGTAGACGTTCACGGTGGTGGTCTTGTCGTCCAGAATGTTGCTGGTGGGGTCGGTGAGGTTCAGGCGCACCCGGTTGCCAAACTCGTCCAGCGTGTACCAGTAGTCAAACAGCCGCAGTTCGCCCTTGGGGTCCCGGTTGGAGGAGGGGTTCTCGATGTAGCTGCTGTAGTCCGCAATGGTCTCTGCCCGGGGCACAGCCTGAATGAAGTACAGGTTCCACAGAACCTCACCGTTCCGGGCCAGATACTCGCTTTCCGTCATATTGTTGATCTGTGCCTGAGCGGTAATGTCCTTCAGGTCGTTGGCGTTCAGCTCCTTCAGCCAGAAGCGGTAGACCACCATGTCCTGCAGCTTTTTGATCTCGTCGCCGGAAACGACCACTTTGTCATCAGGCTTTTCCACCACGTCGTCCTCGCCGGACCACTGGGTCACGGGGTCGGGGTCGGTACCGGTGCTGGAGCTGGGGCCGTATTCAATGACGGTGCCCCACTCCGTTTCCTTAACGTTGGGGCCGCCGTCGAGGTTGTCCTCCCCGCCTTCCACAGGCCGGGTGGCTTCCTCCTCGCCAAAACCGGCAGCTTCGCCGCCGTCTACAGGCCGGGTGGCTTCCTCCTCGCCGAAACCGGCAAATTCGTCGTCAGGATAGGATGCCACGCCGTCATCTACGGGCCGGGAGGCCTCTTGATTAACCTGAGGATCGATCAGACCCTCCGTTGCAAACACCGGCACAAGGCAGGTGCAGATGACCGCAAGCGCCAGACAAAGCGCAAAAACGCGCTTCACCAGCCTATCTTTTTTTCCGTGATGATTTTTCCGCACAGTGGAGCCCTCCCTGCATCATAGTATTTTTGGCAAAACCGGAGAAAAAGATATCCGACTTTTGTCGTTCTTTCCCCTGGCAGGTTATTTTTACCAGACAAACCCATTATCGTAATTATAGCATGTATATCCAGTATTTTCAATAGTGGAATTTTATTTTCCCTTCCCCTTTTCAGACAAAATATTCTGCGATATACAGCAAGTTATGAACCGCCGTAATATATTGCGGGGAGTAGCGCAGTCTAACTTATCCGCACCGCCCGCCGCATTGATATATCACGCGGTTTTGTGTTATACATTCGCAGTTTCACTCTCTATAATACATGAAACGCAGATTCCTTTCACTTTTTTTCGAGATTTTTTAAAAAAAGTTTTCGGGGCCCTCTCAGTCAAAGCCTGACGGCTTTGCCAGCTCTCCCAAAGGGAGAGCCAATTGCGGCTCGACCTTCAGCGGCATTTACCGCCCAAAAGCCTGCCCAAAGCTCCCATTTCCCTTGCAGATGCGTTGGCTCCCCCCTCGGGGGAGCTGTCGAGCGAATGCGAGACTGAGAGGGCGTGCCCCACCAAAAAGCGCCCCCATCACTCAAAGGAGCAATGGGGGCGCTTTGTCCTATTACAATGGGTTCCGCTTACTCAGCCTTGGGGGCCTCGGGAGCCTTTGCTTCCTCAGCCTTTGCGGCGGGCTCTGCCGGAGCGGCAGGAGCGGCAGCGGGCTTCGGAGCCTGCTTCACCACGGGCTTGGGGGGATTCGGATCGTCCTTCAGCGGGAAGAGGATGATGTGCTTGGGGCACTTCTGGGCGCACATGCCGCAGCCCTTGCACTTGTCGTAGTCCACACGGGCCACGCCGTCCACAACGTGGATGGCATCGAACTTACAGGTGCGCTCGCACATGCCGCAGGCAATGCAGGAAGTGGTGCAGGCCTTCATGGCAACGGGGCCCTTATCCTGATTGGAGCACATGACCACGGGCTTGCGGGGGCCGCCTGCGTCGATCATAATGACGTGCTTGGGGCAGATGTTGGCGCAGGCACCACAGCCGGTGCACTTGTCCTTGTCCACCTTGGCCACGCCGTCCACAATGTGGATGGCATCGAACTTACACACCTTGGTGCAGTCACCCAGGCCGATGCAGGCAAAGGTACAGGTCTTGGGGCCGCCGTACAGGGTCGCGGCAGCGGCGCAGGTCTGGATGCCCTTGTACTCATAGCTGGGCTTGCAGTGCTCGGAGTTGCCCTGGCACTGGACCACAGCCTTCTTCTCCACAGCGCTTGCCTCACCGCCCATGATCTTGGCAATGGCGGCAGCAGCCTTGGGGCCGCCGGGGGCGCACTTGTCGCAGGGAACGCCGTCCATAACAACGGCCTTTGCGTAGTCGGCACAGCCGGCGTAGCCGCAGCCGCCGCAGTTTGCACCGGCCAGGCAGGCAGAAACTTCTTCAATACGGGGGTCTTCCTCAACCGCCATGAACTTTGCGGCCAGCACCAGAACAACGGCACCGATCGCGCCCACGATGGTACAGAGGATCACAGCAGATACAATATTCATAATCCTGTTCCTCCCTTACAGCGTCACGTTGAACAGGTTTTCGACGAGACCGCCGAAGCCCATAAAGGACAGGCTGGTGATGGCTGCTGCGATCAGGGTGATGGGCAGGCCCTTGAAGGGTGCCGGGGGATCGCAGGCTTCCACGCGCTTGCGCACGCCGCTGAACATGACCATGGCCAGCATAAAGCCGACACCTGCACCCACGGCACAGACCAGAGCCTCAATGTAGGCAGCGGCAAAGCCAAGGGTAGCAACGTCTGCGCCGTAGTCGTCCACAACCAGAATGGTCACGGCCAGCACGCAGCAGTTGGTGGTGATCAGGGGCAGGTAAACGCCCAGAGAATTGTACAGTGCAACAACATACTTCTTCAGGAAGATCTCGATGAACTGCACCAGCACTGCAATGACCAGGATGAACACGATGGTCTGCAGGTAGCCCAGGTCAGCGGGGTTCAGAATGAATATCTGGATGGGGAAGGTGACAGCCGTTGCCACCAGCATAACAAAGATAACAGCGCCGGACATACCAATGGAGGAATCCAGCTTCTTGGAAACGCCCAGGAACGGGCAGATACCGTAGAACTTCACCAGCACGTAGTTGTTCACCAGGATCATGCTGAAGAAGATCGCAGCAAGTTTGACTAACATCTTATTCTGCCTCCTTCTTCAGGTTGTCGAGGTCGCAGCAGCTCTTGCGCTCGATGCGGGCATCCAGCTTGCCTTCCAGCCAGACGCAGCCGGCCATCAGCACGCCGTAGCAGAAGAATGCGCCGGGAGCCTGGGTCATAATGCTCATCTTGGCCATGCTCTCGGGCAGGACCTGGAAGCCCAGCCAGGTGCCGCTGCCCAGGATCTCACGGATGGAGGCCATCAGCACAACGGTGAGGGTGTAGCCGATGCCCATGCCGATGCCGTCCAGTGCGGAATCCACCACATTGTTCTTGCAGGCAAACATCTCGGCACGGCCCAGAATGATGCAGTTGACAACGATCAGGGGCAGGAACACGCCCAGTGCGGTGTACAGGCTGTCCATGTAGGCGTGCATCACCATCTGAACGATGGTCACGAAGCCTGCAATGATGACGATGTAGCAGGGCAGATGGACTTTAGCGGGGATCACGTTGCGCAGCAGCGAGATCAGGATGTTGGAGCACACCAGCACGAAGGTGAAGGCTGCGCCCATGCCCAGCGCGCTGGAAACTGCCGTGGTAACAGCCAGGCAGGAGCAGGTGCCCAGAACCAGACGCAGAACGGGGTTTTCTTTGATGATGCCGTTGGTAAGGATGCTTACCTTGGACTTGTTTTCGCTTGCCATTTCTTACCAACCTCCTTTATGCCAACTCGTTGTAGCAGTTGATGCAATCGTTGATGGCGGCAAACAGAGCCTTAGAGGAAATGGTTGCGCCGCTGTATGCGTCGTAGCCCTGGCCCAGGGTGATGTTCTGGGTGCCATCCATGCCATCGAACTGAGCAAGGAAGCTGTCGGTGGCAACGTTGCTGCCGATGCCCTTGGTCTGGGTAGAAGCGTCCACCCAGATGCCGGTGACAGTGCCGTTGGTGTCGAAGCCGATGATGACGGACAGGATGCCGCCGTCAAAGCCCTTTTCCTCAGCCTTGATGGCCAGGGAGCCGTCGGTGGCCTTTACAGCACCGGTGATGTTCTCGGTGGTGTAGTCGGTCACTTCGTCCAGATCGGAGGCGCTGGAAACGGTGGGCATCACGTCCACATAGGCAGCCAGCGTTGCGGCCTTCTGGTTTTCCTCAATGATGGGAGCCGTAAAGGAGTTGACCATGGCCAGCAGCAGGCTGACGATCAGTGCGATCACGCTCAGCACAACAACAGGCTTTACACTGGTCTCCCAGGAAGAATTCTTATTCATTTGCCAGCACCCTCCTTTGCTTTCTTTGCAGGCTTAACATAGCCGTAAGGAGTCTGACGGGTCCAATCGTTGATAAAGGGGACCCACAGGTTCATAAACAGCAGCGCGAAGGAAACGCCCTCGGCGTAGCTGCCCCACTGACGGATGGCGAAGGTGACGATGCCCAGGCACAGGCCGTAGATCAGCTTGCCCTTCAGGGTAAAGGGGCTGGTAACATAGTCCGTTGCCATGAACACAGCACCGAACATCAGGCCGCCGGACAGGATGCCGACCAGTGCGCCGTGCAGGCTGCCGGTGGAGATCAGGTAGAAGATAAACATGCTGCCGATGTAAGAAGCGGGGATGGCGATGCTGATGGTCTTGGTGGCCACCATATAAATCAGGCCCAGCAGGATGGCCAGAGCGCAGGTCTCGCCCAGAACACCGCCGTGCACACCCATGAACAGATCCAGCAGGCTCAGCTTGCTGGTATCAGCCACAGCCAGCGGGGTAGCGCTGGACAGCTGGTCAACTGCTGCATCGGGGAACACCCAATTGTTCATGGAACCCGCAAAGCTGATGAACAGCACGATACGGCCCACCAGTGCAGGGTTTGCAAAGTTCATGCCAATGCCGCCGAACAGCTGCTTGACCACGATGATGGCAACCAGGTCGCCGATGATGAGCTGGCCGATGGGCATGCCCACGGGCACGTTCATGGCCAGAATGATGCCGGTGACCACAGCGGACAGGTCGCTGATGGGGTTTGCCTTCTTCAGCAGCTTGCAGTACAGCCACTCAAAGGCCACACATGCCACAACGGACACTGCGGTGACCAGCAGGGCACGCGCACCAAAGATGATTGCAGAGGCCACCACACAGGGGCACAGGGCAACGATCACGTTGGCCATCAGGCTCTGGGTCGTTTCCTCACTGCGCAGGTGCGGGGAGGCCGAAACAATAAGCTTCGTATCCATTACTTATTGCCTCCTTTTTTGATTTCACCAAGATAGAACGCCTTTGCCAGGCCCATCATCTGGGTGCAGGGGCGCTTTGCCGGGCAGACAAAGGTGCAGGAGCCGCAGTTGAAGCAGTAATCAACATGCAGCTTGCCCAGCTCCTGAACGTCGCGGGCAGCGTAAGCCTGGTTGACCTCCACGGGCTCCAGACCCATGGGGCAGTACTCCACGCAGCGGCCGCAGCGGATGCAGGGGTTGACCTGCGGGGGCTCTGCAGCAGCGGCGCTGAGCATGATCAGGCCGGAGGTGGTCTTGGTGGTGGGGTAGCTCAGGTTCTCCACAGCGGGACCCATCATGGCACCGCCGGCAACCACCTTGCCCAGCTCCACGCCGCCCTTGATGCCGGCAGCGTTCAGAACATCCTCGTAGGCAGTGCCCACGGGAACGATCAGGTTCTGGGGCTTTGCGCAGGCATCGCCGTCCACGGTGATGGTGCGCTCGACCACCGGCATACCGGTAGCCAGGTACTTGCCCAGGGTAGAAACAGAGGTCACGTTCATCACAATGGCACCTGCATCTGCGGGCAGACCGCCGTGCGGAACCTCGCGGCCCAGGCACTTCTCGATCAGGATCAGCTCTGCGCCGGTGCCGTAAACACTGGGCAGTGCCTTGACCTCGATGGCGGGCTTGTCTTTGGTCTTCTGGTTCAACAGCTCGATGCACTCGGGCTTGTTGTTCTCAATGCCGATGACACACTTCGGGATGCCGGTGTACTTCAGCACGGCCTCGATGCCGCGGACGATATCATCGCTGCAGTTCAGCATCTCCTGCGTATCGCTGGTCAGCCAGACTTCGCACTCGGAAGCGTTGATGAGCAGGGTGTCCACGGTCTGCTTGGGCTGCAGCTTGACATCAGTCGGGAAGCCTGCGCCGCCCAGACCCACCAGGCCGCACTCACGCACGGCTGCCAGGAAGCTGGCCTTGTCGGTGACCTCAGGTGCCTTCACGGCAGGATCCACGGTCTGCTTGCCATCGGTCTTGATGACAACAGAATCGCACATCCGGCCATTGGAGAGACGGAAGGGTTCCACAGCGGCCACGGTACCAGAAACACTGGAGTGGATATTTGCAGAGACGAAACCGCCTGCTTCACCGATCTTAGTGCCAACAAACACTTCGTCGCCCTTTTTGACCAGGGCTTTTGCCGGAGCGCCGATGTGCTGGCTCATCAGGATGCGTACCTGCGCGGGCAGAGGCATCGGAACTGGTTTGCTTGCAGCGGTTGCCTTGTCATGCGGCGTATGCGCGCCAAGCGCCGCACGTTTCAGCTTGTTCAACATGGAATAAATCCCCCATTCTGCTTGAATTGCCACCCCTGCCCTCATGCGGGCGCACTGCGGCAGGGACAGCAGCTGCTTAACACAGTTATTGTATCATTTTACAGCCGGAAGTTCAACGACAACAGCACCAAAATGATGCAATTTCCTCAATTTTCTTTGCCATTTTTAACGATTAGTCGTATCTAACTAATTGTTTTTTTATTAACAACCACCAACTTCACGCAACTTTACTGCCGTTTGCCTTTCTGCCGGGATTATGGTATACTGTTGCTAATGACCCTGCGGAACGTCCCCTGCTCCGCATTTGAACGACCGGGCCATGCCCGCCAAGGAGGATCGGATACCATGAAAGTTCTCAAAGCTCTGCTTGCCATCTTCACGTTCTTAGCCGCCGCACTCACCTGCACGCTTCTCTTTGTGCAGGACAGAAACGCCCCCCACTATATTAAGATCTACGAGAACGAGCAGTAAGCAGTTTCTCTGACACAAAAGCCCCCGGAAAGCGGTTCGCGCCGCTTCCGGGGGCTTTTTATGCGTTATGCTGTTTTGGCGTTGTGTGATGCTCAGTTCACGTCGAACAGGCAGACCGCCTGATAGACAGTGCCGTTAGAAGTGGGAACGTATGCAACGCCGATCTTTTCAGCCAGATTGAATGCGCTCTCGTCCTTGAACAGAGAATCATATTTGAAGCTGGTTCTGGTAGCCGGATTATAGTTGGCCTGCGCTGCAAGCGGAGTTGTATCCTTGGTCAGACCAACCACGATCTTGACATTGCCCAGCTCTGCCGTGATCTTATCATAATTCTCACGATACTTTGTATTGCTGCCGTCATTACGCCATTCCAGCCAGTTTTCCAGCAATGCCTTGGTCACAGCACTGTATTTTGCACTGTATTCGACCTGCCCCAGGCCCTTATTAGCTGCGGTATTATTGATCGTCATAACCACTTCGACCGTGCCATCGTCCGGCATGATCTTATCCGAGTCGGTGGTGCCATCGCAGGCGGTCAACATTGCCAGTGCCAGAACACCGGCCAGAACAAGTGCCAGAACTTTTTTGAAACGTTTCATTGCAATGCCTCCTTGATTTTATTTAATGGTTATCTTCACACCCGAGCAGGAATCTTATGTAGGCAAAGGTGCGCTCCTGCCCCAGATCCCGGACCATCAGCAGCAGCTTTTCCAGCAGTGCCCTTGTTTCGGGATGGAGCAGATAGTGATCCTTGCTCTTTTCATAATACTGCCACGGGGATGCGTCGGTGTACTTGTCGCCCAGATAGATCCGGCTGGCCGCCACGCGGTCGCAGACCATCTCGCAGACATAGCGCAGGGGCATTTTCATGCCGCCCAGGCCGGATTTGTTGGTTGTGTAGTCGATCCAGTATTCCAGATGGTGCTTGTTGCGGCCCTTATGGTGGAGCCATGCCGAGGAATAGCCCCGGGCGGCGCGCTCTGCCTCGTTGGGGCTGTGGTCGCCCTGATAGTAGATGCAGCCCGGGATGAACTCGGTGGGGCTGTACTTGCTCAGGTCATGGGTCAGGCCCTGCTGATAAAGGCCGCATTCAAAGCAATACTTCATCACCAGCAGTTTATGCCGGGTGATGGTCTCAAAGTGTCCCTTGATGTTCATTGGAGGGTACCTCCCCGGAATCTTACCGTTACCCTGCCCTCTTTCAACCTGCGCAGATCGTCGCTCTCCGAAAAATCCTCCCGGTCACGGGTCAGGTTGGGGTTGTAGTAGGGGTCATCCAGAATGTTTTCCTTGCCGTGGATGGTGTAGAGCCGCTGCTGTTCCGCCGCAAAGCGGGCCGCCTTGACGGGGTCTTTCTCATCCCCGCCCCGGCTCTTGCTCTCATAGTGGATGAGCTCGGCGTAGGGGGTCCAGGCAATGCGGTAGCCCGCATCCCGCACCCGCAGGCAGAAGTCCACATCGTTGAAGGCCACGGCAAACTGCTCGTCCAGCCCGTGCATCTTGTCATAGACGGCGGTCTTTACCAGCAAACAGGCACCGGTCACGCCGGAGAAGTCCTGCACGGTAGAGGTGCGGAACAGATAGCCGCTGCCGCCCTTCTTCTTATACTTGTGGCTGTGGCCCGCGTAGCCGCCCAGACCCGTCACGATTCCTGCGTGCTGGATGGTCTCATCCGGGTACCAGAGCATGGCACCGCAGATCGCCGCGCCGCCGGGGTGGGCGCACTGCCGGAGCAGCTCCGTGAGCCAGTCGCCGTTTACCACTTCCACATCGTTGTTGAGCAGCAGCAGGTAGTCACCCTCTGCCGCTTTCCGGCCAAAGTTGTTGATGGCCGAGAAGTTGAAGCCCTTGTCCGGGTAAGTGACCACTTTCAGGCCATCGTACCGCTGCCGGGCCTTCTCGTAATAGGCAAAGGTGGCCGGGTCTGTGGAGTTATTCTCGATGACGATGACCTCGAACCGGTCCCAGGTGGTCTTTTTCCAGATGCTCTGCAGGCACTTTTCCAGATCCTCGGTGTGATCCTTGTTGGGGACGAGGATGCTCACCTTCGGCTCCCCCACAATGTCCCACCTGACCCGATAGGTGCTGGGGTACAGGCCATCCTCTATGGTACCGGTGCGGCCGGTGCGCTCCAGATGGTCGGCCAGCGCCTTCTTTGCCGCTTTGGCAACGTAAGGCTTGGCATCGGTGCCGCCGGAGGTCGAGCCTTCGTGCACCCGCCAGTAGTAGAGCACCTGCGGCACATGGGCCGCGCCGCCCACCTGCTCAATGAGCCGGAGGAAGAGGTCGTGGTCCTGACTGCCATCACATTCGGGGCGTTCCCCGCCCACCTGCTCGAACAGCCCCCGCCGGAACACGGCCAGATGGCAGATGTAGTTGCAGCAGAGCAGGTAATCCGGGGCGTAATCGGGCTTGAAGTGGGCCACCAGCGGCTTTTCGATCTTTTTGGTGAAGAGGGCCTCGTCGCTGTACAGGAAGCCGTCCGGCTCCCCTGCCTCGCGCAGCTGCCGGATCGCCCGGCCCATGGTGTACATGGCGTGGGGCGCAAGGATGTCATCGTGGTCGGCCAGCGCCAGATATTCCCCCGATGCCAGTTCAGCGGCGGCGTTGGTGTTGGCCGCAATGCCCTTGTTTTCGATCTTTTTGTATACGATGTGTTGATATTTTGCCTGATATTCCCTTACGATATCCCCCACACTGCTGTGGGCGGCATCGGAGGCATCCGCCAGGCAGAGCTCACCGTTGGGAGCAGTCTGGTTCACGAAGGAATCCAGAAACTGCCGCAGAAACACCTCAGGAGTATTATACAACGGTGTCAACACGGAAATCGTCGAAAGTTGGCAGTTTTCAAAATTTTTTCCTGCCATTTCGGCTCTCTGGGCTTCCAGCACCTTTTTGGCGGGCAGGTAGCGGGCCTTTTTGCCAAAGCACCGCCGCCTGACAAAACCTGCGCCCCGGGCCAGCATAGTGCCCAGACCCTCGTCCTTTGTCAGCTGGACCGCATAGCCTGCCAGCTCTCTGGCACGTTTCAATCGCACATTCATGGCTCAGGCCTCGCCGCGCTGGGTGGCCTTGTAGGCCGCGCAGACTGTCTCTGTATCGCCGTTCATTTTCAGGTGGCCGTGGCTCAGCCATGCCACCTTGCTGCACATCCGCTCGATCTGCTCGATGGAGTGGGACACCAGAATGACGGTGGTGCCGCCTGCCATCAGCTCCTTCATCCGCTTTTCGCATTTCTGCTGGAACAGGAAGTCGCCCACCGAGAGCACCTCATCTGCGATCAGGATATCAGGCTTGGTGATGGTGGCAATAGCAAAGCCGATGCGGGCCACCATGCCGGAGGAGTAGTTTTTCAGCGGCACATCCAGAAAGTTCTGCAGCTCGCTGAACTCCACGATCTCGTCGAACTTCTCGTCCAGATACTTGGGCGAGAACCCCAGCACCGTGCCGTTGAGGTAGATGTTCTCCCGGGCGGTCAGGTCCATATCAAAGCCCGCGCCCAGCTCGATGAGCGGGGCGATGGTGCCGTTGACGGTGACCTTGCCCCTGGTGGGCTTGTACACGCCCGCAATGGTCTTGAGCAGGGTGGATTTGCCCGAGCCGTTCAGGCCCACCAGACCGTAAAAATCGCCGGGCATGATGTCCAGGCTCACGTCCTTCAGGGCGTAAAACTCGTCGTACTGCAGGCGGCCCTGCACCATGGCCAGCAGATATTCCTTCAGGCTCTCGTGCTTTTCGGTGGAGAGGTTGAAGCACATGGACACGTTGTCCACTTTGATGATCGGTTCCATTCTTCTCCCCTCCTTAAATATGCAGCACAAAACGATCCTGCGTTTTGCGGAACATGTGCACGCCCACCCACATGGAGACCACTGCGCAGATGCCGCAGACCGCAAACATGTTGAGGTCCAGCGGGATGCCCCACATCAGGGTGCGGCGGAAGCCGGTGATATACCAGTACATGGGGTTCAGCTTGATGATCTGCTGCATGTTGAACCCGCCGATGGAAAAGGTCATCTGGGTGGGGTCATAGAAGATGGCGGAGAAGTAGAGCAGCGCCGTGATGAACACGCTCCAGATGTGCATGATGTCCCGGAAGAACACCGTTGCCGCCGCCAGGAACAGGCCCACCCCCAGGCTGAAGAAGAAGAGGGTGATGAGCGGGTAGAGCGCTTCCAGAAGGGTCAGGTGGAAGGGCGCACCGGTAAAGATCATCACCAGCAGCAGGGCCACAAAGCTGAACACGCAGTTCACCATGGCAAAGCAGCACTTTTCCAGCGGGAAGATATACTTGGGGATATACACCTTTTTCAGCAGGGGGGCAGCGCTGAGCACGCTGCTCATGCTGGAGGAGGTGGCCTCGTTGAAGAAGTTGAAGAGCAGCTGACCGCACATCAGGAACACCGGGAAGTTGTCGATGCCGCTGCCCCGCATATCCATCAGGCTGCTGAACACAGCCCAGTAGACCAGGCACATCAGCAGGGGGTTCAGCACGCTCCACAGCACACCCAGCACGCTGCGGCGGTATTTCAGCTTGAAATCACGGCTGACCAGATTCCACAGCAGATAGCGGTAGCGCCAGAAGCCGTTGAACATTCCTTTCAGTTTCGCCACGGGCTATCACCACTTTTCAAAGAATTCAAACTTCTGGGCTGCAAAGGGCTCATGCAGCTTGTCCTTTGCGCTGGTCTTGTGCTCACAGCCGCAGTCGGGCCACTGCACGTTCACGGTGGGGTCATCGTAGGGGATGCCGCCCTCGCTGGTGGGGTCATAGACATCGGTGCACTTGTAGCAGAACTCGGCCACATCGCTCAGCACCAGGAAGCCGTGGGCAAAGCCCTCAGGGATATAGAACATCTTCTTGTTCTCCTCGCTCAGGGTCACGCCCACCCACTTGCCAAAGGTGGCGCTGTGGGGGCGGCAGTCCACGGCAACATCATAGACCTCGCCCTTGGTCACACGCACCAGCTTGCCCTGGGTGTGGTTCTTCTGGAAATGCAGGCCGCGCAGCACGCCGCGGGTGGAGCGGCTCTGGTTGTCCTGCACGAACTCCTTGTCGATGCCGGCAGCAGCAAACTGATCCTTCTGGTAGGTCTCCATGAAATAACCGCGGTCATCACCGAACACCTGCGGCTCAATGACCACAACACCAGGGATCTCGGTCTCAGTAAACGTAAACTTGCCCATATTTCTTTTTCCTCTCTGTTTTCTTTCAGAAAATTTTGTCTGTTTGTAGTATATGGAAAAGTCCTTGCGGGCTTTTGCGCGATAGATCAAACTGTCCCTTCCTGCCAAGGCCTCCCCTACTAGGGGAGGTGGCATTGCGTCAGCAATGACGAAGAGGTTGGACAGAGGAGAAGCTTTCCCTTCATACAACCTCTCAGTCTCGCATTCGCTCGACAGCTCCCCTGGTAGGGGAGCCTCTGGCGAAACGGGTCAGTGCTTACTTCTTGATTTACGTTTCTTCCATTTTATTCTCAGCCGCACCACGCCGAACGCCGCAAGGGCGGCCAGCACGGTGGCACCGACTGAGATGGCCAGCAGGCCGCCTGCGATCCTCTTCGGCCCCACATCCCGGGAGGCGGGCAGGGTGGCGTTGGCGCTCTTGGCCAGCAGCTCCTCCAGCCCGGTCACAGCGGCAGGCACCCGGACGCTGGCCGTTTCCTGCACGTCCCGCCCATGAATGGTATACACCGCATACACCGCCGGGTCAACCCCCAAGAGGTATCGTTCGGGCAGTTCCAGTGTGACCGACACATCCGCAGCGGTCAGGCCGTCGGCCAGCAGCAGCTTCACGCCGGGGTCAGAAACCGTCACCGTGCCCAGCGTGCTGCCGCCGCCCGCCACTTCCAGCTCCCCGGTCACGCCCTGGGCAGGGATCTCGGTGTAGCCGGTGCAGCGGGCAAAGGCATCGTCCAGCAGGGTGCGGACATCGTTGTATTTGTCGGTCTTGATCTGGCTCTGCATGGTCACGCAGATCAGCCGCACGCCGTTCTGCTCCGCCAGGCAGACATAGCTGTACCGGGCAATGTTGGTGTAGCCGATCTTGGAGCCCAGAATGGCCGGGATATAGTACCTGCTGGAGCCCACCCGCATTTTATCCTGCTGGTGGAAGTACCGGGTCACGGGCTGGATATTGGTCGGGCCCATGGTGTACATCTCGTTCCGGGTAAACAGGGTCTCGAACCCGGGCTGGGTCAGCGCCCAGCGCAGGATCTGCGCCATGTCATAGCAGCTGGTGTAGTGGTCCTCATCGCTGATGCCGTGGGGGTTGGCAAAGTGGGTGTGTTCCAGCCCCAGCTCCTTTGCCTGTGCGTTCATGGCGGCCACACCGCCCTCAATGGAACCGCCGCCGAAGTATTCGGCCAGCAGGTTGGCCCCATCGTTGGCGCTGGCCATCATGGTGGCATACAGGGCATCGGTCAGGGGCACTTCCTCCCCTTCCTGCAGGGCGATGTGGCTGGAATCGGTGCCCGCCAGCGAGTAAACATCCTCGTGGCTGACCGTCAGCTTGACATTGTCCCACTTGCCCTGGGCCTTTTCACAGGCAAGGCCCAGCGTCATCACCTTGGTGATGGATGCCGGGTGCAGTTCCTCGTTCATGTTCTGCTGGGCCAGCACCAGACCGGTGTCGGCATCGATGATGCAGTACGCTTCCGTAGCCGTCAGTGCAGGCCCGGCAGCTGCCGCGCCCGGCGCAAACGCCGCCAGTGCGGTCAAAAGCACCGCACACAGCATGGCGATGTGTTTTTTCATTCCAGTTCCTCTATCTCAAGATATTATGATATAGTATACCACATTTTTATCCCTCTGAAAAGAGAAACCCTCAGTTCCACTCCCGGAGCACCGGCTGCAGCTGCTGACCGTGCAGGGCAGCCTCCAGTGCAGCGGGCAGCAGGGTGAGATCCGCCTTCAGGCTCTGGGGTTTCTGCGCTGCATCGTCCTGTCCGTAGGGCACAAAGTAATAGTGCTTGCGCTGCATCAGCCGGGCGATGTTCTCCCCGGAAGCCCCCAGCCCATCGTTGGTGGAGACAGCCAGCAGCACCGGGCACCCGACCCGCAGCAGGCTTTTTGCCGCCAGCGTGACCGGCGTGTCGGAAAGGCCCGCCGCCAGCCGGGCCAGTGTGGTGCCGGTGCAGGGGGCCACCACCAGTGCCCGGGCCAGCTGCCGCGGCCCCAGCGGCTCCACATCCTGCAGGGTATCCAGCACCCTGTGGCCGGTCAGGGTCTCCAGCCGATCCTTCCACTCATCCGCCCGGCCAAAGCGGGTGTTCAGGCCGGAGGCCGCATAGCTCATCACCGGCAGCAGCTCCCAGCCCTGCCGCACCAGCTGTTCGGCCTGAGCCACCGCCGCGCCCAGCGTGCAGAAGCTCCCGCAGACCGCAAACGCCACTGTCCCACGCAATTGCCTTTTCATGGTGTTTCCTCCCTTTCCGCCAGGATCTCACAGACCGTCCGGGCCAGAGCCTCGCCCGCCGTTTCGGGGGCGCAGGCCGCAGGCAGGCTCAGGGCATGGATGGCCCGGTGCCCCAGCCGCCGGGCTGCGGCAAAGTCAGTGCCGCCCGGCTTGGATGCCAGGTCCACGATCAGGCTCCCGGGCCGCAGGGCTGCCAGCACGGCTTCCGTCAGGACCGGGGCCGGGATGGTGTTCACCACCGTGTCAAAGGCCGGAGCGGCCTGTTCCAGCCGGGCCAGATCCACCGCCCGCAGGCCGAAGCTCTCAGCCAGTGCCCGCTGGGCCGGCCGCCGCGCGGCCACCGTCACCTGTGCGCCCAGTGCCGCCAGCCGCACCCCAAGCGCCTGCCCCACCGGCCCGAAACCGGTCAGCAGGATGGCGCTGTTCCAGAGCGTCCGCGTCCGCTCCGCCATCAGGATGCCGATGCAGCCCTCTGCTGTCGGGATGGCGTTGCAGAGGATCAGTTCCTCCCGGGCAAAGTAGTCCACCAGCTCCACGCCCGCCTCCGCTGCGATCTGCCTTGCCTGCGCCGAGAGCTTTCCGCCCAGCGCCAGCGCCCCCGGTTTTGCGGCCCGCAGCAGTTCCGCCAGCGGGGTGCGGCTCTCGTCCAGCGGCAGCGGCAGTAAGATGTAATCGGCCAGCGCGGTCTGCTCCGGCCCGCCCACCGCAAACCCGGAACGGGCCAGCGCCCGGCCTGCCGCCGCCAGCCGCGGGTCCGTTCCGATCACCGCAAATCGTCTTTGTCCATCCATTCCCGGCCCCTCCTCCCCATGGTCTGCGTCATCCTATGCCCATGGAGCGCCGGGTGTGAAAAAACCGCCGCTCTCCGTCAGGAAAGCAGCGGCGATCTGTTTTTTTATGATACCGGCTTTTCGGTCAGAGCGGCGGCAGAGATTGCCTCCGGCTCCTCCATGTTTCGCGTCCGCTCCACGGCCTCACGCATCCGCGGCAGCTGGACGGCTTCATCAAAATCCGCATATTCCTTTGCGTAGGCAGGCACCATCTCCAACCGGTATTCTGCACTTGCAACGCTCCATTCCCGGATAGAAAAGTGCTCCGGCGGGAAATTCAGCCAGTTTCCGCTCTCTCCAAACTGCGAGACCGCGTCCACCTGAATGCGGAACAGATTCTTTGCATAGTAAGCGGTCGTTGCGATATTTTTCCGGTAGAGCTTCTGCAGATCCTTTTCCCTGCTCGTCGCCTTGCAATACGTCACAAATCGGGTGCCTGCCATCCGCTCTCTGGCTTCCAGCAGGCTCAGGATCGTGCCCTGCTCATCTACCAGATACCCGTTGGTCGTCGGGTCCAGCATACACCACTTTTCCTGCGACCGGTCGTAGATCTCCGTGACAACGTGACAATCAAAATCGAAGGGAGAATAGGGCAGGAAGCGCACCCGCCGTGCGTAGATTCCCAGTGCCAGGCAGACCTCCTCCAGAATTTTGGCCTTATTCAGGCAGTTGATGCCCTGTTCCGGTTTATCCAGACTGTAATCCAAAAGCGCCAGGGCGTTGCAGTCCACATGGCCGTCGTACCATGGGCTGTGCGTCAGCTTAGGCGAGAGGTATTTCAGCACCCGAATTGCCCGCTGCAGGTCCGTGCCTTTTCCTGCAATTTTCTCAAAGGGATACTTTTTCAGGAGGTCGGCATACTCCGGGCAGTCCATGCGATATTCCACCGCCGTGCTCTTTCCCGGTTGAAAGCTCCGATTGTTCCGCAGGATTCCACGGTAAACATTGTAAAGGACTTCTGTCTCTTCAAAATTCATTGTTCTTTTCTCCTCTCCTTTTTTGAATAGACGAACGAATGGCCGTAAGTGTTCATTTTCCCCTCTATTTTCAGACCCTATCGTTTTTTATGATACCACGGTTTTTCTGCTCCTGCAATGCAAACCGCCCGGCCATGCGGGCGTTCCCACACAGCCGGGCGGCTTCCTTTATATCATTCAGTTCTGTTCAGGGCCGCTTATACTTCAGCGGTGTCTGCACCTGAGCACGGATCTTGAGCAGGTAGGTCCGGGTCTGCTCGGTGCCCCGCAGGATGGCCTCCACCTGTTCCCGCTGCTCCGGGGTCAGGGCCTCGTCCTCGGCCAGCAGGTCGGCGTTGCCCTCAATGACGGCCAGCGGCGTTTTGAGCTCATGGGAAAGCTGGATGATCTGCTCCCGCTGCTGCTGCTCCATTTTCCATTGGGCCTGCAGGCTGGCCGTCAGCTCCTGCCCCATGGTCTGCAGGGCAGCCAGTGTCTCGGCGTATTCCCGCACCTGCGCCCCGGAAAAATCGATCTCTTCCACGCCCTTTTTCTCAGCCACCTGCCGGGAGACCTCGGTCAGGCGGGCCGTCTCCCGGGCCAGAAACTTTCTGGAGCGGTGAGTGCTCCACACCACCGCTCCCACCAGCAGCAGAATGCCCAGAATGCAGTGCACCGTCTGCACATCTGGCAGCTTTCCCCGCAGCGCAGGGGCGGCGTAGGGCACGGCATAGTCAAATTGCAGCAGACAGACCGTTCCGTCCTGCAATTTTGATGTCATATAATACTGTGTGTATCCAAAATGCCAGCGAGTTTTCCCCTGCCGGTTCTCCATTGCCCGCTGCAAGTGCCCGGCATCCATGTTGGTGGCCAGCACCTCGCTGCTGTCCGGCGCGGCAAACAGGGCGTAACGGCACAAGGAGTCCAGCTGGGTCTCATCAAAGGTGGCGGCAGTCATGCCCGGCAAAACGTCCTGTGCAGCCTTCTGGCAGGCCTGTGCGGCCTGATTGGCCGGGAGCGCCAGTCCGCTGTTGATGACGCACATCAGCGCCGCAAACCACAACAGCAGCGCCAGCACACAGCAAAAGACGGTCTGCACCAGATATCGCAGCAGTACGCCCCGCAGGGAAATCAGCCCTCGTTTTTCCATTGATATCCCACTCCCCAGATGGTTTTCAGCAGTGTTTCCGGCTCTGCTACCCCCGCCGCCCGCAGCTTTGCCCGGATATTTTTGATGTGCTGGGTGATGGCCGTATCGTCCGCTGTGCCGTCAATACCAAAAACCGCTTCGTAAATTTGCTCCTTGGTAAAGGTCTGCCCGGCGTGAAGCACCAGATGCTCACAGATGGCATACTCGGAGCGGGTCAGCGGCAGAGGAGTTTCTCCCACCGCCGCCTCCCGCGCGGACAGGTCAAAACTGACTCCGCCACGCACCAGCCGATGCACCGGGGTGCGGTTCTGCCGCCGCAGATGCGCCGCCACCCGGGCGCGCAGCTCTGCCACCCGGAAAGGCTTTGCAAGGTAATCGTCTGCCCCGATGCCCAGCCCCTCCAGAACAGACGCTTCGTCTGTCCGGGCCGTCAGAAACAGAATGGGGGCATCGGTCAGGCCCCGGATGCGGCGGCAGACGGCAAAGCCATCCTCCCCGGGCATCATCACATCCAGCAGGATGCAGTCCGCCCAGCGGCAGAGTTGTTCGGTGAGCTCCGCGCCGGAGAGTCGTGTTTCCACCCGGTGGCCGTCCCGCTCCAGCGCCGTCTGCACTACCTGGCACAGGTCCCGGTTGTCATCCACCATCAGAACATTTGCCACAAGATCACCTCAAAGCGTTATAAACAAGGCAGGATGCCCCATACAGCAGATACACATGGGTAGGGTAGAACCAGTAGAACAGCTGTTTATGCCCGCTGCCGCGCTGACCGTTGTACAGCAGCATCAGCAGGGCCGCAAACACGCCGAACCACTCATAATAGGTGGTGAACATCTGGGTCCAGACAAAGCCCTCCTGCCGGCAAGCCATCCCGAAGGTCAACACAAAATCACACAGGAAGATCACCAGTGCCCATACCGTCAGCTGCACTTTGCGCCGTCCACGCAATGCATACAGCAGCGCACCGCCCAGCAAAAAGCTCCAGCTGCCGTCCGTGATGCCGGTCCACAGGGGCAGCGGGCTGGTGATGACAAACGCCACCACCGTGGAAGCCCACGGCATCTGCTGGATCTGGGGGAAAGCGCTCAGGAACGCCACCATCACAAACGGCCAGCACAAAACGGCGGCAATGGCAGCTATGCCTTTTGCAAATTTCTTTTCCCGGAGCCAGTCGATGCCCTGCCAGACGATGCACAGCAGCATCAGATCCTGAAAAATAGCGTTCAGCGGGTAGAAGCCATCCCCACGCCGGAAGGCTTTGGCGTAGATCATAAAAAATTCCAGCGCCGCCATGGCTGTGCCGATAGCCCAAATGCGGATAAAATACCGCCTGCGGTCATGGGTGTGGGCAAAGCCCTCCACCGTGCAGAACAAAAACAGCGGCGCACTGAGCCGCCCCAGCATACTGAACACCGTTGGGATGCAGCCGGTGAATTCAAAGAAATAATGAATGTGGTCCAGCACCATCAGCGCCAGTGCAATGGTCTTGAGCTGGGTGCTGTCCAGCCCTTTTTTCAATTTTGTCAGCATACAAATTCCCCTTTCGATGATGCTATCATTGTAACAGGGAAATCTGTAGGAATTCTGAGGGAAAACTTATTTTTCCAGATAATAGCACACCAGATCCGTGGGGCCGCGCTCTGCATGGCGCATAGCCCTGTGTTCGATGCCCTCATGGGTGAAGCCCAGCATTTTTAGCAGCTCCCCGGAGATGGTGTTATAGGCATAATGCCCACCCGTGAAAAGCACCGTATCCGTTTTCTCGAAGAACGCCTGAATCACAGCCGCCAGCGCTTCCCGGGCATAGCCCTGCCGCCGGACATCCGGGGCCATCTCAATGCCCAGCTCCCAGCCGGGCACGGCACGCTCGGCATCCATCAGCGAGATCACGCCGATCACACGTCCATCTGCCTTGCGGACAACGCTGTAACGGGTCTGTCCCGCAAATTTCTGCATCAGACGGTCATATTCCTCATCCATTGCATCAAAGGCATGATAACCGCCGCAATCCAGCGTGGTCTGCTCATCCGAGAAAATCGCAAATACGTCCTGCGCGTCCTCCACCCGGAACTGCCGCAGCTGCAGACGCTCTGTCTCGATTTCAAATACTTCCATTTGCACCTCGTTATTTTCAGGTTTTATCGTACTTTTTAATGATACCACTGTTTCCCAACCCATGCAACGTAAAAAGCCCGGCCATGCAGGAAATCCCACACAGCCGGGCCAATTCAATTTCATTTTGCAGAGCACTTTTCAGCATCGATGGCCAGCACGAACATCAGCACATGGAGCGCGTCTGCCGGGTCAACGATATCCAGCACATAGGTGTCCGTCCATTGCAGCAGCTCCTTGGAAACCGTTGCGACTGTCTCTCCCACCGGCTTTGTAATGGTGTAATCCCACCCAGGGAAATCTCCCTCCACATGCCAGCCGTTGAAATCGATGTTATACTTGGGCTTGAACCAGCCCAGTTCCTTTTCGAGGCAGCCGATATAGTTTTCCCCTTCATAGAGTTCAAACTTGGGCAGCCAGGTCAGCACCTCCTGCTTGACAGTACCAAGCTCGTTCTCTTCCGTGTCGAAGATTTTCAGGCAGTGCCCCCACGAGAGCTGCCCTTTTACCACATAGACCGTGTTCTCGTTCTCATCATAGATATCGTAGCTGTCGAACCACGAAAACATCCGTTGTTTGAATAAAAGCTTCATCCTGCCTCTCCTTTTTTGCGATCTCACCGCAGACGGAATACATACTTATCCCATATACGATTCAGGGACGGGTTTTAAGGCAGAAGCTACAATTTTTTTTTTTTTTCAAACAACAAACCCCTGAAGAATTTCTTCCTCAGGGGTTTTGTTTAAGTCGGCGACTACCTATTTTCACGCGCCGTTTCCAGCGAACTATCTTGGG
>OOBI01000608.1_pt1 | contig 29126 bp, 30 predicted proteins | sample 1671081 | NCBI WGS metagenome assembly OOBI01 (sample SAMN06348120, study PRJEB24527) | human gut metagenome | biome: human gut; feature: ankylosing spondylitis patient; material: feces | host: Homo sapiens | place: China | collected 2015-10 | reverse complement strand
ACGACGCTCTTCCGATCTAGTGTCATCTTTGCAGATAGATTTTTAGTGTTGAAAGGATTAAATAGAATATTAAACTATAATAATGGTAGGATATAAACAGACACTTTGTGCGCTTCTGCTCACGATATTATTACCCGGAGTGGCAATCGCTCAAAATAATACAAACTCTCCTTATACACGATATGGCTATGGTCAGTTGGCTGATCAGGCATTTGCAAATAGTAAAGCAATGGGAGGGATTGCTTATGGGTTGCGCAATGGATCACATATTAATCCGTTAAATCCTGCTTCTTACACAGCGATTGATTCGTTGACTTTTCTTTTTGACGGAGGGTTTTCGATGCAAAATACCAACTTCAGTAGTGAAGGTACAAAGCTGAATGCGAAAAATTCAAGTTTTGACTACATCGCCATGCAGTTTCGTTTGCAAAAATGGATAGCCATGAGTATTGGTTTGTTGCCCTATTCGAGTGTTGGCTATAGCATGGCAAAAGCAGATAAAGACGTTGCGTCGGAAGATGCGCAGAATGTGACTACATTTTCCGGAGACGGTGGGTTGCATCAGCTTTATGTAGGTTTTGGAGTGAAAGTGCTTAAAAATTTGTCTGTCGGTGCGAATGTGTCTTACTTTTGGGGCGAAATAACACGTACGGCACGCATTGCTTTCCCGAATAATGAAAATGCTTTTGCTTTTCAAAATGTTGATTATTTGTCCGTTCGCGACTATAAATTGGATTTTGGGGCACAGTATACACAACAGTTTGGCAGAAAACATGCTGTTACTTTAGGAGTTGTGTTCTCACCTAAAAAAGATTTGCATAATGAAGCTTATGTGCAAAGGGCAACACTTACCAATTCCAATAGTAACCAGACAGTTGCTGTGAGCACTATCGATACGGTGGCCACCTATGGGACACCAAACAGTTTTGGAGTGGGACTCACCTACGAATATGACAAACGTCTGATCATTGGTGCAGATTTTAATTTGCAGAAATGGGGAGATGTAACCTATATGAATCAGCCTAACGCCTTTTGCGATGCAATGAAAATTTCAGTAGGTGCCGAATATATGCCGAATCGTTTTTCACGCAGTTATCTGGCACATATTAAATATCGTGTTGGCGGATATTATTCGGAACCCTACTATAAGATAGGGGGAGAGAGAGCTTCTCGTGAGTATGGAGTGACAGCCGGTTTGGGGTTACCGCTTCCGGGGTCACGTTCGCTAATCAATGTTTCAGCCCAATACATTAAAGTACACGGACTGAGAGCTGGTATGGTAGATGAAAATACATTGCGGTTGAGTCTTGGAATTACCTTTAATGAAGGCTGGTTCTTCAAACGTAAAGTAAAATAATAGAAAGAATAGACGGTATTATATAACAACTAAAATTTAGATACAATGAAAATTAAAACGCTTGTGGCTGTGTTGTTTCTTTCGGCGGGAGCAACAACTGTGGTAGCACAGGACGACGCTAATTGTAATTCGAACAGTAGTATTTCTCACGAAGCGGTGAAAGCAGGCAACTTTAAAGATGCCTATACTCCGTGGAAAGCTGTTTTGGAGAACTGTCCGACTCTTCGTTTCTATACCTTCACAGACGGTTATAAAATTCTGAAAGGGTTGCTGGGACAGATCAAAGACAGAAATTCTGCTGAATACAAACAGTATTTTGACGAGTTGATGAATACCCATGATCTTCGTATGAAGTATACTCAGGAATTTTTGGGAAAAGGTGTGAAAGTATCATCAGAGGACGAAGCTTTGGGGATCAAGGCTGTTGATTATATTGCCTTTGCTCCTAAAATGGATGTAAACCAGGCTTATGAGTGGCTGAAAAAGTCGGTAGATGCTGTAAAAGGTGAATCTTCGGGAGCTACTATATTCTACTTCCTGCAAATGTCACATGATAAATTGAAAACAGATCCTGCCCACAAAGAACAGTTTATTCAGGATTATCTGAGTGCATCCGAATATGTGGACGCTGCCATAGCTGCTGCTGATAAAGAGAGTACAAAGAAAGCGCTTACTGGTATCAAAGACAATCTGGTAGCTCTGTTCATCAATAGCGGTACAGCCGATTGTGAATCACTGCAAGCGATCTATGCTCCCAAAGTAGAAGCTAATCAGACAGATCTGGCTTATTTAAAGAAAGTTATCGACATTATGAAGATGATGAAATGTACAGATAGTGAAGCCTATCAACAAGCTTCATTCTATGTGTATAAAATAGAGCCTTCAGCTGAAGCTGCTACAGGATGTGCCTACCAAGCTTATAAGAAGGGGGATATTGAAACTTCTGTGAAGTTCTTTGATGAAGCGATTAATCTGGAAACAGATAATGCGAAGAAAGCGGAAAAAGCTTATGCTGCTGCCAGTGTTTTAACTACTGCTAAGAAGTTATCTCAGGCAAGATCATATGCTCAGAAAGCAATCAGTTTCAATGAAAACTACGGTGCTCCTTATATCCTTATTGCTAACCTGTATGCAATGAGTCCAAATTGGAGTGATGAATCAGCATTGAATAAGTGTACTTATTTTGTGGTTATTGATAAGTTGCAGAAAGCTAAATCTGTAGATCCGAGTGTTGCAGAAGAGGCTAACAAAATGATCGGTAGATATTCCGCTTATACTCCGCAGGCTAAAGACTTGTTCATGTTGGGTTACAAAGCTGGTGACCGCATCACTATCGGTGGCTGGATTGGAGAGACTACAACGATCAGATAAATTTATGTTGCGACAACAAAGTAACAGTTTATTAAATAAAAGTTTGAGCATAACAATTGTCTTCGGGGCAATTGTTATGCTTCTTTTATTTTCTTCCTGTGGCGGAAGAAATAAGGCAATGGCCGATGCCATTACCGAACGGGATTCCCTGCCTGTCATGGACACGCGAGGGGTGACGACTCTTATATCCGATTCCGGAGTTACGCGTTATCGGGTCAATACTGAAGAGTGGCTGATTTTTGACAAGAAGAAACCCTCGTATTGGGCCTTTGAGAAAGGAATTTATTTGGAGCAGTTCGACTCCTTGTTTCATGTAGATGCAAGTATAAAGGCAGATACGGCTTATTATTACGACCGTGACCGGCTTTGGAAGCTTATTGGGAATGTAGACATTAAAAGTCTGAAAGGAGATCATGTCAGTACCGAATTATTATACTGGAATGAAGCCACCAAGAAAGTATATACCGACAAATTTGTCCAGATGGAGCAGCCCGATCAGGTGATAACCGGATATGGTTTTGAGTCGGATGACCGATTTCTGAAGCCGGTTGTTCACAATATTGCCGGTATATTTTATGTTGACCAAGATGCCGAAAAGGCAAAAACAGATTCTGTAAATTAGTTATGAGTATCATTATTTACCTGTTGATAACCATGGCATTCTCCGCCTTCTTTTCCGGTATGGAGATTGCTTTTGTTTCGGTAGACAAACTTCGTTTTGAAATGGATCGGAAAGGGGGAGTGTCGTCTCGTATTCTTTCGCTTTTCTTCCGGAACCCGAATGATTTTATTTCTACCATGTTGGTCGGGAATAACATTGCTTTGGTTATCTATGGTATATTGATGGCACAGATTATCGGTGATAATTTGCTGGCCGGGTGGATTACCAATCATTTTGTGATGGTATTGATACAGACCGTTATTTCTACATTGATTATCCTGGTAACAGGAGAGTTCTTGCCAAAAACGCTTTTTAAGATCAATCCGAATCTGGTTCTGAACGTATGTGCGCTTCCTCTTTTTATCTGTTATATCATTCTTTATCCGATATCCAAATTCTCGTCGGGAGTTTCTTATCTTTTCCTTCGCCTGTTCGGGATGAAAGTGAATAAGGAGGCTTCGGCAAAAGCTTTTGGAAAAGTAGACCTCGATTATTTTGTCCAGTCGAGTATAGATAATGCCGAAAGCGAAGAGACCCTGGATACAGAAGTGAAAATCTTTCAGAATGCTCTTGATTTTTCGACGGTTAAAATACGAGATTGCATTGTTCCCCGTACGGAAGTAGTAGCCGTTGCATTGGATACCTCGCTTGAGGAACTTAAAAACCGGTTTGTAGAATCCGGAATATCAAAAATAATTGTTTATGACGGAAACATAGACAATGTCGTGGGATACATTCATTCGTCGGAAATGTTCCGTAACCCGAAAGACTGGCGCGACCATGTGAAAGAGGTACCTATTGTGCCCGAAACAATGGCTGCCCATAAGCTGATGAAACTGTTTATGCAGCAAAAGAAGACTATTGCCGTAGTAGTGGATGAGTTCGGAGGAACTTCGGGCATTGTCAGTCTGGAAGATCTTGTTGAAGAAATTTTTGGTGACATAGAGGATGAACATGACAATACTTCCTATATCTGCAAGCAAATCGGAGAGCATGAATATGTGCTCTCGGCCCGTCTTGAAATAGAGAAAGTAAATGAAACTTTCGATTTGGACCTCCCGGAGTCCGATGACTATCTGACAGTGGGAGGATTAATCTTGAATCAGTATCAGAGTTTCCCAAAATTGCACGAATTGGTATCCGTGGGTAAATATCAGTTTAAAATAATTAAGGTTACAGCAACGAAAATCGAACTTGTTCGGCTGAAAGTGATGGAATAATGATCGATAACTGTAATTTTTTAGCTAATAAATAGATGCATATTAGCATTTTTTGTATCTTCGTGCGCTAAAACCAAAGATGAAGAAAATAATAATAACAAATAAATCGTATTAATCAAAATGGCAACATTACAAAACATTAGATCCAAAGGACCCCTGTTGGTGATCGTTATTGGTTTGGCTTTGTTTGCTTTCATTGCGGGCGATGCCTGGAAAGTTCTCCAGCCACACCAGTCGCATGATGTAGGCGAAGTCAACGGAGAAACTCTTTCTGCTCAGGACTACCAGAATATGGTAGAAGAATATACTGAAGTCATCAAGTTCTCCAGCGGAATGAGTTCATTGAACGATGAACAAACCAATCAGGTGAAAGACGAAGTATGGCGTAGCTACGTGAACAATAAACTGATTGAAAAAGAAGCGAAGAAGCTGGGGATTACAGTTTCAAAGGCTGAAATTCAGTCTATCATCAACGAAGGTGTGAATCCGTTGCTGCAACAGACTCCGTTCCGCAATCCGCAAACGGGTGCTTTCGATAAAGATATGTTGAAGAAATTTTTGTCTGACTATTCTAAAATGGACAAAACTAAGATGCCGTCTCAATATGTAGAATACTATGAAGGCATGCACAAACTTTGGTCATTCGTTGAAAAAACTCTGATTCAGAGCCGTCTGGCTGAAAAATATCAGGCATTGGTGACAAAGGCTCTTTTCTCTAACCCGGTTGAAGCACAAGATGCTTTCGATGCAAGAGTGAACCAATCGGATGTACTGTTGGCTGCTGTGCCTTATTCTTCAATTGTTGATTCTACCATTACAGTGAAAGAGTCAGAGCTGAAAGATCTCTATAATAAGAAGAAAGAACAGTTCAAACAATATGTTGAAACACGCAATATCAAATATATCGACGTACAGGTGACTGCCAGTGCGGAAGATAAAGCCGCTATTCAGCAGGAAGTGACTGATTATACAAATCAGTTGGCTACTGCTAATGGTGATTATACTACTTTCATCCGTTCGACAGGATCTGAATATCCTTACGTTGATTTGTATTATACTAAAAGAGCTTTTCCGTCAGATGTAGTTGCACGGATGGATTCAGCTTCAGTGGGACAGGTATATGGTCCTTATTATAATGCCGGTGATAATACCATTAACTCTTTCAAGGTTTTGTCTAAAGTGGCTGCTGCCGATTCTGTACAGTTCCGTCAGATTCAGGTTTATGCTGAAGATGCTGCTAAAACAAAAGTTTTGGCTGATAGTATTTATACAGCAATTAAAGGTGGGGCCGACTTCACCGCTTTGGCTAAAAAGTATGGACAGACAGGTGAATCCAACTGGATTTCTTCTGCTAACTACGAAAATGCACAGATTGATGGTGACAACCTGAAGTTTATCACCACGATCAACAACCTGGGAGTGAACGAACTCTCTAATGTAGCATTGGGACAGGGTAACATCATTTTGCAGGTTACTGACAAGAAAGCTGTGAAAGATAAATATAAAGTTGCCGTAATCAAACGCGCAGTTGACTTCAGTAAAGAAACTTATAATAAGGCATATAATGACTTCAGTCAGTTTATCGCAGCCAATCCGACGGTAGAAAAGATGGCGGCTAATGCTGAAGAAGCAGGTTATAAATTGCTTGAAAGAAATGATTTGTATAGCTCGGAACACGGAATCGGTGGTATCAGAGGAACCAAAGAAGCTCTGAAATGGACATTTGCTGCAAAACCCGGTGAAGTTTCCGGTTTGTATGAATGTGGTGAGAGCGATCGTATGCTGGTTGTCGGCCTGGTTAACGTGATCGAAGAAGGTTATCGTCCTTTGGCTCAGGTTCAGGATCAGTTAAGAGCAGAAATCATTCGTGATAAGAAGGCTGAAAAAATTATGGCTGACATGAAGGCTGCCAATGCAACTTCTTTCGATCAGTATAAATCAATGGCCAATGCAGTGAGCGATTCTGTGAAACACGTAACATTTGCGGCTCCTGCCTATGTAGCTGCTTTGCGTAGTAGCGAACCGCTGGTAGGTGCTTATGCATCGGTAGCCGATATTAATAAACTGAGCGCTCCTATCAAAGGTAATGGCGGTGTATTTGTATTGCAGGTATATGCCAAAGATAAGTTGAATGAAACATTCGATGCCAAGGCAGAGGAGGTTACTCTGGAAAATATGCATGCCCGTCTGGCTGCCCGTTTCATGAACGATCTTTATCTGAAAGGTGATGTAAAAGACAAGCGTTACCTGTTCTTCTAAAAACAAGACTCGTTTTTTTCAGAAAATAGTTTTATAGATAAAAGGTCATTCCTTGTGGAATGGCCTTTTCTTTTTGTTCTCTCTTTCCTTCTTCTTATTAACTTTTGTCCTTTCTCTTTTCAAAAATCAACTTTTATTCCTTACATTTGCATGAATAAATAAATATTTGTAGTAAATATGCCCAAATATCCGCTTTTAGGAATGACTCTTACCGAATTGCAATCTGTTACCAAAGACTTGGGGATGCCGGCTTTTGCGGCCAAACAGATAGCTTCCTGGTTGTACGATAAAAAAGTGACTTCTATTGACGAAATGACTAATTTGTCGTTGAAGCATAGAGAATTGCTGAAAGGCGAGTACGATTTGGGAGTAGTCGCACCCGTGGATGCTATGCGTTCCATAGATGGTACGGTGAAGTATCTTTATCGCATGGGAGAGAACCATTTTGTTGAAGCGGTATATATCCCTGATGAAGACCGGGCGACACTGTGTGTGTCTTCCCAGGTGGGGTGTAAAATGAACTGCAAATTTTGCATGACGGGCAAGCAAGGATTTACAGCAAGTCTGACTGCCAATCAGATTTTAAATCAGATCGCGGCATTACCGGAGCGGGACAAGTTGACCAATGTCGTTATGATGGGGATGGGTGAACCGCTTGACAACTTGGATGAAGTTTTAAAAGCATTGCATATCCTGACAGCTTCGTATGGATACGGTTGGAGTCCAAAACGTATAACTTTGTCGTCGGTGGGGTTACGGAAGGGACTACAGCGTTTTATTGAAGAAAGCGAGTGCCATCTGGCCATCAGCCTGCATTCTCCCTTTCCTTCACAGCGTTCAGAGTTGATGCCTGCCGAAAGAGCCTTCTCGATAAAAGAGATGGTCGATCTGTTAAAAAACTATGATTTTAGTAAACAACGCAGACTTTCGTTTGAATACATTGTTTTTAAAGGCGTCAATGATTCGTTGATTTATGCCAAAGAGCTGGTAAAGTTACTTCGTGGGCTTGATTGCCGGATGAATCTGATTCGCTTTCATGCCATTCCCGGAGTGGATCTTGAAGGTGCCGATATGGAGACTATGATGGCATTTCGTGATTATCTGACGTCGCACGGATTGTTTACTACGATTCGCGCTTCAAGGGGAGAAGATATTTTTGCTGCCTGTGGTATGTTATCGACTGCCAAGCAGGAAGAGAGTGACAAGAATTAATATAAATTATCAGCTTCGTAGACTATATGTATACGGTGATTTCGTAGTTTTGTGAAAACATTAAAATTGATGCATATGAAAAAGTACCTGTTTTACCTCAGTATGGCTCTTGTAGCAGTAGTATTGTTTTCTTGTAAAGGCGGCAAGAAAAGTGTGTTTACTCCAACTTCCAGCGGACGTGCTTACGAAATTCTGGTGGTCGTTGATAATCCTGTGTGGGAGCGTCCTGCCGGTAGAGCTTTGTACAATGTGCTTGATACAGATGTACCCGGACTTCCGCAATCGGAACGTTCGTTCAGAATCATGTCTACTTCTGCGAACAATTTCGATGCTATCCTGAAGCTGGTACGTAATATTATTATCGTAGATATACAGGACATCTATAGTCAGCCTAAATTTAAGTATGCCAAGGATGTATATGCATCTCCCCAGATGATTCTGACTATTCAGGCTCCGGACGAAGCCACATTTGAAAAGTTTGTGAATGAAAACAAGCAAGCAATTATCGACTTCTTTACCCGTGCCGAGATGAATCGCCAGATTTCCTTGTTAGAGAAAAACCACAATGATTTCATTTCGAAGAAGGTTAACAGTATGTTCGATAGCGACATCTGGCTTCCGGCTGAGTTGGGCAGTTCAAAGACTGGAGAGGATTTCTTCTGGGCAGGTACGAATACAGCTTCCGCTGATCAGAATTTTGTGATCTACTCTTATCCGTATACCGATAAGGATACGTTTACGAAAGAGTTTTTCATCCATAAACGCGATTCTGTGATGAAAGCTAATATTCCGGGAGCTAAAGAAGGTATGTATATGTCGACAGACTCGACTACAGTCGAGGTTCGTCCAATCGATATTCATGGCGACTATACAATGGAAGCACGTGGGCTTTGGCGTATGAAGGGTGACTTCATGGGTGGTCCGTTTGTTTCGCACACTCGTCTGGACAAGGCTAACCATCGTATTGTCACTGTAGAGGTATTTATTTACTCACCAGATAAATTGAAACGTAACCTGATGCGCATGTTGGAAGCATCTCTGTATACTTTGCAACTTCCTACCGAGAAGAAGCAGGAGCAGATTCCGATGGGCATAGAGCAGGAGGAGAAAACTAACAAATAACAAAATGGAAGATAACAAAATAAAAATTGGTATCACTCAGGGAGACATAAACGGGGTAGGATACGAAGTAATATTGAAGACTTTTGCCGACCCCGTCATGTTGGAACTTTGTACACCGGTCATTTACGGTTCGCCGAAGGTGGCTGCATATCACCGTAAATCACTCGATCTGCCTACTAACTTCAGTATTGTCAATACTGCTGCAGAAGCTGCACACAATCGGTTGAGTGTAGTCAATTGCACGGATGACGAAGTGAAAGTCGAGTTTTCAAAACCCGATCCGGAGGCCGGTAAAGCAGCTTTAGGGGCACTTGAAAAAGCGATAGAGGAGTTCAGGGAAGGGTTGATTGATGTCATTGTGACAGCTCCTATTAATAAGCATACAATTCAGTCCGAAGGATTCGCTTTCCCCGGACATACTGAATATATTGAAGAGCGTTTGGGAGACGGTTCGAAATCTCTGATGATCCTGATGAAGGAGGATTTCCGTGTGGCTTTGGTGACCGGTCATATTCCGGTTCGGGAGATAGCTTCTTCGATAACCAAAGAGCTGATTCAGGAGAAACTTGTCATTTTCAACCGTTCGTTGAAACAGGATTTTGGAATCGGCGCACCTCGCATTGCAGTGTTGGCACTGAATCCACATGCCGGAGATGACGGGTTGCTCGGTACGGAAGAACAGGAGATCATTTCTCCGGCTATCCAGGAGATGGCCGCTAAAGGAATCTTATGTTATGGTCCTTATCCGGCTGACGGCTTTATGGGATCGGGTAATTTTACCCATTTTGACGGAGTGCTCGCTATGTATCATGATCAGGGACTGGCACCTTTCAAGGCATTGGCCATGGATGAAGGTGTGAATTATACGGCAGGTCTGCCTGTGATACGCACTTCTCCGGCGCACGGTACGGCCTATGATATTGCAGGAAAAGGGGTTGCTTGTGAAGATTCATTCCGGCAAGCCATTTATGTAGCGATTGATGTATTCCGTAACCGCCAGCGTGAAAAGGCAGCACATGCCAATCCGTTGCGTAAACAATATTACGAAAAAAGAGACGACAGTGATAAACTGAAGCTCGATACAGTAGATGACGATATTTAATCAGGAAGGGAGTTTAGTGCGAATATGACAAAAGCGGAAATACAACAAGTAAAACTAAGGTTCGGTATTATTGGTAACACTGAAGCCTTGACGCGTGCGATAGATGTTGCCATACAGGTAGCGCCTACCGATTTGTCCGTGCTAATAACCGGAGAGAGTGGTGTCGGCAAGGAAAGCTTTCCTCAGATTATTCATCAGTATAGCCGTCGTAAACATGGCCAGTATATTGCCGTGAACTGTGGTGCTATTCCTGAGGGGACCATTGATTCGGAACTATTTGGGCATGAAAAAGGGGCTTTTACAGGTGCTATTGGTGAGCGGAAAGGATATTTTGGCGAGGCCGACGGCGGGACTATCTTTCTGGATGAAGTCGGGGAGTTGCCTTTGCCTACTCAGGCGCGTTTGCTTCGTGTGCTTGAAAGCGGAGAGTTTATAAAAGTAGGTTCTTCCAAAGTGCAGAAAACAGATGTCCGTATTGTGGCTGCTACCAATGTCAATCTGACACAAGCCATTGCTGAAGGGCGTTTTCGTGAGGATTTGTATTACCGTCTCAATACGGTACCCATCCAGATTCCTCCTTTGCGGGAACGTGGAGAAGACGTGCTGTTGCTGTTCCGCAAATTTGCAAGTGATTTTGCGGAGAAATATCGTATGCCTGCGATACAACTGACCGAAGATGCCAAACAGGTTTTATTGTCATATTCATGGCCGGGTAATGTGCGCCAATTGAAGAATATCACGGAACAGATCTCCATCATTGAGACAAATCGTGAAATCAATGCTTCTATTTTGCGGACCTATCTGCCTGCCCAGAATACACAACGACTGCCGGCTTTGTTCGGTGTAAAGGCCGGGAAGAGTTTTGAAAGTGAACGTGAAATTTTATATCAGGTTCTCTTTGATATGCGGCAGGATGTGACCGAACTGAAAAAGCTTGTGCACGAAATCATGTCCGAACGCGGAGCTGTAGCTTCCAATGTTGGTACGTTTTATGCCCCGGCTCCTGTTGTGACGCCTCCGCCTTCTGTACCTGCCCTGATCCATCCGGTCAAGCCTAATTGTCCCGATGACGATGACATACAGGATACCGAAGAGTATGTTGAAGAGTCTCTTTCGCTGGACGAGGTAGAGAAAGAAATGATACGTAAAGCCCTTGAGAAACATCATGGCAAACGAAAAAGTGCGGCAAAGGACCTCAATATCTCTGAGCGTACCCTTTACCGAAAAATAAAAGAATATGGATTGGAATAAAAAGATAATGCGAATCTCACTACTGGTTGTCACGCTGGTAGTGGGCATCTCGTGTACTGTTTCTTATAAATTTAATGGTGGTAATATCAATTACGATAAGGTAAAGACTATTTCTATAGCCGACTTTCCTATAAAGTCGGACTATGTTTATGCACCGTTAGGTACTAAATTCAATGAAGATCTGAAAGATATCTTCCTTCGCCAGACTCGCCTGAAGCTGGTGAATAATAATGCCGACCTTCAGATTGATGGAGAAATCACCGGATACAACCAGTATAACCAAGCTGTTTCGGCCGATGGATACTCTTCTGAAACGAAGCTGACGATTACGGTAAATGTTCGTTTTGTGAATAATACGAACCATGAGCAGGACTTCGAACAGCAATTCTCGGCTTTCCGTGTCTATGACTCAAGGGAGTTACTGACAGCTGTTCAGGACGGACTGATTGCGGAGATGACCAAAGAGATTACAGATCAAATATTTAATGCAACGGTAGCAAATTGGTAATTGGGATGATTTCTGCTAATTTACAACAATGGATTCAGCATCCTGAAACGCTGAATAAAGATACTTTGTACGAGTTGCGGACACTTGTCACACGCTATCCTTATTTCCAGTCGCTGCGTTTACTCTATCTTAAAAATCTTTATCTGTTACACGATATCTCTTTCGGTGCGGAGCTTCGTGAAGCCATATTATATGTGGCAGATCGCCGGAAGCTGTTTTATCTGATTGAAGGTGAGAGGTATATTTTGAAGCCCCGTAAAAAGAATATGGCTTCCGAAGCAGAAGTGTTGGAGGAAGAGCCCGGTCTGGATCGTACACTTTCTCTGATCGATGCTTTTTTGGCCACTGTGCCTGAAGAGGTTTCCGGGCAGACAAGTCTGGACTATTCAACGGATTATACTACTTATCTGTTACAGGAAGATGAAGAAGATTCCGCTCCGGAACAGTCGGAGATTCCGAAACTTCGTGGGCATGAATTGATCGATGGCTTTATCGAGAGAAGTGAGGGAGAAACATCCATTCGTCTGCAGCCCGCAGCTAACAATGAAACGCTTCCCGTGGAAGAAGAGGGGGAGGCGCATCATGAAGAAGATGAAGATGATAGCTGTTTTACCGAAACATTAGCCAAAATATATGTCAAACAGCACCGATATTCCAAGGCACTTGAAATTATTAAAAAATTAAGTTTGAAATATCCAAAAAAAAATGCTTACTTTGCAGACCAAATCAGATTTTTAGAGAAATTGATTATTAACGCTAAATCAAAATAACAAAATGTACTTATTATTAGTTATCTTAATGGTTATTGCAGCCATACTGATGTGCTTCATTGTGTTGATTCAGAACTCAAAAGGCGGTGGTCTTGCTTCTGGGTTCTCGTCATCTAACCAGATTATGGGTGTACGCAAAACTACAGACTTTCTGGAAAAGGCAACTTGGGGCTTAGCTGCATTTATGGTTGTGATGAGCATTGCTACTGCTTATGTTGTTCCGACTTCTTCTTCTAAAACGCAAGATGTCATCATGGAACAGGCTCAGCAGGAAGAACAGACCAACCCGTATAACCTGCCTGTAGGTACTACTGCACCGAAGACGGATGCTGCTGCTCCGGCTGAAGCACCTGCAACAGAAACTCCGGCAACCCCGGCAAACTAACAACAGATTCTTTTTAAGAAACGATAAGTGAAGCTGCAATTTCAAACTGAAACTTGCAGCTTCACTTGTTTTTAGCCGTAAAATGTATCTTTTTGTTAGGCATACAAGGCGGATTTAGTTACCTTTGTTCGCTATAACACTTTTACTAACTTCTGAGTTTAAATATTACAATGACAGAACAATTGAGAAACAAACTGAGTGACTCCAAAACACTTCGTTGGAGTGTGCTCGCTCTGGTCGCTTTTACTATGCTTTGCGGCTATTTCCTTACCGACGTAATGTCTCCTTTGAAACCCATGCTCGAAAAAGAGCTCCTTTGGGATAGTTTGGATTATGGATTCTTTACCAGCGCTTACGGGTGGTTTAATGTATTCCTGCTGATGTTGATTTTTGGTGGTATCATTCTCGATAAGATGGGAGTTCGTTTCACCGGAATGGGAGCCTGTATACTGATGGTGCTGGGTTGTGGACTGAAATATTATGCTATTTCTACAACTTTCCCCGAAGGCGCTTTGATTATGGGCTTCAAAACTCAGGTCTTTCTGGCTGCTTTAGGATATGCTATCTTTGGTGTAGGTGTAGAGATTGCAGGTATCACGGTTTCCAAGATTATTGTAAAATGGTTTAAGGGCAAAGAGATGGCTTTAGCCATGGGACTTGAGATGGCAACCGCACGTATCGGTACTACTTTGGCAATGGTACTTACTGTTCCTATTGCTAACTTCTTTGGACATACGGATGAAAGTGGGGTTTTCCGGACTAATATTCCGATGCCTATTTTGCTGTGCCTAATCATGCTGTGTATCGGTACGATTGCTTTTTTCATATATACTTTTTATGATAGAAAACTTGATGCTTCTTTAGATGCTCAGGGAGAAGAGCCGGAGGAACCGTTCCGTATGAAGGATGTTATGCTTATTGTTACCAATAAGGGTTTCTGGCTGATCGCTTTACTATGTGTCTTGTTCTATTCTGCTGTTTTTCCCTTCATTAAATATGCAGCCGACCTGATGGTACAAAAGTATAATGTAGATCCGGAGTTGGCCGGAAATATTCCGGGATTACTACCGATAGGTACCATCTTCCTGACTCCGTTGTTTGGTACTCTTTATGACCGTATCGGTAAGGGAGCTACATTAATGATTATCGGTGCCGTTATGTTGATTGGCGTACATACTTTGTTTGCGCTTCCTATCCTTAATGTATGGTGGTTTGCCACTGTAATTATGATAATTCTGGGTATTGCCTTCTCACTGGTGCCTTCGGCCATGTGGCCTTCTGTTCCGAAAATTATTCCGGAGAAACAACTGGGTACAGCCTATGCCTTGATTTTCTGGGTACAGAACTGGGGATTGATGGGTGTTCCTTTGTTGATCGGATGGGTACTGAATACTTATTGCAAAGGTCCCGTTGTAGATGGTGCACAGACCTATGATTATACTTTGCCTATGTCTATCTTTGCTTGTTTTGGTGTTTTGGCACTGATTGTGGCTTTGATGCTGAAAGCTGAAGATAAGAAGAAGGGATACGGATTGCAGGAAGCGAATATTAAGAAATAACAGAATATGGCAGACGCGAAAGAGAAAATAAATCTTCTGGATGTAATTCCTTTCCGTAGTGAGAATATTACAGCCGAAAAGGGAAGCGATGGTACCGTTACCATTGCTTTCCCCCGGTTTAAATATGAATGGATGCGGCGTTTTTTATTGCCCAAAGGAATGTCTCCGGATATTCATGTCCGGCTGGAAGAACATGGTACTGCCGTATGGGAGTTAATTGACGGGAAGCGGACTGTACGCCAGATTATTGAAGAACTTGCAGAGCATTTTGATCACGAAGAAAATTACGAATCGCGTATTACTGCTTATATCACCCAGTTGCAGAAGGACGGATTTGTGAAATTAGCAGTTACGAACTGACGGTGTTTGAAAAGCACAATTTAAGAAAATAAAAAAGGGGGTGTGCCAAAAATGAAGTGCACATGCCCCATTTCCATAACAATAGCCGCCAATATTTCCGAAGAAGGTTGTCGGTATGGATACCGAGATATTGTTCCGAGCGGTATGAGGATATCAGAAGGACATCCTCGTAAAACTTGCCGGAGCATAATCTTACGTTAGTGATTGCGAACGGACAGATGATGATGTTTAAACAGACACTTCATAACTTTTAACGCAGACTATCCTTGTCATGTAGAAGATGTCTCGTCGTCTGATATCGGTATCATGCCTTTTGAAAAGTCTCTATAATATCCGAAATGTTTCGCCCAATCCATAAAACGTGACAAATAACAGAAGCCGCCCGGAAATTCAATCCGGAAAGATGAAAATAAAAATCCGGCAAGGTTCCCACACTTAAAAATACTTTCTATCTTTGCAGTCGCTATGGCGAAGTATATCTTCTATATGTTATTAGGATTGTTCCTCATATTAAAGGTGGTGTCAGCCTCCGATGATATAAAGGAATACAAGGTGTCGCATACCATAGATATCCGGCATGTTTCCGGAAACCAGCACGGTTTGTTTGAGTTAGATCTGGATCGCCATGAAACAGGAATATGGTGTGGATCCTACAATGACAGGACGGACAGAGTCTGTATAGGAAATAACTTTTCGTTCCGTTGTATCTCCCCTTCCAAGATATTGAGGGACAATACAGCCTTGATCATTGCCAGAATGGTGAAATCTCTGAAGGTTTTACTTCCTGAAGAAAAAACGATCTCCTTTTCATTCAGTATAAGGCCTTTCAACTTCTCTTATAGATATTATGTCTATACACTGAGGCGCATTCTTATTTAGTGCTTTTTTTCTCTTTTCAAAGGGATCTTTATCTCTTTGTATCTTTCTTCTTATTTAAGCACTGATAAATGATACAAAATGGATTTTTTATTGGATTTCATTCTTCATGTCGATCAATATATGATTGACATCGTACAAGAATACCATACCTGGGCGTATGTCATCTTATTCTTAATTATTTTCTGCGAAACCGGTCTGGTGGTTACACCGTTCTTGCCGGGTGACTCCCTGCTGTTCGTGGCGGGTGCCATTGCTGCACTACCCGATATGCTTGTCGAGGTGAATGTGCTGGTCTTAATTTTATTTGCTGCTGCTGTTTTGGGGGATTCTTGCAATTATATGATAGGGTATTTCTTTGGGCGGAAGTTGTTCCGTAATCCCGATTCCAGGATATTCAAGCAGAGCCATCTTGAGAAAACACATGAGTTTTATAAAAAGTATGGCGGTAAGACTATTATCCTTGCACGCTTTGTGCCCATTGTCCGTACATTTGCCCCATTTGTGGCGGGAATGGGTAAAATGCACTATTACTATTTCATGCTGTACAATCTGACGGGCGGAGTGTTGTGGGTTGCCATTTTTTGCTACGCGGGATATTTTTTTGGAGACCTTCCTTTCGTACAGAAAAACCTTAAACTGCTGATTGTCGCTATCATAGTAGTATCAGTATTACCTGCTGTGATCGAGGTTATACGTGCCCGTCTGAAAACTCGTAAACAAACGAAATAATTTTAAATACACACATTTATGAAAAATTCTTTTTTTAGCAGATTTACACCCAAAGAACCCAAGTTTTTTCCTTTGCTGAAACAGTTGTCTGAAATACTGACTGCTTCATCGGAACTTTTAGTGGAAGGGATGAAGCATGATTCACCAGAAAAAAGGGCCATTTTCTATAAGCGGATCAAGGATATGGAACGTGAGGGGGATAAGCTTACCCATCGGATTCTGGACGAACTAGGAACCACTTTTATTACGCCATTTGACCGTGAGGACATCCATGATCTGGCTTCAGGTATTGATGATGTGATTGACGGTATAAACAGTTGCGCAAAACGTATTGCCATCTATAATCCGCATCCTATCTCCGAAAGCGGGAAGGAACTGAGCCGTATGATTCAGCAAGAGGCGGAATACATTGTCAAGGCAATGGACGAGCTCGAGACTTTCCGTCAGAATCCAAATACTTTGCGTGGATATTGTTCGAAAATGCATGATATTGAAAACCATGCGGATGATGTGTACGAATTATTTATCACCAAACTTTTTGAGGAGGAGAAGGACTGTATCGAACTCATCAAGATTAAGGAGATTGTGTACGAATTGGAAAAGACCACCGATGCTGCGGAGCATGTGGGCAAGATATTAAGAAGTTTGATTGTGAAATACGCATAAACAGGCATAACACATGGAACTATTAGTGATTATCATCGTATTGGCTCTGATATTTGATTACATCAACGGTTTTCACGATGCAGCGAATTCAATAGCCACTATTGTATCTACTAAAGTGCTGACTCCTTTTCAGGCCGTGATATGGGCTGCATTCTTTAACTTTTTAGCTTTCTTTATAGCCAAATACGTCATTGGGGGCTTTGGTATAGCCAATACCGTATCGAAAACGGTAGTAGAGCCATACATCACATTGCCCGTTATCCTGGCAGGGGTGATAGCTGCCATTGTTTGGAGCCTGTTTACCTGGTGGAAAGGTATTCCTTCGTCATCATCGCATACCCTTATAGGCGGTTTTGCAGGAGCAGCCATTATGGCTCACGGTTTTGAAGCCATTCAGTTGAATATCATACTGAAGATTGCGGTTTTCATCTTTTTGGCTCCTCTGATAGGCATGGTCATTGCATTCGGGGTTACTTTGCTGGTGTTTTATATCTGTAAACGGGCGCATCCCCATACTGCCGAGGTCTAGTTCAAGAAACTGCAGCTTGTTTCTTCAGCTATGTTCAGTATCGGACACGGATTGAACGATTCCCAGAAAGTGATGGGTATTATTGCCGCTGCCATGATAGCGGGACATTCTGAAAGTTTGGGAATGGGGATAAACAGTATTGATGATTTGCCGGACTGGGTGGCATTCTCTTGTTTTACGGCCATCTCACTGGGTACGATGTCCGGTGGATGGAAAATTGTAAAGACGATGGGAACCCAAATTACCAAGGTAACCCCTTTGGAGGGAGTCATAGCAGAGACAGCCGGTGCCTTTACGCTGTATCTAACGGAATATCTGAAGATCCCAGTGAGTACGACACATACTATTACGGGAGCTATCATCGGGGTAGGGGCCACTAAGCGGCTGTCAGCGGTTCGCTGGGGAGTTACCAAAAATCTGATGACTGCCTGGGTGCTGACCATTCCGGTAAGCGGATTATTGGCGGCGGCAGTTTATCTCATTGTAGCTTCTTTTTTGTAACTAGGATGGTATAATGACGAAGATATATTGTCACGGATCATATCCATATGTTCCGCTCTTTTTTGAAAAAGTGCCGTTATCCTGATGATAGGCAACTGAAAGTCCAAGTCTATATACTCCATGCAGAACACAGATTAATGAATCTTTTAAACATTAACATATATAGATAAATGAGTTTTAATATTGCAAGAAATCATAACCAGAAAAGAATTATTATCGCAGGTGGAGGATTCGGAGGTTTGAAACTAGCTGGAGAACTCCGGAAGTCTGATTACCAGGTCATTCTACTTGACAGGAACAATTACCACCAGTTCCCTCCGCTGATTTACCAGATCGCATCCTCCGGATTGGAGCCGAGTTCGATATCATTCCCTTTCAGGAGGATATTCAGGAAAAGGAAGAACTTTTATTTCAGAATGGCCGAATTGCGGGGGATTTATCCCGAAAAGAAAATAATTCAGACATCTATCGGAAAAATCGACTATGACTACCTGGTACTGGCCTCAGGCACAACCAGCAATTTTTTCGGGAACAGCCGGATCGAGGAAGAGGCCATGCCCATGAAGACGGTTTCCGAAGCGATGGGACTCAGGAATGCGTTGCTGTCCAATCTGGAAAGAAGTATCACATGCTCCACCGAACAGGAGAAACAGGAGTTGCAGAACATAGTCATTGTGGGTGGGGGAGCAACCGGAGTTGAAATTGCAGGGGCACTCTCGGAGATGAGGAAATATGTAATTCCGGCTGACTATCCGGATATGGACAGCAGCAGAATCAATATATTTTTGATAGAGGCTGCGGGTAGGCTACTTTCGGGCATGTCCGCGGAATCCTCCGCAAGGGCCGAGCAGTTTCTCCGCAATATGGGGGTTAACATATGCTTGCACAAGCGTGTAGTTGACTATAGGGACCACAAAGTGATACTGGAGGACGGAATGGCCATACCCACACGCTCTTTCATCTGGGTAAGCGGTGTAAAGGCAGTCCCGGTGGGCAACATGCCGGCAGAATGCATAGGACGTGGCGGACGCATAAAAGTGGACGCATTCAACCGAGTAGAGGGGGTCGAGAATGTTTTTGCAATCGGAGACCAGTGCGTAATGACTGCTGACAGGAAGTATCCGGAAGGGCATCCGCAGCTGGCCCAAGTAGCCATACAACAGGGGCGGTTACTGGCCGCCAACCTAAAAAGAATGGCAAGGAAAAAGCCGATGAGACCGTTCGGATACAGGGATCTGGGCTCCATGGCCACTGTAGGAAGAAACCGTGCGGTAGCGGAATTCAATAGGGTGAGGACACAAGGATTGATGGCATGGGTGTTATGGCTGGTTGTTCACTTGCGCTCCATCTTGGGAGTGAGGAACAAGGTCAACGTGCTGTTGAACTGGATGTGGAACTATTTCACCTATGACCAGTCACTGCGTATCATCGTATATGCGCGCAAGGCAAAGGAAATACGTGAGCGTGAGGAACGGGAGGCAAAGGCGCACTGGGGGGACGAGATGAAAGTCCCCAGACGATAAGTGCCCCGTATAAGGATAACAATCCCCGTAATCCTGGTTCGGAGAAAGGGTTACGGGGAATCGTACCATATAGCTCTGTGAAAAAAATGTCTGCAATAGTGGAAGTTTCTCGATCCTGGACCTCAGGGATTCAACTAGTGTGTCCGCCGGGATACTAGTTTATCGGTTATCGTGCTGATGGTGGCTCTGGGTAGTATAACCCGCGCCAAAGGGGACCTGAGCAGTTTGAACTTGGGGCTGATCTCCTCCATCCTGTCTTTCAAAAGAGGATATGCCGCCAATAAGTCCTTCAACAAGGTAGACGGGGTACTGGTTCTGTTCCGGATTTGTCGGGTAAGGAGGGGGGACCAGCCCCTCAATTGAGGGCATGATTTTACGTAACTCGTCGTTTCCACGATAATAATACATGACAGAATACTCCGGGGGTAAATCGGGGCGTGAAGTGTCCATTATGCCGTTAAAAAGTTCCAGCATGCGCTGAATATCCTCCTTGCGGCACTCATTCTCCTCCCCTCCCTTCAGTTTCTGTTCAGCAAGCGTTATTTCATATAGTTTCAAGACTACCACTTTCTCCTTAAGAAGTTTACGGGCATCTTCAAGAGAGAGCGTCCCGCAGTTATAAGAATTCTTTATATCAAGTATAGTCCTTAGTTTTGAGAGATCCGCTTCCGGTAAAAACTTCTTCATATCCTCCATATTTGTTCCATTTTATTTTTATAGCTTTTAATATCAACGGTTGGAATACCTGTTTTGATACCGAAGATTTTTCCGGTGCAGGGTGAACATTTTTCATCCTTTAGCCCTTTATAATGCAGTGGACGTATTCACCGGTCATCTGACGCATAATTGTAGTTTGAAATGGAAAAGCATATGAAAAAACTGGAACTGATGAGGTTGTGTCAGTTTTATGCTTTATTCTCCTTCTTCCCTATCTACTTTAATCAATCCTCCTGTAGCCGGATTGAAAGTAACTTGTACGGTCGATTTTTTATTGAAAAGAGCCGGAGCCAGATATTCAATTGTTCCGAACTGTGTAACGGGAAGTTCACCGTTAAACCATTCTTTTTTTCCTTCTATGAGCGTCACTTGCGCCTTACCGGGTACGTTATAAGCTATGCCGTCTACTTTCTTTTTGCCATCGTCTTCCGGTACATTGACTGTTTTCAGATTTTTCAGAGTAATGTAAACCGGTTCTCCTGCCAGATCATTATTGGCAACTATACCCAGTTTCCTGGAAAAGCGGAAGGCCACTTCGTTATCCATCTCTTTTTCCGGATTCAGGCGGATAGTAAATATCTGCTCGTCTTTATTCAGTGTACCTGAGAACATTTCGGTCATGGCAGCTTCCTGTTCTTCCAGGTTGGCAAGCATTATCTTCAGTTGTTCTCCGTCTTTAGGCATGTTGTCTGCCTGTCCGCGTACTAAGGCATTTTTGCTTTCGCGGATGTTGTAGATTTCTTTGGCGACCAATTCAGCCATTTTAGCTGTAGAACCTGCCATCAGAATCTCTTCTGTCAGAAAATCGCGTGGATTTACTTTTTTTCTCAGCGTAGTGGCTGGTTGTATAGGTGCAGACTTCTTCGGACTTAACGGTACATTGATCGATTTAACAATACCGTCTTCGGTCAACTCTATCAACGGAGCCACTGTTTTATCCTTCAGTTTGACGAAATAGGTATGGTCACTATCGGGGATACCGACAGATTTGGCTTTGACGCTGACCAGTTCCCAATATTCCTGAGGCTCTCCCGACACATCGGTCAGCCGCAGATAACGGTCGGCATATTTGCTGAATTCTCCCGGAGTGTATGTCACTTTATTGGCTTTGACTTCAATGTCGATTGCTGTTTTAGGAAGTGCATAGGTCACCCCGTAATCTTTTCCCCGGGTAACTCCCGCTGTAACTTCTGTCTGGGCATATGCCGAGGCAGAAAGTAACAGTCCTGTCAGTATAATTAGCTTTTTCATTTTCCGGTTTATTTTAACTGGTTTAAAAAACAAAGTTAATGAAGTTATTTGGAAAATCATAAGTTGTTAACCTTTATTCGCTTACTAGACGCCAGGCCATTGGCAGATAATTGACAATATCTCCGGCTGTCATACCGATAACGCCCTGCTTTTTGCGTGCGAAATCGCCGGCCAGACCGTGTACGTAAGTACCTATTTTAGCTGCTTCTTCAGCCGGGTATCCCTGTGTCAGTAAAGCCAGTACGACACCCGTCAACACATCTCCACTTCCGGCTGTCGCCATGCCCGGATTACCTGTGGAGTTGAAATAACATTTGCCCGAAGGGGTGATAATTGCTGAATAAGCTCCTTTTAATATAATATGTACTTTAGCGGTACGAGCCAGTTCACAAGCTTTCATCAGTCGCTCGTACGAATTCTGGCATTTGCCCACCATACGTTCCAGCTCCTTGGGGTGAGGGGTCAGAATGGAGCCTTTGGGGAGCGTGGTCAGTGCATGTCGGTGGTTGGCTAATATATTCAGTGCATCGGCATCCAGCACCAAAGGAGTCTGGCATCCACTGAGTTGCTCGAGCAATGCGGCTTCTGTTTCTTCTGAGCGTCCGATTCCCGGACCGATACCTACCGCCTGATAGTCATCTGTATCTGTGGGAAAAGCAAAGCAGGAATCACTGGCATCGAGTTCGACAATTGCTTCCGGGACGGAAATCTGTAGGATGTCATTGTTACGCATGGGTGCGTGTACAGTCAGCAACCCTACCCCCGAACGCATACAGGCACGGGCCGCCAGCACTGAAGCCCCTGCCATACCATACGATCCGGCAATCAGCAAGGCGTGTCCGAAATTTCCTTTGTGTGAAAAGGGGCTGCGGGGTTTGATCAAAGCATGTATCTCTTCTGCTTCCAATAAGGCATAATTGCTTTCTGTTTCTTCGATGGCTTCATGGCTGAGGTTGATATCCAGCAATTTCCATTCACCAACGAATTCGGCATTCTCTGCGAAGAGAAAAGCCAGTTTGGGCAATTGCAGGCTCAGTGTCAGATGGGCACGGATGATATTGGCTTTTACGTTAAATGTGTTTTCTTCTCCCATCAATCCCGAAGGGATGTCGATAGCAACCACTGTAGCAGGCGATGCATTGATATATTTCACTACAGCCGCGAAACCGCCGCTTAACGGTTTATTGAGTCCCGAACCAAAAAGTCCGTCCACTACCAAATGATCCATTGTCAGGGTAGGAGGTACAAATTGTGTGCTTACTTCACTGAACTTCACATTATCCATCATTTCCACCAACTCTTTGTTGGTCTGACAGTCGGCTGACAGTTCTCCTTTCGGGTTAAACAGATAGGCTTCAACCTTATATTCCTTTTCCGCCAGCATGCGGGCCACAGCAAGGGCATCTCCGCCGTTATTACCCGGTCCCGCAAATACCGTGACAGGAGTTGTGATGTCCCAACGTTCAGTGATGGCTTTTGTCAGTGCCTGCGCTGCCCGTTCCATCAGGTCGATCGATGCAATCGGTTCATGTTCTATGGTGTAAGCATCCAGTTTTTTGATGCTGCTACTTGGAAAAATCTTCATGGTGAACTTTTATTTTAAGTTTTTTGACCCACAAAGATAGCAATTAATATACGAAATCGGGAACTTCTTTTTCTTCTTCTTTTTTTCTGAATACGCCTGTTTTTCCGTAGTTCTCTCTACGATAACGTTGATACAGATAGATAAATGAACATACGAAAGCGACAAAACAAATCACTCCTACATAGCCGGCCATCAGGTTGTAGAAAGCAGTCCAGTTAATGTCAGGTGAAAAGAATTCCTTGACAGCCAATACGATAACCGTACCCGTATAACCGAGAAAATCATTCATGGCAATAAAGAAACCTACATTACCCCGGATTTTAAAGCATGCGATGAATCGGTCGAAGAAAATGGTCTGAAAAGTGAGAAAAGCCAGATAAAGACAGAGGCTTTGAATGAATAACCAGACAATAGCGTTTAATTGCAATTGTTCGTAGCCAAATGAAACCACTGCCATCACTACCATGCTGATGATGATCAATCCCAGTAATATCGATAATGCTTTCAAGTTGCTTTGTACAAAAACCATCAACCCGAAAATGACAAGGATAATGATAGTTACTACGCTGTCTACCTGAGCAAACATCCACGAAGAGTATTGGGATACATCGATAATCTTCACCAGGAAGTCTTCTTTGATATCCCTTAAGATTGTCAATACTACATTGGCAATGAAGAGCAGGGTGAGAAAAGGCATAAAATTCTTGAAGATATCCCAACGCTGTTTGCCGTTCAGTGTCTCCCGTTTCGATTTCATGGCGATATCTTCGGCCGTGGGTTGTGGGAGCCGGTTCAGAGAATAACCCAATAGGGCGAGTATAGGTAAAGCAATACCTCCGATCAGAGCCGGCATCCAGAATTCACTTATGTTTAAAGTGTCCATAACAAACAAGCCGGCGGACTTAGCTGTTCCCGAGCTGATAACCATACTGACACCCAACAAGCTGGCGAGTATGTCCGTCATGCGGCGTCCTTCTATAAAACTAAAAATGATTCCCCACATACATCCCAATGAAAGACCGTTCAGAAACATAGCTCCTATATTATAAGGTGCAGGTAGTAGTCCGAACAGTATCAACGAAGCTTCTGCCAGTACAATGGAGATTAGGATGAATTTCATCCGGTTTTCCCGTTTCAACTCTGAAATAAGTTTGATCCCAATGAACTTGGAAAGTACGTATCCTAATATCTGTGCGATAGTGACCACTACTTTATAATCCATTCCAAATGCCTCAAGTCCATCGAATCCGGCAGCCGTATAAGGTTTTCTTAGTGCATAAACCAGTGAGTAGGAGAGTAATGCAGCACCACCTGCCCAAAGAATGAAAAGGAAATCGGAAAGTTTCTTTTGTGAATTAGTTTTTACTTGTTGTACATTGTCCATAACATCTGCTTGTTGTTTTCTGGCGCAAAAATAGGTCCCTCGTATTACAGACCTGTTACTGAATATATGAATGTTTATTATTAATAGATATTGATAATGAAAGAGTTATGTTGTAATGTTTATGTAACATTTATGAAATAGAAACGAAATTCATGCTGTGCTTCTATCGAATAAATTCCCTACTTTTAGGTATTGCCTGTTTATGTGGAATCTGTAACTTTGTTTGCGAAACCAAAACAAATAATAAATGAAAAGAAAAAGCCTTATTAACAGAATCTTGCAGAATGTCCGTAAACCCGAAGGATTCTTTGGAAGAATGATACTCTGGGGAATGAATCAGGGACATGCTTCGTTGGCTCATTGGGGAATGTCTTGTATGGAGTGGCATCAGGGATGGAACGTGCTTGATATAGGTTGCGGTGGTGGTGCCAACCTGGCGCAAATCCTCAAATATTGCCCGCAAGGTAAGGCTTTTGGCATAGACATTTCACCGGAAAGTGTTGCTTTTGCACGAAAAAGAAACAGAAGGCAACTTGGTACACGTTGTTTTGTAGAGCAGGGGGTGTCGATCAACTTCCATATTCCGATCACAGTTTTAATGTGGTCACCGCTTTTGAGACCATTTACTTCTGGAGTGACTTACAGCATACTTTTACTGAAGTGGCACGTGTCTTGAAGCCTGGCGGTGCTTTTCTTATCTGTTGTGAAATGAGTGATCCGACGAATGAAGTATGGACCAGTCGTGTCGAAGGAATGGTGGTGTATTCCGATGATCAGCTGAAGACTATTCTTGTTAATGCCGGTTTTACCAATATAGCCATGTACCGCCGCAGAAAAGAGGAATTATGTATAATAGGGCATAAGAAGATGATGCAGTTGTAAAGGATACCGATGGTTAGCTTACTACTGAATGTATTAACAATGTTAATGGTAAGAAGAGAAGTTTAATTACTTACCGATAACTTATTAACTTCGTATTTTTATGAAGCTAATATCCTATGGTTACGAAGTTAACTTTAACACTGTGTTAAAGTTAACTTCCTATAATCATTTTATTAATACCCTGTTTGCAGGAAATCAGATGATTATATGTTTGTTGTTTAGTTCAGGTAGAATCATCCTTTTACATTTAAAATATGAAGTTGTCAATTTATCAAGTTAGCATTAATATTTCTTGTTACTTAATTAAATGCTTGTTTTTATATTTTTCTATAATACATATATTATAGTACTTCCCTTCTTTATGAAGATTTGAATTATACTTTTGATTTACATGGGTATAGCCATGTTTTGTGAAAATAATCTGTGAAAAGTTTTGGAGACTCGAAAGAAGGTTTTACCTTTGCAACCGAAAATATATATGCGTGTGAATACTCCTTTTTGAATCGAATATATATTTCAAATAAAATAATTCAACGTATCAGATGGTTCTCAAATCTGATGCGAATACTTTTTCTATATCCAATCATTAAAAAACTTAATTTGTAAACTGCTGAGAATCAGATTTTTTTTTTGAGAATTTCTGTTTTTAACAAATTTTTGTTTCTACTCATTATTCAAACTTATTCTTACGGACGTAGCGTTGGAGGCAACAGATAACGATAAACATTGGTATGTCGTATTGACACGAACTAATTCGGAACGTAAAGTTCGGGATTATTTTCAGTTACAGGAAGTAGATACTTTTCTCCCTGTTCAAAATCGTGTCATCGAACGTGAAGGAAAGCGCATCGAGCGTGAGCGCCTTCTCTTGCCTCGTATGGTTTTTGTTCGCATCTCTCGTCAGGAAATGTTTGCCGTGCGAAATACCCTGAATGTATACGACTTCCTTCGCGATCGTTCTACCGGGGCTCCTACCTGTATTCCTGATAGGCAGATGGCCGATTTTCGTTATATGCTCGATTATTCCCATGATCAAGTTATTCTGACCGGTGAAACCATTCCTCAGGGAACTCGTGTAGTAGTAGCTAAAGGTGACTTGCAGGGCTTGCGTGGTGAGTTGGTCCGTTACAATAATAAATATCACATTTTAGTGCGTATCGATATGTTCGGTAGCGCTATGGTGACTATTCCGGCCAGTTACGTCCGAAAGGATAAATAAAAACTATAAATGTAAAGAAAATGCCATTATATGTAATGGCGATAACAATATATGTAACGGGTAATAACAATATATGTAATGTCCCGTTACGTCATTAGATACAATTCTCTTTTATATAAGTCAAAAACCGAAGAAAGAATCGACGAATCATAATTCATTCCTTTTTAAAATGAAAAATTCTCTGTGTAACTCTGTGTCCTCTGTTGTGAAAAAGCTTCTGGAGTATGGTGAGGACGGTACTCCTGTCTATGTGAATGAACTTACTGCGTTAAATCAAGAACTCCGTAATTTGTGTGCCGATCTTCTTTTCCGGAAGGGGGAATCTCCCGAAGAAGAAGCAGAAATACTTGTCACTTTGTTCAAGGGTTACAATACCATGCTGTTTAATGTCTCCGCAGAGAATGAACAGGTTATTCAAGAGTTATTGGATCGTTCAATGGCTGTTTTAGAAAAACTTCCTGCCTCTGTTTTGAAATGTCAGTTACTGTTGGAGTGCTTTGAGCAGACGGGGGATGAGGAGCTGATAAGAGAGGTTAAGAAAAATATAGAGGGATTTATTTGATAATGAAAGGCATTGTTTTAGCAGGTGGCTCAGGGACACGGTTATATCCTATAACTAAAGGAGTGAGTAAGCAGTTACTTCCTATCTTTGATAAACCTATGATTTATTATCCTATTTCTGTACTAATGTTGGCAGGTATACGGGAAATTCTTATTATTTCTACTCCAGATGACTTGCCGGGATTTCAACGTTTATTGGGTGACGGATCTGATTTTGGGGTGAGGTTTGAGTATGCAGAGCAACCTTCACCTGATGGTTTGGCACAAGCTTTTATCATTGGAGAAAAATTTATAGGGGATGATTCTGTCTGTTTGGTTTTAGGTGATAATATTTTTTATGGAGATGGTTTGACCGAAATGGTCCAGTTTGCTGTGAATAAGGCTGACTTAGAAAATAAAGCAACCGTTTTTGGTTATTGGGTAAGTGATCCCGAACGTTATGGTGTAGCGGAATTTGATAGGAGCGGGAATGTTCTCAGCATAGAGGAGAAGCCTCAGAAACCTAAATCTAATTATGCCATTGTAGGACTATATTTCTATCCTAATAAGGTGGTTGAAGTTGCGAAGAATATTAAACCCTCTTCTCGTGGAGAGCTAGAAATAACAACTGTCAATCAGAGGTTTCTATCAAATAGAGAGCTAAAAGTGCAATTGTTAGGTCGAGGATTTGCTTGGCTTGATACAGGTACACATGATTCTTTATCCGAAGCAAGTACTTTTATTGAAGTTATTGAGAAACGGCAAGGTTTAAAAGTTGCATGTTTGGAGGGAATTGCTCTAAGGAAAGGTTGGATTTCGCCAGAAAAGATGAAAGCATTGGCACAGCCAATGCTTAAGAATCAATATGGGCAGTATCTGTTGAAAGTTATTGATGATTTATTTGTATAATAAAATTATTTGTTTTTAATGTATATAACAAACAGAGTTATTAAGCCCTTTATTATCGTTAATTTTTAGTATTTATGGGTAATGTTTGTAAATACTTTTATTGTTGTAAAGTATAATGGCTCATAGAAAATTTGTACATCGTAATAATAGATAAGATTACATATTTGATGGTATCCTCTTCATTATTTTAATCAGTTGTTTTTATAGAAATTACACCATGCTACCAAGTGTGTTTTTCGAAAATATAATAAGAAATGAAATAATAGGTATATTGAAAAGTTGAGAAGAGAATTAGTAATCAAATACGAGATGAATAGAAATGAAATTTAGATCTGGATATTTTCAATTATTTATCAATATATTTACTAATGTAATTGCGTTTGGAACTTCTTTATGCGTTTCATTTGTCTTAACACCTTATCTGATTAGCAATTTAGGAAAGGATGTATATTCGTTTTTCCCATTAGCTAATAATTTTGTAAATTATATGTCTATTGTTATTATTGCTTTGAATTCCATGGCTGCTCGATTTATTTCCATTGAAATATTCAAAAGTAATAATGTAAAGGCTCAGGAATATATTTCTTCTATTTTTATTTCCAATGTGTTTCTTTCCGTATTTTTACTATTTCCAGCTGTTTTGATTGTTTGCTCTTTGGAAACTTTATTGAATAT